>Ga0208900_1000313_pt1 | contig 31547 bp, 52 predicted proteins | sample AntAceMetag02UKK_FD_184763 | JGI IMG/M metagenome (GOLD analysis project Ga0208900, IMG submission 184763) | Saline lake microbial communities from Ace Lake, Antarctica - Antarctic Ace Lake Metagenome 02UKK (SPAdes) (version 2) | ecosystem: Environmental > Aquatic > Non-marine Saline and... | reverse complement strand
CAAAAAAACTGGCATGATATTTGCCCCACCATTTTTTAGGCCCCTGACACCAAACCAAATACCCACCGTTTTTAAACAAGCTCTCATCAACATAAAATTGACTTAATAGGCCTTTATCTGTTGTGGTTTTGGCTTTTTGTTTCAGGATCTTTTTTGCATCTTCCATAACCATTTTAGCGACCTTTTTAGATGCAGTATCAAGGGCGATTTTGGAAGCGTTTAAAACTTGGCCACCATACCATTCAATTTCAAAAGTCATCAGATATCCTCCTGGACCAAAAAATCTAAAGTCTTATTTTTTTCATCAGAATTAATCGGCGCTCCCCGAATATTAAAAATCCTTGATCCAAATAAAATCCTATTTGCTGAAGTTATCCCGGCCCGGTATCGGATCCGGATCTTATTTGTTATCACTGATTCAAGTTTCATGGCGTCAAGTTGTTCTTTTGATGATAACGGCCAGATCGCTGCTGGCACACTTCCCATACCGGTTACATCGCTAAATACTGTGCTGAAGCCTCCCCTACCGTCTGGCGTCTGCACACTTTCTTGTATCGATACTCTGTGTCTTAAACTGCCCGCCCTCATCCTCTAATCCATTTCATAAATTTATAAAACATCCTAAGCAATTGACATAAAATCAAAACTATAGAAAATAATATCAAAATTTCATTTCCACAATCGTGAAGGAATCCAACCATTATCCCAAAAATACCGGATGGTACGGCAGCATTGTCTACCATTTTAGTCATTTTCAACGATCCCTCCAAATAATTTGCATGGGAACAACAAGGCTTCCCAGGTTTTAAGTGTAAAATGATTTGGTATATAGACTTCCGTTTCCCGGTTCTCAAAGAAATCAGATATATCAAGTTTTATGGCATGTCTGATTATTTCTGGTACTGCAAGACCAACACATGTCCACACTCCTTCTGTTACTCCTGTTCCATCCGCTACAGTCCCACCGATGGTTAATGGCCATGTGGGAGCCGTGGTAAGGCTTGTCAATTCTGTTGTGCATTTATAAACAAGTCTGTTTTCTGTGGCTGGCAGGACAAGGGCATTCTCTGCGTATGCCGTTTCTTTGATCCATGTGGACCCGATATAATACCCACAAACAAACTCTATTTTAATCGGGTTTGAAGGATAAAGGGTTACTGTTGGCCATGACTCCTCATATCCAAGTTCAATGAGCCCGGGTTCGCTGTTTGTATCCACGATGTAATCATCGCTTGAAAAGGTCGATTCGTCACCGTCAGAATCTTTATATTTTATACTTGTCACGGATTGAAGGCGCCCGAAAGGAAGCCGGATAGATGACCCATAAGGCCAACCGTCCATATAATACTTCCATGTTTGGGTAACCAGACGCCTATGCAAATACTGTTCCGCCCGTCCGGTTGCGGCCATGATCAGACTTTTGACGTATGTGTCATGTGCCGTATCATCATCGTCAATCTCACATTGCTTTTTTGCCTCTGTGAGTGAGACCGGATATTGGGCTGGTAATGTGACAAGTTCGGTTATCATTTAAACTCCTATGATACACATGGAATATGATCATGCCAGGTTAATATTAATTGGATCACATTTGCACTTGTTCCGTTTGTGTACTGCCAAAAATAATTTGACGACGGTTTTAAAATAAGTTCAGCGCTTGTGTCTCGATTTATAGACGATCCTCTTGCAGTTGACAGTATGGCATTTAAAATGGTTGTTCCCCCGGTTGGCGTGATAGGGCTTACTCCTGTCATACCTTTTATACATGTTGTGATTGATGGGTTCGTGCTGGCTTTGACTCTGTTATGATTCAATGGGGTAACAGTGGCGCCACCTGCAAAGCTCGTAACATCTTCTTTTAATGTAAAAACACCATTTGCTGTGGCTGTAAATTCCCAGGACATATGTATTTCTTTCCCGGCATTAGGGATGGACATTCCGAATCCAGCGACATTGCCATTTGCCAGGGTATAATTAAGCCCAGATCTAAAATAATGGCCCTCATGAACTGCGATATCGTTATGTTCTGACGTCAAAAGACCACATGTTGATGGATCTGCTATAATAGGATGATAATTATCTGTTGATGTTTTACCAAACACAGCTTTAAAAAATCTTGGCGTTATTTTTGAATCAAATTTCATGGATCACCTTTTAAGGCCGGTTTTACCCGGCCAATAGTTTTATTCGTCCAATTCTTGCCAAAGAATAGCACCCTTTGCACCGACTGCAACACCAATGGTAAAGTTTGCGATGATTGCGAAAGCACCAGGTGGAAGTGATACAAGTCCGTCAATTCTGATAAGCCCGGGAGCTGCTGACGTTGATAATGCCGCCGATGTATGGCCGGTCATGATAGGGAATGTATAGGTGGGAGCTACTGGCAGGGTGGCTCCGGTATAGACTTTTCCAACACCAACCGCCGCACCGACTTTCAAGTTCCTTGCTACTCCAATAACGCCAAGGATCACATCTGTGCTGGCATGATATCCTGTTGCAATCCAAGCGTCTGCAATGCCTGTGGGAGCGACGACCTCAGAATATCCGGCAGCCAAGAGACTAAGAATTTTTCCTGATCCAATGGGATTTGCAATACACAAGCCAGTATTGGTCGTTGCAAGGCCAACCGTCCAGACTGTTCCGGTTTGGTTAGCACCCGAGAAGCACTTTCCATCTTTTACGGCTTCGGCAAAAGCCCCGGCCATAACCAGTTGACGTTTACTGTCAATTAATGGAGCCCGTCCGACCCCGTCTGCATCTTGTCCGTACATAAATCACCTCATATTTTAATTTGCGTTAAAAGCATAAATCAGGCTCAGATCATCCTCCCACATACCATCATGGAAAATCTGTTTTTCTCCAGTATCAATGGCATGAAAGGTTGATCCTTCAGGGGGGCTTTCAGGTTTATCGTCGGATGATACCCCGTTGAATCTTTGGATATTGGTTTCAAGTTTAACAGTCATAATACCCCCTTAATATGCGGCCTCTACATAAGCGCCGGCAGACATGGGAACATAAAACAATGAATGAAAAACGACCCCGGTTGCAATATCCTGTGTGGTTGTAAGATGGCCAATAGTTGAAACAGCATTTTTATATCCAACAATTATTGGCTGACCAAGGCCCACCGGCTTATCTGCAACACCGGCACTACCTGTAACATTATGGTTTGATCCGGATACGGCGCCGCCGCCCCATGTTACCCTTTGGCCTTCTGTTAAGCCTGATATAGATGTACTGACAAGCCCCAGCTTAGTTGCTGCAATTGCACCGCCTGTGTGCAAAAGACAGGAATATGTATATTGAAACAATGCCGCACTTGCCTCTAACACTGTTACAACTTCCATAAATAAATTCATTAAAAGGATTGATCCATAGACGTTGAAATCTTCTACTTGTGCTTGATGAAGGTGTACTGCATCTGAAACGTCAACGTTTGGGGTGTCTACTCGCATTCCCAGGATGAGATCCGAGATTCTTGCTCGTGTTGATGGTGCATAGTTAGGCATTTGTCACCTCTCCTATTTTATAAGATTATTTTTTACTGCCTTTTCTCTTTTCATGGCCGATTTTGATGTGGCCGTTTCTTTTTTGGGTTTGTTGGCCTCTTTCAACTGCCTGGCAATTTCACCAGACATAAATTGTTTAAATCCGGGCCTGGTAATTATTGCGTCACAAACCTCTTTGATACCTGCTTGATCCATGGTTTACTCCTATTGTCACGGAGTTTCCCCCGTGACTGTTAGGCTGAAATTAATCAACAATATAATTGGAATCCTTGTATCTTGGCACAACATGAGCAACAACGCTCACAAAATCCGTGGCCTGGCCTGAATTGTCAATCGTAACACCAAGGACGTCAAACCCATTTTCAATATCAAAACCGGCAGGATCAATCTGCATTACGACAATCATATTTTTTGCGGTTGCGGGCAAATCGTAAGTGATGGCATCGGTTCTCCTGGTCAATACACTTGTAAGGCTGATATCGGTGTTTGAAAAAATTGGCAGCATGTTTGTGATTGCCTTTGAATCAGATCCATCAACCGCCGTACACTGAACAGGATCGATCCCGGTTGCATCTGCTTGAGCCTGCGTAAAAATAAGCTCAAGGTAAACCATGTGGGCCAGCTTGAGGCTGATATAGTCGGTCGTCACGCCGCCATTAGTGGTAACAGGTGCTGTTAAAACAACAGGCACCGCGTCTTCTGGAATTCTCGGATAAAGACCCATTATGGACCTCCTTTTTTATTTAAAAATTATCTTGCGGCCAAAAGGACAGTGGAGCTTGTGGAAGTCCCTTTATTCGGCGTTAATGGCGCTTTTTGTTTTGGCTGGCCATCAAAATGAGTGACAAATCGAACTGCTGTCTGATTATTCAGAAATTTAATATGACCGGAAATTGCAGTTTCAACACCACCGCGATCAACCGTTTTATACTGGCTCAAATCAGTCAGCATGATATCGCCAAGATCACCCAGCGTAGAAGCCTGTTCAATTGGAATTACAGGATAACCCCACAAAGTACCAATAACGCCAGGAGCGCCCGCAAAATTTGGCATGAAAGCGTTTGAAATTGCACCACCGGTACCAACGGATACAGTAAGGTTCAAAAGCTGGTCAAGAGTGTTCTGGTTTATAATCCAGACAACAGAATTGAGATTTTTCAAATGTATTCTGGTCAGCATCATGGTTATATTTCTGTGGGTAATAGTATCAGCATCCTGCCCGGATTGTTTTGCCTGGGAAACCTTATTCGGTGCATTGATCAAACCAAGAGCTTCACCAGAACCGGATCCACGAAAAACCATTTCTTGTTTTCTGAATGCAAGCTCCTCACCAAAAAGATTATTCATTTCAGATTGAAGCGCCGGCACATCCTGCTGGATTTCGTTTGACATAAAATATAACCCGGTCAATCGGTTTGGCTCCCATCTTGTTTTTTTCAAGACGGTTTTTGTGCTTTCAATTTCTGTCAATTCCTTGTCGTTATACCATCGTATACCACCACCACGGCTATCATCAACCCTGGAATCTTCATCAATTCCATATTGATCATAAAACATGCCGCCAATGGTCATGGAGTCAGTTCTGGACAATAAGGCATTGTTATTCCAGCCGTTTGTCATGAGGCTGATAACCGATTCTCCCTGAAGTAAGAACCCGCCATCCTCTCCAACAGCCTCGACCATTCCAACACCAGCGGCCCGGGTTTCTTGGGTTTCAAGCTCCCTTTTTCCGACTTGATCGAGTCTTGACCTGGCTTCTTCTGTGGGTTTGCCGTGTCCATTTTTTGCAACGATAATCATATCCCGGCATTGTTCGCCCAGGGGAAAACGGGATCTGTAAATGGGTTTATCTTCGATTTCTGTGGTTATTCCATCCTCTGTATCATCACCGCCTTCGGCAAAAAGGTTATCTTCTTCAAGTTTGGCCGCTCTATGCTCAGTGTCAATGTCTGTTCCAAGCTTTTCCATATCGTCCATAATGGTTGTAATCTCGGTGTCCTGCTCGGCTGTTCTGGTTTCCAAGTCTCTCAACTCTTTGAGCTTTGCCAGTTTTTCACGATAAGCTTTTTGCAGCTTTTGTAATTTAGTCATATTTTCAGACCTCCTGCTGTTCTTCCTTCAATTAATTTGTCAATCTTATCGTTCTGCTCTTTGTCAATTGCACGGGTTGCCGCGTCTGTTGCCTCTGTTGAGAGGTCTTTTTTTATATTGTCCAATGATCGTAAGGCAACTTCTGTATCAGGATAAGCCGGAAATGTCACAGGTGAAACGTCAAAAAGCTCGTTTACCTCTGTAATCGTCCGTATTGGCGTCTCCTTGTCCATATCCTTCCATTCATCAGTTTTTATATTAAATCCAAAAGATTGCTGTGTTATGTCTCCGCGCTCAATAGGTGTCAAAACCATATCTCTGACAAGTTGCGTATCGGGTGGCGTGACAGACATAAACAGCCCTTTTTTATCTTCTTTGAGTTCAAGGGTCCCGGCTGATTTTCTGCCCAGGATAATATTTGAGTCATGGTTGAACAATGCCCGGACATCTGACGTTTTTAAAGCCTTTTTAAAGGCCCCTGGCGCAATACGTTCAATAAAGCCCATGTCTTCGCTATCCTTGTTAAAAACAGCCGCATAGCCCTCTATTTTTGGGAGTTCGTCACCATCACGTTTTACCCTGAGTTCGGCAGTCTTTAAAATCCTGATTTCTTTTTTTTCTTTTGGCATATTATCACCTTTTTAAATACTTAAATAACAATCACAACCCCGGTGAAGAGGCGGGTGGGCTTTCATGCCCCTGATTTTCATTGGCGCTTCAGCCCCTTTCGGATTAAGCTCGTCGCCATCATTCACAAAACTTTGGCCTGTGCTTACCCGTTTTCCTGCAAGGCTTTTGCAGAATGGGCAAGTTTTAGCCCCTCGTATTCTCCAAGCTGTTGTCAACCCAGCACCAAAGGCAACGGCTTGATAAACTGCGTTTGAGTTTCTAACTGTTTCGTTTGATGCTATCTTATCGGCCCTGGTTTCTTCCCATTCATCTACCCTTTCTTCCAAGGCATCCAAATCATCTTTTAAAAGGGCTGTTAATTGACCCAATGAGCTTTCTGTGTGGCGCTCTGCATATCGTTCGGTATAATCATTGATAAATCTTTCAAGATCATCAGAAATACCAACATCAACGCCCATTTCTTCTGCACTTGCCGCCTGTATAGCCTCTGAAAAACTCCTGATCACCGGCCCTATTTTGGATTTTATTTCAGCCGGCATTTTCCGATAAAAATCATCAAGCCAAGTCTGCATGTCCCTATTTTCACGGCTTTTGCGCTGTTTGTTGACCTGTGCTTTTACCGCAAGTCCTTCTTTGTTCACAATATCCTGAGCTGCTCGTTTAAAAAGCGGATAATATTGTTTTGCTATCCGGTCTCTGAGAAGGATGGATGTTTTTGCCCGGTATTCAATCATTCTAAGGCTTTTATCTTCTTTGGCTGGATCCTGATTGGTTTCTTTGGCAAAGTCTGCAGCCTGGTCTGATGGTATGAAATTTAAAGGAACAAAATATTGATCGCCACCCGGGACCGGGTTTCGGTTTTCAAGTTTGTTAATGTCGTTTGCAGACATTGCGCCTTTCTGCCATTGGGAATCATAATATGCTGACCTTGCTTCTGAATCACCACGCAAAAGACCCTCGACCAATAATTCAACATAAAGACCGCGCTGTCTCTGTTCAGGCGTCAATAGTTGCATATTCATAGACTGTTCCCACCTTACAAGCCAAGGCCGCAAGCATTGAGAAACATAGGATCCGTTTTCTTGCTCTAAATTGTTGTTATTTGAGTTCGCGCCATGGATCCCGATTTTATGGGGAGGCACTTTATACATTCCGCATATATCAAGATCCTGGTGTTGCCTGGTAGATATGAATTGAGCATCATCCATGGGTATTGTGATTGGATTATATTTTACACCCCTTGTCAAGACCATTGCATTGTGGCTTTTCCCAAGGCCCCCATATTGTTTTTTGATATCTTTCGCAAAGTCCGCAGCGTTATCACCTAAATTCTGCTCAGTCTCAAATGTTCCGGATGGATGGATGCCCTGTCCAAAAAATAAAGATCCGTAATCCCGAGCAGCAATTCCAAGGGCAATGGCTTCACGTGCATTGGCTATCACAGACATTCCCTTAATGCCATCAAAACCAAATCCGGCAATATGGAATATTTTATCTTTTTGTCTTCGCTGAATTTTGCCGTCTTTATCCAGCCACTCGTAATAAATCCCTTTTCGGTTATTTTTTACGGATACACCACCGGGTTTTGCAAGTTGAATTATTTGGCTTACTTCTCCGGTCCTGGGGTTTCTTTTAAGGTCATTAAAAAAATTACCCCAGGTCAAAAGATGACTTTGCCCGGTTTCACGCCAATGGAATGAATCTGTATTTTTATTTGGTTGATTATGCAGGATATCATAGAGTGGTTCACTTGTGGCTCTCTTTTTGCTCCCATCTTTTCCGGTTTGATATAGAATTAATGGCAGGCTGGCATGATCACCGGATATTAGTGATACACAAGAAAAAATAGCTAAATATTTTATGGCCGTTTCTTCGTTTATCTTTACACCGGATTTTGTAGGCCCGCCGCCTGTGGCGTTATACCAAAAATCAGAATAAGCAGATAACGACCCGGTTTTAATATTCTCTCTAAGCTCTTTGGCCAAAAAACCCATTTAAGATCCTTTTTTAACAAAAACGGGCGCAAACTCTCCGAATACTCCCAAGCTAAAGAAAATAGCGCCAATAACTGACAAAGAAAGGCCCAATCCGTATAAAAGAAAAAGGCCGTATCCAATAAGGATGCAGCCTATAAACATTAAGACGATATATGAACCAATATTTTGAAATACCTTCATAAAGTACATTAAAAGCACTATATGGGGGTTATGTCAAGTTTATTTCTATATGTGGTGGGTTTTTAAATAAATATTACAGCCGGTTGTGTGGTGTCCTCAAGTTGCGGCAGTTCGGCCCCATTCATAGCCATAGCCATTGCAACTGTTCCGTCAATCCGACCAGTTGATTTTTGCTTCTCAAATTTTCGATTATTGGCAGGGTCAAAAGTCACCACTGTATTTGCCACACAATTTGTAAGAACAGGATTGCCACCGTGTCTGGCCCTGGAGTCTGTAAATACATCCTCAACGCTCTCTATCGCTGGATTTATGTCCTTAAAACCCTGACCATGTGGTACAAGGCAAAGCGCGTCGCTGCCTGGGGATTCTTCCTTGTCTTTTATGTAGGTGTCACACCCGACCTTATCCAAGGCCCTTTGGAAGTCCTCAATGCGCCATCTGTCAAAGCGTAATTCGTCTATATGGTGTAAAACGTGCAGCTCATAGACCTTTAAGGCAATATACTCATAATCAATTGTTTTCCCTGGCTTCGCTTCGATATGCCCTTGCTTTACCCACAAATCATATGGCACCCTGTCTTTTTTCTTGTGTTCCTGGATCAGGTCACCTGGTTTCCAAAAATAGGCAAATAGATTGTGAAAGCCTTTTTTCCCTTTTTCAATTACGCTTAAATTACCAGCAACTTTTATTTCTATTTCTTCGTAATAAAAGGCATCCAAGACCAAGGCTGATAAATCATTCTTTCCGGACAAATCAAGCCCTGCTGTTATACGCCCCTTTGATAATGCGTCAACGCTTGGTAATGCATTGTTTTTAGTCCATACACCGATAGACATAAAAGGGGAATCTGTTGAAATGCGCTGATTTAATCTTAGATTTCGGAATCCTGGTTCAGAGCTTGGCATGTTGTGGGCTGTATTGGCAAGAGATACCATGTCTTTCAGGGAAAGGAAATCGTCCAGGGCCGGGTTTGACAGCTTCCAGGACTCTCTATCCATTATATCTATCTCCTCGCCCTTTTCGTCATGGATAGGGCTTGTGAATAGAAATAGCTTTACTGTGGGGTCCGTGTGACCGTTTTTTATTACGTAGTCTATTTCCTCCGATAAAACCGCCAGGTCGTCTGCTGCCTGAGTTGAAATAATCCATAGCATAGGTTCTAAATGAGCGCCAAAACCTTGGACAAGAGTATCGTAAAATCTTCTATCCGCTCCAAACTGGGCAAGCTCATCAAATGCGAGTAGGGCGGGACTGAAACCATGCTTTGATTTTGTCTCTGCTGATAATGCCTTGTAAATGGATCCAGTATACCGCCCTTCGATTTCTTTTTTAGTTGTCCTGATAATGGTGGCTTCTTTTAGTTCTTCATCGGCATAAATTATATTTTCCATATATTTAAAGACGATACCAGCCTGCTCGCGCTCAAAGGCTGCTGAGTTCATTTGCTCGTTTCGTTTGGCTTCTGGGCCTATGAGGTGAGTTAGGACTATTGCAGCTATCAGGGGGGTGTTGTGGGTAGGTATCATTGTTTTGCCACAAAGAAATAAACTATTTGGGCTGTCAACCCGAATACATTTTGTAGGGACACTTGGTGTTTTTTTAACAGATATTATTTTTACAGTTTCATATGATTCTATAGAATGTTCATGTGATTGTGTAAGATATATTTCTTTCATGGACCTTGTTTTTTTATTAGACAAAATAGTTGAAGTGACCCATAGATGTTCTTCATCACATATCACTGTATCGTTATTTGAAAATGAAACAGAATAACAATCAATATTTTTTATATCACTTTCAAACGTTACCTTGCATTCATTTCCAAACTCATCATAAAGGATATCGCCCGGTTTTACGTCATCCATCGTCATCCATCCGGTAGGTGTCGGGAGTGGTGTATTAAGAGCAAGCCCCTTTCCGTTCTTTTTTCCCATGGATAGGATTGCTTTACGGACAACGCGAAGGCCATTTTCATCAACAGGGGAGTATACATCCATGATTATCTCCTGTTGCCATGGTCTCAAAATAAACGGTTTTCCTTGGTGCATACCTTCAGGAATGGTAAGGGTTTGGATAAAATCAATTATTCTTTGGGCTCTGGCTTTATCTATGTAGGTTTGCATGTTATTCGTATTCTTTATATCTTATTTCAAAATCTTTCTTACGCATTACAACACATGGATAATCTTCATCATAATTTTCTTCTATGATATAATCACCAGGCATAACAAAATCAATTTCATAGAAGCCTGCTTGCAATAAAGCAAATGCGCCATTTTTAACAGGTGTAAAATTCTCATATTTTGTTGTTATCGGAACAATCAATTTATGATCTGAAAGTTTAAAAACTTGAGTGGCTTCAATTATCTTTGGTATTTCTATGTAATACATTTTTATTTCCCTCCCATCAATCCATCCCGTTTTGATTCCAACCCATATTTATCAATCAACAATTTTTCAATTAACTGACCCTTTGATCCATGTTGCGCCATAAGCCAATCAAGGATCCATTGCTGAATCCTTACCCCTGTCATTTTTACACGTTTTAGGTGTGGTGGGACAGGCGGCCTGCCAGCCCCTTTTGATTTGTTTTTAATATTATCTCCTTGCCCGGTATGGTGGCCGGGCTTTTGGGTTGATTGTCTATATCATGTCAAAATCTAATTTCTGGCCATGTTCGTGGTAATAATCAACGGCGGCTTCAATTCTTCTAAACATCTCTGTGATATCCTGGTCAATGGTGTTGTCATAGCTACACCGTCTCGCAACATCAATCACGCTCATTCTCAATACGCAATTTTCTGACCACGTACTGCAACTCATATCAGCCCAGGTGTAATCGTCATAAATCTCTACCCTGTCAAGACTTCCAGTATTCCCGACACTGCTTTTTACGAGGTTTCTTAACTGAGTTTTATTTTTTAACTTTGTCATGATTAGCTCCTTTTCATGCTATTGATTATTTTAACTATTTCGCTCAACTCACCGGCTGAGATGTATTTTTTGACAATGTTAAAGTTGACATCAAATCCAAGTTTTCTAACCAGAAATTTAATGTCAAATTCGTCATTGTCTGCTTTTGTAAAATTCATGTTCTGGCAGTGTTGAACAAAGCTAAATGATTTGAGTTCCAGGAGGGAGTTTAAAGAAATTTCAGAGTTGTCTATTTCTTTGTTCCAAATTTTTCCGAAAAAATCATTTTTTGCTGCGTTGATATAATCAATGTTTTTTTCTGCGTCATGGGTGAAAACGTCTTTTTCAGAGTCGAAAATAATATAATCTGAATCTTCTGTGTGTCTTGTGCTTCCGAGTTCTTTGAGTTTCTGTCCGCCAATCAATTTCATGTTTTATCTCCCTGTTTGATTATGTCTAATATTACAGGAGTCTATGATTAATGTCAAGCGTTTTATTAACTTTATTTAAGAAAAAAGCACTTTTTTTATATTATTATTTCCAGGGCCTTGTTTTTTGTATCCTGCATGGTTTCGGTTATAAAATCATAATCAAAATCGTATAAATCTTTATTGTTTTCAAAAACGATCTGTTCGGCCATATTATTCATTGAATAATTCATACTGCCCTCAAATTGATAAAAATCAGATCCGCACCTGGCAAGGGTTATTTTGAAATGACTCCAAACCAAAACAAAGGAAAGCAAAAAACCACTTTCAGAAAGTTCCCGGGAAAGGTTAATTAGATAATTCAAATGATTCTCATTCCTGAAGCGGTTTGAGCTGGCAAGGAATATATTGAATTTTTTTATTTTGCCCGCCTTGACAAGATCACTCAAAATATTAAAGGCTTCTTTATTCAGGGAATATGTTGCGATTGTCAATTCATCAATTTTGTCGTGTTGTTTCAGGATACGTAAAACCAAAACTATGAGATTCACCTGTTGCTGTGTCCTGATCCGGAGTTGTTCACCTGGGATGGGTAATTTAAGGTCGTCAAATGTCTTAATAATCATCTTAATGATTTTCTTCGATTTAATGGAAAAGATTTTCATCTCCTCAAGAAATATCCTGACATCTTCCCGGTATTTTTCAGATGTGGTAGTTTTTTTTGACGGCTTGATATTTTTCATATCGGCAATGGTGGCAGGTTGTAATTTAATTTTCATTGGCCACCCATTAATCCATCCCGTTTGCTTTTTGGTTTTGGTTTTAAAGACTTATCACCCCTTGAAACGGTTGTTGCATTTTTTGTTATGCCCAACTTTGTTCCAAGCTGAGACATAAGATTTGCAAACTTTATTTCCATGTTCACATATGGATTTTCTTTTACCACGCCGTTTTCTTGCTTGATGATATCTCCGCCTTCAGCAACACCCTTAATCGCCCGGTTGTGAGCTGCTTCGGCTTCGCAATATGCGCGTAAAATGCCATAGTGTTGTGGTAAAAAATGATCCGGATCGTAGTCACCCATTACTTTTGTCCAGATCCGGCAAGCAGGCTTTGTCATTCCTGGTATAGGTGATTTGCGTTTATTTTTTTGCGCCGGCAGTACGTGTATTTTGGTTTCTGGTTTTGGTCCTCGGTCTCCCATGGTTACCCCCTAAATTTTCGGCTTACTGATATCCTGACTGCAATCTCGCTGCACACGACTAAAAACTGGGCAAAGTCAAGGCCCCCTCCCTCAAGGCTTTGCATTGTTTGCACCTACCGATATTGTCACCTGTTCTGTTCCACTTCGTAAAATCATCATCGGGTCCAATATGGCCACATGAGCTGCACATCATAACCGATTCCCCCGTTTAAACCCCATCCGATAAGGCTGTTTGATCCGATGACTAACCACCGTAAATACATTGTGGTTGTACGTTAGTTTCTTTGGCCTTGGTGGATGATCGTTGCACTCTTTGTATAACACAGGTATCTCAGGTACATCATAGCACTCAATATAAAAATCACCATATGCAATATTCGTAGGCGTATTTGTAGTACCATCAGAGACTATCCATGTTCCTGTGGTTGGTCCTGTGTCATCATCATATGACGTTGCTGTGTTCTGCATCATAGCTTCTTATATCCATGAGCCGGACATATCCATGTCGGCTGAGTGCTGCCATGATGTAAGAAATTATCAGCCATTTCGGCGCAATTACACTCAAATCCTACACCAAAACAACGTCTTACATCTTCCCACTTCACCCATCCACCATCGACTGTCTCGATCATCTCATTATAAGGGTTTCCAGGTGTGCCTGTATCCTCAATATCATACCGTTTCATAATACCCCCCTTAATTCTTATACAATCCATCTTTCTTGACTCGTGGCCCTATCATATGCTGCTTTGCATTCAGCCTTATGATAGGCTTCTTAGGCTGTATGATCTTACTCTCAATCACAGTGCCTTTATCATTCAGCTTGCCTGCCTTAGCATGCTCTATAAAGTAGTTCATGACTGAATTATGGGCAGCATGCATGATCTGTGAGGCCTGCATGAAGTTTGTTGGGAATCCGCCCACTCCGATTCGTCCGTCTTTCATCACATTAATCGTTATCTGCATTTGTAATTCTGGTTTGTTTTCCATTTTCTCACTCCTTTTAATTATTTATTCCATAAATGCTTAGGGTCCAACGGCTTACCATCCACATCGCACCCAACCGCATACCCTCGGGCTTCTTCTTTCGCTTTGATCGAATCATGGCAGTGCTTGCACAATGGCTGCCAGTTTGATTTGTCCCAGAATAGCTCCATATCACCTTTATGCGGTTTTATGTGATCGACTATCTCGGCAGGCGTTGTCTTGCCTACCTGAAGACAATATGCACATAATGGGTTCGCTTTTAAAAATAATTTTGCAAACCGAGCCCACTTAGCATTATAAAGATATTGATATGGTCTATCGTAAGCCATAGCGCACCCTTCTTCGATCGTGTATATCATTCGGCAAATAAGGACTATAATTATCACAACCCAGGCAAGGCAAGGCGTCATAGCCATCATATTTATCGAGACAGGCTGACCGCTTCGCACAATCCCATCTATCAGGATCCGCAAGGTGCCCATTCCTTTTTATGATATTTTTTTGGCTACCATTGTTGTAATATTTCTTTGCCCGGTCGCTCATTTTTTTTAGCAGGAGGGGCCGACTGCATTCTGTACATGTTGTTGGTATGCCACCCTTGGGTTTAAATTCAACCTTTTTACCGCATTCATCGCAAGTGATTATCCTTGATACAACATTGCCCAGATCAGTATGTTTTATGCATCTCTTGCGATTAATATTCTTTTTTGTTCCCGCTATCCTGATAATAATCATTTGGTCCGGCGTGTTGATACACCCACACCCGCATTTGTATTTTAATTGTCTTTGCATCATTACCTCCGCCATGGTCTTGGTTGCCTATACCGCACGCTTATCCTCAAGATACCTCTTAATAGCCTCAAGAATGGTCTTATTAATACTTGTTTCTTTCTCAGCCGCTTTAATCCTAAGCAACCTGTATTGGTCATCTGGAATGCCTCTGACTGTGTAAGATTTCATAATCCTCCTTATGGTTTACATATTTAAAAATTTTCTATTCCAATCTTTATTTAGCTTCTTTGCTGCTCCAAGGGTGGTTATTGTATTTTTTGTGTAAAAATCTTTTATTGCTAATTTTTGGGCAGAATCATGATTTCCTTCAAAAAATTCATTCGACAGTCCGCCATCAATCGTATCTGGGGAATCAAATTTTGCTGCTTTTATTGTCCTAAGTATCTTTCCATCAATGATGATGTATTTAACACAGTTTAAAAGTTCTTCTTTGCTATCAAATTTAATCCTTGCCTCGTTGTGTGCCGTGACGGAATGAGAATCGATGTCGTTTTCATTCTCAACTAATATATTTTTCTCTGGAACATCTAAAACTAAGCAGACGTCTCTCCAGAAAAGTTGAGCTGAATCATGTGTGGAAACACAAACAGGGGAGCTTGTAGGCTCGGTAAGTAGATTAATTAATCCGACTACGCTAGCTTTATGGTAAAAAGTTTTTGTTCCCATGTTTTCGCTCCCCTTATGTGTGTTTGTTTTCATGCTTATAATATACACACTAATATCATTGATGTCAACCCTAAACACTTTTTTTTGCATTTTATTTTAATTGTCTTTGCATCTTTTTTTAATATTTCCGCATTAAGTTTCTATTCCTAATCTTCCATTCAATCTCGACTATCGGAAAATCAAACGATATCGGCATATACGTTTTAACGCGTTTTTCGTACCATATTCTTTGTTCAATATCCTTTGTGGTGCGCTGACACTCACAAGCACCCAATACGACCATAAAAAGGAACATGATGGATATGGTGGCTGTTTTCATCACGCTGTCCTCTCGATTTTCAACCAAACCCCCGGCCGATCCTTATCATACCTATACCACCGACCCTCAACCCTCATTGGCATAGGAATCAAAATCTTGTAATCTGCATTATCATCAACAATAAAGCCATGAGCAACCAATAAGTCACATATAATCTGCATGGCATTAATTATATCGAATTTATGTTTAGAGCCCCGAACAAAAAAGAATTTCACAACAACCGGTTTTTGGCACCCATCAAAATAATTCCCGATCGCTTTACGGAAAAGGTTTTCCCGGGTTGCGTATTCCTCAACATATCCTTTCGCTGAATATTTCTTTATTCCCATGGCTTTGAGATATTTCTTGACGGTTTTGGAAGGAAGAAGGATTACACGTTTATTTGGGGCCTTGCCAATGGTGGTGGCTATCTTGGAGTTTTTAAGAGAAGGGACGTTGTTTTGGATGAATATCATTTTTTACCCGGCTGTATTAATTTTTTAAGATCATTAACCGGTATTGTTCCCCTGGCCCCTAAATACTCAATAGCCGTTTCAGTATCTTTTTGCAGGTTTGTATATGCAAAAACAAAATTACACCTGAACCACTTTAAATCCTCTTGTTTCATCGATCCAAGCTGAGCAAAGGTCCACCGATTGGTCATCAAGTAATTCGTGATTGAATCCTTAAAGACGTGTTCGCAATAGCTCCCGTAATAATTCAAATATCTTAAAATTATATCAACCTGTTTTTGGGCATGTGTCTCACAGCTTGGTTTTGGATTCTCGATAGAATCAATTGTTCTAATAAATTCTTTAATGGTGGGGATGGGTGGGTATTTTTCTTTTCTATTTCTTAGCAGCCAATTTGAAGCCCTGGTGACGCTTTCAAGTGAATATCCTTTCAAGGCATCAAATTTAAGATCAACCCCGGCCTTTGATATTGTCCCGCCATATTCCTCTGCAAGAGCAAAAATAATGGCTGTAAATTTTCCCATGTCTTTATTTTCCATTTTGTTTTCTCCCTTCTATTGCTTTTTGACATTCAAGGGCATTGCGCTCCGACCTTGAGAAATTTCTATTATTAATAATTTGAACGTTATTGATTTTATTTTCATCTTTAAACCAAACACCACGCATTTTCTGTTTCCAGTTTTTAACCTGATTACCTCTTGAGTCTTTCCAGTCTGCAACATCATAATAATTCCATGCTTTTGCACCTGAGTTTTTTGTGTATCCATTTTCAAAGAAATAATTTTCAACATCTGGTTGTATTGGTGGGGAAAAGGTAGGCTTCTTTTTTATCTTTTTTCTTTTATTTACTTCCCTTTCCTTTCCCTTTCCTTTCCTTTGTGAATTAATGTCAACATATTCGACTTTATTGTATGCATTAATGTCAATTATTGTTAACATTAATTCCTTACAGACCGTTAAAACCTTTCTTTTTTTGCAAATAAAGAAAAACCGTTTTTGTATACCTTCAGACGTAAGTATATTGTATTTATCATGCAATTTTTTATCAAAAATATCCCACTCAATACAGGAATTAATGACTGCATTAATTGAATTAATACCGACATTAATTCGTTTACTGAATACAAGAAGTGCTTTTTTGTCCCATATAATGTAATAATTGTCTGCATAAATTTTTTGATACAATTTTATTATAACACCAAAACCAACTATCCCATGTTCCGATTCTATCAACTCAAACTTATCATCCAGGGCAACATCTAAAGGGAAATAAGAGACTCCGTTTTTTAATGGTCTTCCTGCTGGCATCTATACCACCTTTTTAGTTTTCACCCTGTTACACAAAACAGGTTTAGAAAAGTTTGGAATATTTTTGATTTTTATTGTAAGGGGGTCTGAATATTTTGACGTACCATTCAGAGATGGTTTTAATTTACAAATAAAATAAACCTCTAAAACAGCGGCATCACTTGCCGTTTCTGTTGATATGTATTTTAAATAAACTGGTTTTTTATATTTTGAAAATCTCTCCCAAAAACTGCTTGGTATTCTATCTTGTAAATTTTGAGAAACACCAACATATAAAGGAATGTCTGTTTTTGTCCAAAAAGAATAGACACCAGGAATATTATCAAGGCCTTGCAATATAGAACTAAATTCAGGTGTTGTTATATTCTCAAGTTGGCTTGATATACAAAAATTTCCGGTTGATGTTTTCCACTGCAACCATTCCATTAAATTATCATTTTCTAATAATTCTGGATTGTCTTTTAAATCCCAAGTAAAATTATCTTGCAACCCTTTATCATAAATAAAATTTATATAAGCTTCTGGTTCTAATAAATTTTTTGGATTAACTTTATTTTCATTAATTATTTTTTTGATAAAATTTATAAAATGCTTAGAAGAAGATATATAACCCATGCTTTAATCCTTAATTCCAAAAACAGCTTTGAGTTTTTCAAGGTTTTTAGAAGAAGCCTTGCCGCCACCGTTTTCCCATCTTCTGTAAGCCTCGACACTTACCCCTATGGCCTTTGCAGCTTCAACCTGAGTTAGGTCTTTGCTCTCTCTTAATTTTTTTAGGCTCTTCATTTTTTACCCTTTTAAAATAATTAATATAATACTACTACTACCTTAAAAAACTAAAAACAGAATGTCAACGACTATTTTAAAACATCTTTCTTTTTCCCAAAATCAATACCACCAATAATCCTACCACCAATAATCCTGCCACCAATAATCCTGCCACCAATAATCCTGCCACCAAATGGAGTGCTTACAATCCTGCATCTAAAGCCAATCGGATCTGCCCATGTGCCAAGATCAATAATTCTTTGATTTTTAATTCTGTTTAATTTTATTTCGTCCATGGCCTTATGAATTTTAGCCATTTTAAAACTCCTCCCCAAAATAAAACTTATTAAAATCAATCATCTTATCATCAAGATAATAATTGCTCCCACCCTTACCCATCATAACACCATGAAATGGCACTGAGTGGCTTATCAACCAGCCGACCATAAAGGGCGCCTGGTCCCAAAATCTGGCTGTCCAGATAATGATGATATGACCCTTCATATAGAGTTCTTTGACTCGATCAATTACGGATTGTTCTGGACCTGGGTTGTCGGTATATTCGCCGGTTGTCAGGGTATTGTCAAAATCTACGTTGAAGACTTTGGGGTTTTTATTTTCGGTGTATTGGGTCATGCTGTCTCCTTTTGTTTAATCTGCAGACTTTTGCTTAATCTTCTAAAAATTATTTTTGTTGAACCATTAAACCCTTTTTTAAAATAAAAAGCTCCAACTGAAAAACCAAAAGGAAAACCGACATTTTGACCACAACCATAAATAAGCATAGTGTGTATTCCGCCATTTCTTTCTATAAGATCCATAACCTTGAATGATTGAAATATTTTGTTTGTTGGGACGATATACACAATATTTTCAGCTATATTAAAACTATGTGCTAAAAAGTCTTTAAAAATACTATATGGTGGATTTCCAACTATCCAATCAACCGATTTTGAATAATTAAAAAAATCTTTTCCATTTCTAATTTCGCAATACTCCGCCCCTTGTGGTAGAAACTTCAAAAAAACACCATCACCAGCACACGGGTCTAAACAAGGCGTACAAATAGGGAAAAAAGAAACTATATCTGCAGCCACCGAATTAGGAGTATATACTATATCTGATGGGTCAGAATAATTTTCTTCAAACAAATTCATTGATCTTTCTATGTGTTCCATGCCGCATCAATCCCCCTTTTTTTAAGCCGAGCCCACCCGATGCAGGCCCGGCAAACGTATATTTTTTTTGATTTTAATTATGGTTAAAATCGGGTTGTTCAGTTATAATTTCACTGGCACCTCCTCCTTAAATTTAATACAGTCATGGGCCATGGTGTTTGCCATGACCGTAAAGCCATTTTCATCAAGATCATTTTTCCGCATGTTCGTGTTGAGCATGATGGCCATTTCGACCAGGTCCAGATACATCTTGCAGATATCCATATTCTTACAGTTTTTGCATTTCTTTTCCATGTTATTTTTCCCTTTGTGGGGCCTTTCAGCCCCGGTTGTGGTTATCCCTCTATTACCATTAATCCATCAATATCAAGGTCTTTGCTTTTTTCCGAGTACCACGAACCAGCGCAAAAGGTGAACCCAGCTTTTTTGATAGCTTCTTTGTGCTGATAAGTTTTTCCACAAACGATAAAGAGGCCCTCTTTGTCTTTTTTTATTTCTTCTATTTTTGCAGTATGTTTTGCGACAAATTCTTCGTCTCTTTTTGCCGCCCATTTATTCAGAAAATTTGTTGCTGCGAAAATTTTATTTGCTTTGTCGGCGGCCGTTGTTACATTTTTCATGTTTGACTCCTCGTTATGTGTGTTTGTTTTCATCATGTCTGTACTATACACACCTTTTAGATACCTGTCAAGTCTTTTTTCAAAGAAAAATGAAATTAATTTAAAAAAGATTTAATCCGGTCATCCAGGGCAGCTTCAATCTCTCTTGCTGCATTTCTTGATTTGAGCCATTCAATCAGGTCTGGCCTGAGCCTTGTTGAATATTGTATTTTGCTATCAGGTGATTTTTTACGCCCTGAGCCCTTCCTTTTTCCGCCTCTCATTTTTTGCCTCCAATTATTACGAACTATATTTTAAAGGATTCAGGGTATCCCCCTATCCACACAAGCAGAATTACATATTTTAAGAAAGTTGTCAAGACAAGCTTTCTTTTATAAATCTTGATACCGGGTTTTTAATCTGTCCGTCACTATCTTTTTCAATCGGTCTACTGGTCAAAATAAGCTGGTTTTCTGCCCGGGTAAATGCTGTGTATGCTAAGCGCCGCTCCTCCTCCAGGTCATTTTTTGATATAGATTGTTTAGATGGAAAAATGCTTTCATTCAAGCCAATTACAATAACTGTCGGCCATTCAAGGCCCTTTGCAGAATGCATGGTACATAACTGCAACCCCTCAACATCCTCCTTAATCTCATCGCTCACATCAAAAGTTGCCAGCCAGTTTAAATACCCGTCAATAGTCCCGTCATAATGATCCAAAATCCATGCATAAACAAACTCAAATATAGCCTCTGTCTCAAATCCAAAATCAATATCCTTCATCAAATCAATTGCGCTGGCCATGTCCGTTCTTTCAGCAACTTTGAACCATTTCTGCCAAGTGTAGCTATCCTTGTCCGGCGTGGCTTTCCATGCTGAAAAGTGACTCTGATATTCTACAGTTGAATCCCATCTTATATCGGCGTAATCTTGTGCTGAAAGTTCGAGATATTGCCTGATAAGTACAAAGGAAAAATTATCAAATTCATTCACAATCAATTTTAAAAATGAATGGAATATCCTGAATTCTTCAGACCGGACCAGCTTTGATTTTTTGCCTATATATTCGTGTTTGATCCCGGCCTCTGTAAGCAGGCTGGAAAGTTTTTCTAACATCCAATGATTTCGGGCCAAAACTGCCATTTTTTCTGTAAATTCTTCTCGATAATACGCAATATTGTCAGCTATCATTTTTGAATCAAAATCAGGATGATAAGCAACCGGGTGAAAATTATCGCCCTGAATCGCATTCATAGGCTCCCCAATACTAACCCCACAATGCTCTATAAGCTGATTAGCAGCATCAACGATATTTGCACTTGAGCGATAATTATCCGTCAAATTATACACATCAAAAAGGTGTTGGTTCCTGATCAGGTATTCAGGGTCCGATCCCTGAAATGAAAAAATACATTGTCGGAAATCACCTATTGCAAATTGTGCGGCATTGCAGGCCTGGCAAAGATCATTCAGGATCTGCCATTGCAGCGGATTGTTGTCTTGTACCTCATCGCACATGATATGCTGTAGGGTCAAAAACTTGCTAATTTTTGGAATGAGCTTCAAAAACTTGGTGAGAATCATGCCATATGTCAGGGCATTGTTTTCATGGCAGCTGGCAAAAAATGCGTTCATAATCTCGCTTGATTTGGCCTTTTCTTTATTCCATGCGCCTAAAACGTGTTCGCCGTTCGTATAGTATACCTTAAAAGCAGCATCAACCTCCCCCTTTTTGACGTTTTTCCACTTTCGCCCATCGTGGTATCCCAATTCCATCGCAACGTCCTTTAAAAGATAATTTTCCTCCCAATTTGAATACACCGTAATTTTACCAGGTTTCAGGCCCACAAGTTCGCCGTATGTCTGAAGATATTTCAAGGCGATTCCGTGCATCGTCCCGGCTGTAATCCTGGTCGCTGGGGTTCCAATTTCCTTCATAAGCCGGTCTTTGATCTCACCTGCTGCCTTTCTTGTAAAAGTGCATACAGCTATATCGTATGGGCTCACCTGGCAATTTTCAATTAAGTGCTGGATTCTGGAAATCATTGTTCTTGTTTTTCCGGCTCCGCTGGGCGCGATGCACAATAGTTTTCTTGATTTTGATTCTACGACTTTTTGTTGTTCTTGGGATAGTTTCATTTTTTGCTCCTTAGAATAATTCCATTTGTATTTTTCTCTAATTCCCTAAGTCTAAGATATTCCTGCCTATATTTATATATCCTATACAAATTTTTTTTATATAAGATTGCTTCTGGACATTGTTTTGTTTGGTGCTGTTTATTAAATATAGGCCCTTCATTAATTATCGCAATTTTCTCTGCATCTAAAACAGATCGCCTATCTGGATAAGTTTCTAATATTATTTTTACAATTGAACGGTACCAAATAGAACTTATTTTATGCTGTGCTAATCTGCTTATTTGATGTAAAGATATCCCGACATAAAGCAAATTATCTTCTTTATCATAATGCCTATATAGTTGGTTTAAGCTCATAATAAAGCCTTCATTTTAAATATACCTGTCTTTTGATGCCGTTGTCATCCATATTAAACAATCCTTAAAGCTTAGTCTTTCTGTGTTCTTGTCAGGTACACAATTACCGGGAGTGTGAAAACCGCATCCGATTATTTTATGGAAGGATAATCAATCCTGTTTGAACCGTTTCCAGTCCAACCGAAAGCTGACCAGTTTTTGCCTTGAAAACTGAGGCCACATAAAAAGGGAATGACATTTTGCCTGTTTATTCTGGCTACCGAGCTTAACAGTACCAAAAAACCCCGCATCAAGGGCAACACAAGAAAGGAATAAAAAAAGCCCGTAAACTTGGGATTGTCTACGGGCTTTAATATAATTGAGTCTATGCACCTGTCAAAGAAAGGCTCCGGCTTCGCAGCTTGGGACAACTCAAAAGTAAAATCATATTTAATCTTCGAACTTCGCATATTGATAATTTATTCCCTTCTCAATGGCCTGTCAAGTTATTTTTTAGATCGGTATAGGATTAGGATATTTACACTCCGGGCAAATCTGATCTGCTGGTTTAATGACCATGTATAAAAGCATGATGCCGACCACAATGAATAGAGGCCAAATCAAAAATGAAAGCAGGAGCATGAAAATAAACATGATGGCAAATCCACACCCAACCCCTTTTATTTGCGCTGGCCCTTCATATTCACAATTTGGGCAGCGTATCTCTTTTCGGTATAATACAAATGACATAATCCCTCCTTTAAACCTTAATAACCTTGAAACTATCCGGCACAGTCGCTACTGGGTGGCAGGTCGCCATTAATACTTGCTTATCAATATCGTTCAAATCCTCCATTGCGGCCAAAAGATGATCGTTATCCAATTCAGCGCCCTCAACGATAATGATATTCGAATCCAATACATGAGCCAAAGCGGTATCAAATATCTGTTTTTCGCCACCTGAAAGCCCATTATAAGGCGTGTAAATCCCGTCCTCCTCAACCTCCCACCCAATAAACAAACCATCATCAAGATTGATAGCAGCCCGACCACTTGGCAGGACCTCACCCATTTTATCAATGATCTTGCTGAATGATGCAGACACAGCCTCATTTTTCTTGGCGATCAATTCTTTTCTGTCCATCTTGGCAACTAAAAGAGCGCTTTGTGTCAAGCCTCTTTCCTGTTTTGTTTTTTCTATGGTTTCATTAATTCCTTGTAATTTCAGGAATACGGCTTCTTGGGCGCGTAGGTTTTGGCCTTTTGATATCAACCCGGCTATTTGGTCTGTTAGGATTTGTTTATTCATCAGCTTGCTCCTTTTCAATTTTCGCTCGGCAAATAGAACAGATAAACGAGTCAACAGATACGGAATGAAAAGGCCCTGTTGTGGCGCTGGCTCGCTTGCACACACTTAGCGCCCCAGGTGTTTTATCAATAAAAAAATGCTCTGTGTTCGTCCCAGGATGTTTTTGCCATGATATTTTCTGTTTTGCTTTTTTCATTTAACACCGCCTTTAAACTTTTTAAGCTCCATTTTCGCAACCAATAAACTGGCGCATGTTTCGCACCCTGCATCAATCATGGTATCAATAATGGCTTGGATTGATATCGACGGATTGACGATTTCAGCTTTCTTAAAATTTTCAAATGCGGCCTTATCAAACTCTGCATCGACAACCCGACCTGGCGCCATATCATTTCTAACAAAATTAACAATATTTTCAGCCTCTTCATGGGTATGTCTTGGGGTTTCAGGCTCAGGCACCCACTCTTTAGTATTCTTAGCCATAATCGCATCAAACGTCGCCTGGGAATCCGTCTTTTGTTCAGCCTTGGCCTTTTCCTTTGCCTCATCAATCTCAATTTTTTTAAGGCTTTCCCTGGCATCAAGAACAGCCTGTGTCGTGGTTTCAATATCGGCCTTGATCTCGGGTAAGGATCCGGCAGGCACTTCAATCTCTGATTTCCTGGCAGTCAATTGCTGGATTGCAGAGGTTGACGTTCTTTCCTGGGCCTGCATCTCATTGACTTTTTGCTTTGCTTTGTCAATCTTGCTTTCAAGGGTTTTCAGATTGGCATCAGGCGGGAAAAGCTCAAACAGCATGTCAATTTTTTTCTGATCGCTCATTAAAATAAAATCAGGAACATCAACTATCCTTGGCGCCCCGGCATTGGAAAGCATAACGGCATAATCTGTGGCGCTTACTTTCTTTTTGTCGACCCGCATCTTTTGGGATACCACACCTTTTTTGCTGCGGGAATAATGACGCTCAAATTCCACTCCGTTGCAAACAATGGCTGTTGTCAGTGAATCGCCCACTCCAAAATCATTGAGAATATCAGCCGGTTTTTTATTGGTTTTGGCAGCAAATGGGATATATCCGAGTAGGGTCAGGGCAATTGCATGGGACCGTGACGATTTGCCTGATTTGTTTTTGCCGACGTATATTGTTTTTGGGTGGACAGGCTCGTTAATATCAAAGCCTTTGAATCCTTTGGTTGAAATTTTTGTTATCATTTTCGCTCCTTTTTTGGGCCGGGTCTTTTGTGCGATCCATTTAAGCGCGCATCCATGGACACAAGGTTTTTTAAACCCGGAGCCGATTATTATTTATTCCTCACCATCCAAAATCTCATTCAACCGTTTAAAAAACCGTTTGGCCATTGAGTCCGTAAATTCATCCCAATCAACAGTAAAATCAAGCTCTGTCTTGGCCTGGGTTGCTTCTGCCTGGAATTTACCAGCCGCCGCAATGACCTGTTTTTGAGCGTCTGTGAGTTCTCTTTCTGTCGTCTGGACTTTGGCTGGCTCTGGTTCCTTGACTGGTTCAGGCTCTTTTTTAGCTGGCTTTTTTGGCGCTGGCTGGCTTTCCTTCTCGGCCGGGTCATCCGGATTCAAATCATCTTCAATCTCATTCGTGTCAAGCTCATGCGAAATAGTCTCAACGCCTTTTTTGACTTCAAGCTGCTTTGTTTTGCCTGCATCGAATTCGTTGTGGTCCCCTTCAATCATGCTTGACACCCGGCCCTGAAGCTGCTCATATTGGCTGGCATCCCATTTGACAATATTATTGCCGGTAGGTCGCCATGATAAAACAGGGAAAGACCATTGATGCAAACCCTCTGGCGGTTTCTGTAGCCCTGAAAGATGTTTTAGGGCATTACGACGTGCAAAGGTCTGTGCGAAGTCCATGGCCTTTTTTTCACGGTTTATGATTGATTTGAACCAGTCTAAAACCTCGTTGTGGGAAGTGTTCAACCATAGGCTTGTGGCTTCATCAAAAGGATATTTTGCCCATGTCTCATTATTGTCGGCAGCCGGTGCCATTTCATTTGGCAGCAATTTAAAGGCCTGCGGTTTCTTTTTGGCTTTGGCAAGCAGATCAATCATGCGATATGAAGGGACATCAAATATGGTTGACCAATCGCACACCTGGGGCAATCCCATGGGAGAGTATTTAAAAGCTACCGCCCGGGCATGAACAGCAAGGACACGGTTATTTTTAGGATCCCGCTCCATGTATGGGTTTGGTTTTAGGGTATCGCCCACCAATACATCTTTAGGGAAAATCACGCTGGCCCCGGTCTTTTCAGCCCAAATTTCAAAACCTTGTGCAGATATGGCTACAGGTGCTTTATAGTTCCCAAAACTCTTTCCAATTTCGACAAGGGTTCCGTCCTTGATAGACAGGGTAAGCATTGTTTTAAAGGCTTTAATTTGGCCGTCTTTGTCGATCAGTGCGAAGGCTTCATCCGTGCCTATGGCTACAACATTTTTTTGTTCAAGGTCTTGTATACGGACCATGGCGGTTTCTAACTCTGTTGTTTTTGTCATTGGTTTTTATTCCTTTTAGCTCCATATTTGATTTTGTCCAAAACTTCATCCTTGTCAATGGTGTTATTGATCGGGTCAGAATCTTCTTTGATTTCTTCCTCGCTGAAAAGATCCAGCTCCGGTTCAGGCTCCCCAAAAATCTCAATATAAAGGTCATCAACCTCGCTGAATTTGCGCCGTTCATTTTCCATTGATTTTTCGTAATGAAATTTTACCAGTTTTTTGAAGATCCCTGGCTCAATAAGAAAGACTCCCTTTGCAGCCTTGGCAAGGATATCAATATTTTCCTTAGCTTTCATCTGGTCATCATATTGGTTGTAAGCTTCACCTTCAATGATGGCTTTTAATTCTTCTAATTTTTCAGGGTCCATTTTGCTGCTCCTTTTAAAATGATAATCCAACCACAATCAAAATAAAACCCAACACTCCCACCATCAAAATACCAACCACACATAACAGACACATGGCAGGGCTCAAGGGTTCCTCAACGTCAATGTCATTGATATGCTGCTCGATTGACGTGTATTTTTTCCAGAATAGGTTTTTCATTTTTTCTCCATAAACATAAACCGATTTTTTAGTTGAGTTCATCTCCTTTCACCATTTGTCTTGTAAATGTCTGGGAGCATCCAAAAAAGAGCTGATACAGAGGTGTATTCTTCCAGCACCGGTGCAAGCTCCTTTGATATTGATCCTCTCATGAAAGCCTTTTTGACGCTTTGCTCTTTAAACCCGCGTTTTTCAAGCTTTTCCATAATGCTCAATAAATTTATTCTATCAAGCTCTTTCTCCAACCGTTCTGATTTAGCCAATTTAACCCTCCTTTTTTATTGTTTATTTCAAGATATAAACAAAAAGACATGTTGTCAAGGATTATTTTACATTTTGTCTTTAAATAAAAAAATCCCATGACAATAAATATAATCGCCATGGGATTTTGATAATAATAAAATTATTTTATTTTATTCTAAATATCCTTTTCAGTCCGGCCATAACCACTTGCACAACACCGTTTGACTGCCATTTAGGATTCATACCGATAATTTCACTTGCCGCTAAAACCAAAATGCTCCCGATTGCCAATGTTTTTGGATCAGTTAAAAATTCCATGTTTTTCCCCTTTATGCGAAATTAATTGTTCTTGCGTTTTTCAAAGTTCATTTAGAACCTCATATATTCAATTTGTCTAAATTAATACTTTGTTTAAATTAATATTTTTTCAATTTTAATTTCATCACAATTAGCAATTTTTGGGTACTCTCCGAATTTCCACAACAGCCAAGCACCCTGTGGATCAAAGAACCAAAATTCGTTAGCGTCGTTCGATATTCCGGCCATTTTGTGCCGATATGTATCAACCCCTTTATACCTGAGCATTACCGTAAGACTATGGATTGCCAGGTTTCCGTATCCCCAACGTGACAACCAACCACGCAACATCCTCACATAATCGTCACAATCTCTTGATTCGTCTACAAAAGCCTGTCTGTCAGCCGGGCAAGCATCTATAATATCTTGCATCCGGTCTTTTGGGATAAGCTGATAAACCATATCTTCCTCTACAAGGTCGAAAGGATGGATACCAGTAATCGACCGGATGATATACCGCAAATCATAAACAGATATCTGCTGTAACGTCCCAAGATCCGGCACAGGTGGATCAATAATATCAATGTATCCTTGTGGATTAAATAATAGGCCATCTGAAACGATAAGCCATTCTTCAAGTTGTTCCCAAGTGTTGAATCCACATCGGTTCAACAGAGCTATTAGATCGTCCGGGTGGATAGTGTCATATTTGCACACTCGGTCAATCATAACCTGGAGTTGGTTTGCGCTCTTGCTGTTTTGACCCCAGCCGACAAAATCACCGTACAGCTTGGCATTTAAATTTGCCTGCTGAACTGGGTTTGAGCCGTAGTAGCCAAAGGCCGTGAAGAATTCTTTTAAATTCATTACAACCCCATTTTACCTTTTTCAGTCAACCCCCAGGCAGTACAGCTCTCAACATGCTTAGAATATTCTTTACTTTGAATCTGTTCGCCGTCTGCTTTAACGCGCAACATTTTGAACTCATCATTTTCAGAATATTTAGCCCGGATTTTCTCCACTACCCTTGCATTGATCAATCTAACATGGGGTGATACTGCTTTGATTTCTGTACGAAGTTCATCGGTAAGTGTGACGGCCTCCATTGTCACATCCAGATTGAACGGCTGTTCCGGCAAGACAAGATCATCCGGGATATGAACAAAAGTATCCTTGCCTATGGTGCACAGCTCAGTGACCCTTGGATCATCCTCTTTGTAATTTGGTTCTACCAGCGTAATAGTAGTAGAGTGCCTGTCGTCGTATTTTTTGAAAACTTTTTGGTATTTTAATATCATTTTTAATCTCCTCTAAGATTTTGAACATATAAAAAAGTGAGTTAGTACCTTTAGCATGCCCAAGAATTGAGACTGTGGCAGCCTGGTTGTTTTGCTTCACCATTTTTCTAAATTTATACAAACTATATTTCCGGATAAACGTCTTTGATTTCCATGTTCGGTACCCAACGAAATTCAAGCCCTTCTTGACTTTCTGGATTGTTGATTTTGATAATTTCAGGCTCAACTCTTTGTCAATAAAATCAATAATCCTTTCCCGATATTCAAGACACTGACCCCGAGTGATGCCAATCAAAATAAAATCATCTACATATCTGACATACTTTTTTATTTTCAGGACACGTTTCACGAAGTGATCCACCGGATTCATAAAAATCAAGGCGTAAGTCTGACTTAACAAATTACCGATAGGGATACCTACCGGCGCGTCCATCTCCGCAAACGCCATCATGATATTAACTAAATGCGTGTCTTTTATTTTTCTTTCAACCAGCTTTTTGAGAATTGACCTGTCAATTGAGTAAAAAAACTTTTTGATATCGAGCTTCAATGTGTATTCATCATCTCCGCAAGAGCGCATATACTTTTGTGTTTGTTTGCTGCATTTGTGTGTTCCCTTGCCTTTTCTGCATGCAAAAGATTGATCAATAAAAGTATTATCAAAAATGGGATAAACCACCCGGTAAATAGCATGCTGTACCACTGTGTCCCGAAACGCCGGTGCATAAATTATGCGCTCTTTTGGTTCGTACACTGTAAATTTCTTATAGGGTCTTGGCCGGTAATCCCCACTGTGGATTTTTATATACAAAGATTCCAGGTTACTGCCAAGTGATGTTTCAAAATTAAAACACGCCTGTTTTTTCCGCTTACCTCTTCGGGCATCAATGTACGCCTGGTAAAGATTTTCTCTACTGAATACGATTTCAAACAAATTCCCGACCCGTTTCAAATTATACCCCCGATTTAGACATGCTTGATCTTCGAACCATAAAAGCCTACCAAAAACGCATGTCTTGTTGATTTTGCATGATGCAGGAAACGCCATCCCTGTAATTCCACTGTCCCAAAGTTCTGGGTTTGAGGTATTATAGTCGACCTGAAAACCATTATTGTTGTTCGAATTCGACCGATTGTTGTTCCAATTCGAATTCCAAACTCCGGCTTTCGAACTATTGTTCCAATTCCCGCCGGATATCACGCATGTTAATGGCATTCCCTTTATTTCCATTGATTTTGCTCTTTAATCTTTTTTATCCATCCACCAATCATTTTTCCTAACTCATCCACTCGCCTGGAAATGGCTGAAAATCTTTTATTTTCAACATTCTTTTTAGATTTCCTGCCGTCTTTAAAATTGAAATATCCAAGTTCATATGCCAAGTAAATTTGCATTCTTAATTTTTCATGATTGATATCTAAATTTGTTAAGGTTGTTTTCTTGTAGTATCTTTTCTGCCCTTCTGTGATAAAATCATATAATTCATATGCTGTTTTCCTGATCTGGTTTGATAGTGCATATTTTTCCTGTGCAGGAAAATGGTTTAGATATACATTTAATAATTTCATCATTTCCATAAACTTTCTGTTAAGGGCAGGTTCAGACATATATTTAACTCCTTATGATCGGGTCGCTATCGCGCCCCTATACAGGGTAACAGGCGACCCGAAAACCATTATTGGTGTACGAAGCCGACCGATTGTTGTACCAAGTCGAATTCCAAACCCCGGCTTTCGAACCACTGTCCCAAAGCCCGCCGGAGACCACGCAGAGCTCATTCGTCACTTGAGCCTGATACATTCCATCCAGCCCAAATTGATTGGTGCCCGTGGCATCATATCCATTTGAATCCTTTGGTATTCCCAAAGACGTAAGCACAGCGTCATTTCCAATCAACGCTTCTGACAAAACTTGATTTGCTCCAGATCCCAGGTAAGCCCAGGCACCCGCTTGCATATAAGCAATGTTAAAGGATGTCATCAAGGCGGCAATACCGGTGGCTCCCCAATGGTCTGTGGCGTCAGAATCACCACTGGTAAAATCCTTCATGGCCGTGGACTCATTTGCGACAAAATAATTAGAACCATTGGATGTCACACCAATTGAAATTTCATACATGTTCCCGTTAAGATCCGCGACTCCGCAATTTTGTCCGTTATGAGTTGTTTTAGCCAAATCTGTATTTGAACCAGTTTTCCCGCAATTAAGATACCCATCAGTCGTGTAACTAATCGTGCCGTCATCCACATCACCCAGAGCATCATCATTACATCCCTTTGGATAATTAGTTGTTCCACCCGCATCGTACCATGCACAATAAGTTGTTGCAGCAGCAGCCTGGCCATGAGCCATTGACAGCATTGCAAGATCAGCATAAATAAATCGTGACGCACAAAACCAATTTGAACTAGCATTAACAGCGCCATTTACGCCGTCACGAGCATGAGCTGCGTCTATCGCTTCAAAATTGGCATTTGTACCGCAAGCTGTTAGATCTGCAATTTGGTTATGGGCTGACGCTGTGGAAATAGGCAGGCCATCTTTAATTGAGCTGCCGATATACCCCGTTCCCCAGGCATTTTTGCTGCACTCATATTTATCCACAAAATATCCGGGTTGAACCGATCCACCATCAATGAAACATCTTGGCAGAAAATACCCTGCTGCGTTGGCGGCGGTTTCATTTGCATACGTGGAATACTTAACTATGCTGATAATGTTAACCGCAAGGCCATTAGACCCTGTCCCAATCTTTGTCCAATGAATCGGAACCCAGCATACGATTGAACCGTCTGCAAATTGATAATTACCATAATTATCATC
>Ga0208900_1000312_pt1 | contig 31593 bp, 31 predicted proteins | sample AntAceMetag02UKK_FD_184763 | JGI IMG/M metagenome (GOLD analysis project Ga0208900, IMG submission 184763) | Saline lake microbial communities from Ace Lake, Antarctica - Antarctic Ace Lake Metagenome 02UKK (SPAdes) (version 2) | ecosystem: Environmental > Aquatic > Non-marine Saline and... | reverse complement strand
ACAAACACGGAAATATTATAATAAGGGATTAATTATGAAAGTAAAATGTATAGACTGTTTAAACTGTGATGTCGACTTGCAGTGTTGTCGAAAAGGACACTGGAACGGCATCGATGCTGACGACTTAGAGCGCGAAATCGAATGTGGAGATTACCGCGATGCTGTCGACTTATTGTATAAACAAGAACTTCTAGATGAGATTAGAACCAACACAAATGTCGATAGAAAGCCTTTCGGTAAATCATAGGAGAATGTATGATTAAATTAATTAAAGGTGATTGCCTTGTCGAGATGGATAGACTAATCAGCGAAGGAATTAAAGTCGACGCAATCATAACAGACATTCCTTACGGCACGACAAACTGTCGATGGGATAGTGCGATTCCATTCGATGCAATGTGGAGTCGACTAAAGCAATTACGAAATGAACACACGCCGATAGCATTGTTTGGCTCGGAACCATTTGCGAGCAAGTTAAGGTTATCTAATCTAAAAGAATATAAATATGACTGGATATATCGAAAACCACAAGGCGTCAATCCATTCATGTCGAAGAAACAGCCGTTGAATGATATTGAAAATATATGTATATTTTATTTAAAACAATCACTATACATTCCGCAGAAGTCGAAGGGAAAGCCATATTCAATAATTAGAGATAAAAATAGCAGAATAATGGAAGTTAACGGTCAAACAATGAAGCAAACCGAAACCATTAACGATGGAGATAGATTGCCAAAACGCGTTCTCGACTTTAAGCAAGAAAGAGGATTACATCCAACCCAAAAACCAGTCAAGCTCATGGAATATTTAATTAAAACCTATACTTGCAAAAATGATACGGTTCTCGACTTTACCTTCGGCTCAGGAACGACAGCAATAGCTTGCATAAATACAAATAGAAATTTCATCGGAATAGAGTTCGACGATGCATATTTCGACATTGCAAAACAAAGAATAGACAAAGCACTTCTCGACAAGCAATAGTCTAGACATTTGATTAAAATAACCACCTACGGGGTAGGAATAAAAACCCGACACGACTCAGAAATGGGTCTGCAAAAATAGTTCTTGTCGACATTGCTCTACACCGAGCGTGCTGATTAAAAACAGTAAGGCTTTTGTCGACATCCATGAGATTTTGGCATTAATCCAACAAGATGTCGACAAGGATATTTTTGCGCTTATAGTATTATATATTATATATCTATATATAGAGGTATTAAATTTAATCTTAGTGTTAGTATTAGTATTGTTAGTATTATTATTGTTAGTATTAAGTATAATAATTACTACTGATATAAGTTAAACTATGAATCTTTCTTATTCTTAATCTTTCTAAGCGCAAAAAACAACTGAGTTGACATGAGCTTAGAATAATTAACAAATTTCTTGACAAGAATTCAATCAAGTGTATTTTGGATTCAGACCTAAACAAAGGAGAATTAAAATGTTGAATCAACAAGACCTCTACACCGGCTTTAATCGTGCTTTAAAAGTTTATGGTGGAACTTCAGCCCATGTTCAGTTAATCGCAAAACAGCTCGGTGTGCTGGCAGGTGAAATATCTGACTATGTAATTGCTAATCCTACACTTGTAACTTATGAACTTGACGGCTTTAAAGCTGGAAAATCAGACACGGTTCTCGGACAACACTATCAGGGAATGAGAGTTACATCAGTTACCTCGATACCATTCTTAACACACTCTTCAAATATTTACTCAGGAATGCCTGCCTCAGAAATAATGACTGTTAGTTTATTGGTTTCAGAAGGAACTTTCGCGGCATCAACCACAGTCTCAAACTGGACAATCGATGCAGGGCTTACCGGATTGACGCTGGCATCCGTTGGTACCGGCACGGCTATAAAGGTTCTTACATTCACAACAGCAGGAAACTCTCCAGTGAACGGCGGGGTTCTAACTATTCAGGCTAAAGCAGTGGCTCTATCTGGAACAGTTGCATCTGATGTTGTGACATTAGAATTTGAACAAACTTCCGATACTTGTGGAGGCATTGACTCCAGCGGAACCACTCAGGTAGTAACGGCGTCAACCATCACCATTGACAATGATGTTGAAAATGTATTAGTTGCGACCACGGCGACCGGTGCTTGTGCTGTGACCTTAGATGGCTCGGCAATGTCTATCCATACACTCAATGTGAAAGACTTTGGCGGAAATGCTGGCACTAACAATATAACAATAGATACAGCCAATGGTGAAACAATCGATGGCGATGCTACACTTATAATTAGTGGCGACGACGAGAATGCTACATTGTTCTTTGATGGCGTTAACTACTTAGTAATGTAAGATGGTAAAATCATGAGCTGGTTTGGAACATTTAAAGGATTAATTAACGATAACCTTGCACGGGTAATACGGATTGATAGTTCTACCCACGCAATGATAGCCATAGTGGCTGAGCATCACGAGATACATAGTGGCTCATATTGGAGATTTGGGGCTAACGAGGATGTTGCAAATGGTGACAGCCTTAACATAACATTCAGGACTCCAGCCGGCACTCCATTATTTCACCTGAGAGCTGGTGCCGATGTGGAGATTGAAGGAAATGCCATTCTCTACGAGGGAATCGTAATTGACACAGTAGGCGATGCTCCTCATCCTGTGCCTAGAAATGCTAGGCGTGATGTTGGCGATGCCGGACACGGATTTACTGAAATATATAAAAATGCAATAATTGATGTAACTGGTGCAATAGCTATAAACAACAGGCTTGTCGGCAGTGGAAAAAAGGTTGGCGGAGAGGCACAGGCTCAGTTTGAGTGGGTGTTATCACCTGATACCATATATTCATTAGTAGTAAATAATACCGGCACGGCAACCAATAGAACTAACATTAGAATACAGGGATATTTTCATACAGATAAAAATTAACATCGTAATATAAATAAAGCTACTCATAACCCTCCACATAGCCGGCTTAGTTCTAGACCTCCTAGCTAAGTCGGCTTTTCTATATCTACAAATCCAAGCCAAATCTTAGCCCAAAAGTCATTCGCGTGTCAATAAAGCAGGTCAATGAATATTTCTCAACAACCCTCACGCCAAAATCAATAGCGACCGTTTTAAGCTCTATTGAATTGTCTAAATTGGTATCTGTTGTCAATCTCTCACCGAACCCTACGCTTAATCCGATTGTAGGCTTAAGAAAACGGGGCTTAACTGCGATATTACGCGTTATAGTGTGTTCTACATAGATTGAATCTCGTTTGGCTGTTATATGGGCTTTAATGTCGAACAAATTAGTCCATTCATCATATTTGATTTCAAGGAAAACATTTGACCTGTCATCATAAATCGTGGTATCTAATGTTGCTTTTTCATATTCCACCTCCTCGCCATTGTCCAGCGTAACATAAACAGTGTCTATTTGAGTCGGCACAACATCAGGAATATCTATATCAATATCAATGTCGTCTGAGCTGTCTCCGACCACGACGATGGTAGAATCACTGATGCCGTCAATCATGTCCGCAATAGCAAGAGAGCCCCATCTGTAACCGAGAAAAACAGATAAGGCTATCATTGCAACTATCCCAACCAGAGAGAGTGTTGTGGTTAATTTCATTTTTTAATCATTCCATTAAATATATTATAGGAACCCCCAACTGTTGATGCTATGCTAACCCATGTCGCGCTGTCTATTTTATCCAAATAACAGACGATGCTTGCTATCATCAACACAGTGATTGAAATAACATATTCACGGCTGAATAGTGCTTTTAGTCTCGCCCAGAAAGACTTAGCCACAATCGGAACTGTGACTTTCTTTGACTTTATAATTGCCATACTTCCAACATATGATACACTAATAGCTATCAATACAATCTTCCAGTCGTTCTGATTTACTTGTTCAGAAAATAACAAGAAGGTTGCTATGGCTAAAATTAATATCGAGAGCAAGAATTTCCTGCTCATAATCTTATTTTCTTTCATTTTTACCTTCGTTTAATTTGGATAAATATATATCTAATTCGCCGTTTAATGAATTAACAGTATTTTCCACGTTGATGAATGTAATTCTTACCATCGCCTTAATACAGTCGAGGATTGCACTTTTCTTTGACTCACATGACGCATAGTATGAACTTTCCATAATTCCGATTACAGTATCGGAAACCCATGAATTATTCTTAACATCCCACTCGTATAGTTTTTCCATAAATATAGCAGGAACGCTGTTGCCAAGCCGGGATTTAGTATTACTGAATATATCCATGATTTCTTTAGGCAGGAATGAAATATCGTCTGAGCCTAGAGTCCTCTCAACTATTTCCTGTGTTATAAGTAGTTTTGTGCGAAGGTATTTCATCACAAATTCTTTTTTAATTCTATTATCAATAGGAAGTGTTTCTAGCTCGGTGGTTAAGCAATAGTCCAGTAAATTAAAAACCGGATGCCGGCTTGCCTTGTCGACCATGACCTTGGCTGAACGCAATCCCCTGCTGATGAGAATATAGATAAATACCAAGCAAGCGATAAAGACACCTATCGCGATACCAGTATTAGCATCCTTCAGGACTATAGCCAGCGAGCCCAGTATGCCCGATATTGCTGTAATAATTATAGCATCCTTACCGCTCTTATACATAGATACCCCTTTTAGTAGCTGGCGACGACAACCATTGATGTCGATGCAACGGGAATTGAAATTTGGTTAAAATTAGCTATCTGGTCGTAGATAGTAAAATCGTTAATATTAGACATATCCTTGCCTGCGCCGCTCACGACAACATCGGTGAGATTGCTTGCAAAATTAGGTTCGTAAACTACAATGTATGAATAGTTTCTTTTCCAGCCGAGCAACTTAGCCTCGTCGCCGTCGATTAATGTGATGTCGGCAGATGCTATGTGGTTAGTGGTCTCGACGGGGGCATCGACATCAGGCAATGCAGAGCCAGCCACAGCGTTAGCACTGACAGTATATATCATGCCCGCGCTAATTATATCTCCCGCCGTCGTGATTGCAGTTACTTTCATAATGTCGAAATTATCTGGGATGCTAGTTGAAAGTCTAGCCTCGTATGGTCTTGTTTTCATTTTAAATACCTCTTATATTTTTTAATACAGTTAATCGTTAATCGAATGTTGTCAATATATTTTTAAGATGTTGTTAGGTTAATCACATCAGACCACAACCCGGCATCGCCCCTAATGCGGCAATAATAGGTTTCTGACTCACTTGGTATATTGTTAACAATCAAAGAGCTATCGGTCAGCCGGAGCCCTGCATATCCGGTTACTCGTGTTCCGAAATCTTCATACAAAGAAACTTCTAAAACATAATATCTAAAGTCTAAATATGTTGAAGTCCATGATAAAGTAAATGAGCCAACATCAATCTCAGATGATGATAATGTTATTGCTGGAATCTCTGCTGTAACGCTATCAAGTTTTACCAGCGTGAGTTTCGTTGTGGTCTTGAAAGCCATGTTACTGAATCCACTTATACTTCATCAAGAATGTTAGCGTCATTGAGTATTCAGTGCTAGCTGTTAGTCCTGTGAAGGTGAATGTATCGAGCTGTATGTTATGACCAAGGGGAGTTTGAGTATAAATCCTCCAATCGTATGAGTTCAATGGAGTAATCGTGATTATGCCAGACCCTGATAAGGTATTAATTTCCGGTCTAACAGTATATGGGTCGACAACATAATCGGCATCGAGCGATAAAAGTGCGAGTATATCTGACTGATTAATAACAATGGTTGTCACGCCTGCCCCGGTCTGAAATATCAATGGATACATCTTAATTGTATTAGTAATTTTCATCTGAGCAATATCAATAGTATCTAGTCTGGATTCGTGGGATGTGCTTGCTACTTCTAAGGCTTCAATATCTATTACATTATCTGCAATATCCGATATATTGGCTACGACAAACCCATGATTGCTTGCAATAGATGCATTATTAACATTAAGCTGTGTTTGAACATCACTTGTGACTGTGTCTAGGTAATTGAGCTGATTGCCAGTTGTTGTAAGGAGTACATTATTAATCTTAGGGTAAATTAGGTCTTTATTCGCTAATTGCTGAGTACCATCAGTTGTTACCAATACTCCTTGTGAATTCGTGCCATAGCCTGCAAGTATTGCATCATGGGCTACATCTGCCGTTTCCAAGTTTGCAATATCCGATGCATTGCCCGAAATAGCTGACGCATTACTTGAAATATCCACATCATTGCTTGTAATCTGGGCTTGAATGTCGCTTGTAGCCGTGCTGAGGTAATTAAGTTTATCTCCATGCACTGTGGTTGTGTAGCCGTTGATTAGAGGACTATATAATCCCTTATTTGTCAATGTTTGGGTAGCATTGGTTGTTACTATGGCTCCATCCACGTCTGTGCCGATAGGTCTCACCACACCGCCATATAAGCCTAAAATGTATTCAGAAAGAGTGATTATCCCCATTCTGTAATTTATAGCCTCATCATAGAGCAGGAATTGCTCCGTCTCTGTTACTCCTGTGATTATCCTTTCATCTAGTTCACTTATTTTTTGATATGTTACTGGCATTATTTCTCCTTATGGGTTTATATCGTATGGGTCAACTTCTTTCTCAATTATATTATTATTATGTTCCGTTATGAAAATTACTTCATTAGGAGCTACTGAACCCTCGGTTATGAATACTATTCTATCAGGGTCGGCTGCATCTGCATCATCGCCAAGATTAAATTGATTAGAAACATCTACAGATTTAAACTCTAAATTTATGATTTGAGCAACATTTCCGCCCTCGACTAATTCTACTAATTCTCTATCACCAGTATAGACCGCATTTATTGCAAGTGAAATATTATCATCCCATCTATATTTAAGTGTGGTTCTATATCTATCCGGCTCGCGTGTCTGGTCATTAATCATCATTGCAATTTCTTGAATACAGCGTCGATTTGACTTGGTGGAATTAACAGCCATCGGAAAGTTGTCCGAATTAACCACTGAGAATTTGATTGTTTGCCTGTATCCAAATGAGTTAACTATTAAGTTACCATTTATATCTTCATATATTTTATTGAAGGATGATGCCTCCATTGGCTCGGAGTAATCAATAACATTGATGAGTACAGTATTAACCAATACATTATCATCATAATGGCTGAATTGAACTACTCCGATATTTCCTCTTAGTGGATTATATACAAATGCCATCTTAACTCCTTAAATTATGCTTTATACCTAATACAATGTATTCTTCGTTATCTATTTCTATTTTGTCAAGTAAATTTATATCTATTTCTTCTGACAGTAGTTCGAGTTCTTTATTGATAGAGTATTTGTTTCTAATCGACATATAGGTTGATGTAATTTCCGGCGCAAATGAATTCCATCCTGCTATCACTGAAAGATTATCGGTGGTAAATAAATCCGCATCAATATTCGTATTATCTTTTTCTGACAATATAATGCTATTTATTGCCTTAACTTCTCCCAAATTAAAGTTCTTTAAGTATATCCTGCCATAAGCATCTGTCGTTAGTATTTTTTGAGAACACTGAATACCTGCAATTAAAGCATCTGGCATAGAAACATCTTCGAGTATCTTATTGTCCACGCCATAATCACTAGTGTCAAATGAGAAATTAGAACTTAGGTCTCTGAATCTAGTTGCATATGGATAACCCTGCCTAATGACAGTTTCTATTGCACTCCTTAGTGTTGAACCTGCTCGAATATCTGCCGTAAATTGATTGCCGGTGTCGAACTGAGAAAACGTGACAAAGTCGGCAAGCTTGTTCATGTTTTCAATCATTACACCAATAGCATCTGTTGTGCCGAATGAAATAGAATCATTTTTTACAATCGACACACTTCCAAAATCGACAATGCCGGTATAAATTCTTTGGGTGCCCAAATTTACTTCAAGATATATATTCATAAGTTTAGATTTATTTTTAGTATAATACTTAGTAAAGAAATCTTTATATATATATAATCCAAAATCATCAATTTGGGATTCATCCTCTTCGTCAAAGCAGGGTAGGTTGTCAACATAGGTTTCATACTGGAGCGAACCGCCGGGGTCATTTATGGGAATAGGAAGTGCTTGTTCACGACATACTATATTATCGAAATACATCCAATTATCATTGCTGAATGATGTAGTTCTAAAAACCGATGTACTTGTAGGGTCATCGAATGCTTTGTATGGGTCAATATTCTCAATTAAAAATTTATAGCGTATAGCGGAACGGTTTTCTGGAACCTTATACATAAGGGCTTCTGATGCTGAATCGCTTTCAACGCTCGCTAATCCAAATGTTCTTTTAACCCGAGTAAATGTAATTCCGAGTTCTGGATTATCTGTATCTGTGAATTCTACGCGAGAGCCATTTTCGGTGGTCTCAGCCAATGTTTCCGTTTGTATTTTTCCGAATTGGATTCCGGGGAGAGTATTTTTTTTAGCAAATTTTAATAATTTTTCTTCTTTAATTACTTCATCTATAAATCTATTACAGGTTTCTCCCTCTCTAGTTATCGTGCCTATAATGTCATAATTAGGGTGGTCTGTCGGCACAATATTTCTTGAATAAACTAATTCTGGATTAGCGTAAAACAACATAGAGTCATAATATGGAGAATAATTCCAAACATGCCAGTTTGACCAAGGTTCATCATAAACAAAGCCAGTATCGTCTATTGAGAACTTAGACGCTAAATTTGTTTCAATTAACAACCCGCCATTAAGGTCGAATATTCTAATAAGCTCAAGGTAATCCTCATATTTAAGTATTGATGAAAACAACCCTGCCAGTATCCACGATTCCCACGCTCGGTCTCCAGATATAAGTGCTGATTTTGGAATAGTTGTGTAACTTGCATTTTCATGAGGATAGTCAAAATCTACAAATGATTCGCTGTCTTTTAGCCAGTCAGCAATTAATTGAACTTGCAACCTAAATAGTCTACGGAAGCTTGCATAGTCGCGAAAAAACATCATGTGCATCAATAGGTTTACTATATATCCAACAACTGTCTCATCTAGTATATCATTATTAATGAATGTTGAAAAGTAACCATTAATTAGGGCTGGGAGTTCCGCGTAGGTAACAATCGTTTCACCAGTAGTCGCATCAGTAACATTATAAGTAGAGTTCATTCCAATGGTTTTAATTATACTGCGAGCCAAGCAACCCATTGAATCTTTAACTGGGATTGCTCTAGTAGTATTACACGCTCTATAAAATATCTGAAAGAATACTCCATGCATAATTCGAGACTGAATATAGAATGTTCCGGCTGATGCGCCAGCCTCCCATGTTTGAGTCATTCCACGCATAGACCTATTGAACATTCTTTTATCACCAAAAACCTCTAGGATGTCTGAATTTTTAATCTCTATGACATTGTGCTCTTCGGTTAGTGTTCCGTCATGTATTAAATTATCAGAATCTAGCAATAATGTTTCAAGCTGAGTTTTCAAGGCGGGATTATTATGCGGCATACTTAACTTTATTTTAGCTCGCTTTTCATTGATAGTAAAATTATCCATGCCTACGATTTTGTCATCGTCAATAGAAACACCACTTCCATCGAGCAAGCTAGTCAATTTACCAGAATCAACCAAGTCATCTCCATTCTCATCAGTAAGCCTTATATTAATATCAGCCATTAATAGTTCTCCTTCGTTTTCCGCCAACCTCGACCATTTTGTGAAGGTCAACAGCATCTATTACCTTTGCACCCTGTAAGTCGATTGCAATGTGCATTGTTTCGCTATTTGAGCTATTTCTATGACCCACATATCCGCCGCTGGCAAAGCTATTTGTGTTATTAGTTATCGGAGACTTCTTCATTCTCCCATTTATAAGGAACGATGTGGCAAAGTCTCTAAAGTCCATTCCGCCTTTCAACGCTCCATACATACTCATCAGTGCACCATAGTTCTTGTCGGTGGTCTTCTTGTCAATAACAATCTCACCTTTATGAACAGTTCCGGCAGGTTCATGCTTGTCGCCACGACCTGTATATCCACCTTCTGAGAATTGCTGTTTGTCGATTTGATTTGCCTGAATAGCAGTAAGCCCTGTTAAGATAGCAGTTAACGCCGCCGCCATTGGAACTCCCTCTGGGAAGTTAATAGACAATGCCTTCGCCCAGATTATTGCAATAGCTTTAAAGTGTTCCAGCCAAACTTCCTTGATGGCGTTTTCTTTTTTCTTTTCAGCAATCTTCTTGTCAAACTTATCCTGAATGTCTTGTTGTTTTTTAGCACTGGCAAGTTTCTTTGCCTCCATGCGCTTGGTCAGGGCTTCGCGTTGCTGGGATGATAAGTTATCATTAGCTAACATTCTATTGCTCATTTCCTGCTGAGCAGCAAGAGCGTCTTCTTCTACCTTGAGCAATCGTTCTTTTTCATTTTCAAGTGCAGTGACTTTGCCGTCTAAATATGTCTGCCATGCCGCCATTCCGACTTCCATAGCTTTTCCTTCGACTTGATTAAGAGCATCGCCGGCAGTGAGTTCCTTTCCTCCTGTAATGCTATTCATTAACATATCTTTTGCGTCGCCACCTGAAATCTCAGATAATGAAGTTCTATCTTCAGGCTTGCCGATGATGCTTGACTTGTAATCACGCTGGGCTTTTGGAGCCCATTTCTCAAAGTCTTCAGGTAACTTACTTGATAAATCGGGAACAGCAACACCACCCCTATCCACTATCTTAGCATTAAGGCGAATGACCTCTTTGTCATCACCTTCTATCTGGGCTATCAATAATGCATTGAAGTCTCGCATTGTAACGCCATATATGTCCAGCTGTGTTTCGAGATAGCCATATAATGATGTCATATCCTTCATGCTAGAACGAACACCCTTCTCGTCAATACCATAGTCCTTACCGAATCCAACAATAGCATCTACAAACTTAGCCTGACGGTCAGCCATCACCGTTTTAATTATGCTAGATTTGAGCTTAGTTGTTCCCTCCTCTAATAGCATATTTTCTAAATCATCCATTGATTTGGATGCTAAACTCTTTATGAATTTTTTATATTCAGATTCAACTACTCCTAAATCAGTAACAAATTTAACTCTCTCTAAATCACTTGTGAGCGAGCCAAAGTAAGCAAGTACCTCTTTTTCAAATAAATTGGATAGAATAATTTCATTGTTTTTTATTTTCGCGAAAGCTAAAGCATCTATATCCTCTCCAGCTTTAGCTAAATCTAGATTTTCGCTACTCTTTAATGAATCGGAAGCCCCCGTCATTGGTACCGCCTGTCGTTTAGATGTGGCTAATGCGCCTGTGGCTTTTCCAACTTTATCATAAATTGCATCTATTGAGTTGACCTTAGTTTTTATCGCATCATCAAAGTCTGCAAATCCAACTGATGCTTTACCAATGGTTTCTAGTGCAATTAAATCACTATCCTTGCCTAGCCCTTCTTCCTTTATTTTCTTCTGCAAATCCGCAAGAGCATCAGCAAATGACGACTCAGCAGTCAGTCCCATTTTTCTAAGCAAGTCTAAATATGCTTCTTGGAAATCACTTAATTTTTCAGCTAGTTTCTTAGCTTCGGTTTTGACTGGTTTTGGACGCTTAAAGTTAATGTTTGCGGCATCAATATAATCTAAATAAAGTAATATATTACTGGCTATACTAGCTTGTTCATTTCTAAATGTCTCAACTTTTCCTTGGTCTTTAGTGAGCTCGTCCTTAAAGCCTATTGCATCATCTTCTAATTTCTCAGCATCGATTCTAAGCTTGTCTAAAGTTTCCTTATCAGTAAGTGAATCTACGGTTCTTAGTGTTTCTACCAATGACTTAGAAAGGTCTGATATATTCTTCTGGGCAAGTTCAATTTTAGTGCCCTGTAATACATTGGTATTATCATTAATTTCTCCGCTCGCAAGGTTTAATAAGTCGGTCATATTTATACGATTTGCAGTTCTGCCAAAACCACCACCTCGTATGCTAGACTGAGTATATGCATTAATGACTTCTTGGTTAGTGTTATCGTCAGTTTTATTCTTGTCATAAAAGTCTCTAGCCCTACCGTATGCGCTAAGTTTCGGATTAAGCAATTTATTGCTACCAAGTCTATCAATAGATGAGCGAATACCGGTTTGAACGGTTAGTTTCTGCTGGCGAACCTGCATCTTAAACATCAGCTTTGCTTGGTCTTCATATGCAGTACTCATCTCCTCTATAAGTGTTTTTGAGTTTTTTAATATTCCATTATATGTAACATTTTTTCCAACAATCTTAGATATTGTTTCAGCAAATTCATCCTGTAATTTATTGTTGCCCCTCATGGATATTTTTAACTGATTAGATTGCTCTAATAGTTTCGCCATGCCATCTATTTTGGAGAGGTTGGAATTCATGTTTTCAATTTGTCTATTGAGTTGACCTAGCTCGGCAGTGGCATCCTCAAGACCCAGAGATTTTATTAATTTCTGATGTCTCACTTTCTTTTGATATGTGGCAAGTGCAGATACTGCCTGCAATATTAATCCAATAAGGATAGATAGCCCTAATGTTGCCTCCGCCCATGCCATCGTAGCCGTCTGTCCAACAGCCCTGAGCGATGGTTTCAGTGCAGTCCTCATCTGGACTACCAATAGGCTCACTATATTCTTAATTCCAACTAATCCCTTCCGCGTTAAGCTGAGCATAAGTGGAAGCTTCATTAGAAATATTTGTGCCGCGAGTGTTTTTACTCCGTTAATGATATATGGCAATGCGTTAACCACGCCTACAAGGAAATTACTAAACCCCTTAGCTAATGTTCTAATAGCAGGTTCTAAGCCAGCCCCAATTACTCTGCCGGCTTCAGTTGCATCAACCTTGATTTTCCTGAGCAACGCGGAAGTGGTATTTAATCTTGCCGTAGATGCAGTCTCAGCCTCACCAACGCTATCATACATTTTTATCAAATCAGCAATATAGTCCTGTTGGTTCTGAACTAATGAAGCCATAGCCCTAAAGCCGGTTCTATTTTTAAAGATGGTGGTAATAGCCTCTTCACTGCCCAGAACTCCGCCAAGCTCTTGTAGTGTTCCAATCAAGCCCTTAGCTCTCACATCATTCATTGACATCGAGACACCATATAGGTTCATAAGTTTTTTGGCTTTTTCAGTAGGTTTCGCGATAGTCATAAGTAACTGGTTTAATGAAGTAAATGCATGAGATACCTTGACTCCATTTCTGGTCATTGTGGATATAACTGCTGAAACTTCTTCGATTGAAAGACCAAACAACGACGCAGTAGCCGCAACTTTGCTAATTTCTGTTGAATATTGCTGTGTGGTAATAATACCAAGCTTGGTAGTCTGGAACATAACATCCGCAACATGAGTAGCCTGCGAGGCACTGAGGTCAAATGCATTTAATATCTGAACCAACGCCAGCGCCGAGTCCTTCGCAGATGCAAATCCTCCAACGGCTAGCTTTAATGAGGCTTCTAATACTTGGCTGGCTTCAGCAACTCCGACTTGGGCTGAGATAATTTGATATAATGCATCTGAAACATCATTCAATTCGAGCCTATATTTTCTTGCCAGCTCAGCAGTTCCGCTTGTCAGGATGTCTTTTTGTGATTTGCTAATTCCAGTCAATAAAGCAAATGTTTTAGCAAGCTCGTCATTAAGTTTCAGGTTGGTAGCAATGGCTGTTTTTAGTCCGCGGACAAAATAGTCAAACAGCTTATATGATAATGTTGCCGTCATAACAAATGAGGCTCTCTGAACAATCTTCTCCCACGAGAACATCTTTTTGATTACACCTGTTATTTTGCCCTCAACACGATTCATGCTGTGAGAAACAAGCTTTAGCCCACTGTTGACGCGCTTTACCGAGATTCCGGCTTTGTTTAAGTCTTCTGAAAATCCCTTAGTCTTGGCTTTTCTTATATTCGCGGGAAGCTTTCTAATCTCAGAATTAATGGACTCAACACTGCGCTTGGCTTCCTCAAAACTAATTTTGCCATCTTTGGTGCTAAGGTGTTGAATGCGTTCAGTAATTTCTTTTATTTTATTAGATATTTTAACTTCAACAGCAAGTTCTTGCTTCCTGACCTCAACAGCCTTGATATCCGCGCTGGCATTCTTGGTTGCAAGGCGAGCTTCTTTGTATTTAGTAATTAATCGTTCAGTTTCTTTTAAGTTGGCTGATGCATTTACTTGCTTCAGGAGCTCGGCTTCTTCAAGTTTCCGCAGTGCTAATATTTGCTTTCTATTTTCTATTTCAGAATCAGCCCCGCCGATTGAAGTTATCTTGCTAATGTCCTTTTTGGTAACTCCGCTATATATATCCTTTTTAGCAGTAGCTATAATTCCCTCTCGTTCAGTTTTAATTCTAGCAGCCTCGATGTCGGCTCTTTCCTTGGCTAAGTCAACTTGCTTTTTTGCCTCATCTTTGGCGGCTTTTATTTTGGTCTTTTCACTGTCTAGCAATAAGTTACGCCTAGCAATTATTTCCGTGACTAGTTTCTCACCCTTAAGCCTATTCTTGGTCGCAACTTCAAGGGCTCTCGCGCTTTCCTCAGTTGGGCTAATGTTGAATAATTTCTTCTTAAGTGCTTCTTCCTGTTTGAGTAGAACGACATTCTTCTTCCTGCGAGTGATTTCCTTGTCGGTATCACCAGACGTTTGGAAGCTAGTTGCCCTCTTAGTTCTTGAAAGCGTATCTGTTCCACTGGTTGCATAAGCCCTGACTTCAGCCTTATCGATTCGCGCCCTTTCGGCAGAAGCTTTATCCATTCTACGACTATTTCTAAGAGCCGTATTGTTTTCTATTTTCTGCCTATATGCACTATTTTTATCAATTCTCTTCCCTTCTCGGATTGCGGTGTTATTTTCTACTCGCTGTAGATACTTTCTATTCCGAAGCTCTCCAGCGGTTTCCTTTGTAGCTGAACTTCCGGTAACTATCGGCGAAGTGATTGCAGATGTTTTTTTCCTAATATTTCTTTCTGCCGAAAAAACAAGCCTATCAATTTTATCCTTATAATTATTTACCTTAGTATATATTTTTTTGATTTCTTTTACAGCATCATCACCATTCTTCATGCCGGAAAGAATATCACCAAACTTTATTCTATTAAATTGTTCTGCAACTTTGCCCAGTTTGAACACATATGTGCTGGCATCATCAGCCATTGAGTCGCCTTTAAATTGAGACAACACTTCTTTTGATGCGGCAATAGTTCCAATTAATTCATTGAGAGCTTTTATGTTTTTCTTATTGCCCTTAAGCCGTTCAAGGTTTCTAAGTAACTTTTCAAGTCCTTCAAATTCTATCGACGCCTGTACATCTACAACTTTATTCTTAGCCATAATTTATCCTTTTGGTTTTATCCTTTTAAGAGCACGCTTGAATCTAGCCCCAACACGTTCTTTCGTTCCCATCATGCTTTTTATTTGACTCTTATATAGGCTCATTATATATTTAATTTCAGAATCAGCTACACCCATTTGTATCATAATTTGAATATCCCTAAATTCCTTTACCTTAGCAAGAGAGACTGACTTGTCTTGATGCTTTAATTGATTCATATATCCAGTCAGCTCCTGCACGTGTTTCTCTGCACTCTGGAAGCTTTTATTTCCAGAAAACTGTTCTCTAATCTTCATATATGAACCAATCATTGAAGAAAGTTGAGTTATTGGCGAAGTGCTTTTGCCCTGAACTGCTCTTGGCACCTGCTCAAAGAATGTTCTTAAATATGCAGTAAGCGCTTCTCTCGCAACTATATTTAACTCGCCGGTACCCCCGACAAGTGTTAATAGCGGGTTATTTTTCTTTATATATCTAGGAGCCACAAATTGCCTGTTTTGATTTTTAAAATTACCACGATTCATTGTGCTTTTATAGTGACCTACTAATACATATTCACTACCCTTTGTGGATGGATGTCCGCCCAACACGCGCCTTACCATTCTGCCACGAATAGCCTTAGCCATATCTTCAATTATTGCTCCATCGCTAGAATCAAATCCGCCGACTTTATTCTTCTTGTCAAAAATATTTCGTAGCGATTGAGTCCTTCTTCTCATAATTTCATTATTAAGCTCAGTAGCCGCCCTTAGTCCGCCTGCAAAATACTTTCGTTTATCATTTATATATTGAACTAGCTCACTGACGGTAGGAATCTCTATGGATGTATTTTCTGAATAGCCTAATAATGCATCTTGGTTATCGGAAATCAAGCCAACAGTAATTTCACTTATAAACTGTTCGCCGAGACTTCCTTGTCTGGTTTTTAATTCAGTAATGAACGAAATACCATTAACAGTGTTTCCACTAGCATATTTTAATCTATCATATACCGGCTTCAAAATCTCACGGCGTAGCTGGGCATCTGCATTAATCATTTGGTTGAATCTTTGAACCGCCTGATTAATTGAACCGACTTGAACCCTGCGTCCTGAAACTCTATTTTGTAGTATTTGATTCGCTTTATTCATTAACTATTCTCCATTGTTTTCCTGTTCTTTATATACCTTATCAACTGCATCATAAATGTCAACAGAAAAAGAATAAAAGTTTGCATGGCGTATTGAATCTCGAACTTTATCAGTAAATGACTTTGAGCCCTTGTCAATCATTTGACAGACTTCGAGGCTTGCCTTGTTTAGCTCATCACATAAAATCTTCTCGACCGACATCAGTGATTCATAAATTGTCAGAACATTCGAGTCAAATCCATTCTTAACTAATATGGAATAGCAATTAAAGTAATGATTAGTTAAATATATGTCTTTTGTTTCCTCTGCGCGGATAGCCATTTCCTCGGTACTTGGATTTGCATAGATGCCGAGCGTTAAGGCGTGTTCTTTGCGACTTTCCATCTCATTGTTATAAAGTTCCATCTGGTTGGCGATGTGCTCGAAATAAGTGTTTATGGAAGCCACCTTGTCGATTTGAGTGGTAGCTTGCACATTAATGGTATCACATATCATGTTTAAAAGATTAATATCATCTTCTATCATAATCATTGAGAGCGACCGTGCAAATTTATCACTGTAATCTATGTTGTCGATGTTCTTCTTGTTTTTCAATAATTCCGAAACTCTAGAAAAAGTTAATATGTCTCGATTCATATTTTCTCCATGTAAAAAGAAAGGCTGAACAGTCACGCTCAGCCAATCCTATATTGTTATTATTAGTTGATTAAGTGGCTGTTGGAGTCAACTCAAGCGTGGTTGATTCCGATTTTGGCACAAAACTAGAGTCTGCCGACCTAGCGTTAATTCTATAGGCAACATCATTCGTGAGTCCGTTAAATGTAACTGTATTCGTTCCGAATGTCACCTCCTTGCTCTCCACAAGGGCACCAGATGAAACTAAATAGCAATTTAATAAATAACCCTTACACAGGGCGTCTACGGAGGCAGTCCATGCTACAGTCAAGAGAGTATCACCCTCTACAGTGCTTCCACCTACATAGACTAATTGCGTATGCATTTGTTCAGCCGGAATATTAACAAACTGCCTGAAAGAACTAGCCTTGCGAACTTCCTTCTCCATAGAGAAAGTAGTAATAGGAATAGTTCCGCCAACAATTTTCTCAGAATGATTGAATGTAGCTCCCACGCCAGAAGTTGAGCCAGCCTGAACCTTATTAGTGTCCATTAAGAATATACATTCATTCGTCTCGAGCTCTGCACCTGCATAGTCGAATATGCGCGTAGCATCAACCTCGACAAGTAACACGATAGCCTCATTGCCATCTTCTAGCTCGAGTGCCGCAATGTTATCCACGGTGGCATTGATTAATTCAGCAGAGAACACTCCGTTCTTTTCATATACAACCTTACCAACCCGGTTGCCTGCGACACTATCACCATCGCTAATCTCTGAGTCGATGGATTCCTTTCGACATTCACCAAGCTCGAGCATTATTGCAATAGCAGAATTTAACTTAGTTCTGGCGAGTTCATAATTTGCAGCATCATTTGCAGTTAATGAATCATCAATGAGACCAAGCACGCTTCCATAGTTTGCACTTGATTCAAACATTAAATACACTATATAATCGCGTAACCTAAGTCCGCTTATTCCATAAGTCATTGGAGACATTATATCCTCCCTTATTGGACATCTATATCATTAATCATTCTGAAAGAAGTCGCGCGGGCTACACTTTTTTCAACAGAGATTGTAGCAATCACATTTGAGCCACCAGTTGTTTTTTCAGAATAAGATGCAATTACATCGTTAATCATGATATGGACTTTCATCTCAGTAGCGTCTTCTGAGTTTGTTCTAGCATCTCTTTCAACGAGAAATATAGACACTATTTCCCTGTCATATTCTTCTAATGAATTAATGTTAGCGATAGTAGTATTGATTAATTCAAAAGCAAGAGTACCAGTCTTACTGATTGAAATCTTACCATAACCATTACCCATTACACTTTCGCCTTCCGCGATTTCCAAGTCGATTGAGTCCATTCTACATTCGCCAACTTCCTCCATCGATGCAAGGACTGCGGCAACATTGGTGCTGTTTTGAGTAGCCTCGTAGGTTGCGATTAAAGTGGCGAGTCCTGCTGTATCGGCAGTTGCCATGTATACTCTGAAATCCTTTTTGTTAATTCCAGTTGTTCCGTATGTTAAAGCCATTTTGCTTTCTCCTTAGTTATTTGCAAAAAAAGATATTGCAGTTGTCCAGCCGGAGATAAATGCACCCTCTCCAGTGGCAAGGTTCGTAACTGGCTCGATTGCCGTAACGACCTTAAAGTTATTGTCATTGATGATAGTCTCTAGCTGGTCAAACGTTGTGCGCTGAACTGCCATTGAGCCCTCACCATCGTCTAGTTCTATAATATCAAAAACCGATAATACATAGATATAATTTGTCGGGGCATAAGTTCGAGATTCATTAGCAAAGTCACTACTTCCTAGAAATAATCCTATTGTCGGGAACTCGCCATTCGACATATCTATTTCATTACTAGAAATATAATAGTCAGAATACGCAAGCCCGAGCGAAGCGATTAGTGCAGTGTGTTTCGTTAGGAAGGTTGAGCTCATACTACAAACCCCGCAAATGTTCCGTCATAATAAATTTCATCTTCTGAGTCTGACGGTATAGCAAAAGATATACTCTCAAACGCTAATTCACGATAGCTTTCAGCCTTGGATAATATCTCATCATAAGGAGCCGTTGCGACACTATTGCTACCAGAACTTTCACGCTCGGTATTAACAGAACCCTTCACCAGCTTTCTTAGTGCTAGTGATAAATGATACAAGGCAAAGTAAGCCTCACCAAATATCAAGCTCCTGAGTGACCTTTCATCTGAGTCTAAAGCGTTGAATTCCTTGTCATCGAAAACTTCAAAAGCCTCTAAGGTCGGGTAAGCATCAAAATCAGCAACATATGTAGCATAAGCAGTGTCGCCAAGATTCTGCAACATTTCTCGTGATGCACTAGATATGATTTGAGGTGTAATAACCTTCTTAGCACTTGCCGAAACAGTTGCCAACTCAGCCATCTTCAAAACAATCGCATCATCATGAACTAAAACTGCCATCTTGACTCCATTTGTTTAGCTATTAACAATATCAACTAATTCGAAACTACCCTTAGGTAAAGTTCTGAACGCTTTCTTGTTAAGTTTATATTTTTTATTCTTAGTCAATTTACCAAGAACTGCATCATGCACGGTCTGGTTCATAACTATATAATATACCTTGCCACCCGCGTGAGTGACAAGGCTTTTATAATTAGAAACCTTTTTGATTGGTTTCTGTTCCATTAGTTATTACGCCGTGGTTACGGTTAATGTAATCTCAGGAGAAGTTACAGCATTGTCATAATATGCTCTTATGTAGTAGACATCATTAGCAAGGTCAGTAAGGTTATCACCGTCCTGAACACGAGTTGCACCGGCGGAGATGGCTGTAGCCTTCGTTGCTGACAATGTGCTAGTATGATAATATATTTCAGAATGCTGAGTGTCACAAACCGGATATAGGTCAAATGTAGTTTGTTCGACGGCATAATTTGCACCAGAAGTAACAGCATATCTGTCAGAGTTGCCGTTTGGATAATTAACAGCATTAACCATATATATCTGCTGAACGGTAGCACCGTTAAATGCAATTACAAAGCTTTCATGCATTCCAACCTGAACATCCATATACATATTATATGTGTATTCAAATACCGAGCCAGTAGAGCCACGACCGTTGAACTCATCTGTTTTAAGGTAAGATGTGCTGTCAGAGGCAACATCAATGTTCATAGGATTACCATAAACAATAGCACCAGAAATTGCAGCACTTACCTCATGAGTTTCATTGATAGAAATCATGTCGGGAAGAACTACGATTTGCTTACCTAAGAACCTAGGCACACTGCCGTCAGTAAGGATACCTTCTCTATATTCTGTCGCAACCGCGTTACTGCCGGTCATTATGGAACGAGAGTTTCTGTATGTATCAACATCAGCCTGAGACATCATAAATACATTGTTGGGATTACTGCGATATTCTGGAAGCATACCGTCATGCATCTTGGTCATAAGAGCCTGCAAGTTAGCCCCAGTATAATTAACGCCAATATAATCAGCAGTATTAATTTTTACAGGAGTAAGATATTTGCCCAAGAAACCATTAACTGTGATTGAACCGTAGCTATTAGTATGGGCTCCATCGGCAACCCTAAGAATCTGGATGAACCCTTTACAGAGGTCATAAAATTCCTGAGTGCTAGAATAGGTTCCAGTCTCTAAGCCATTGGTTACAAGTAGTAAAATATCATTAGACAATGAAATAGCAACATCGTTCTGAACCTCTGCATCCCAACTTGGAATCCAAAGATTGTCGATTACAGTCTGCAATGGAATATCATGGTCAAGCTGAATATTCTGTAACTGTAGGTTTAAGCCGAAGTTATGAACGATGCGCTTGTTGATTGTAAGACCAGAAGTTCCGCCGTTTCTTTCACGAGAGAATAAATTCTTCTTGCGAATAGCCTTGGCTTGAATAGGAACGACCAGCTTATTGACGATGCGTGAATTAAACATTCTAAGGTAGGGGCTTTTGTCAAATATGAAATCCAACTGGATACGAGCCTGCTCCTCAGTAAGTGTTCTTCCGCGTGTGAAATCGAGAGTAGTTTCATCGATTGTTGACTTTGCAATTTCAATGCCGTCAGAGTCGGTGAGCCCTGTGTAGCCCTGTTTTGAAAGCAAATAGAGAGCAACTCTACTATACTTAGCCTGTGGAGCCTCTACGGCACCTTTTTCAATATCTACGCCAAGTGCTTCTAAGACGGCAAGTGCGTTTGCGCTAGTTAATTTAGCCATTATACTTTTCTCCTTATTATAGTAAAGTTGGTGCGTGGCTCATTGCCACTTCTGTTACTTGTGTTTCAGTGCCCGCGCTAGAGTCTGTTTCAAACTTTTCAATTTTCTCAGTCAATGTCGCGACGGTCTCAGTAAGACCCTTCACTACTTCATTAATTTCAGCATTACTTTCTTCAAGAACTTCCTTCAATAGAACAGTTACTTGTTCGGTGATGTCTGGAGTTTCAATTTCAGCAATACATTTCTGTACTAATTCTAAAACCTTTGTCTCTTCCATAGAGTTGTCTCCTTCTTCGTTGTTAATTATTATTTCTTCTTCATTTATAGTCTCGTCGTCGACTTCGCTCGTTACGATAGTGCTCAACTCGACAACTTTCTTATCGACATAGGCTTTACATTCTCCAAGTGATTTAGAAAATACATTTAGTTTCTCGATATCATCTTCATTCCATTCTAAATTCTCATAATAGTCGCTATGTAACATATCGAGTAAGAAATATGGACTCTTCGTTATGTCGGAAATACGCTCATTTACCGTGTCATCAAATGACTTGCCGAAGCCAATAGCCCTTAATGCTCTTTCCAGAATGTTTTCCTTAGTCTCGACTTCTGTTTTCTCGATAACATTGCGAGCGATACCATACATTGAAAAACCAGTAATGTCGCCCTTCTTGTAGGCATCCCAGATTTCCTGTGTAGCCTTGCTTGCAATAATCCATGTGCCTTTCGTAACGGCATTTCCGTTAAGTGTCAAATCGCAGGGAGCGGTATAACATTCCACAACCTCGCCCATTCCAGCCTCTAAGTCGTGCTGTCTATCCATAGCTCTATAATACCTCATATATTCATGGCAGGCTTTTTCAATATTGTCAGCAGTCATAAAGTCACCGTGTGAATCCACTACATCCGGCTCATAAACAATACCATAAAGTAATCGTTGTTCGTCATCTGTGGTGGTAATTAGGTCAGCCTTTACGATATACTTAACATCAATCTCCATATTAGACTCGACATCGCCTTCTGCTTTTGCCAAAAGGAAAGTGCGTTGATTTGCACCCTTGTCGACGAAAGAAACATGAGTGATTGTTACATCTCTCAATTCTCTTTTCTTCTTAATGTTAGTTTTCATTTAATTACCTCTTTATTTAATATGTTTCTATTTACAAAAAATGTCAAGTTAAATTTTGTTTATTTAGTTATTTACTATATCCTCATCCATATCGACCCCGAGTTCACTCAGCCTAATATCCAATTTAGCTTTAGTCGTGAATGTTTCAAAAGTAAGATACTTACCAAGTGTTGAACCACCTTTGCCATGTGAGCAATATGTTCCATTGCTGAACACTATACGGTATTCGTTATCGTTAAATTTTAGAGTCATGGTGTTGCTCCTGCTTCTGTTATTGCTTCACTTGCCATATCGCTTATTGAGAAGTCTGATAAACCATCTAACTCTCTAATAATTGCAATAGCGTTTACTGTATCACGATGCTCTACTGAGAATGGTCTTGAGTAAAGATTATCAGTAGCGTCAGGTTCCGAACCGTCTGTAGTATAGTATATATTTTGTTGTGAGTATGTACTTGTTATTGTAACGAAAAGACTATTTGCTGGGTTAGTTATTGCTGGTGCTGTCGTGGCTACAGGGGATGGGTCAAATGTCCATAATAAATCAGACAAAAACAATAAAGCATCTATTGCATGACCATCATCACCAATCTCATTGTCAACTGTTACGGTAGGACAACCTAAAGTTATGTTAGTTGGTGAATCATTAATAGCAACCGTCTGTGCCCACCCTATAATCGTTGCCTCGAAGTTAGCTTTGTTCATATTGGAATTTGTAAGCATATATCGCATACTGCCGACACTCGTTATATCCCAATCTCCAATAGGTTGATTGAAGTCGTCTGCAAGGAAAAACATATGCAGCATATTCTCGACACCGGATGTAATCCAATTAGATATATCTTGATTGAAATGTCTTGCGTAGTAAAACATCTGACGCATAGTGGTGACAAGAGCAGTATTCCAACTTCCAATAGGTTGATTGAAAGCTTCTGCATAGTAAAACATATAAGCCATAGTGTCGACACTGGATGTATCCCAAGCTCCAATATCTTGATTGAACCGAGATGCTTTGTAAAACATAGACTGCATAGTGGTGACAAGAGCTGTATTCCAAGTTCCAATAGGTTGATTGAACCGAGATGCACCGTAAAACATCTGAGCCATATTGGTGACACTCTCTGTATTCCAAGTTCCAATAGGTTGATTGAAAGCTGTTGCACTGTAAAATATCCTATACATATTGGTAACATGAGTTGTATCCCAACGAGTACAGCCCTGATTTAAAACTGAGCAACCATGGAATGTACCTGATAAAATAAGAACAGTGCTTGGCAATGAAGTATCGGGAACGCTTAGTAGATTTCCGCAACCCCTGAACCCTTCGAATAATGATGTCAGCCCTAATCCAGAACCAAACGCTATTACGCTTGTAAGATAATTGCCAGCATCCCAATTTGCACCACCAAACGCAGGTAATCCAGCTCCAGACTTGCTTATTTTGCAGATATATTTACCATTAGCACTATAAGCGTGACTACAAGTATCTCCTGTCTCATAAACATCATCATCAGAAATATCACCAGCATCACCCCAAGCAACATATACACCAAATGCACCTGCTAAAGGTAATGTGACATCACCAGTACCCGCTCCACCAACATCTTTTACGGTGAACTCTAATATCATTGATTTGGACTTTTCAATATCTGGTATGTTATTAGAATATTTATCTCTAATTGTATTTGCAATTATATTTCTCATATTTATTCCTTATTCTTTTCTGAATCTAAATTACTAGCATCTTCACCATCACCAGTTTCGGTTGAGCTATTATCGGTGGTTCTTAAGTCGCCAGTTGCATTTAATTTCGGAGCACCTTTTGGATTCACTCCATTAGACTCATCTATTGGTGTCTCCATTAAATCAAGTGGCTTTAAGTTTAAAAATATTTGCCTAATCTCATTTATACCAAGACCACGATTTCCAAATTCGTCAAGCATATTCCAATAAGCACTCGCAATAACTGCATTGTCCTTTTCATTAGATATGTTAATTGTTTTTAAGGTGAATTCATAGTTCTTGCCAAATTCATTCGCAATAAACTTATTAATAGTATTGCATAGCATAAGCTGAGACGGCAAACAAACAGTTTCGATGAATAGTTTTAAATCAGCAATACCGGCACTTCCACCACCAAGAGCTGTCCCACCAGACAAGCCAAGAAGTTTTGGCATCACCCTGCATTTCAATGCTATCTTAAATTGTAGCTTATCATTCAATGTGATGAATTGTTCATCAATGCTTTTAGAGAGCGGAATTAAGCTTACTTTAGCCTTTTCATTCGGTATGGACAGGAACAACATCTTATGTGCATTGTCAACGCCCTTGAGGCTATTTGTAATAAACTGCTGAACGGCTTCGTATGATTTCTTTGATAATTTGCCACCCGTAATGGTAACTGCCCACGCAGGTTGCCCGCCATTTGAGAAAAAGTTAATATTATATTGGTCAGATAAATAGCTCTGTTTAATCATGTCATATAAATGGTCAACATCTGGCTTTCCATAATATAAATCCTCCTGAGACGGCACCTTAAAGTGTATTACATAATGAGTTCCGTCTTTAGTCTTGCCGTCAACAGGATATGGCTCATATTGCGCATATGCCCGAACTCTTCCGCCCGCGGTTGCTGATGGTAGGTGAAAAAACTTATCTACAGTTCTGGTCGTAAGTCCCTTTTTTGCTTTTGGCTTAATATACATATCCTTCGCCGGCAAATAATAAATAGCACGAGTTTCTCCACTCTTTACAAATTCCATGTAGCCATTATGAAATGTTTCTAAATCCTCCTGCACATTCTTTAATGTGCTGATGAAAGTGTCAGAAAAGTTTCTGCTTGGATTGCTGAAGAACTCCATTAGTTGTTTATTGTCTTCTGCATCAATAGCTCCAAACCTATATCCCAGACCGGCGATTGTATCACGCTTGATTTCTATACAGGTCTGATATGTTGCATCGAGAGCTTTATATTGTAATATTTCAGAGGCATTGAACGGATGAGGAACACAACCATATTTTAAAATGGATGAATTGTTTGCCGTCACGACATTACTTGCCGGAATTCCAATTTTCTTAGCGATGTTTGGGAAATACATGAGTTCCGCGTCCTGCAAAATCGTGTCTGCATTTACTATGGCACCGTCTCCGAGCTTTTCCTCAGTAACCTCAATACTTTTTTCTATTTCGTCAGTTGTCATATATTCTCCTATTAAAAAATAACTATTTCCGACTCTTCGTCATAGCTAAGTTCACCTAACACTGAATTATCATTGTTGTCAAATGATTTCTTACTATTTGTTATAATATCTATTTCAAGTTCTGAACCAGACGACAATAATGAAAGCAAACCCGCCATTGAGTCGATAGCATCATCTTTTGCTGTGCGGTGCTTCCCGTATGACACTAAGTTTGACACAAAGCGTTTATAGTCTTCATCACGCTCGTTCTCAACGAGGAAATAACATCTAGCCTTGATGTCTCCGATACTTAATAATATTCTAATTTCTTTATTGGTAGTAGCGGTTCTACACTCTATCTCGACACCAAGAGCTTCAAATAACTTTTTATACTTCTCTTCGAGATTAGTTGCAAATTCCATTCCACCAGCATTGCTCTCGAAAACAAACTCATCTGGCTTAAATTGTGCAGTCTTCTCGATAAGTGGTCTTTGCAGATTAATACTATCTTCCGAGGAGAACACTACTCCAGTAATGAATACTCGACCTTCTGATGTTTTTGCAAATGGAGCCGACAAGTTGTCAGAACCCTTATTTGCATAGTCACACCACGCATAGCTTCCCTCGATTTCTATGTCGTCGAGGTCTTTCATTGAAAACAAATTTAAATCATCGAGTGAAATTTTAGCAAAACTAGCATCGATTGGCTTGCATTGATATAACGCCTCGAACATCCATTCCTTTCCAGTAGCTTTCCACGAGGCTCTAATCTCGAGAGCATCCTTTGTCGGAAACATTGACTCACAAATGGATTTATCGTTTTCATCGAGAAGTGGAAATATGAACTTACTCCATTTCGGGTCATTCTCCCTCAGCCCGATGGGGTCTTTTGATGCCCATCTAGTCTGGATTATAACTCTGGCACATTTCGATGCAGTCTCGACTCGAGATGTTAATGCATATTCCACAATAGTATCAACTTTCTCGAGATGTGTTTCAGACATTGCTTCTTCTGGATTCTTTACGGGGTCGTCAAAAATTGCGGCTCGATTACAGCCCTTTCCGGTCATGGTTCCATTAATGCCGCCGCCAAAATAAGTAGTTATCGTGGTTCCCTTTATCTGCCAGTTCATTTTCGAGTGAGCAGAGTTGTCGAGCTTGATGTCTGGAAATATTTCCCCATACTCACTGCTAGTCAATAAATCGAGTGTAGCTTTCGAGAGAGTCATTGCGAGCTCATCATTATAGCAGTTACGCATAAACGAACCCTGAGGGTCATAGCCCAGCCACCACCCAATCCAATATGTAGTAGTCCTGCTTTTTCCCATGCGCGGGAACATAGAAATCAAAACATACTGGAGTTCACCAAGCGTTATCCGACGAAATACCTCGGTTAATTCCCTGAGCGGGGTTTTGTCGTCAGTATAGAAATCAGGCGCAATGTGCTGGCAAAACCTCCATAGCCCAAGCTCTTTATTTGGTGAATATTCTTCCTGTAATTTGTCCACTTGTTTTTGCTTGCGAAGTAATAGCTCCTTGCGAAGGTCTGCTTTTGAAAACTTTAATTCATTAGCCATTCTATTCAGTTCCCCCTTTTTCAGTGTCCTCGATAAGCTTGAATACTTGCTCGTCGGTCAGGTCTCCTAGTTTCGCAGGTGCCTTTCCAGTTGAGCCGTTAGGAGCATTGATTTGGAGGACTATTTGACCGGCTTTATCACTACCTGCTATCTTATTCATGGTGGAGGCTATCTTATTAATGTCATCAATCTTTACATATTTAGATATATCAAAGAATTCACCAGCAGCCATACATCTCTGTTGCTCTACCTCTAATTGTTCAAAAAAGTTATTCAAAAGCCTGTATGAACGCGTAGCAATGCCACTAAGTGATTTCACCATTGTCTTAATGGACTTCTTGGCTTCCTCTGCGGCAACATCGTTTTGTATGATTTGCTTTTTGCTTATGTGCTGTTCGCGTTGTTCTATCCATGTAAAGCCTCGATTGAGCGGGTCGAGAGTATCATTAGCCATAGATATAATTAAGGGCTTTGATACCCTGTGTTGCTTGGCTAGCGAGGCGTATGTAGGATAGTTGCCAGAATGCCCCATGACATACTCTGCCCTGATTAGATTCCAATCAATAACCTTTACCTTTCCCATTATTTAAATCCTTTTGCCAATATTCCTTGGTAAGTAGTAATCCACAATCTATTTAGTTCTATTCCCATTATTTTACCAATATCGCCATAATTCCCAGTGCAAAGCCTAAAGAATTAGCAACAAGGTCTCCAATATTTAGCTTTTTTGTCTTAAAATTGAACTCTAAAATAAGGCTTACACCCAAAAAGCCCAAAGTTATGACTACTTGTGATAATAATACAAAATCACCCATGAAATACACATTTAAGGCTGTCAGAAATAACCCCAAAAGCGTTGCACCTATAAAATGCAGATGCCACCGAGCACTTACTATCTTATTCATTATTTTACTTAAAAACATTTGATACTCCTTAATCTATTCTATAATTTTTAAATTTAAGCAAGGTGGGGTCTCCAAATATTCTATCCGCCCAATAAGGCTCATTCCATTCTTCAGACTGAACCCATTTGCCCCATTCTCTACTTTTATCACTAGGTATTACATACCAGCGTTCATCTTCGTCAGTAACTAGTATATATTCCACTAAATCTCTCCATAAACCTTCTTATTGTAGGTAAATTTGCCATCTATGACATCAACTATCGTTAAAATAGTAGTTTTATCAGGGAAAATATCCAGCGTCGCAAAGGCATTACTCCACCTTTTCTCTCTATTTCTCATATAATGCTGGTTCATTGAGCAGGTACAGCCCAGCGAGTGTGCCGAAATGTTGCCACCAAACACAGACTTTCTATGAGACTGAACATCATGCGTATGTCCGTAAAGAACATTGCACCCATAAAGTTCAAGCATTTTATTGGTATGATACTTATTATAGAACTTACCATGCATACAAACTATATTGCCCAGTATATAATTACCACCATACTCAATACATTCCCAACCATTGCGCTGACACATTTTATCAATGCTGTATATTCTGTCTAATTCTTGATGCTCATCTATATACCATTCGAGACGCTGTTCATGATTTCCCGTGATAAAGACTTTTGGGCAATCGAAGTCACTCCACACACCAAGTCCTGCCTCAAATGCATCTAGGTCATCTATTAGGGCTAATCCATTTTGTAGTCTGGGTTTCCCTTTGTTAAAGGATGAGATAGACTGAAAATCAGCCATATCGCCCAGATGAAGTATTCCGTCCGGATTGTATTCCATTGCAAACTGCATGATTGCCGAGATTGTAGGTTCATCATGATACGGATAATGGCTATCTCCGAATATAAGCCATGATTTAACTTCTGAATTCTGCATAGCCTCGCGTGCATTGTTCATGTTATATAGAAAACGCGCCTGCTCTGATATATACTTTGAAAATCCCTCGCCACGCATATGTCTGTCAGTGGGTAGCTTTCCAGTATTGACCTTGAATGTTACTATATAATTAAGAGCTTCCTTGAATTTGCTTACCTTAATTCTAGGCATTCTTCCTCCTGCTAATTCTTTCAACCGCTATATCAATATATTGAATGAACCTATCAATAATTGCTTCTGTTTCCCCATGTACGACCATGTGTGGTCTTTGTGAATTGTAAAATATTTTAACTGTGTCTTCTTCCACTAGACTTATCGCACCCCAATCACACAGCATCTCCATAACATATAGCTTATCCATTTTTGTAGAGATTGAGTTACCGTCTCTATAACTTGTCCAGTATTGCCAGTGATGCTTGTTTGAATTGTAATGACTCATTGCCGCTATAAATAGCTTATCATCAACTATTCTTTCTATTTCAAAATCTTCGTCGCTAGGATAAAACTTCTGTCTGTATGGTTCAAATTCATCTTCTGTAAACTTAGATTCATCATGCACTCTAACAATTTCTCTCATGCGAACCGAGTCTACACCTATCCCGAAATCATGAAGCACTTCCTCGACTTCGCACCATACTTTCTTTACGTTCATTATGTGAGTATGAATATAATCACTGTAAGCCTTGATTGATTCTTGTTTAGTCATTTCTAGTATTCCCCCTATATCCGCCATTTTTTAATTTAGCCAAAATACTATCTTCTGGAATAAAGGAGCCACCACTATTGATGGTAAGCTTTCTGTTTCCCTTTTTATAGTATAACATATCCTTCGGTTCTGAGTTTGCGTCCTCACAAAATAATTCAACCAAATATGAGCCCCACGAAATATCTAAAGTTTTATGGCAGGCAAACAATGGATTAATATAATAAAACTCTTTCTCTTCGAGCCTGATGTTTAATACTGCATTCGCTTTATAGAGCTCATTGAATGCCATATTTAATTGTGAGCGAGTTAGATTACAAAAAGCCATTATATCCACGATTGTCATTGCTTTTTCATCATATTCAATTCTATTTGTGAGCGGGTTAAGGCAGTTACAAAGGAGATAGTAGGTTTGATTCCCAAGTGTCTTCTTGTTTGCGGTAATATCTTTTACTACTATATTCAACAAAATAACTCCTTATTATTTACGATATTTATGATTCATGCCCACCTTATTATACCCCCATCAAAAGTCAAGATATATTTTAATTGACATACTGTCGGTGTCCCTTAGCCAACCAGCCATCCATCCTTGCATCCCCCATAATGTATAATAAACCCTCCACTTCCCAGCACCTTACAACAAACAAAATATCTCCAAGCCCGTTAACTCCCAGTCTATCAACTACTTACAAGCATGGCGTAAATCGAAGAAGTGTGTAAGTTACTGCAGGACAAGGACTTGCAATCATAGAGATTTATACATACCAAAGTGTATGTAAACGGTCAAAAACCTTAATTAAGCAACTACCACAGCTACTTTTACACCTCCAATAAACCTATATGTGTCAATTTAGTGTCAAGCCGTTTCGATGTTAAGGTCGGTTATGTGAGCTGTTTATGAAAAATTTTAAATTATATAAACATAAATCGGTGTCAATTTAGCTCTTGATTATGGTCGCCCAGAAAGAGCTTAGCTGCAATTAAAGTAACAATCGTTACATTGTCGGAATGCGGTGAATCCTGCGCGGCTCGCCAGCAAGTCATATGCAAGGCAGAGACCAAAACGACTTCAGACCGGCTTAATTGCAAGGAGGTTCCGGCGTAGGTGCCTTGTGCTTGAACCGTGGTCGGGCTTGAAACGACCTTAGACCCAGCCGGCTGTGTTCAGTTTTCAGGCTTGTTCGTTAATTATGAACGCAGAGCTTTTATGAACAACCGGCTCAGTCGCTTTAATCGAAGGTCGTCGAGGTTCTGCACGGTTTTCAGGCGAAGGTCGAGCTGAAGCCGGCTTTGGTTGCGCTGGTGCCTGTAATTAGACTATGTTGCCGGCGAACTTAGCCTGAGTCGTCGCGATGGTCGAAGTAATTCTACTAATTGCAGGAGTGGGCGGAGGTTTTGGTGGCTGGCTGGCTTGGCTTGCTGGCTTGCTTGAAACGGCTTTAGACTACACCGACTGTTAGCCGGCAGGAATCCTAAAGACTCATACAGGGTTCTATTAATAGTAGATAGCAGGTGTAGTGTTTGTGGGTTGCAAATTATTTATATAATTAACTTGACTGTTTCAGGGCATTCTGCTTTATTGATTCAAATTAAATGGAGGAACAATGACAATTACGGAACAAGCTATTGAAACATTGAAACAATACGAACCAGAAGAAGGTTACTTGTTGGGGTTTAGTGGTGGTAAGGATAGTATCGTTATCTATCATTTAGCCAAAATGGCAGGAGTTAAGTTTCAAGCAATTCATAATTATACTACTGTCGGCATCCCATCGGTGATAAGGATGATTAAAAAAGATTATCCAGATGTAAAATTTATTTATCCTAAAGAAACAATGTTCCAACTAATCGCTCATGCAGGTC
>Ga0208900_1000311_pt1 | contig 31662 bp, 40 predicted proteins | sample AntAceMetag02UKK_FD_184763 | JGI IMG/M metagenome (GOLD analysis project Ga0208900, IMG submission 184763) | Saline lake microbial communities from Ace Lake, Antarctica - Antarctic Ace Lake Metagenome 02UKK (SPAdes) (version 2) | ecosystem: Environmental > Aquatic > Non-marine Saline and... | reverse complement strand
GGGTGTGGATCCACACCTCTATAAAGCCAGCGAAGGCGATGTATCCAAATTATATACTGCCGATGTTATTATTTACAATGGTGTTCACCTCGAAGGAAAAATGGATGATATCCTTAAAAAAATGAATACTGCATCTCGAAAAACTTATGCCATTGGCGATGTAATTCCCGAAGAAAACCTTATTAAGCCCAATGCCGGATACGCCCAACACGATCCTCATATTTGGTTTGGTATTGATAATTGGAAACTTGCTGCAAATTACGTGGCCATGATTTTATCGGAGAATGATGCGAAGAATAAAGCTTTGTATGCTGCAAATCTGGAAACATATCTCACCAAACTCGATAATTTGAAGGTTTCGGTAACAGCAATGATCCAACGAGTTCCACCTGAAAAGCGGGTTTTGATTACTGCCCATGATGCCTTTGAGTATTTTGGCAAAGCATTTAATTTTGAAGTGGTGGGCTTACAAGGCATTAGCACCGTATCAGAAGCCGGCGCCGCTGATGTGAGAAACCTTGCCGAATTGATTACCGAGCGTAAAATTCCGGCAATATTTGTCGAGTCTTCGGTGCCAAAAAGAAACATCCAGGCTTTGGTGGCCGCGGTTAATGCCAGGGACTATCATGTTGAAATTGGGGGCGAATTATTTTCGGATGCGCTCGGAAGTGCGGGCACGATCGAAGGTACTTACATTGGAATGTACCAACACAATGTAAAAACTATAGTGGAAGCGCTTGGTAAGGAGTAAACAGTGAACAGTTAATAGTAAATAGTTAATAGTAAATAGTGAACAGTAAATAGTTAATAGTGAACAGTAAATAGTAAATAGTAAATAGTAAATAGTGAACAGTAAATAGTGAACAGTAAATAGTTGGTAGTAAATAGTGAACAGTAAATAGTTAATAGTGAACAGTAAATAGTAAATAGTGAACAGTAAATAGTTAATAGTAAATAGTGAACAGTAAATAGTAAATAGTTGGTAGTAAACAGTGGGCTGTACACAGTTGGGAGTAAACAGTTGGGAGTGGACTGAAGACTGAGGACTGAAGACTGAGGACTGAAGACTGAGGACTGAAGACTGCGAACTGTGGACTGAAGACTGAGGACTGAAGACTGCGAACTGTGGACTGAAGACTGAGGACTGAAGACTGCGAACTGAGGACTGGGGACTGCAAACTGCGGACTGAAAACTAAGGACTGAAAAACTATTAAGCCTCTCGGTTAAAATCGAAGTAGTATTTTTAAAAAAAATTGATAAATAAAAATTCTAAATGTCAAAATTAGCCATCGAAATAAACGACCTCACCGTCGCCTACAACTATAAGCCTGTACTTTGGGATATCGATCTCGAAGTTCCGGAAGGCGTTATGATGGCCATTGTTGGGCCAAATGGTGCCGGCAAGTCAACCCTTATTAAAGGGATTCTTGAAATTGTAAAACCCCTGGCCGGTGAAGTGAAATTATTGGGGCAGCCCTACCATAAAGTTAGAACCCAAATTGGTTACGTGCCACAAAAAGGAAGTGTGGACTGGGATTTTCCAACCACGGTGAAAGATGTGGTGCTCATGGGCACTTATGGGAAACTTGGGTGGATAAAAAGGCCGGGGAGCAAAGAGAAGGCACTTGCCGACAAGGCGATCGAAAAAGTAGGACTTAGCGATTATTCCACACGACAAATTAGCCAGTTGTCGGGCGGGCAGCAACAGCGGGTTTTTCTTGCCAGGGCGCTGGTGCAGGAGGCCGATGTGTATTTTATGGATGAGCCTTTCCAGGGTGTGGATGTAACCACCGAAAAAGCAATTGTAAATATCTTAAAAGAATTGAAAAACACAGGCAAAACCGTGATTGTTGTCCACCACGACTTACAAACGGTTACCGAATATTTCGACTGGGTAACATTTTTAAATGTGAGGCGGATTGCTTCGGGGCCGGTTAAAGATATTTTTAACAACGAAAACCTTGAACTTACTTATGGTTCTAAATTTGCCCTTACCGATTAATTATGGAATTTTATAATTTTTTTATCGATCTCTTTACCGATTACACCACCCAAACCATTGGCCTTGGAACAGCCGTGCTTGGACTGATGAGTGGTGTACTTGGTGTTTACGCCATTCTGCGCAAGCAAAGCCTTTTGGGCGATGCCGTTGCGCACTCTGCACTTCCAGGTATTGCGCTTGCATTTTTAATAACAGGAACCAAAAACACATTAATCATTTTTGCTGGTGCTGCCTTTGCAGGCTGGCTGGCTACATTTTGGATTGGCGCTATAATTAAAAATACCCGGATAAAAAGTGATGCTGCCCTGGCGATTGTGTTGTCTGTTTTTTTTGGATTTGGTTTGGTGCTGCTCACTTTTATTCAGCGCATCGAAAATGCCAACCAGGCAGGCCTCGAAACCTACCTTTTTGGGCAGGCGGCCACTTTGCTTCAGCAGGATGTGGTTACTATGGCCATGATTGCACTTTTTTCGTTGATCGTGGTTGTGTTGTTATGGAAAGAATTTAAGCTGTTTTCGTTTGATGAACAATATGCAAAAACCCTGGGCTTCAACACCAGGTTTCTTGATTTTGCTATCAATACATTGATTGTACTTGCCATTGTAATAGGATTGCAAACGGTAGGCGTAATACTGATGAGCGCACTTTTAATTGCCCCTGCCGCAGCCGCCAGGCAATGGACAAACCGATTAAGTGGTGTTGTTGTACTCTCGGCATTGTTTGGAATACTGTCGGGGGTAGTGGGCACCGGAATTTCGAGTGTCGGCAACAACCTGTCAACCGGGCCGGTCATCGTGCTGGTATCTATCGTAATTGTATTAATATCTTTTATATTTGCTCCCAAGAGAGGCTGGCTTGCAAAGTTGATTGGAAAACAAAAAAATCGCCAATCGTTGGCAGTGAGTAAATTGCTGGAGGGGCTTTACGAAACCTGTAGGGCGCATCAAAATGTAAAACACCAGCACTCGCTTAATATTATAAAAGCATTGCCCGGCTACAACAAAAAAACACTGCTTGTATTGAAAAATGATGGTTTAATAGAATTCACCACAGATATGGAATGGTGCCTTACTGATAAAGGATTATTTAAGGCAAAGAATCATTCAGGCAATGGAGGAGCTAAATAATGACGACACCACAAATAGAAATACAAATCATCGCTTCATTGGTTGCCATAGCTTGTGCCATTCCCGGGGTATTTCTCGTGTTGCGAAAAATGGCCATGATAAGTGATGCCATCAGCCATGCTATTTTACCCGGAATTGTAGTCGGGTTTTTAATTACCCAATCGCTAAACTCTCCTTTCCTTATTATTTTGGCTGCACTTACAGGATTGTTAACCGTGGTGCTGGTTGAGCTCATCAACAAAACAAAACTTGTAAAAGAAGATGCTGCCATTGGCCTGGTATTTCCGGCGCTATTTAGCATTGGTGTAATTATAATTTCGCGAAATGTTTCCAACATTCACATCGATACTGATGCAGTTTTGATGGGAGAACTTGCCTTTGCACCTTTTAACCGGCTGGTAATTTCGGGTGTGGACATCGGCCCGCAAAATGCCTGGGTAATGGCTGTAATCCTGTTGATTAATTTAACTTTTACAGTGGTTTTTTTTAAGGAATTAAAACTTAGTACCTTTGATAAAGGTCTGGCTGCCAGCCTCGGTTTTGCCCCGGCATTTCTTAACTATGTCCTCATGGGCACAGTGTCGGTTACAACAGTTGGCGCTTTCGATGCCGTGGGTGCGATACTCGTGGTTGCCCTGATGATAGCGCCCGCCTCTGCGGCTTACCTGCTTACCGATGAACTGAAAAAAATGATCTGGATTTCGGTGCTTATTGGTGTGTTTGCTGCAATTTCAGGCTATTGGCTTGCCAGATTTTTAGATGCCTCTATTTCGGGGAGTATGGCCACAATGTGTGGAATTATTTTTCTTGCTGTTTTTATTGTTTCGCCACAACGAGGATTGCTTTCTATCCTGATAAGGAAAAGAAGACAGAAGATTGAGTTTGCACAAATGACACTTGTTATTCACTTGTTTAACCACAGTGGAAACAATGACGATATTGAGGAGCGGCGGATTGATCATTTAAACAAACACCTGGCGTGGGATAAGCCATTTAGCGATAAACTACTTCACCTGTCGCTGAAAAGCAATATTATCGAAATTAATAATGATGTAATTGAGATTACTGCAAAGGGACTTCAATTTGTAAGGGCTGCCGAAAATTTGGTTTCATCAAAGTATCACCCCGAATTTGAAACCCTTAGAAAGGAATTTATCATTTTTACCGATTAGTATCTTTCAACACAAGTTTTTCCATTTTTTGGCAAAACTTGTGTTGAAAGATACTTTTGCTTAACAACTTGGACAAGCCTCCGTAGTGCAACTATTCGGGGGCTTGTCCAAGTTGGGCTATGCTGATTTAAAATGCAGGCTTACCGATGCCCCGCCTTCGGGCAGGTTTTTAACAGCAACCTTTCCCGAATGAATTTCCATTACCAATTTTACGGCAGCAAGGCTTAGCCCAAAGCCATCATGATTCAAATTGGGGCCGGCTTTACTAAATGTTTCAAATAGTTTTGCCATATCACTATCCGAAAATCCGGGACCATTGTCGGTAATTTCAAGCACTATATTTTGCTTATCTTTTTTAATGCCATAAGTGATGATTGGGTTTTCGCCACCCTCGATAATCGAATTTTCGGTAATCATTGTTACAATGTTTTGAATCAATCCAAAATCACCTTTAATAAAATTACCTCCTGCGATAGCCTGCACTTCATAGCTGAAATCTTTATTGGCTATATATTTTTTTACTTCCATTGCCGCATTGTTGCACACTTCGGATAAATCAACTTTTTCGTAGTCGAGGGTGTATTTCCCAAGGCGAATTTCGGTGATAAGCAATGCGGTTTCAGCCAACGATATCAGCCTGTCGGAGGAATCTTTAAGGCTCTTGAGTTCGTCGATGTGTTGGGTGTCTTGTAAGGCATCTTGCAAAATTTCGGTAAACCCGTTTATAATATTTAAGGGGGTTCGAAGTTCGTGGCTTATCAAGGTTAAAAATTCGTTTTTGGCATTTTCCAACAATGCAAGTTTTTTATTCGCATCCCTTATTTCGCCGGTCTTTTCCTGCACTTCTTCTTCGAGGTACCGATTTATATTTTCTAATCTTTCCCGTTGCTTGTTGAGCTCAATTTGGGTTTTTACCCTCAAAATAAGTTCATCCTCATTAAAGGGTTTTACCACGTAATCCCTGGCACCTTTTTGAAAACCCTTCACGATACTCTCCTTATCGCTTTTTGCAGTGAGGAATATTATCGGGATATCTTTGGTGAGTTCATTTTTTTTAATGGCATCGCAAACTTCAAAACCATCTACTTCGGGCATTAAAATATCTAATAATATCAGATCAAAATTTGATTGTTTAGTCAATATTTCAATGGCTTCGGCACCACCTGATGCAAAAGATACATTGTAATCTTGCCGGAGAAGAATTTGGCCTATAATCTGGATATTTTTACTGTTATCGTCAACAACAAAAATATGTATGTCTTTATTCTGGTATAATGGTGTCATAGTTCGATTTTTCTATTAATTATTGTTGGTATGAATAATTTTGGGGAAGAGTTTAAGTAGCCTCTTTACTTCGATGGTATCAAAACTATTCCCCGATTCCATAATTTTTTCTGCATAAACTTTTAATCCGGGCATACTGTTTTCGGTTGCAAATACTTCCAGCTCCCCGGTAAAAGCCAGTATTTTATTCATCGAATTTGTACTGTAAACTTCGTACCATTTTTGTTTAAACTCATTAAGCAACCTGTTTTTTGCTCCATCATTTATTAACGACAGGTCATCAAAAAAGTGTTCGGGAAGTAATTCGCCATTCGCTTCACCCAGGGGGCTAACGGTTGATATTTTGCTATGTGGCAGAATCAACGCGGCCTTTTCGTATAGTTCATCAATATCCACGGGTTTTGTGATGAGCCCGGCAAACATTTCAATTTCATCGGCATCAATCCTATCAAAAATGTTGGATGCCGAAAATGCGATAATTTGTATATGTTTTAGGCTTTCGTCATTTTTAATAATTTTCGTAGCTTCAATTCCATCGATTATCGGCATTTTTACATCCATCAATATAATATCTGGATTGTTTTTTCGGGCAAGGTCAATAGCTTCTTTTCCATTCGATGCTTCAATAACTTCAACTTTTGTATTCTCGAAACACACTTTAATTAAACTGCGGTTCATATCTTCATCATCAGCAACCAAAATAGTTCCACCATTAAATTCAAAATCTAAAGTGTCGGTAAAATTAGTTGTTCTTTTGGTTTTGGGTTCGGTAGGCATACCAATGGGCACATCCTTAAACAATACCGAAAAGGTACTTCCTTTACCTTTTACGCTGCTTACTGTAATTTCGCCACCCATCATTGTGGTAAGTCGTTTCGAAATGGCAAGCCCCAGGCCTGTTCCGCCAAATTGCTTTTGTTCTTTAAGGTTTACCTGCCTGAATGATTCAAAAATCTGTACAAGGTCACTTTCAGAAATTCCGATCCCGGTATCCTCAATACTAATTTTGAGATTGGTAAGGGTTGAAAATTCACTCTGATAATTGTTTAAAGTGGGTGATTCTATCTTGATTTTTACAAAACCTGCTTCTGTAAATTTTAGCGCGTTTCCAACCAGGTTCAGTAGTATTTGCCTGAGTCGTATTTCGTCAATAATAATTTCGTGGGCTACATTCTTGTCAATCTCAACTTTTAATTCAAGATCCTTTTCATCAGCTTTAAGCTGAAAGAGCTCCTTGATGCTTGTAATCAATAATTTTAGGTTGATGTTTTCGGGGCTAAGCATTATTTTTCCAGCTTCAATTTTCGACATGTCGAGAATATCATTCAAAAATCGCAGCAGGTTGTAGCTGCTGGTTTCGATCGATTCCAAATATTTTGTCAATTTACTGTCGGCAATACTCTTTTTTAAAATGTTGTTGAAACCTATAATAATATTTAGGGGGGTCCTGATTTCGTGGCTCATATTTGCTAAAAACAACGATTTAAATTCGAGGGCTTTTTCGGTTTCTTCTTTCGATACTTTTAAATCGTGGTTTAGGTCTTCAAGCACTTTTTTGTTCTTGATGAGTTCTATATTCTTAGCCCGAAGTTTTGAGAATAGGTAAATCAAAACAATCCCAACTATTACTGCAATGATAAATGAAATAAGGAAAGCATTTTTAATCCTCCTTTGTCTTTGATTTTCGAGTTCTTCAGTACGCACATTTTCTCTTAATTCAAGGTTTTCCCGCCCTGTTTTTTCTGTTTCGTATTTGGTTTGCATGTCTTCAATGGCGGTTTGAATTTTAAGGTTGTTAATCTTCTCGTTCAATTGTTGCATTGAATCGTAATAATTGTATGCAAGCTCATAATTTTTAATGCGTAAATAATGATTCACCAATACTTCAAAAACTGTTTCCAATCTTTCGTCTGAATCAATATCCTCTGCCAACATTTTTGCTTTCCAAACGTGCTTAAATCCATTTTCTTCATCATTCAACTGGAGGTAAGTGTCGCCTATATTGAGTAGTAGTGTAATTTTGTCGTGCTTGTTATCTGTTTGGTTAATTTCAGTTTCTGCCAGGAAAAAGTATTTTAGACCTTTGTACATTAAGCGTGGTTTATTTTGATGTGAACCTAAAAACGCATAAGTAGATCCGATATTAACCAAAATTTTGTATTTATCATCGTGCTCCTTAATATCATCCACTTTTTTAAGCACTGTACGAAGTAAACTATCAGTTGCTTTCAAGTTCCCAAGTTTTCCATATAAAATGGCAATATTAATTTCAGCCATCAAAATAGACATTTGACTTGTTTCTTTATCCTGGTATTTAATCTCAAGCGCCTTTGCATAGTACTCAATAGCTTTTTCGTAGTAATCAGTATTATCATAAACTATTGCAATGTTATTCAGGCTTTGCGAAATTGTGAAAATATCATTTGCATCTTCAGCAACTTTAAGCGCTTCAATCCAATTTTTTATAGCAGATTCGTAATCGGCTTCATAATAATAGCTTATGCCGATTCGATTGTGAAAAGACCAGATGAATCTTTTATTACCCAATTGCTCTGAAAACCTCAGCCCCATTTTGCACACTGCCCTGCATGAATCTTTGTCTGATTTCAGTAGTTGCTTCGTGATAATCTCGTAAGTTTCAAGCTTGAGGGTATCTGAGAAGCGTGGGTTTTGTATTATTGAATACAAACTGTCGAGCTTCGCGATACCTGCCGTTTGTATTATTATTAAGATAAGGATTGATAGAACTATTCTTTTCATTTTTTATTAGATATTTAATTTTTATTGAAATAAAAATTACTGAAAGTATAAAAGCCACGACTCATTTTTAGTTTGTAAAGTAGTTAAAAAAAACGGTGATTCATTTTATTCACCTGGCTTCTGCTTGTGAATACCTTAATTATGCCCAAAAATAAAAAATTCATTGATAAGTTGATGATTTGAAAATAAAAATAAAAATAAATTTTGATTTTCAATAAATGATTGTACTTTTGCACCCGCTTTTGAGGTAAGATTTAATTTAAAGAATCCCTAAAAGCATTGAGTGAGAAGAGAATATTAAAGGAAACCTGACAAGCTGAGGTAGTAAAAGGTTTCTAATGACAAATCAAAAATTGTCATTTAACCTCAACGGAAGAGAGATTTGTCCCTCCTTTAATTTTCCCTACACTTTCATGAAAATAATTATTTGCTGAAAAATGTGCAGCAATGTTTTGTTTTAAATAATTATTGTACTTTTGCACCCCCAAAATTTTAAAGGGTAAAGCAAAAATTAAATTAAAGTGTTAATATGCCGACAATACAACAACTGGTTCGAAAAGGCCGAAAGAAGTTAACAGACAAGAGCAAATCGCCTGCCCTTGATAGTTGTCCTCAACGCAGGGGTGTTTGTGTAAGGGTTTACACTACCACACCCAAGAAGCCAAACTCTGCTATGCGCAAAGTAGCAAGGGTACGGTTGACTAATCAAAAAGAGGTGAACGCATACATTCCGGGTGAAGGTCATAACTTACAGGAACACTCCATTGTAATGATTCGTGGTGGTCGTGTGAAAGATTTACCCGGTGTAAGATACCACATTATCAGGGGCGCCCTCGATACCTCAGGTGTTGAAGGTCGCACACAAAGAAGGTCGAAGTACGGTACAAAACGTCCAAAGAAGAAATAATTTTCACCACGATATAATTGAATTAACATGAGGAAAGCAAAACCAAAAAAGAGAATCATTCTTCCTGATCCGAAGTACAACGATTTGCTTGTTACAAAATTTGTAAACAATCTTATGCTTCAGGGAAAGAAAGATCTTGCTTTCAGAATTTTTTATGATGCTATCGATGTAGTATCCGAAAGGTCAAAAGAAGAGGGTCTTGAGGTTTGGAAAAAAGCGCTTACAAATGTTACACCTGCTGTAGAAGTTAGAAGCCGCAGAATTGGTGGAGCAACATTCCAGATTCCAACTGATATTCCTGCAGCGAGAAAACAATCCATTGGTATGAAAAACCTTATTACTTTCTCAAGAAAAAGGAATGAAAAGTCAATGGCTCGTTGTTTAGCTTCCGAAATTTTGGCAGCCTATAAGGATGAAGGTGGAGCATATAAAAGGAAAGAAGACACGCATAGAATGGCGGATGCCAACAAAGCATTCTCACATTTTAGATTCTAATCATTAATTTCAAAATCAGAATACAGCAGGAAAGTAATTAAAGAGATGCCACACAATTTGAAACATATAAGGAATATTGGGATTATGGCTCATATAGATGCGGGTAAAACCACAACTACTGAGCGTATTCTCTATTATACCGGCATCAATTACAAAATGGGTGAGGTACACGATGGCGCTGCAACCATGGATTACATGGTGCAAGAGCAGGAGCGTGGAATTACCATCACATCCGCTGCTACTACTGTTTTTTGGGATTATAAGAATGATCACTACAAGTTCAATATCATCGATACTCCCGGGCATGTTGATTTTACCGTGGAGGTGGAAAGGTCGCTTAGGGTATTGGATGGTGCGATAGCAATTTTTTGTGCAGTTGGTGGTGTTGAGCCCCAATCTGAAACCGTTTGGCGTCAAGCCGACAAATATAAAGTTCCCCGTGTTTGTTTCATTAATAAAATGGACAGAAGCGGGGCTGATTACTTTAAGGTGATTTCGCAGATCAAAGATAAACTTGGAGCCAATCCAATTCCATTGCAAATTCCAATTGGTAGCGAAGATGAATTTTCAGGTATTGTTGACCTGATTACCAACAAAGCCTACAGTTGGGATGTTGAATCGATGGGGATGACTTATAACGAAATTGATATTCCCAACGAAATTGTAGATACTGTTAAGGAATACCGTACAAGTTTAATAGAAGGTGTTGCCGAGGAAAGTGACGAACTACTGGAGAAATTCATTGCAAACCCCGATTCAATTTCGGAAGATGAAATGATTCAAGCCATCCGTAAAGCAACACTCGAACACAGAATAACCCCTGTAATGTGTGGCTCGGCACTTAGGAATAAAGGCGTTCAGCCTCTTACTGATGCAGTAGCTGCATATTTGCCTTCACCGCTCGATTTACCACCTGTTAAAGGCATTAATCCATATACCTCCAAGGAAGAATTTCGCGAAACTGATCCCAACGCTAGTTTTGCTGCTTTGGCATTTAAAATTTCAACCGATCCGTTTGTTGGAAGAATAGCTTTTATAAGAGTGTATTCGGGAACATTACGACCAGGCGATCAGGTATTAAACAACGGTACAGAAAACAAAGAGCGAATTTCAAGAATCATGCAAATGCATGCCAACAAGCAAAATCCTCTTGAAGTTTTGGAAGCTGGTGATATAGGTGCCCTGGTTGGATTTAAGAAAATTAGAACCGGCGATACACTTACATCATCTGATAGTCCGATTATACTTGAAAATATTAATTTCCCCGAACCTGTAATTAACATGGCTGTAGAGCCAAAGTTTCAGGATGATGTTGATAAACTTATCGATTCGTTGTTGAAATTGGTAGAGGAAGATCCAACTCTGATGCTCAAAACTGACGAGGATACAGGTCAGACTATTCTGAGTGGGATGGGAGAATTGCATCTTGATATTAAACTCGACCGGTTGAGGCGCGAGTTTAACGTTGAGTGTAATCACGGTAAACCTCAAGTTTCTTACAAGGAAGCCTTCAAAAATACAATTACTTATCGGGAGGTTTATAAAAAGCAAACTGGTGGCAGGGGAAAATTTGCAGATATTACCTTCCAAATTGGGCCGGCAGATAATGATGAACCCGGGTTGAATTTTGTGAGTGAAGTAAAAGGCGGAGTGCTACCAAAAGAGTATATTGACGCTGCGAAAAAAGGTTTTGAGATGGCTATGATGAATGGTCCTCTCGCCGGATTCCCCCTGTTCAATATGAAAATTGTTTTGAAAGATGGATCGCATCATGCTGTGGATTCGGATCGCCTTGCATTTGAAATTGCTGCAAATGTTGGTTTCAGAAATGCAATAAAAAATCTTAAACTTACCCTGCTTGAACCTGTGATGAATCTGGAAGTTACTACTCCTGACGACTATGTAGGTGAAATCAGTGGAGATTTAAATAAAAGACGTGGACAACTGGTTAACGTGTCTTCAGAAATTAATACCCAAGTATTAAAGGCAAGGGTTCCTTTGGCTAATATGTTTGGGTATGTAACTTCGCTAAGGTCTCTCACATCAGGGAGAGCCACTTATAATATGGAATTTTCGCATTTTGCTGAACTTCCTAACGAACTACTTGAAGAAGTACTTTACAAGATTAAAGGTTACGTGGTAAAAATATAGAGTATATTCTAACAAAAATTATAAATAAAGGTGAGTCAAAGGATCAGAATAAAGCTTAAATCTTACGATCATAACCTGGTTGACAAATCAACTGAGAAAATCGTAAAAACTGTAAAAAGTACAGGAGCTGTCGTTAGTGGACCCATACCGTTGCCCACGAATAAGCAAATATTTACGGTAAATAAAGCTACGTTTGTAAACAAGAAAGCAAGAGAACAGTTTGAATTGTCTTCGTACAAACGTTTGCTTGATATTTACAGTTCAACAACAAAAACAATTGATGCGTTGATGAAACTTGAACTGCCAAGCGGTGTTGAAGTGGAAATTAAAGTGTAATTTGAAAGAACTTAACATTAGTATATAATGTCTGGAATAATAGGAAAAAAAATCGGTATGACCGCCATTTTTGATGATGCAGGAAAAAACATCCCCTGCACCGTAATCGAAGCCGGTCCGTGCGTTGTTACGCAGATAAAGACTAAAGACACCGATGGATATGAAGCTATTCAGGTTGCTTACGATGACAAAAAAGACAAGCATACTACTAAAGCTTTAAAAGGTCATTTTGCTAAAGCCGGTGTGACTCCCAAAAAGATTGTCAAAGAATTTACCAGGTTTGAAGCCGGCCATCAAAAAAAGGTTGGTGAAGTGCTGGATGCAAGTATCTTTATCGAAGGTGAATTTATTGACGTTGTAGGTACTTCAAAGGGAAAAGGTTTTCAAGGCGTTGTAAAACGTTATGGCTTTAAAGGTGTTGGTGATAAAACCCACGGTCAGCATAACCGACTACGTGCTCCCGGTTCTATTGGAGCTTCCTCATGGCCTTCAAGAGTTTTTAAAGGTATGAGAATGGCAGGAAGAATGGGAAACAGCAGGGTTAAGGCCATAAACCTTAAGGTGATGAAAATTGATAAAAATAATAATCTGATTCTGGTTAAAGGTTCAGTACCTGGATCTAACGGATCTTATGTAATTGTTGAAAGATGGAGCTAGCAGTTTATAATATAAACGGTGAAAAAACCGATCGCACAGTTGAGCTTAATGATGCTATTTTTGGTGTCGAGCCAAATGATCATGCCATTTATCTTGATGTAAAATTGATTATGGCGAACAGACGCCAGGGTACGCACATGGCCAAAGACAGAAGTCTTATTTCAGGTAGTACACGCAAAATAAAACGTCAAAAGGGTACTGGTACGGCAAGAGCCGGGTCAATCAAGAGCCCATTATTTAAAGGTGGTGGTCGCGTATTTGGACCAATACCCAAAGATTATGGTTTTAAACTCAACAAAAAGGTTAAAAGACTTGCCCGTAAATCAGCCTTATCATACAAGGCTACAAGCGAAAATATCACGGTATTGGAAGATTTTAACTTTGATGCACCAAAAACACAAGCGTTTTTGAAGTTGCTTAAATCTTTCGATTTATCTGATAAAAAAGTTCTCTTGGTAACTCCTGGTACCAACCAAAACGTTTACTTGTCAACACGTAATCTAAAAAAGGTTAAGTATCTCAACTCAAACAACATCAATACTTACGATGTACTCAATGCAAGCCGCCTACTGATTGTAGAAAGCTCAGTTAAAGTATTGGATGAGTTGTTTAATAACTAAATTGATTAGAATAATCTAAAAAGTAGGTAAAAATGAAGATTTTGGAAAAGCCGATCATTACCGAAAAAATGACTCAACTTGGCGAAAAGCTGAGTAGATTCGGTTTTTTGGTAAACAAAGATGCAAACAAAGTTCAGATTAAAAAGGCTATTGAAGAATTATATGGTGTTGAGGTAGTATCTGTAAACACGATGAATTATGCAGGTAAACGCAAATCGAGATACACCAAAACCGGCCTTATTAACGGCAAAACCAATGCAACAAAAAAGGCTATTATTACAGTAGCCGAAGGTGAAACAATTGATTTTTACAGCAATATTTAAGATAAATGGCTTTAAAAAAATTCAAACCGACAACCTCGAGTCAGCGCTTCAAAGTTATTAGCGCGTTTGATGAAATTACTACCGACAAACCGGAAAGAAGTTTACTTGAACCAAAGAAACGATCAGGCGGTAGGAATAATTCGGGTAGGATGACCATGCGTTATATTGGCGGAGGTCACAAACAAAAATATCGTAAAGTCGATTTTAGGAGAGATAAAGAAGGCGTTAATGCAGAAGTGTTAACTGTTGAATACGATCCTAACAGAACCGCACGTATTGCACTTGTACAATACGAGGACGGCGAAAAAAGATACATTCTTGCTCCAAACGGAATTAAAGTTGGAACTAAAATCCTCGCTGGTAAAGGCGCAAGCCCTGATGTAGGAAATTCATTGTACCTGAGCGAAATACCCTTTGGAACGTTGATACACAATATCGAGTTAAGACCTGGGCAAGGTGGTAAAATGGCAAGAAGTGCCGGTTCCTACGCACAGTTGATGACACGTGAAGGTAAGTTTGCAGTAATTAGGCTTCCTTCTGGCGAAACAAGAATGTTGCTTCAAACTTGTAAAGCTACCATTGGCATTGTTTCAAATATGGATCATGGCCAGGAAGTTTCCGGAAAAGCAGGGCGCAGCCGCTGGTTAGGTAGAAGACCTCGTGTAAGAGGTGTTGTAATGAACCCTGTTGATCACCCCATGGGTGGTGGCGAAGGTCGCGCTTCAGGTGGATTACCAAGGTCAAGAAAAGGTATCCCGGCTAAAGGTTATAAAACCCGTGCTAAGAAAAAAGCATCAAGTAAATACATCATCGAAAGAAGGAAGAAATAAATAGAAAATTTTAGATAACATGAGCCGTTCACTTAAAAAAGGTCCATACATTCATTATAAACTCGAAAAACGAGTAATTGAAAGTCAGGCTGCAGCTAAGAAATCAGTGATAAAAACATGGTCAAGAGCATCAATTATTTCTCCTGATTTTGTAGGAGTGACCATTGCAGTTCATAACGGAAATAAGTTTATTCCTGTTTACGTAACTGAAAATATGGTAGGTCATAAGTTGGGCGAGTTTGCCCCAACCAGGCAGTTTAGAGGACATGCCGGTAGTAAAAAGTAAAATCTATAAAAGCTATAAATAATCATGGGATCACGTAAACAAATATCAGCGGATGTTAGAAAAGAAGCCAGGAAAAAAACGATCATGGCAAGCTTGAACAACTGCCCTACTTCACCCAGAAAGATGCGATTGATGGTCGATTTGGTGCGAGGAAGAGATGTTGAATCCGCTCTAAATATTTTGAAATTTAAACCCAACGATGCAGCTGGTCGTTTGTACAAACTTGTGCTCTCGGCGCTTGCAAACTGGCAGGAAAAGAATGAAGGTGTTAGAATGGAAGATCATAATTTATACATCAAATCAATTATGGTTGATAGTGCCAGGGTACTGAAAAGGATACGTCCTGCACCACAAGGACGGGCACATAGAATTAGGAAACGTTCGAACCACGTAACTGTGGTACTTGCAAGCAGGGAAGATAAAGTAGCTGATAGCGAATAATTAACTGAGAATAATAATCAATATCAATATAATTAATGGGACAAAAAACTCATCCGATAGGATTAAGGTTAGGAATCATTAAGGGCTGGGATTCTAACTGGTATGGTGGCAATTCATTTGGAGCCAAACTTTTAGAAGACGATAAAATCAGAAAATATCTCAACGCCCGTCTATCAAAAGCAGGTATCTCAAAAATTTACATCGAGCGTACACTGAAGCTTGTTACAGTTACTATCAATACTGCCCGCCCGGGGATTATTATTGGTAAAGGAGGCCAGGAAGTTGATAAACTGAAAGAGGAGTTGAAAAAGATCACTGGTAAAGAAATACAGATCAATATCAGTGAAATTAAAAGACCTGAGCTTGATGCCGTGCTTGTTGCAGGTGCAATAGCAAGGCAAATTGAAGGTAGGATATCTTTTAGACGTGCAATTAAAACCTCAATTGCCTCAACCATGCGAATTGGTGCCGAAGGAATTAAAGTATTAATTTCAGGGCGATTGGGTGGTGCCGAAATGGCCAGAAATGAGATGTACAAAGAAGGTAGAACACCTTTGCATACGCTCCGTGCTGATATTGACTATGCACATGCAGAAGCCCACACTACCTACGGAAGAATAGGTATAAAGGTATGGATTTGTAAAGGCGAGATTTTTGGTAAACCTGAAATTGTTCCCATTACATCGGGCGACAAGAAACCAAAAACACATCCAGGTGGCGGATCGGGTGGCGGAAATAGAAGGCCCAGAGGCCCAAGACAACCACGCCAACCGAGAAATTAAAGTAAGTTTTAAATACATAACATAATAAGAAATGTTACAGCCAAGAAAAACGAAATTCAGGAAGCAGCAAAAAGGTAAGATGAAAGGCAATGCCAACAGAGGTAACCAGCTTGCTTTCGGATCATTCGGAATTAAAACGCTCGAATCAGCTTGGTTAACCGGGCGGCAGATTGAAGCAGCACGTCAGGCCGTGACACGTTTTATGAAACGTGAAGGTCAGATTTGGATCAAAATATTTCCTGATAAACCCGTTACAAAAAAACCTGCCGAGGTTAGGATGGGTAAAGGTAAAGGTGCTCCTGAATATTTCGTTGCCAGGGTAACCCCGGGACGAATCCTTTTTGAAGCTGACGGTGTTTCTTTGGAAGTTGCCAAAGAAGCTATGAGGCTGGCTGCCCAAAAGTTGCCGGTAACAACAAAATTTGTAGTTAGAAGAGATTACGCGGAATAATACCTCGAATAAGTCGGAAATATGAAACAGAACGTTATAATAGAATTGTCGAACGACGATTTGATGGAAAGGTTAGAAGAGGAATTGAAACAACTGACCAAGCTGAAACTAAATCATGCTGTGTCGCCTCTCGAAAACCCAAATAAAATAGTGGATTACCGTAGAACAGTTGCAAGACTGAAAACAGAGATCCGTAAGAGACAACTTGAAGGAACATTAAAATAGATTTGATAATAATGGAAACCGAATCAACAAGATCTTTAAGGAAAGAGCGTGTCGGGCTTGTAACCAGTAATAAAATGGATAAATCCATAACGGTTCAGGTAGAACGCAGGGTAAAGCACCCGATTTACAAGAAGTTTGTAAAAAAATCATCAAAGTTTACAGCACATGATGAAAAGAACGATTGTAACATCGGCGATACTGTGCGGATCATGGAAACACGACCGCTGAGCAAGAACAAATGTTGGAGATTAGTAGAAATTATCGAAAGAGCTAAGTAAGTAGTCATGATACAAAAAGAATCCAGATTAACAGTAGCAGACAACAGCGGAGCCAAGGAAGTCCTTTGTATAAGTGTTATTGGTGGAACCAGAAAGCGTTACGCAGGCATAGGTGATATAATTATGGTTACCGTAAAAAATGCCATTCCATCAGGAAACATTAAGAAAAGTACAGTATCAAGAGCGGTTGTTGTTAGAACAAAAAAGGAAGCAAGACGTGCCGATGGATCATACATCCGTTTCGATGATAACGCCGTTGTTCTTTTAAATGCCGGCGGCGAAATGATGGGTACTCGTATTTTTGGGCCAGTGGCCAGAGAATTAAGAGAAAAACAGTATATGAAGATTGTTTCACTGGCACCTGAGGTACTGTAAAAAACTGAATAAGATGGGAAACTATAAATTACATGTTAAAAAAGGCGATAGCGTTATGATTATCTCCGGTAACTCCAGAGGCCAGCAAGGTAAGGTGTTATTGGTAGATGGCAAAAAGAAGACTGCTATCGTAGAGGGTATAAACATGGTAACTAAGCATGCCAAACCCGATGCACAGAATCCACAAGGTGGTATCATTAAAAAGGAATCACCAATTAACTTATCTAACCTTATGGTTATTGATGGTTCAGGAAAACCAACCCGTGTTGGTCGAAAACTGGACGAAAAATCAGGTAAACTTGTACGTTATTCAAAAAAATCAGGGGAGGTAATTAAATAATGAGTTACATTCCAAGACTTAAAACAAAGTATCGTGATGAAATTCATCCCGAGCTCCTCAAAAAATTTGACTACTCAAGCCCGATGCAGGTGCCAGGATTGCTCAAAATTTCGATGAACCAGGGTCTCGGTGGCGCTATCACCGATAAAAAGATTATCGACAGCGGTATCGAAGAAATGACACTTATCTCCGGACAAAAAGCAGTACCTACACGCTCCAAAAAGGATATTTCTAACTTTAAACTTAGAAAAGGGATGCCGATTGGTGTAAGGGTTACATTGCGTCAAAATCAAATGTATGAATTTCTTGACAGACTAATTTCGGTTGCTATACCAAGGATTAGAGATTTCAGGGGAATTAACGACAAAGGTTTCGATGGCAGAGGAAACTATACCCTCGGAGTTACCGAACAAATAATTTTTCCTGAAATCGTGATGGATAAAGTAACTAAAATAAATGGACTTGACATTACATTTGTTACAAGTGCAAATACCGATAAGGAAGCACTTGAGCTGTTGAAGGCATTTGGATTACCATTTAAAAATCAAAAAATAGATTGATTTATGGCTAAAGAATCGATGAAAGCAAGAGAAGTCAAACGAAAAAAACTCGTTGACAAGTACGCTGAAAAACGCGCAGCTTTAAAAGAAGCCGGCGATTTTACAGCACTGCAAAAACTGCCGAAAAATTCATCAGCAGTTCGTATGCACAATCGTTGCAGCCTCTCAGGCAGACCCAAAGGATACATGAGGCAGTTTGGCGTTTCGCGTATAAATTTTCGCGAAATGGCGCTACAGGGCTTAATCCCGGGAGTGAAAAAAGCAAGTTGGTAAAAAAGTAAGAATTAAATAACGCAGTAGAAAATGTTCACTGATCCGATTTCAGATTATCTCACCAGGTTGAGAAACGGCATAATGGCCAATCATCGTGTAGTTGAGATTCCGTCATCAAAGATGAAGAAGGAATTGACCAAAATTTTATTCGAGAAAGGATATATTCTCAACTATAAATTTGTTGATGATAAGTTTCCACCTGTAATAAAAATCGCGCTGAAATATCATCCGGTTTCAAAGCTTTCAGCAATTTCATCACTCAAGCGAGTGAGCCGTCCAGGCTTAAGAAAATACGAAAGCCACGATAAATTACCACGTGTACTTAATGGTCTCGGTGTCGCGGTTATTAGTACCTCAAGTGGTTTGATGACCGATAAAGAAGCCAGGGTACAAAAAATTGGTGGAGAAGTAGTTTGTTACATCAGCTAAATACAGGAGGTTACAAATGTCAAGAATAGGTAAATTACCAATAACCATAGCTAAGGGTGTAGAGATTAATGTTGACGACAATAATGTTGTTACCATTAAGGGACAATTAGGCGAGTTAACCCAGAAAGTTGACCCGGATATTAAAGTTGAGGTTATAGACGGAAGTATTATTGTTTCGCGCCCTACCGAACAAAAACGCCATAAATCATTGCACGGCTTGTACCGATCCATTTTATCCAACATGGTTCATGGGGTTTCCGAAGGGTTTGTAATTAAACAGGAACTTGTTGGTGTGGGTTATAAAGCCTCAGTAACTAATAATCAACTGGAACTTGCCCTTGGTTTTTCTCACAACATAGTGATGGTACTTCCCCCGGAAGTAAAAGTGGAAGCGCTTACCGAAAGAGGTAAAAATCCGCTTATCACCCTCACCTCAGTTGATAAACAACTCGTGGGTCAGGTTGCAGCCAAAATTCGCTCCTTCCGTAAACCGGAACCATACAAAGGAAAAGGTATTAAATTCCAGGGTGAAGAAATTAAACGCAAAGCCGGTAAAGCAGCCGCTAGTTAATAGATCAGTAATAATATTTAATCTGTTAAAACTCCATTGTGAAATGGCAATAAAGAATAGAAAACAGTATAGAAGATTCCGCATCAAACAGCGGATTAGGAAAACTATAGCAGGTACTCCTGATTGTCCAAGAATGTCGGTATTCAGAAGCAACAAAGCAATATATGCCCAGTTGATCGATGATCTCAATAAAGTAACATTGATATCAGCAGCTTCACCGATAAAGCAGGAAAACAAAGAAAGCAAAACCGAACAAGCAAACAAAGTTGGTTTGGATATCGCGAAAAAAGCAATGGAAGCCGGTATCGGGAAGGTAGTTTTCGATAGAAATGGATATCTCTACCATGGAAGGGTTAAAGCTTTGGCTGAAGCCGCCAGAAAAGGAGGTCTTAAATTTTAAGGAATTATGACAAACGTAAACGTTAAAAGAGTTAAATCAAGCGAAATCGAATTTAAAGATCGGCTTGTCAGTATCCAGAGGGTTACCAAAGTTACCAAAGGTGGACGTACTTTTAGTTTCTCAGCCATTGTAGTTGTTGGAAACGAAAACGGTGTTGTAGGTTATGGCCTTGGAAAAGCAAAAGAAGTAACCTCCGCGATTGCCAAAGGCATTGATGATGCGAAGAAGAACCTTATTAAAGTTCCTGTACTTAACGGTACACTTCCACATCAGGTAATTGGAAAATACAGCGGTGCCCAGGTTTACATGCAGCCTGCCTCCGAAGGAACAGGTGTAATAGCTGGTGGTGCCATGCGTGCTGTATTCGAAAGTGTTGGAATTAAAGATGTACTTGCTAAATCCAAGGGCTCTTCCAACCCTCACAGTGTTGTAAAAGCAACAATAAACGGGCTTTTGCAATTGCGCGACCCATATACTGTAGCTCAAATGAGAGGAATATCTCTCGATAAAGTATTTAATGGTTAGATAATAATATTAATTTTCCAATCAAATGAGTAAAATCAAAATCAGGCAAGTCAAGAGCGGAATCGGGCGTCCACTAGATCAAAAGAGGACTTTACAGGCCCTTGGGCTCAGGAAAATTCAGGGTGTGGTTGAACATGAAGCCAACCCACAGATCATTGGAATGGTCAATAAAGTGAAGCATTTAGTTGAAGTAATAGAATTGTAAACAATCCTAACTACAAATAATAATGGATTTAAGTAATCTAAAACCGGCGGAAGGTTCAACCAAGAACAGGAAACGTATAGGCCGTGGACAAGGCTCCGGAAGAGGAGGTACCTCTACAAGAGGTCATAAAGGCGCAAAATCTAGATCTGGCTATAAACGGAAAAGAGGTTTTGAAGGTGGTCAAATGCCTTTGTATAGAAGAATACCAAAAGGTGGATTCAAAAATATCAATCGTAAAGAATACCTTGGTATTAATTTGGACGCTCTTCAAAAACTGGCAGACGAAAAAAATATTACTGTTTTTGATGTAAATGTGCTTATCGATCATGGAATGGCCCAAAAGAAGGATATGATTAAGATTCTTGGCCGGGGTGAACTAAAATCCAAAATCGAAGTTACTGCACATGCATTTTCAACAACAGCTCAGGAAGCAATCGAACAACTAGGTGGAGTTGCAACAAAAATCTAATTTTTGATGATACGATTTATCGAAACAGTACGCAATATTTTTAAGATTGAAGACCTAAGGAACAGGATTCTCTATACCTTAGGTATCATCTTACTTTACAGACTGGGATCCTTCGTGGTACTTCCCGGTGTAGATCCTGCAATGCTTGATGCACTGCAACAACAAACCTCAAGTGGCTTGTTAGGATTGCTCAATATGTTTTCGGGCGGTGCTTTCTCCAATGCCTCAATTTTCGCACTCGGAATCATGCCTTACATTTCTGCATCTATTGTTGTGCAGTTGTTGGGTATGGCAATACCGTATTTCCAGCGATTACAAAAAGAGGGTGAAAGTGGTCGAAAGAAAATCAACCAGATTACACGTTATTTGACGGTAATCATTTTGATTTTTCAATCCCCGGCATATATCGCCAACATTGTTAGTCAATTACCGGCTGAAGCCATTTATCCATTTGACTCATCTGCTGGCATGCATTCCGTTTTTTCTTTCTTCGGAATTTCTTCCATCATTATGCTTACAGCAGGCTCAATGTTTGTGATGTGGCTTGGTGAAAAAATTACCGATAAAGGTATTGGGAATGGTATTTCACTTATTATCATGATTGGTATTATTGCCCGGCTTCCTTTTGCATTGTTTGGAGAATTTATCTCAAGAATGGAAGAACAAGGTGGTGGATTGGTGATATTTATTGTTGAAATCCTGATTCTTGTTGCTGTAATCCTGCTAACAATCCTGTTGGTGCAAGGAACACGCCGAATACCTGTGCAATACGCGAAAAGAGTTGTTGGAAACAGACAATACGGTGGTGTACGTCAGTATATCCCGCTTAAGGTAAATGCAGCTGGTGTTATGCCAATTATCTTTGCACAAGCTATTATGTTTCTCCCGCTTACCATTGCTCAGTACGCACAATCAGAATCCTTAACCGGTTTTGCAGCAACCTTTACAAATATCAATGGTTTTTGGTATAATTTTGTATTCTTCCTGATGATTGTTATTTTCACATACTTCTATACCGCTATTACTGTTAATCCAAATCAAATGGCAGAAGATATGAAAAAGAACGGAGGATTTGTTCCAGGTGTAAAACCCGGACGACGAACCGCTGATTTTATTGATACTGTAATGTCAAGAATTACTTTCCCCGGATCATTATTTTTAGGACTTGTAGCCATTATGCCTGCATTTGTTAGCTTGATAGGGGTTAATCAACAGTTTGCTCAATTCTTTGGAGGAACTTCACTTTTGATTTTGGTTGGTGTAGTATTAGATACACTATCACAAATTGAAAGCCACTTGTTGATGCGACATTACGATGGTTTAACCAAGTCGGGCAGAATAAAAGGAAGATCTTCTTCCGGAATGTAGTATGAACTTTTGATTCATTTATCGAAATGGCATTAATAAAGAGTTCCGAAGAAATTGAATTGTTAAGGATTAGTTCTTTACTTGTTGGTAAAACATTGGCCGAAGTTGCAAAACATATCAGACCCGGAATTACTACCGGTGAGCTTGATACAATTGCCGAACAATACATTCGCGACCACGATGCTATACCTGGTTTTAAAGGATATGGCGGATTCCCCGGAACGCTTTGTACCTCTGTTAACGATCAAGTTGTACACGGGATTCCCGGAAAGTATGAACTGCAGGATGGAGATATTGTTTCGATAGATTGTGGTGTGAAAAAAAATGGCTATTTCGGCGATTCTGCTTTCACTTTTACCGTAGGGCAGGTGGATGAGGAAATTTTAAAATTGCTCAAAATAACCCGCGAATCTCTCTATGTTGGTATTGAGGCTGCAATTGTAGGAAACCGTGTAGGTGATATTGGATATAGTATTCAACAATATTGCGAATCTTTTGGATACGGAGTTGTGAGAGACCTTGTTGGTCATGGTTTGGGAACTGAATTGCACGAAAAGCCTGAAGTACCCAACTTTGGAAGAAGAGGAAATGGCAAGGAGTTGAAAGAAGGAATGGTGTTGGCTATTGAACCGATGATAAATTTGGGAAAGAAAAAAGTATTTCAGGCAACAGACGGATGGACAATAAGTACCGAAGACGGAAAGCCATCAGCACATTTCGAACACGATGTAGTGGTTAGAAAAGGCAAAGCTGAAATTTTATCAACATTCGATTTTATAGAAGAAGTATTAAAAAACAAAAATTAATAAACTGAATAATTATTTATGGCTAAGCAAGCAGTTATAGAGCAGGACGGTACTGTGATTGAATCATTAGGTAATGCTATGTTCAGGGTTGAACTGGAAAATGAGCACGTGTTAACAGCTCATATTTCAGGTAAAATGCGCATGCACTACATTAAAATTCTGCCAGGCGACCGTGTTAAAATTGCTATGTCGCCGTATGATTTATCAAAAGGACGAATTACATTCAGATACAAGTAATAAATATAGTCATGAAAGTACGAGCTTCAATAAAGAAAAGAACCGCCGATTGTAAAATCGTGCGCCGTAAAGGCAGACTTTACGTCATTAACAAGAAAAATCCAAAGTTCAAACAAAGACAGGGTTAATAATCAATAAATTAATAATAAATTATGGCACGTATTGCAGGTATTGATATACCAACAAATAAAAGGGGGGTCATAGCGCTAACTTACATTCACGGCATTGGCCGAAGTATCGCTACCGAGATTCTCTTTCGGGCGGAAGTGGATATCAACAAAAAAGTAAAGGACTGGGACGATGACGAACAAAATAAAATTCGTGGTTTGATCAGTGATGAATACAAAGTTGAAGGTGCGCTACGTTCAGAAGTGCAGATGAATATTAAACGATTGATGGATATCGGTACCTATCGCGGAATCCGTCATAGAATTGGTTTGCCTTTAAGAGGTCAATCCACCAAAAACAATGCACGTACCCGCAAAGGTCGTAAGAAAACTGTTGCTAATAAAAAGAAAGCACCAACAGGTTAATTTTTAACCTTATGGTTTTTTTTGTTTTGCAAATAATCAGAAAGAAAAGAATATAAGATGGCAAAATCAGGTAAATCAGGAAAAAGTACAAAGAAAAAAGTTGTTAAGGTTGAACCTTACGGAAGAGCTTATGTTAGCGCATCTTTCAACAACATTATCATTACTTTGACCAATAGTGCAGGCCAGGTTATCTCTTGGTCATCCTCCGGAAAAATGGGTTTCAGGGGGTCGAAAAAGAATACTCCTTATGCTGCGCAAACTGCCGCCGAAGACTGTTCAAAAACAGCTTTCGATCTCGGTTTACGAAAAGTTAAGGTTTATGTAAAGGGTCCCGGTTCAGGCAGAGAATCTGCTATCAGGACTATTCACTCTTCAGGTATCGAAGTTACCGAAATTAATGATGTAACTCCATTGCCACATAATGGCTGTCGTCCACCAAAAAGAAGAAGAGTTTAATTTTATTTATCACTATTTAAACAAGGGTAAAAAAATGGCAAGATATACAGGGCCAAAAACAAGAATTTCAAGAAAATTTGGTGAGCAGATTTTTGGGGCTGATAAATATTTCGAAAAGAAAAGTTATCCTCCCGGACAACATGGCTTGAATAAAAGGAGAAAAAAACCATCGGAATACGGTATCCAGCTTGCTGAAAAGCAAAAAGCAAAATATACCTATGGTATTCTTGAAAAGCAATTCCGTAATACCTTCCACAAAGCCTCCAAGAAAAAAGGCGTTACCGGTGAAGTGTTACTGCAATTGATCGAATCAAGACTTGATAATGTAGTTTATCGCCTCGGCATTTCTCCTACACGTTCAGGTGCACGTCAATTTGTTGCTCATCGCCATATTTTAGTAAACGGTCGGGTTACCAACATTCCATCAATGTTAATTCGTCCCGGTGATGTTGTTTCAGTTAGAGAAAGATCCAAATCACTAGAAATCGTTATGGAAGCATTGTCTTCACGATCATCTGGTTTTTCATGGTTGGAATGGGATGAAGAAAAATTAGCCGGTAAATTCCTGAACTATCCTGAAAGGAGTGAAATTCCGGAAAACATCAACGAACAGCTTATCGTTGAACTTTATTCAAAATAATATTTCCCAAAACATATTTTTCATAAAAACCAAAAGGTTTACATTATGGCAATTTTAGCATTTCAAAAGCCCGATAAAGTGATAATGGTCGAATCGGACGATTATCGTGGTAAATTTGAATTCCGTCCTTTGGAACCGGGATTCGGTATTACCATAGGTAACTCTCTGCGTCGAATCCTGCTTTCTTCACTAGAGGGGTTTGCCATTACAAATATCAGAATTGATGGCGTTGAACAAGAGTTCTCAACCATCAAGGGAGTAGTTGAGGATGTAACTGAGATTATCTTAAACCTTAAACAAATAAGGTTTAAGAGATTGGTTGAAGATGATTCAACAGAAAAAGTACACATCGTAATCTCAGGCCAGGAAGAATTTAAGGCAGGCGATATTAATAAGTACCTGTCTGTTTTTCAAGTCTTGAACCCTGACGTGGTTATTTGTACAATGGATCCTTCTGTGAAGTTATCTATCGAATTGACCATTAATAAAGGTCGCGGTTACATTCCTGCTGAAGAGAACAAAGAACTTAATTCGCCACTTGGCACTATATCAATCGATTCGATTCACACACCAATTAAAAATGTGACTTTCGAAATTGAAGATTTCAGGGTAGAACAAAAAACCGACTACGAAAAACTCGTAATGAATATTCTTACCGATGGATCAGTCCATCCTAAGGATGCCCTGAAAGAAGCTGCCAAAATATTGATACATCATTTTATGCTTTTCTCCGACGAAAAAATTACGCTCGAAAGAGAAGAAAAGAACGTTACTGAAGAATTTGATGAAAATTCATTACACATCCGGCAGTTACTTAAAACAAAACTGGTGGATATGGATCTATCCGTTAGGGCACTAAACTGTTTGAAAGCCGCCGATGTTGAAACCCTCGGTGATTTGGTGGCATTTAACAAAAATGATTTACTCAAATTCAGGAACTTTGGTAAAAAATCACTTACCGAGTTAGAAGAACTCGTAAAATCCAAAAGTCTTGAATTTGGCATGAATGTTTCGAAATATAAATTAGATAAGGAATAATCGAACAATGAGACATCGTAAGAAATTCAATCACTTAAGCAGAACCAGCTCGCATCGTAAGGCTATGCTTTCAAATATGGCCACATCATTGATCTTGCACAAAAGGATTACCACCACTACTGCAAAGGCAAAAGCACTTAGGTCGTATGTAGAACCGCTTATTAACCGATCGAAAGAAGATACAACACATTCAAGAAGAATGGTTTTTAGTTACCTGCAAAGTAAAGAGGCGGTAACTGAATTATTCAGAGAAGTGGCAACCAAGGTTGCAGAACGTCCGGGAGGTTATACACGTATTATCAAAACAGGCAATCGTCTTGGTGATAATGCCGATATGTGCCTTATTGAGTTGGTAGATTATAACGAGCTCCTGTTGGCAAGTACAGCCGATGCCGAAAAGAAAACAACCGGTAGAAGGAGAAGAAGAAAACCAGGCGGGCAAAAAGATTCAACTGGAACTGAAGCCGTAAAATCTGTAAAAGCAACTTCAACAAATCAAGCTGAATCAAGTAAAGAAAAACCGCTTGACAAAGCACAAAGTGTTACAATGGAAAAGGTTGTAGAAGTTGAAGCACCTGTTGTTGAAGAAATTAAAGCTGAAGTAACTGCTACCGATGAAGGAAAGCAGCAACCAGAAGCTAAAAAAACTGATGAAGATGAAAAAGCTTCAGAAGACAATACCGAAAAGAAAGCTTAGTATAATAAAAACGTATTAAACAATTGTTAAGGATAAAGCAGTTTATGCTTTGTCCTTTTTTTTGTTAAAATCAGACTGTAATTTTGTAAAAAATGTAATAATTATGAGCACAATAATCAATATTCATGCAAGACAAATCCTCGATTCAAGAGGTAATCCAACCATCGAGGTTGAAGTATTAACTGATAGTGGCGTTTATGGTCGCGCGGCTGTTCCATCGGGAGCATCAACAGGTGTACACGAAGCTGTTGAACTTAGAGATGGCGATAAAAGCAAGTACCTTGGTAAATCCGTTAATAAAGCTGTTCATAACGTAAATACTGTTCTGCGCGAAGAACTCAAAGGAATGTACGTTTTTGACCAGGTTGCCATCGATAGAAAGATGATTGAAATTGACGGTAGCCCAAACAAGGCAAACCTTGGCGCGAATGCCATTCTGGGTGTTTCCCTCGCCTGTGCCAAAGCTGCTGCCATCGAATCGAACCAGGATTTGTATCGCTACGTGGGTGGTGTGGGTGCCAATACTTTGCCAATCCCAATGATGAACATCCTCAACGGTGGTTCACATGCCGACAACAGTATCGATTTCCAGGAGTTTATGATTATGCCCGCCGGCGCACCTACTTTTAGTGAAGCCCTGCGTATGGGCGCTGAAATTTTCCATAATTTGAAATCGGTGCTCAAAAAAATGGGTCATTCAACCAATGTTGGCGATGAAGGCGGTTTTGCCCCCAACCTAAAATCTAACGAAGAAGCGGTTAAAGTTATCCTCGAAGCCATCGAAAAAGCTGGTTACAAGCCGGGTGAGGATGTGTTTATCGCCCTCGATCCCGCCGCTTCAGAATATTTTATCGCCGAAGAAAATGTTTACCACCTTAAAAAATCAACGGGCGATAAATTAACCCCCGCCCAAATGGTTGACTTCTGGAATGGCTGGGCTAATAAATACCCGATTATATCGATTGAAGATGGCATGGCCGAAGACGACTGGGACGGCTGGAAATTGATGACCGAAAAAATGGGCAGCAAAATTCAACTCGTTGGCGATGATCTTTTCGTAACAAATACAAAAAGACTGCAGCAAGGCATCGACAAAGGAGTAGCAAACTCGATACTTGTTAAGGTTAACCAGATTGGAACACTCACCGAAACCATCGAAGCTGTGAATATGGCTTATCGTAATTCATACACTGCCGTGGTGAGTCATCGCTCGGGCGAAACCGAAGATACTACCATTGCCGATCTCGCCGTTGCCTTAAATACCGGGCAAATAAAAACAGGTTCTGCAAGCCGTTCCGACAGGATTGCAAAATACAACCAATTGCTCCGCATAGAGGAAGCACTCGGCGAAATGGCTTATTTTCCCGGAAAAGATTTTAAATATGCTAAATAGAAGGCTGTCTTTTTAGGAAGGGTTTCCCGCAGATACCGCAGATTTTCGCAGGAAGATATCAGCGTAAATCAGCGAAATCAGCGGGAGATTCTTTGGCCTTATGTCAAGATAGTTTACTTTATAAACGAGTACAAAATTAATTAGCCGAAAAGATTTTTTTGGTTTGAGAATTGTTAGGTAAGAAGGCTTAATAAAAATAAATTTAAGATTATGAAAACAAATTTTTTCTTAGCATTTTCCATGTTCCTTGCTTTATTAATTGTAATTCCTACAGTTGGAAATGCACAGGACTGTAAGTATTTTTTCCCGGCCGAAGTTGGAACAACACTCGAATACACTTTCTACAATAAAAAAGGTAGGGAAGATTCGTACCAAACACAAAAAGTTGTTGAAGTAGTTGATGTTGCCGGTGCTACGCTTATCAAATTGGAGTCGAGCGTAAAATCTGGCAAAAAGGATGAAGAAGCTGTTGTTACTAATTTTGAGTTGAGATGTGAAGATGGGAATTTTTACATCAACATGAACGATTTTGCCTCAACAACAAATTACCAGCAGTACGAAGGTTCTCCCGACCTCGATATTGAAATTGAATCCAAAGATTTGTTTTATCCATCCAATATGTCGGTGGGGCAAACACTACCCGAAGGCAACATGGAAATTGCAATAAAAAACAATGGAACACGATTGTTTGGCACCACGATAACCATTAAAGACCGGAAAGTGGAAGCTCAGGAAACCATAACAACACCTGCCGGAACTTTTGAATGTTTAAAAATTTCCTCCGTTGTCTTAACAAAATCAGTGATGTCGATGGAAAGTAAAACCGTTCAATGGCTTGCCGAAGGTATCGGAATAGTAAAAACCGAAAACTTTTCCAAGAATGGAAAGTTGGTAGGCTCGCAAGTACTAACAGGAATTAAGGAGTAACAATTTCAGGTCTCCTGATACATCCTTTTGAAATCAAATGGTTGAAGAGCAATGCTATCTTTAATCTGTATGTCACAACACTTATCTTAAAGGACTTAGTGTTTCTTGGGGACTTTGAGACTTAGTGGCTATTCTTTTATTTGCCACAAAGGCACTATGACACAAAGTATCACAAAGTGTGTCTGATTCAATATAGCCACCTATGAAAGATCCGGTGGTCTGAAATTCAATGAAAATATAAAAGCCCCAATTCGGGGCTTTTTTTTATGCTAAAAAGTAGCCGGAGTGGGGGAAGCTCCGGCTACATAAAAGGGGGTAGGATGGGGGTGGATTTATTTGCTATTCAGAAAAGGTAAGGGGAAAATCTTCGCTGGCCTTTATTAGGTATGCTTTGCCCGGCTCCAATGCCTGGAGTGTAAAAACCTGTTTTTCGGGCCAGTAAACATGCAGCCCGGCAGCTTCTTTGATGATTTCGATCTTATCGAGGTTTCCTGAAAACAGGCTCTCGATATCGCTTGGATAACTACTCAGGTTTGGGATTAAGTTCCAGCCTTCGTAAATTTGAATTTCATTGTCAAGAATACATAAACCCTGAATTTCAAAAGTTACAGGTTCATCAAGTTTAATAAAATAGCCAGAGGAGTTTGCCCAGTATTCAAGTGTGCCCTGGGGATACAGGGGTGAGAAATATGTGCTGAGATCAGAAAATACCTCCAACTTGTTTATGATCGGCTGCAGGATATAGTCCACCGAAGTGTTTAAAAAGTGGACGGATGTTGAAACCCCCGACCATCCGGCGGGGAGTGTCAGCGTTTGGGTTTTGCCACAAAGTACAACAGAGTATGCTGAAATTACAGATGTTCCCAGTGATGTAAAAGTTTCATCATAACCCGGGTATGGAAATTCAAATTCGCAAAACTCCGTTTCACCAAGCGTTGGTGTATAGAATTTGACCCAAAAAGGATTGCCCGGCGTAAAACCGTTTGCGTATCCCGATGAAGTGCCATCATCCATCGAACAAATAATTTGAAACAAATCATCTGGCGAAATTTCATCCGTCAGCATTTTGCTTCCAACACAAATAAATTGGCCTGTATTTGGATCGATGTCGAATATTCCTATTTCGCTCCCTTCCATCATGTCGATTCCATTGATCGTAGCCCCGACAATAAAAACATTCATCGGGTTGAAGGGGTTTTGCCAAACAGGCTCAAAGTGCTGCGCCCCCACCGATAGTATAGTGAGAGCTGCAGCAAGTAGTGTGATTGTTTTTTTAATCATAGCATTATGTTTTTAATGAATGATTAATTTATGATTTTGTTGATGATAAGTACCATCGGATGTAATGGTGGTTTGCAAAATATAATACCCGCTTGCAAGATCATCCCTTTGCAGTTCTACCTGGTTCTTGCCACTGCTTAGCCAGGTGCTTGAAATAGTTTTTACACTATTTCCTCTCGCATCAAACAGTTGAATATTTACCTGTCCTGCATTGGCAAGAGTCAGATTTATCATTGTTGAACTGTTGAATGGGTTGGGGTGAATTGTGCAGAAAGGCTTATTTCCAAAGCTTTCTATGCCGGTTGGAATAAAGTCGAGGTTTGCACACATAGTTTCTAATGCTGCAAAAACATTATATCCTTCAACAACCGTAAATTGAACCTTCTCTATTATTTCACCAGTCGATTTTTTCAAAATTGAAATCGAAATTGGATTTCCCACTATAAAACCTTCCTGTATTTCAGTATCAGGATCATCGGCGGCGGCAGTAATAATTACTGGTTCGCCTCCAATTACCTGTACCGAACCCACACAAATACCCCCATCAAAGGCGGCTACCTCATCCCCGTCTTCCAAAAACTCGTTGCTGTCAAAAATCAGGTGCATGGGCATAAAAGGATTCCCGGTGTTTGCGGTTTCAAAATAAGTCCCTTTTATAAATGACAGGGTTTTATTGGATTCAAAACGATCTGTACCTTCGGGAATGACAAGCAATGTTTCGGTATTTACATTGATGTAATAGCCTTCATTGGGCGTGAAGTTTCCGATGGTATTTACCCATTGTCCGTTGGGTGCAGGAAATGGAAGGTGTACAATGGTGTTTCCCTGGTCATCTATAATTTTTATTAATTGCCCATCATCAATCAGGGTTTGCACAATGCTCATGGCATCCTGGCCCACTAAGCCTGGGTAAGCCATCATATTCCACGATTCATGCAAGGGGATTTCGAAAGGAAAATCTACCGGAATTTCTACCACATCGAAGGTAGTTGCATCGAGTACTTTTACATA
>Ga0208900_1000310_pt1 | contig 31793 bp, 21 predicted proteins | sample AntAceMetag02UKK_FD_184763 | JGI IMG/M metagenome (GOLD analysis project Ga0208900, IMG submission 184763) | Saline lake microbial communities from Ace Lake, Antarctica - Antarctic Ace Lake Metagenome 02UKK (SPAdes) (version 2) | ecosystem: Environmental > Aquatic > Non-marine Saline and... | reverse complement strand
TCCGAGCCAGCCTTAACGAGATCTATACAGGTGCCCTGAGAGCCAGTGAACTGGTAAAGCAAATCCTCACATTCTCCCGTCAGGAAAGCGGTGAATTAAAACTGATGAAGATGCAGCCAATTATCAAGGAAGCATTAAAACTCATCAGGTCTACAATTCCTACAACAATTGAGATCAAACAGAATATCAGCCCCGCCTGTGGTGTGATAAAAGCGGATCCCACAAAAATACATCAGATTATAATGAATCTTTCAACCAATGCCTATCATGCCATGGAGGAGATCGGCGGAGAGCTGAAAGTGAGCCTCAACGAATTAGAACTTAGTACACTTGACCTGATCAATCCAGATATGGCAACCGGAGTATATGTCTGCCTCACAGTCTCAGATACGGGCAAAGGCATGGATAAAAATGTAATAAATAAAATCTTTGACCCCTTTTTCACTACCAAGGAAAAAGGTAAAGGAACAGGCCTGGGATTGTCGGTTATTCATGGTATTGTCACAAGCATGAACGGAGCTATTCAGGTTTATAGCGAACCCGGTAAAGGAACTGTATTTAATGTATATATACCGGTGGAAAAGAGTTATTTTACAGAACAAATATCCAATTCAAACGTAAAAATTCAAGGAGGTACTGAGAAAATCCTTCTTGTAGATGATGAAGAGACAATTATTTCAATGGAACGACTGATGCTTGAGCGCCTGGGATATCACGTTACTTCTCGTACCAGCAGCATTGAGGCGCTTGAAGCCTTCCGTGCTGCTCCGGATAAATTTGATTTGGTCATAACAGATATGGCTATGCCCAATATGCCTGGAAATAAACTATCGGCAGAGCTTATCAAAATTCGTCCTGATATTCCTGTGTTGCTTTGTACCGGATTCAGCGAAACCATGTCTGAAGAAAAGGCTGTATCTATAGGTATCAAAGGCTTTCTATGGAAACCGATTATTATTAAGGATCTTGCAAAAAAAATTAGAGAAGTTTTGGATGAATCCAAAGTTTTATAAAGGAAATTGAGGTAATAAAAAGGTGTTTAATCTGTTTAATTATTAGACCTTTTGCGGGTTAAAATGGGAGTAGTTTAAGTGATGAAAATAGGCTCAAGAACGGCTTTGCAGGTCTCAATGTTTGTTTTTATAGCAACAGGAACACTTCTTCTGCTTGTTAATTTTCAGCTAAAAGAATTTGCGGTTACCATTGCCAAAGACAAGGCAAGATTTTTTCTTGAAGAGAAGCAAGCCACTATTAATTATGTGGTTGAACATCTTCGACCGCCATTATTCAAACTTATCAAAGAAAAAAAAATGCCTGATTCATATTTTGAGCCGAGCTGGATGTCAGCAGGATATATCAATCGGAATATTATGAATTATATGTATAAAACCGAATTCTCAGACTTTTATTATAAGAACGCGGCAATTGATGCACGAAGTCCTGAAAACGAAGCCGACCCAATCGAACGTGCCTTTTTAGAGGAAGCACAGCAAACGCCTGATGTTATTCGTCGTTCAGATGTGGCTGATTTTGACGGCAAACCCTTTTTGATCTATATGCGTACCAATAGTTCAAGATTTCAAGAAGTTTGTTTGAGGTGTCACAGCACCCCCGACAAAGCTCCGGCCGATCTCATAAAGCTGTATGGGAGTAAAAGAAGTTTTGGGAAAAAAGTGGGGGATATTGTATCTGTCCTGTCGGTTCGTATACCGCTTGATAGTATTTACAACAGCATTAATGATCTGACTGTCAACCTATTCATTATTCTCTGCGGGTTTGCGGGATTCTTTTTTGTTGTCCAATTTTTAATCACCCGAAAAAATATTGTCTCGCCACTAAATCAGATAACGAAACAGGTTCTTGCTATTTCGAAAAATGATTCCCTGTTGGGAGAAGAAATCGTCAGTAACGGTAAAGATGAATTAAAAGAATTGGCTGAAGCATTCTCAATAATGTCAAAAAGACTGGCAGAGAATCAAAATCATCTGAACCAACTGGTTAAAGAACGGACTCAGGAACTGGAGATTTCCCAAAAAGACTATAAGGATCTTTTTGAAAAAATGCTTGACGGATTTGCCGTTCATGAAATGATATTTAATGACCACGGCCAACCTAAAGATTACGTTTTTTTGAAAGTGAATCCGGCGTTTGAAAAAATTAACAAACTGAGTTCTGATTCTATCTTGGGCAGAAGTATTTTTGATATCCTTCCCAAAACTAAGCAATCCTGGCTTGAGAAATATGGAAGTGTTGTGCTCAAAAACATTCCACTCCAATTTGAACAATACTCAGAAGAATTGAATAAATTTTTTATTGTAAGTGCGTTCAAATCCGGGGAAAACCAATTCGCTTGTGTGTTTAGAGACATTACTGACCGGAAATTGAGTGAAGAAGCACTAAAAGACAGCGAAGCTTTCCAGACAGCACTGGTTGATTCAATTTCGTTACCAGTGTTCTACAAGGATGTTGAAGGAAGATATCTTGGCTTTAACAATGCATTTGAGAAGTTTTTTGGTAAAACCAGGAAACAACTTGTAGGCAAGACAGTTTACGATATAAATCCGTCAGATCTTGCTCAAAAGTATCACAAAATGGATATTGAGTTAACCAGCGATGGTGGCGTACAGCAATATGAATCTCAGGTAAAGACTTCAAATGGTGAATTGCGAGACGTTATTTTCAGTAAGGCAGCCTTTTTAGATAATAAAGGAAACATCCGTGGTCTTATCGGTACTATTCTGGATATTACTGAACGAAAAAAATCAGAACAAGATCGAGAACGAATGATAATAGAACTGAAAAAAGCTCTGTCCGAGATAAAAACACTCAGTGGTCTGCTCCCCATCTGTAGTCACTGTAAAAAAATAAGAGACGATCAAGGGTACTGGAAACAAATTGAATCCTATATTCAAGACCACTCTGAAGCAGTGTTCAGCCACGGCATGTGCTCTGAATGTTCAGACGAACTCTATGGCAAAGAAGATTGGTATATAGAAATGAAAAAAGAGGAAAATTAAAAAAAATAACGGCTATATGGGACGCTCTTCAAGACTTTTCGAGATTGCTGAATTGCAGGTGCATTCTACCGATTTTTTAATTATACCCTGATTTTATATCTTGTGGCGGGAAGAATAATATTTTATCATTTGCTATTAAACTATATGGACTGAAAACGGGGGTTCCGGGGACACCTTACTTGGGTTCCGGGGACACCTTAGGGTTCCGGGGACACCTTATAGGGTTCCGGGGACACCTTACTTAATTCATCCGTATCCCCATAAATCTGAGGTCAATTATAAATAATTAAGTAAGGTGTCCCCGGATTAATTGTAAACGAGATATCTTCATAGGATTCAAACACAATATTCATCACATCTGCATAACCGGCAACTTCCTTTTCGTCCCTGGATCCAAATGATTTATTATCCAGTCCGGATAATAATTGTTCTATTTCCCGGTCGGTCAACTTTACCCCTTCGATCCGGGTGGATGATCCGATAGATTCTATGGTGGCAACGTGTTTTAAGGTATTGAGGCGTTCCGGTGCCAAGTTACCGATGGCCTTCCATTCGCCTTTAAACTCATCTATTCTTGCGATGAGATTTAATACCTCTGTTGTGATCTTTATAGAAGGATTTAACATTGTCTTTCCTTTCGAATATCCATATATATACCCATATATACCCATAAGCTTTGTATTGTCAATCTGACGAAATCTGTCATAGCATTTTATGCTTAATATAACATAATTATTTGAAATATAGGTAAATTTAATCTAAATCGATACGACACACAACTTGCCTATCCACACAATTCAACTTTCATGAAGGCCTGACAAATGAAATCGTCTCAAGGCCTGGCACTCTTTTAAACTCTTTAGTATTTTCTGTTAAAACCGCACAACTATGCACGATTGCTGTTGCGGCTATTATCAAATCATGTGCTCCAATCATTTTCCCTTGTTTGGCCAAAGTTGCAAACAAACCAGCATTGCCGGGTTCCGGGGACACCTTACGGGTTCCGGGGACACCTTACTTAATTCATCCGTATCCCATAAATCTGAGGTCAATTATAAATAATTAAGTAAGGTGTCCCCGGATTACCTGTCCCCGGATTACCGAAAGTGTATCTCCAATAAAAGGTAATGAGGGCTTGGTTAATTTTCCTATGCTGTTTTCCATATAGTTTGTTTTTATTGCGAAAACCCATTTGTATAATATCACAATATACAGTATAGTAATTGATTTTTTAGCTTATAATCTTGTTTGTGCATACTTGAATGTTATCTTGTTGCGGAGTGAATATGAAATATAGTTTCAAAGAACTCATTGATGTACCCAAACTGCAGGAGCTGACCAATGTATTATATATGGCTACTTCTATTCCTTCAACTATTCTCACTATGGAGGGAGAAGTGCTGACTGGATCTGGGTGGCAGAGGATATGCACAGAGTTTCACAGGCGGCATCCACAAATCGAAAAAGAGTGTATCAAAAGTGATATAAGAATTAGAAAGAAGCTGGATGAAGGCGAGTCTTTTGCCGCCTATAAATGTCCGCGTGGCTTGGTTGATGCATCATCTCCAGTGATCATAGCAGGGAAACACGTCGCAAATGTTTTTGTAGGACAGCTCTTTTTGGAACCTCCAGATGAAACTACAGAACAATTTTTCAGAGAACAAGCACAAAAATTTGGTTTTGATGAAACAGAATACATTAAGGCTTTTAGAGAGATTCCCGTTTTCACAGAAGAAAAATTTCGAGCTGCCCTTTCTTTTCTTTCCAAATTAACAATAATAATTGCCGACATGTCTCTTATACGGTTGCATGAGCTTGAATCTAAGGAGGCATTACAGGAAAGCGAAGCCGAATTAAAAAGTATATTTCGGGCTGCTCCTATAGGGATTGGGGTTGTTTATGATAGGACTCTACAGCATGTTAATGAATACCTGTGTAAAATGATCGGATACTCAAAGAATGAATTGATAGGGCAAGATGCAAGAATACTTTATCCTACGGACGAAGATTATGAATATGTCGGCAGGGAAAAGTACAGACAGATTAAAAAATATGGAACTGGCACTGTTGAAACGCGTTTTAAACATAAAGACGGAATAATTATCGATATACTGATGAGTTCAACCCCACTTGATCTGGCTAACCTTTCAACCGGAGTCACATTTACTGCTTTAGATATTTCAGAAAAAAAACAAAACGATCGTGATACACAGACTATAATGGAAAGCACGGTTGGAAAAACTGGAAAGGAATTATTTAATTTTATAGTTATTAAACTTTGTGAATGGTTAAAATGTGACTGTGCAATAGTCGGGCAAATTGTCGAAGATGAAACGGTTAAAGCTATCTCAATGGTATTGGATGGTGAGTTTATAAGCAATTATTCTTATACTCTAAAAGGAAGCCCTTGTGAGGAGACCACCCGCAAATGTTATTGTTTATATCCTGAAAATGTATGTGCTTTATTTCCAGATGATCCCGATTTAATTGAAATGGATGCAGAAGGTTATGTGGGAGCATCTCTGGAAGATAAAAATGGTAAAGCCATAGGTATTCTATGTTGTATCTCCCGTGATAAGTTGCAAATAACAAAACATACCGAAAATGTTATGAAAATTATTGCCGCCAAGGTATCTTCCGAGATCGAAAGCAAAAAGAATGTAGCTATAAATAATAAGCTTGAAACCCAACTCCAACAATCCCAAAAAATGGAATCCATCGGGACCCTTGCCGGTGGCATTGCCCATGACTTCAATAATATTCTTTTTCCCATTGTGGGTCATTCAGAAATGCTGTTAGAAGATATCCCTGAGGATAGTCCATTTCGAGATGGTCTTAACCAAATATATTCAGGTGCCATGCGAGCCAGTGAATTGGTAAAACAAATTCTTACCTTTTCCCGTCAGGAAAGCGGTGAATTAAAACTGATGAAGATGCAGCCGATTATCAAAGAAGCCTTAAAGCTTATCAGATCTACCATCCCAACTACTATTGAGATCAAACAAAATATCCAGGCGGACTGTGGGGAGATCAAAGCAGACCCCACACAAATTCACCAGATTGTAATGAATCTTGCAACCAATGCGTATCATGCCATGGAGGAGACCGGCGGTGAATTGAAAGTAAGTCTTAAACAGATGGAACTTGGAACCCGTGACCTGATTAATCCAGACATGATACCTGGTCAATATGCGTGTTTAAGCGTAGTTGATACAGGTATCGGGATGAATAAAGAATTAACACAGAAAATCTTTAATCCGTTCTTTACCACCAAGGCAGTGGGCAAGGGCACGGGAATGGGTCTTTCTGTGGTGCATGGCATCGTTGCGGGCATGGGAGGAGCTGTCCGGGTATATAGCGAGCCCGGTAAAGGAACACAATTTTATGTTTATTTTCCAGTAGAAAAAAATTCTTTTGTAAAACACAGTGTCCAGACTCATGAAGCAATACAGGGTGGAATTGAGCGAATTCTGCTTGTTGATGATGAAGACGCAATCATTATAATGGAAAAACTGATGCTGGAGCGCTTGGGGTATCAAGTTACTTCACGTACAAGCAGCATTGAAGCCCTTGAAGCTTTTCGTGATCGTCCTGATAAATTTAATTTGGTCATTACTGATATGGCTATGCCAAACATGTCTGGAGACAAACTGTCGGCTGAATTGACCAAAATACGTCCTGATATTCCCGTATTGCTTTGTACCGGATTCAGTGAAACTATGTCTGAAGAAAAGGCGGCTTCACTGGGTATTAAGGGGTTTTTATTGAAACCGATTGTGATGAAGGATCTTGCTCAAAAGATACGTGAAGTGCTGGACAGACAAAAATCAAAGCGACTCAATATCAAGGCATTCATTGACAAACCTATTCCTATGAAAGATTTGGCAGAAAAAGTAAAAAAACCTCTTAATCAAAGCAAAGCTCTGATAATGAAAAAAATTCTGATAATAGATGATGATGTAGCTGTCAGAAATATACTGATAAAATTGCTGGAAAGAAATGAATATACAGTGATAGCTGCTTCCAATGGTGATCAAGGAATCCAGTTGTTTAAAGACCATCTCCCCGACTTGGTAATAACTGACATTATCATGCCTGAGAAAGAGGGGCTGGAGACTATTGGAGAATTAAAAGAATTAAACTCTGATGTTAAAATCATAGCTATATCCGGGGGAGGGGTTGGTTATCCAGAAATATATTTGGATCTTGCCTCAGGCTTTGGTGCTGTAAGGACATTTTTAAAACCAATTAACAATAATGAACTGCTTTCAACAATAAAAGATCTTATTGCTTAAATATGGCATTTTCGAAGAATAGTTATTGGATGGTTTTTAATGATGAAATTTTTAAATTCAGGTTCAATAAATAAAAAATTGACATTACTGGTAGTATTCGCTGTTCCGGCCAAGAGATTGCCCCATTCTGTGTACCAATGTAAACCAAAGCTTGAAATTCTTGTAATAAATCGCCTTCAAAAATTTCATTTTCCAATTGTTCAAGAAGGGGTAATAGGTCTTTTTTTATGCGTGGAAAGTTTTTAGATAAACGTCTAATATTCCGTTCAAATAATGATGTGGTTAGTATTTTATACATAATTTTTAGAGAATGGTTCGAATGGTTCTGGATGAGGCAAAAGGGAAAGAATTTGTCTGATTATCCATAGCTAATGCTTTGAATGTTTGAAAGAATATGACTCTTCATTTCGCGGGGGAATGATGCAATACAGCTTTAAAAAATTAGTTGATACAGCAAAGTTACAAGAAATCACAGATGAATTGTCCACCGTCTTTTCCATTCCAACCGCTATTATCAGTATGGATGGTGAGATTATAACCGGCTCCTGCTGGCAGAGGTTATGTGTGGATTTTCACAGGCAACATCCTGTGGCTCAAAAAGATTGCATTGAAAGCAATAAAAGGATTCAAAATCAACTGGAAAAAGGGGAATCGCATGTGATCTACAAATGCCCGCGCAGATTGATTGATGCATCCTCTCCTATTGTTATTGACGGCAACCATGTTGCGAATGTCTTTATGGGTCAAATCTTTTTGGAACCGCTAAATAAGACCAAAGTACAATTCTTTAGAACCCAGGCCCGTAAATTCGGATTTAATGAGACAGAGTATATAAAAGCAGTTAGAGAAATTCCCGTTTTCACAGAAGAAGAACTGAGATCTATCCTTTCTTTTTCAGTCAAATTTGCTGAAATGATTGGCCGGGAAGGTTATACCCGTCTGAGAGAATTGAAATCCTCTTGTAAATTGAAAGAACGCATTAAAGAACTGAATTGTCTACATTCAATATCCAAAATTGTTGAAACTGACAATCTGACCATAGGCAGCCTGATGAAACAGGTTGTAGATCTCCTCCCGTCAGGATTTCAATGTCCGGATGTCACTTGCGTAAGGGTGTCTGTGAATGATGCGGTGTATAAAAGCAAAGTTTTCAAAAAAACAAAATGGGAATTATCCTCTGCGATTTATGTGAACAAGCAAAAGGTAGGATGCCTTGAAATCTTTCTCACAAAAAAAAGCTTATTTTCAGACAAAACATTATTTATGGATGAAGAAAAAACACTTGTTTATAGCGTGTGTGAGAGATTGGGCAGAGTGATAGAAAGACTACAGACCAACAAAAAACTAAAAGAAGTTAAATCAAGATACCAGTTGTTGACGGATCAATTTGCAGATGGAATAACAATCATTCAAAACAATGAATATAAATTCGTTAACAAAGCATTTTTAGCCATGGTTGGATATGACTCTATAAAAGAGTTGATCGGAAAACAGTATCATCAATTTGTAGCTAAGGATTTTATTGAGCAATACAGTGAAAATATGGCTACTATAAATAGTAGCGACGATTTCCAGGATTCAATTGAGTATAAACTCGTTGCAGAGACTGGTCATGAGATATGGATTGAAGAGAAACGCAACATAATTGATTGGGATTTTGCTCCTGCAGTACTGTGTACGCTAAGGGATATAACACAGAAAAAAGAAAAAGAAGCATCCTCAACGGAAGAGACCAGTCAGCTTAGGAATGAAAATATTCTGCTAAGATCTTCATTAAAAGAAAGATACCGCTTTCACAATATCATTGGGGTCAGTCCGGTAATGCAACGTGTGTATGATCAGATTTTAACCGCGGCCAATTCTGATGCAAATATTTCTATATCAGGTGAATCCGGGACTGGAAAAGAGCTTGTTGCCAAAGCAATCCATGAGTTAAGCAAGCGAGAAGCAAACACCTTTGTGACAATTAATTGCGGTGCCATTCCGGAGCCTTTAATGGAAAGTGAATTTTTTGGATGCAAAAAAGGTGCTTTTACAGGAGCTGTTATTGACAAACACGGTTTTTTGGATTTGGCTGATAATGGGACTTTGTTTCTCGATGAAATCGGTGAAATTCCTCTCAGCATGCAGGTAAAGTTACTAAGGGCTATAGATGGCGGTGGATACAACCCTATTGGCAGTCATGAAAAACGATTGTCTAACTTCCGTATTATTGCTGCAACAAATAGAGATCTGAAAGAAGAGGTCGTTAAAGGCAATATGCGAGAGGACTTTTATTATCGCGTTCAGGTTATTCCCATTCATTTGCCACCTTTAAGAAAACGTAAGGAAGATATTCCTTTCCTTCTTGACCATTTTACCCGGACATTTTCAAAGGACAGTCCGTTTAAAAAAATCCCAGATTATGCAATTAGTCAGATCCATAATTATGACTGGAGGGGTAACGTTCGAGAACTTCAAAACGTACTCCTACGATATTTCTCAACGGGTGAATTTGAATTGTCAGGATTGAAAGATAGAAAATTACAACACAAGGATAATTCTCGGCAAGACGTCATTAATGATGGGCAAATAAATTTAAACATGTTTGTTGAAAAAAATGAAAAAGAACAGATAAAAAAGGCACTACTGGCGAACAACTGGCATCGAACGAATGCTTCGATCCAACTGGGCATATCACGAAGCTCTCTTTTCAGAAAGATTAAAAAATATGGGTTAGTATTGAAACAAAACGGCCAGTCTTGACACATATGAATAATATTCTATAATTTCAGTTATTTGTACTTATATTTCTTGTTTTATTGTTTCACTATTGACACAATAGACTTTTCATTACTCCTTCCAATTTATTTCTATTATAAACACATCCCCCTATATTTTCAAATAGTTAAGCTGTTTTATATTTCATTGGCATTAATTTTGCTTTATAAAAGCTAAAATGCGGAGGAAATATGAAAATTTTAATTGTAGAAGATGATTCTCAGGTTATATTATATATTACAAAAATTTTAGATAGATGGGGATATAGTTCTCTATCAGCACCAACGGGTAAAGAGGCTTTGCAGATATTTTCAAAAAAAAATTTTGATCTGATTCTCTTAGACATAATGCTTCCAGATTATAGAGGGTACGATTTGATTCCGAAATTTAAAGAAATTCACGCTGAAGTTAACATTATCACCATGACGGGACATAATTCCAGAGAGTTGGAAAAGAACGTCAGAGACCAGGGCATCATTTATTATATGATAAAACCCATTGAGACAAAAAACCTCAGGCTATTATTGGATCATATTAAAAAAAAATATAATCAACAACCGGTGTCATCAAAAATTTAATGCAATATTTTTAGCTTGTTAGCCATCAATGCAATCAAGCGAACAAGTATATTGCGTAAAAAAGGAGTTTTAAGAAAAATGAAAAATCTAAGCCTGGGAATGAAAATTTATTTTGGATTTGGTTTTTTGATCATAATCGCCATTGCATTGGGAACAATGGCTATCTGGAACATGAACAAAGTGGAAACACAAAGTACCATGCTGGCTTATGAATATGTGCCTGAAATGGAGGTGGCCAACGAGCTTCGGGGAGCGACCAACCGTGTGATGTACGAGATGAGGGGGTATGGCTTTACCGAAGATGAAACCTTTTATACCGATGCCCAAAAAGAAATGCAGACCCTTGAAACCGTCCTGGGAAAGGCCCGAAAACTGGAAGCTGAGTCTCCAAATCTTAAACAATTGAAGGGGCAAATTGAGACGGTCACCAAGGCGTTCAGTAACTATCAGGCGGTTGCCATGCAGACAAAGGATATCCTTGGAAAAATGGCCAAAGAACGAACCATTCTGGATGAATCCGCAACCAAATATATGAAAAACGCCAATGCGTTTCTACTCAGCCAGAACAAGGTGTTAGAAAAGGATCTCAAAGAAAGCCAGGATATGAGCAATCGGGAAGAGATGCTTGAACGGCAGGTGAAAGTCAATCTGGTCAATGATGTGATTGATTTTGGCAATGCGGCAAGGATCGGTAATTATAAAGCCCAGGCCATGCGAAGTTCTGAGGTGATGAAAGAAACCATGGTGGTTTTTCCAAAAATTGAAGAAAAACTGGTACAGCTCCAGAAAATGACCCGACAGGATATCAACCTGGCTCAGATCGAAGCCATCCGAACCAATGGTAAACTTTATCAAAAAGCCATGTCAGATTTTCTTGAACTCTGGCTGGAAAACGAGGCCATAGCCGGGCAAAGAACTCTGATCGGTGCTCAAGTGATTGAAGCGGCCAAAGATGCGGCGGATGCGGGGGCACAAGCGACAGAAAAAATCGCCGAGGGAGCCGTATCCTCTCTTTCCACGGCTTCCACCATAATGCTGATTGGGCTGATCATCGCACTGATTGTCGGCATTGCAGTAGCATTCTTTATCACCAGAAGCATTACCGGTCCGATTAATCGCATTATTGCAGGTTTAAATGAAGGTTCAGAGCAGGTGGCATCCGCATCAAGTGAGGTATCATCATCAAGTCAATCCATGGCAGAAGGGGCTTCCGAGCAGGCGGCATCCATAGAAGAGACATCCTCATCCATGGAAGAGATGTCTTCCATGACCAAGAAAAACTCTGAAAATGCCAGGCAGGCTGACGGACTGATGAAAGACACAAACGATGTAGTAAAAACTGCTGATGAATCCATGAATCAACTCACCGTTTCAATGAAAGACATTTCAAAGGCAAGTGAGGAAACATCAAAAATAATTAAAACCATTGATGAGATTGCATTCCAAACGAATCTACTTGCGCTTAATGCCGCGGTTGAAGCAGCAAGAGCAGGAGAAGCCGGGGCTGGATTTGCAGTCGTGGCTGATGAAGTCAGGAATCTTGCCATGAGAGCAGCTGACGCGGCTAAAAACACAGCAGAACTGATCGAAGGTACCGTTAAAAAGGTTAATGAAGGCTCTGAAATTGTTACAACGACCAACAATGCGTTCATCCAGGTGGCAGAAAGTTCAAATAAGGTGGGGGCAATTGTCACTGAAATTTCAGGTGCATCTGATGAGCAAGCAAACGGTATTGAGCAAGTTAATATTGCAATTGCCGAGATGGATAAGGTTGTACAACAAAATGCAGCCAATGCAGAGGAATCTGCTGCTGCGTCAGAAGAGATGAATGCCCAGGCCGAACAACTCAAGGACTATGTAAGTGAGCTGGTCTTACTCGTTACGGGAAAGAGAAATCAGAACCACAGTTTTTCGGGTCATGCCACAAGAAAAAAGGTGTATTCAAACCGTCAGCCTGCGATATCCCGCACGCATCAGTCGTTGACACACAACCCAAAAGAAGTCAGACCTGATCAGGTGATCCCTTTTGATGATGACGATGATTTCAAAGATTTTTAACCCATTAATTTTTTGATAGAATAAGGGTTCAGGGGGACAAGTTCATATCTTAGCCCCCTGGATTCTGATCGGAAACACAAAATGATCTTGAGGTTTCGAGCCATTGTATATCTTTTAATGGCAATTATATCCGCTGTTTTAGAACCCATGCCAGTATATGCAGAAAAAAATCCTTATGACTGGGCGTTTATTCAATTGGATTATGTTCGCCAGGAAAAAGTCGCCCAGTTGGAACGATTTACCCAAAAAATTCATGATCTTGCAAAACAGGCTTCACAAGATAAAATGATCCATTCATTTTTTAAAATGAATCAGCAGTATTATAATGTGTGTGAATCCCAGAAGCCAACTGCATCACTGACCAAGGATATTGAAAAATTAAGGCAGCATTTTAATCAATATTACATAGAAAATTACTTCGGATTTTATGATATTTTATTTATAAATACAGACGGCTCTGTTTTTTATACCCTCCGCAAAGAATCAGATACGAATATCAATATAAATAACAGCAGCGTGTCTTTGGGCATATTGGAAAAAGCGATCAGTAAACGACCGGATCATGAAGTATTTATAGATTACTATGAATATACCCCTTCTTCTGAGCCAGCCGCATTTTTTATTGAACCTATGAAGAAGCAAGGTGTTTTATTGGGATGGATAGTCCTTCAATGTTCAATTAACACCCTTAATTCTATCTTTTCTGCCACAGATGATCTTGGTCAGACCGGCGAAACTTTTTTGGTGAATAAGAATGGGTTAATGTTGACTGAATCTTTTTTTAAAGGTCAGTCAACCATTTTAAAAAAACGCCTCGATGATCGAAATATCAAGGTAAAATTTGCTGAGCGCAAAGGTCACCGAGTGGTCACTGATTATCTCGGGGCAACGGCGCTGAGTTCTTTTGAAGTTTTTGAGTATCTGGGAACAAATTGGCTGGTTGTTGCAAAAATAGATAAGGATGAGATAACCACAAATCACTATAAACAACATCATAAATACTATGAAAAAATGCTTTTAGAACATCTTAGACGCATCCAGACCATGCCGAAATTCAATACAAAAGATAATCATCCTCCTATAGGTGCATTGAGAGTGGACATGGATGAATTTTTGAAAGCAACAGACAATGAGAGCCTTGAAACCTGGGGCGTGTCAACCTGTACCGCACTGCTGGCAATGGTGCCGGAGAAATTTGCATATCTGGCACATATCAGTCCCAAAGATAAAATTTATAATGGGACCGGTACAAATCTGGTGTCTCAAATTACAAAAAAGATCAAGGGTTTTGACATTTATCCCTTTGAAAGAATAAATGTCATCTTTGTTGTTATAGCACCCCATCTTGATGGGCTGGGTAATATCATAAATCGCTTAATCAGTGATGGTTTTCTTCTTTCCCAGATAAGAGTCTCTTTTAATAGTAAAGCCCGTACAGCTTCTGTTATCTATAACTATTCGAATAATGATTTGATAATTGATTGGACAATGGCTCAAGGAAATAGTAATAATATAACCCAAAATTTCAACGATACAATCAATGTTGGCAGGATTGTAGAAAAAATCATGTCAGATGATACCTGATATGGTTAAAAAATAATTTTTTGGGTAACATAAGTGGGGCTTGAATTCTAAAGAATAGGGCTGCCATCTGGATTGATGATAAAAAATCGCTTGTTCGGCTTGAGAAACAAATACTCGAACGGCTTGGATACAAGATTGATTGTTATGTTTAAAGAACAGGATATGATTATCAAGTACCTGATCAAGCACCGTGGTGTTAATTTTTCCGGGTATAACATTTCAACGATCGAGCACCAGCTCGGCCAACGCCTGAATAATACCCACACGGGGACAATCCCAAAATATCTTGAATATATTAAATCTCATCCTGATGAGCTCAATCATCTGATTGATGCCTTGATAATCAATGTAAGCAGTTTTTTTCGTGATCCCCTTGTTTTTAATTATATTTCATCAAAAATATTTCCAAAAATACTTTTAGAAAAAAAGGCATCCGGAAATCCCTCGCTTAGAATCTGGTCCGCCGGATGCGCCGCCGGTGAAGAACCTTATTCTCTTGCAATGGAAACCAGTCTGCTCGTAAAAGATATCACTACAAACTTCACCGTAGATATTTTTGCCACAGATATCGATAAAGGTTCCATTGATAAGGCCCGCAAATCAACGTATAAGAAAGAAAGTTTGAATAACGTTCGTTACAAACATTTAAAATGTTTTATCCAAAAGGCAGATACCTTTTCCCTTAAACAGGACATCAAACAGCTTGTAAATTTTTCAAGCTATGACCTCCTGGATAAAAATACTTTTTCACCACCAGAAAGTTTGTATGGTGGATTCGATATGGTCTTATGCAGAAATGTTCTAATTTACTATAATACTGAACACCAAAACAGGATTCTCACCAAACTGTTCCGATCTCTCAATGAAAACGGATATCTGGTGCTGGGAGAAACCGAGGTCCCCACAAGACGGTTTCATGATAGTTTTAAACGAGTAACCGATTGTTGTCAGATATATATGAAAAATTCAATAGGGACATAATGAAACGTAATGGGGGTTCAGGCTCGATGAATTCAAATATATTAATAATGACAGCAGTATGCAATAGCCTCTTTTTTAAGGAGAATCGGTAATGGCAGGGATAATGAAATTTAAAAAAATTAAACCCCGAATGATATTCTGGATTTTCACTGCGGTTCTGCTTCCGGTAATTGTTGCCTGTAGCACGATTTATTATCAGCGTGTTACTGCCATTAAGACCAGGGAATATACGAAACTCACTGCAATCCGAAATCTTAAGGTGGCACAATTAAATAGCTGGTTTGTGGAAAGAAAAAACGATTTCGTTTCTATTTCAAGCAATATTATGCAAATACGGCAGATTGCAGACGTGTTTGCCAAAAAAGAACTTACAGAAAATGATAAAAACATCATTATGGCTGTAAAAAACATTCTGGATTCTTATGTTGAAAATTATGACGCCTACCATGAGGTTTTTATCATCAATACTTTCACCGGCATCATAGAAATTTCTACTGATCGGTCCTCGGTAGGCCGGAATGTGTCTCAAAAACCTTATTTTATTGAGCCTTTAAAAACAGGGAACTTTTTTATCAGTGATATATATTATTCAAATCAATTAAAAAGTCCGGTAATGTGTTTTGCCATTCCAATTAAAAGCTTGAATTCAGTAGGGGAAAAACAATCTGCAATTCTTGTGGCTCGAATTGATCTGGAACATTCATTATATGATCTGCTACTGGAAAGAACCGGTATGGAAAAAACAGGAGAAATCCTTATTGTCAACAAAGATCTGATGGCCCTAAATGAATTGAGATGGTATAAAAATGCGCCTTTAAAGTTAAAAATCCGAACAAAACCGGCTGTATTAGCCGCCCAGGGAAATTTTGGTGTAATAGAATCGACTGATTACAGGGAAGTAAAGGTATTGGCCTCATACACCTATCTGCCTGAGACACAGTGGGGTTTTGTTGTCAAACAGGATGTTTCAGAAATTTATGCCCCCATCAAAAGCATGATGATACATATAGTTGTAATTCTCCTTATTTCAATCGTGTTTGCCTATGCGCTGGCGCACATGCTGGCCGTAAATTTTTCTAAACCTATTATAGAATTCATTGATATAGCTAAACAAATTCAGGAAGGAAATTTATCCGCCCGATCCACGATTATAAATGATGATGAGTACGGGATTCTTTCCCGAACATTCAATAGCATGGCAGAATCCATGGAAAACTATAGAACCATACAAAATGCCTTGAGGACTCTTGATGAAATATTAGTAATATCGACAAATCTGAATGACTTTGGTGAAAAATTTATCGAAAGAATAGTTAAAAATACCAAATCAAATTTTGGTGCTTTTTATCTGTTCCATCCAGATAAAAATAAATTTGAGCATGTGTTCTCCTCAGGTTTTGATGTGGAACGTATGAAAACACTTGATCAAAGCGCTATAAAAGGTGCATTTGACCGGGCATTCACAACCCGTAAAATAACGTACACCCATGAGATTTCTCAAGATACGGTTTTTACCGTAAACACAATCGCCGGCACAGCCCTTCCGAAGATCCTGGCCACTATCCCGATACTAAATAAAGATCAGGTTATAGCCATGCTTGCTTTAGGCAGTTTTGCCGACTACTCTAAAACTTCATTAGAAATACTGGAGCAGCTTCAATTCGGAACCGGCATTGCTCTTTCAAATATGATCTCAGGCGAAAAGACATCCTCCCTGGCCCAGGAACTCAAAGGCAAAAACATGGAACTTGAAGCCCAGGCCCAAGAATTACACGCCATGACCGATGATCTAAAACATCAAAATATAGAACTGGATGTCCAAGCCCAGAAACTTGAGGAAGCCAGCAGATTAAAAAGTGAGTTTTTGTCCAATATGAGTCACGAGCTTCGTACCCCCCTTAACTCTGTCATGGCCCTTTCCAGTGTGCTTAAAATGAATGCTGCTGAAAAGTTGGATACAGAAGAGTTGGAATACCTTGACGTAATAAATCGCAATGGCAAGAACCTCCTTAATCTTATTAACGACATTCTGGATCTGTCTAAAATTGAAGCAGGCCATATGGATGTGACACTGTCATTCTTCAATCTTAAAATCACAATCGAAGACCTCCTTGACAGCCTTCACCCCCTGGCCGCCGAAAAGGAACTTTCTTTTCGAATGGACATAGCCCCGGATCTACCAAAGATTCAAAGTGATGAAAAAAGAGTACACCAAATCCTTTTGAACCTTATTGGCAATGCGGTTAAATTCACAGAAAAAGGAGAAGTAGCTGTTCACGTTGATATCAAAAATGATAAAATCTGCATTAAAATTACCGATACCGGAATCGGTATCCATCAAAAAGACCTTCCCTCTATTTTTGAAGAATTCAGACAAGTGGATGGTTCAACCTCTCGACGTCATGAAGGCACGGGTCTTGGCCTTGCTATTGCTTATAAAGCAACGACAAATCTTGGGGGTGACCTGTCAGTTGAAAGTACACCCGGTTTGGGTACGACCTTTTCACTGAATCTACCCCTCACATGGCAGGGTGAATCTTTGCAAATAGAAAATTTGCATTCAATACAGCCATCTGAAATGATTGAGAGTCATAAAACTATTCTTGTGGTGGATGATGAACCTGAGGCAATGAACCTGATTGCAGATTACCTTTCCAAAGAGGGTTATAACACCCTGAAAGCTACATCCGGAGCTGAAGCTCTCAGGCTTGCTAAAACGCACAAACTTTTTGCCATAACCCTGGATCTGATCATGCCGGGAATGGATGGGTTTGAAGTCTTGGAAATATTACGAAGCGATACCTTGACCATGTCTTTGCCTGTTATTATTGTAACAGCAAAAGAGTTGACCCTTGATGATAAAAACAGACTCAATCAATATGTAGTCTCGGTTCTTTCCAAAAGCGGGTTAACGTCACAAAGCCTGTTTGATGAAATTGGAAACTACCTTAAAAAAATTAAAAAGCCATTTGTACATGATTCAATTTCTTTGAAGCACCCTAAAAAAAGAATCCTGGTGGTGGAAGACAATAAGGCAGCTATTGTCCAAATCAAAATGATTCTTGAACAGGAAGGGTATCACGTTGATATGGCCTCTGGCGGCAAAGAAGCACAGGAATTTATACAGCATACAATCCCCGACGGTATTATCCTGGATTTGATGATGCCGGATGTTGACGGTTTTGATGTTTTAGAAAAAATGCGCAGCACAAAAGAAACCGCTGAAATTCCAGTTCTGGTTCTCACCGCTAAGGATTTAACACCTGATGATTTTAAAAGACTGAGTGCCAATAATATTCAGCAGCTTGTTCAAAAAGGAGATGTGGTACGAGAGGGTCTTTTGCTGAAAGTCAAAACAATGCTTGGTGAAAAACCTGAACCCATGGTGTGTGTTGCAAACAACACTGAAAAGATTAAAAATAATAAAATAAAACATCATGATGACGTATCCAAACCTAAAACAAAGAGAATCTCTGCATCCGTGCCAACTGTCCTGATTATAGAAGATAATCCTGACAACATGATCACCATAAAAGCTGTGTTAAAGCGCAAATATACAATCATAGAAGCGGCGGTCGGGGAGGAAGGCCTTAAAAGAGCACTCCATGAGTTGCCGGATTTAATTTTGCTCGACATATCCTTACCCGGTATGGATGGCTACGCAGTTGTAAAAGAAATAAAACTCAATGAACGAGCAAGCCATATACCTGTCATTGCACTGACTGCCCATGCCATGAAAGGTGATCGGGAAAAAATTATTTCAGCAGGGTGTGACGATTATTTGTCAAAACCTATTGATCCAAATAAAATACTGGAAAAAATCGAAAAGTGGCTGGAACAGTCTAAAATTTAAAAGAGGCAAAATATCATGTCAACCATACTAACAATTGATGACAGACCGGATAATCTCTTGAGTCTGTCAGCATTACTGAAAAGTACAATTCCCGGATGCCGTGTCATCACAGCCTTATCCGGACACCTGGGTATAGAAATGGCCGAAACCCAAAGTCCGGACACCATCCTCCTTGATGTTCATATGCCAGAAATGGACGGGTTTGAGGCCTGTAAAATTCTTAAATCCAATCCTGGAACCAAACACATACCGGTGATTTTGCTGACCGCTGTCCGTACAGGTTTGGACAACCGGGTCAAGGGCCTGGAAATGGGGGCAGATGCATTCCTTGTCAAACCCGTTGATCAGTTCGAGCTGGCCGCCCAGGTAAAGGTCATGCTTCGAATTAAGCGAGCAGAAGATGCGCTACGCAAGGAAAGAGATTCCCTGGAACAAGTTGTGGTTGAACGCACCAGGGAACTTCAGGAGAGCGAATCCAAATATCGTGCCATGATGGAATCCATAACTGATCCATTGTATATTTGTTCGTCGAAATTCACAGTGGAATATATGAATCCAGCTATGATTAATCGCCTTGGACGGGATGCAACTGGCGAAACCTGTTATCGAGCCATACACGATAAGGATCACAAATGTGACTGGTGTGTTTGCGATGAAGTTGAAAAAGGTAAAACAGTTGAAACCACCATTCTCAGCCCACTTGACAACAGGACCTACGATATTACAGATATGCCGATTCAACATTCGGATGGCACTATTTCGAAAATGAGTGTCTACCGGGATATTACACAGTATCTTGAAGCAGTAGCCGAAAAAGATAAAGCCCAGGCTCAACTGCTGCAAGCCCAGAAGATGGAATCCATTGGCACCCTTGCCGGTGGGATTGCACATGATTTTAATAATATTTTATATCCTATTATTGGGTTTGCCGAGATTTCCATTGAGGACCTGTCTGAAAATAATCCCATAATAGAAAACCTTAAGAACATTCTACAGGGTGCCAAAAGAGCTCGTGATCTGGTTAAACAGATTTTACTTTTCAGCAGCCAGGCAATATTGGATCATAAGCCCATACTGATTCAGCCTGTTATTGAAGAAGCACTTAAATTATTAAGAGCGACCATCCCTGCTAATATCGACATACAACATACCCTAAATGAAAATTCAGACTATATTTTAGGTGACACCACCGAAGTTCATGAGATTATTATGAACCTTTGCATAAATGCATATCATGCCATGGAACAAACCGGAGGATCACTTGAAATCGCTTTAAATAAAGCCACGCCTGATCCAAAATTAAATTTGACATCCGGAGAATATTGTTGTTTAAGGGTAAGTGACACTGGCACGGGTATCTCTCCTGAAATAATTGACACTATTTTTGAACCCTACTTTACGACAAAGAAATTGGGGAAAGGTACAGGGTTAGGTCTTTCTGTTATTCATGGTATTGTAAAAAATTATAAAGGTGCCATAACCGTTGAAAGTAACCTTGGCAAGGGGACTGTTTTTTGTACATACCTTCCATTGGTATCCAATCCCATAAAAGTTGGTGATACGCACATTCAGAATAAAGGAAGAATCGGTGGAGATGAAAATATTTTATTTGTTGATGATGAAGAATCAATTGAAAAATTAGGTATTCTGATTCTTGAAAGACTTGGATATCAAGTGACTGGGAAAACAAACTGTATTGAAGCGTTAGCGCTTTTTGAATCTGCACCTGATAATTTTGATCTGGTCATTACGGATATGGCAATGCCCCGTATGACTGGGACAGAATTTGCTAAAAAATTAATGAAGATTCGCCCGGATATTCCCATCATTATCAGCACAGGGTTCAGCGAAAAACTGGATACTGAAACGGCAAAGACGCTTGGCATAAAAGCATATCTTCACAAACCCATTTTAATCAATGATTTATCCTCAAAGATACGGAGCGTTCTTGATATTTCAAAAAAAGGAATAAAATGAAAATCTATTTAATTTCCATATGAGCTGCTTGCAGAAATAAAAACTTTCAGGTATTTATACCAAAGCAAGGGACAACTATCAAAATTTATCTGCCCAGGAATGAAGGCCAGGCTTTCAAAGCACATAGTAAAAATACCATAGACGTTCCATTAAGCCAGGGAGAGACGGTATTGCTGGTTGAGGATGATGTTTCTATCTTGAAGCTCGGCAAAAAAATACTTGAAGATCTGGGGGTATGCGGTACTGTCCTCTGCCAGCCCCATTGAAGCTATTAAACTGGCAGAAGAACAAGGTAACGGAATTAACCTTCTGATAACGGATGTTGTTATGCCAGGAATGAATGGCCGGGAACTGTCCGAACATCTGCAACGCCTTTATCCTACTCTAAAAACCCTTTTCATGTCCGGTTATACTGCTAACGTTATTGCCCACCGGGGTGTGCTGGAAGACGGTGTCAGTTTTATATCAAAACCGTTTTCTAAAAAGGACTTGGCGACTAAGGTCAGGGAAGTATTTGATAGTGCAAATGTCTGACTCTTACCTAACCTGGACAAGCCAGAACCAAAAAGGGTTTCTGATTTTCTTGCCAAAATAACATGAAAATCAGAGATAAGAATCTAATTATCCAATTTAAAAGATTGATGAAGCCCATATTTTTCAAAAACAATAGAAATAACCTTTAATTTTCGGAATGGCAAAATATCATGTTTGCATAGGTTTCCGATTGGGAGGAATTCATGAAACAAAGATTAATGCAAAAAATACCCCTTCAGTTGTTTCTAATAACGCTGATAATTGGGTTGGCATCCTTGGCGGTGGCAAGTGATGTTAAAAAAGTCATCTTAATAGAAACCATGCCGGTTCCGGCGGTAATAGAACATTCGCGATGGTTTCAAGCTCAACTGAAAGAATTGGGATACGAGCAAAATAAAAATCTAAAATTAACAATTTTAAAAGCTAACGGAGATAGGCAACTGGCTGAAAAACTCCTGAATGCAGAGTTGGCAGGTGGTAATCCTGATTTGGTGGTAACGATTGCCACCCTTGCCTCTCAAGCAGCGGCAAAGCTACTTAAAGGTACGGATATTCCACTGTTGTTTTTTCAGGTCTCCAATCCGGTTGATGCAGGTCTGGTCAAACAGATTAATGCCCCGACCGGTACAAACATAACCGGAAAGGTGTACACTGTTAACAGGAATGCTAAAATAGAGATGCTTTTTCAGCTTGTGAGCCAGATCGCTGTTCACAGACCGATTCGATTCGGAATTATTCACTCAACTTACCCCTCTTCTATGGGAGATATAAGAGCGTTGGAAATGATTGCCAAGAGGCGTGGAGACATTACTTTTGTACCCTATGAAATCGAATACAAAAAAGTTCCAGCAGGCTTGCCTGCTATGATCGAAGATACAAAAAAGGGAACTAAAGCGCTGGAGGGTAAAGTTGACTTTTGGGTGGAACCATTAGGACCTCTTGGGGAATCCTTTGAATATACGCAGACGATAATGCAATTGTCGACCACTCCAATTGTACTCGGGGCCAAGGCGAACAGCGTGAAAACGGGTGCCCTCATGCACGTCACACCGAACATAGAAGCCAGCGGTCGTGAAACCGCGCTGTTAGCGAGTCAAATACTCGAAGGGAGAGACCCAGGAACGATTCCGGTAACCCCGCCGTTAAACTTTGACCTGGGGATTAACATAACAACGGCACTGAAACTAAAAATCATTATACCGCCCGATATTCTCAAACTTGCGGGTAACCATGTATACAGATAAGTGAGGAAACCTTGAAGATCCAGACCAAAATAGGATTGGGCCTCATCCCCTTGGTTTTATTGTCCATCATCATCTTGGGGGCTTGGTCGGTACGCATAACCACCAGCGGAATAGACAAGTCTGCTTTGCAACACATGAATACCATTCTGGACTATTATGTAGACGACAAGATCAGAGGTATGCATCAATTGCTCGTAAGGAATCTACTGGATAAGGAAGAATCGTTTGTCAAGGATTATCAGCAACTTGCTGCCGAATCGGCAAATGAATTCAAATTGACCAAAGCCGGTCATATCTTTGCTTTGGATGCAGAGGGGAAATTTGTTTTCTGTAGCAAAAAAGTAGACCCCCAACTTATAGAATCCCTATGGGGAGAACATGCGGTAAGCATCGCGAATGGAAGTACAACCAAATTAACTGGGCATCTTTATGCTCTGAACACGCGCGCTGTATATGCGGCACGCTATTTTCAGCCTTGGAAATGGGTTGTTTTTTATGCGTCGTCAGGAGATGAAATTCGTGCAGCTCAACAATCCATTAAAAATGCAGCCATTCTGATAGCCGTTTTTTCTGCAGCGGCATCATGGCTGCTGCTTTTCCTTGTAATTCGCAAATATCTTATAAAACCGATTCAAAGCCTTCAAAAAGCGGCTTCAGCCATTGCCGAGGGGAACCCAGTAGGCGACATCAATATCCATTCCCAGGATGAAGTAGGTGATTTATCCCGCAATATGGAGTTGATGGCCAAGGCCATTCAAAAGCATCGAGCAGAGCAAATGGTCTGGCAGGAAAAGCTTGAAAAAGAAGTAAAAACGTTGGGCGGATTACTTCCTATTTGCTCATACTGCAAGAAAATTCGTGATGATAAAGGCTATTGGAATCAAATTGAAGCATATATACAAGAAAACTCTGAAGCTCAGTTCAGCCACGGTATCTGCCAGGAGTGTGCTGAAAAACATTATCCCGGTATGGACCTTTATGGTGATGATGAGACTTAAGGATTATCCTATTTCAAAGGAGGACAAAACCCAAAATTCTTTAGAACAACAAACGTAATTTTGAGTCTTTCGGGGTGCAAAAATTTTCATGGTTTTCAATCGAATATTTCATACCCATAGGGTGACTATAGTGTCTATAAGTCCCCGCCCAGACAGCTTCATTTCATGCTGAGCACTGTAGTGTGAAATCCTCACCGGAATCAAACCCTGGCGACCACACAATATATGGTATCCAATTCTTATAAACTAAAAATTTGAGAATCGCAGTCGGCTTCAACGCGGTGGATGGGTGGAGCGCGCAGCAGCCCACCCTAGCTTTGCCGTTCATAAAATTGAGCGCCTTCTCGTAAATCAGCTTGAGCTTCATCAAGGGTCTGTATTTTCATTTGAACTCAGATCTTAATTCAGATTTCACAGATTCAAAGTCCTTAAAATGAGCTTCACCTTTTTTGATACGTTCGGCTCGAGCAGATAAAACCTCTTTATGCCACTCTGGAGACGGTATATCATCTGGATTGCGTAGAAGATCATCCCAAATTTGATTTATCACAACAAGTTTTTCGGTGGTGGTCATTTCATCTAATGATAAAGTTTTTTCCATTGCACCCTCTCTTTTATGATCCAAGTTCATTGTACATTTTTTTTAAAGTCTCCGCAAGGATATCTTCAAGGGTATAAAGTGTTAATAAGTGGAAACTTTCCATGCTATTGACTGTAATAGATGCCGATATTTTCCACCTATTTTGATATTAAGTAAAAAAACTGGAAAATATTTCCACTTAGCCCATGATCTGAACAATGTTTTGAGTGCCCAGGTGGGCTATCCGGATTTGATTTTGATGGATCTCCCTGAAAACAGCCCTTTAAAAGAACCAATTTTAAGAATTCAAGAATCCGGACAAAAAGCTGCTGCCATTGTGCAGGATCTATTGACCATGGCAAGAAGGGGGGTTGTTGTTGCAGATGTCATGAATTTGAACCAAAAATTCTTTTAACACATTCATGTGAGACATACAGACAATGACCATTTCTTCCATGCCCGTGGCAATCATGACCATTGATAAACGTTTCAGACTCAACACCGACCCAGAGTCCCTGTTGATTAATTACCACCACCATCCCCTTTTCTATCAGGCCGGGGACGGTTACATGGTCAGCAATGGAATATTCATTCAATGGTTTTTTGCACATAAGCTAAGCCAAATTTTTATTTAAAATATACTTTTCTTACATGACATATCATGTAACGTTTTAAATGTTAAGTCTTATTGTGAGAATATTATGTGAAAAGCGCGTTATATTCTATTTGATACTTGAATGGGTGGGTTATATTGTAAGCCACCTGTTTCAATAAATGAAACAGATAGCCATAGAGAGCTATTGTTGTTAAATATGATATGGCCAAAATGGTTCGGATGATTCTGGATGAGACCAAAGGGAAAGAATTTGTCTGATTATCCATAGAAAAACAATTGTCTAACTTCCGTATTATTGCTACAACAAATAGAGATCTGAAAGAAGAGGTTGTTAAAGGCAATATGCGAGAGGATTTTTATTATTATGTTCAAGTTATTCCTATTAAATTTACACCGTTAAGAAAACGTAAGGAAGACATCCCTTTTCTTCTTGAACATTTTACCCGGATATTTTCAAAGGACAGCCAGTTCAAAGAAGTCCCTGATTATGCAATTAGTCAGATTTATAATTATGACTGGATGGGTAACGTCCGAGAACTTCAAAACGTACTCTTACGAAATTTTTCGAGCTGTGCGGGTAGCAATTATTTACAGCGCATTAACAATACAAATGTAATAAATTAGGGTGGTTTTAGCCGTTAAGCGGTATCTATACCTTGTAAATAGCACTGAGGTTCTGGTCCAAATAGGCTCAGCGATGACCTACCCGCACAGCTCGCAACCTTTACCCAGGCACAATATAATAAAACGCTATGAATTCAATTACTTAATAAAAATACAATTCTAACCGCACAGCTCCCATAATTTCAACGACACAATTAATATCAGCAGAATTGTAGAAAAAATCGGCATCCTTCATATCACCCCAAAAGTACTTTACACTTTTTGGGGAATAATTCCTGAAAAATGGGGACATTGCTACAAAAAGTGTAAACTGGGAAATGAAGGATGCCAAAAAATCATGTCAGATTATATTGATATGGTTAAAAAATAAATTTTGGGGTAACATAAGTGGGTGTTGAGTTCAAAAGAATAACTGAGTGCTGCAAAAGGATGATGGATGAGGTGGCATATGCCTCTTAAAGAGAGGCTATTTTTAATAATTCCATATTAAGGAGAGACGTATGAACGCTATTAAAACAGTTATGATCACATTTGTTTTGTTTGTAATGAGCTTTGGTCTTGTCACGGCAAGCGAACTTGCAACGAAAGATGAAGTCGTTCAAAAATGTATTGAAGTGGGAAAGATTATTTCAACAAAAGGAGTTGATGAAGCAATTAGACAGGTAAATGATACATCGGGTTCTTTTGTTTGGAAGGATACATATGTATATCTCATGGACCTTGAGGCGACCATTTTGGCCCATGGTCCTCAGCCCAAATTCATCGGGAAAAATCTCATGGGACTCAAAGACCCTATTACTAAAAAACCGTGGTATCCAGCACTGTATAAAAAAATAAAAGCTGGCGCCAACAGTGGTTGGTTTGATTATCATTGGAAAAAACCGAATGCCAAAGGCATTTATGTAAAAAATTGTTATTATGAGCGGCATGGCGATGTTGTTATATTTTCAGGTATCTATGGAGAAAAAGTAAAATAAAAAAACAACTTGGGTCCGGTGGGTTGTCTGGAATATTTATGCCAGGCTGCCGGACCTTTTTTGGGTATGATTATTACATTCTGGGGTTTATATGAAAAATAAAATATTCTCAAATATCTTGAGTGGGTTATTCTTTAAAATATTAATAATATCCTTTATTGGTATTGCAGGGATTATTATCCTGGCATCGATCAATTTTTATGTGTCGGCAAACAGCAGTAAAACTATACGATACAGCCAATCCGGAAACACCATGATCCAGAAGGTGCTTCAGATTTCTTTGCTTGAAGAAAAATTCATCCAGACAAGTGATAAAACCATACCTCCCCGGATACTCGCAGAACTTGTGAGCCTTCAACAAACCATTAATGCCGGCCAGGTAATTGATGCTTCTCAATCGTTAAATGACCGGTTCACTGAGATTGAAAAATCTAAAAAAAATTACCGGACCGTAATTGATAGACTGATACCGGAAGTCATGGGGCTGCAAGCGCTTGTTAACAGCATCAGTAAACATTTTGCATCCGGAACTCAGCAAATAAGCAAGATTATCACTTTATTGAACGATGAAGAAATAGAATTAGGACTAATGGTAGATGAATTACCCCAGGCTCAGGCTCAACTCAGGGATCAGGCCAGCCAGTTTCTTGGCTATTTTCAGACCATGGTGGTCACAGTCCAGCAGCTATTGCTCACCAATAATGGAGAAGCATTCATAACCGCTAAAGACCGTCTTCTTGCGACCCTAACCGAACGTAAATTAAACACAAGCACTCAAATCGAGGTGGTGAATCAAAAACAGTATTCAGAACTCTGGGTAAAGGTTGAAAAAGAGCTGGAAAGTATCGAGCCTTTGCTTGCAACTCTTTATCCGAACTGGCAAAAGCGTGAAGCAGAAAAACAATTACTGCTCCAGGTGAATCAAACCATGCAGGAAAAAGCCCAACAACTTGTAAAAACTACCACAACCTTAATGTTTGACCAGCTTAAATTTGCAAAGTTATGTAGTACGCTTTCCATTGGAATCATCAGTCTGGTTTTAATTATTCTCGGGGTTTTCATTGCCCGGAGTATTATACGGCCAATTAATATCATCACAGAAGGAATTAACAATGGCGCAATTCTGGTGGCAACAGTTTCGGGTCAGGTATCTTCATCCAGCCAGTCCATGGCGGAAGGTTCTTCAGAGCAGGCGGCTTCCATAGAAGAGACGTCCTCATCAATGGAAGAAATGTCTTCAATGACCAAAAAGAATGCAGAAAATGCAAGTCAGGCTGATAATTTGATGAAAGAAGTTAATGAAGTCGTCAATACAGCCAATCAATCAATGAGCCATTTAATACAGTCAATGCAAGATATTTCCAAGGCCAGTGAAGAAACTTCAAAGATCATAAAAACCATTGATGAGATTTCGTTTCAAACTAATCTTCTGGCACTTAATGCAGCCGTTGAGGCCGCTCGTGCGGGTGAAGCAGGCGCTGGATTTGCAGTTGTGGCTGATGAAGTCAGGAACCTTGCTATGAGGGCAGCTGATGCAGCTAAAAACACAGCTGAACTCATCGAAGTCACTGTGAAAAAAGTTAATGATGGATCTGAACTTATTTCAACCACTAACAAAGCCTTTAGTCAGGTAGCAGAAAGCTCAGCAAAGGCGGGAGATTTGGTGGCAGAAATTTCTGAGGCATCCAAAGAGCAGTCCAATGGAATTGAGCAAGTCAACCTTGCTATTACTGAGATGGATAAAGTGATCCAACAAAATGCTGCCAATGCGGAAGAATCAGCATCTGCTTCGGAAGAGATGAATGCCCAGTCGGAACAGTTGAGAGAATATGTGGGAGACTTGGTTGCACTAATCAACGGTAGAAAGTCTTAGACAGACACGGTCAAAGCTCATACAGGAATGCACACCGCTTCACAAAAGGATATTGTAAATATTCGGCCAGCACCCCATCTTCACTCATTTGGGCCTGCTCACATAGCAATAGTATGCTACGCAGTCCCAACTAAGCGAATATGGGGCACTGGCCAAACATTTACAGTGACAACCCGAATATTTACAGGATATTTCCCGAAAGTCAAAGAAAAACAAAATGATAACTAATCATCAAAAGGAAATCAGAGTTGATCAGGGAATTCGAATTCCTTTTGATGATGACGATGATTTTAAAAATTTTTTAATCGGATAATTTGACAGCATCAATTTTTAAAGCAATACATAATTTAAGGCAGATAAATAGTTTTAAGGCACAGGGGGTCAATAGAATATACCGCCTGCCCTGGAAAGAATTCGTCCCACTTGATCAGTTGTTTGCAGACAATTCTTTTTTTACGGGTTCTGTTAATGTCGATGATACACAGGTTTTGATTCTGGACTTGGAGCACATTTTGGCTGAAATTTTCCCGAATGTCCTTATAGAGGATGTTACTCAGGAAATTTTAAACCAGATCGATCAAACATGCCCTGAAGGGGCCTGATGGTATTCATATCAGTGTTGAATTTAATGAAGAAGGCAAAATGGTGCAAATTAGTTATAGGGACAATGGGCCGGGATATCCGCAGGACATGATTGAAAAAAAAATCAGCAAAACCGGCAGGATGTCATACTTATGGATATTCAGATGCCTAAGCTCGACGGTTTGGAGGCTGCCAGACAGATTCAGGATCGCTTTAAATAAAACCACGCCTGATCCAAAATTAAATTTGACATCCGAAGAATATTGTTGTTTAAGGGTAAGTGACACTGGCACGGGTATCTCTCCTGAAATAATTGACACTATTTTTGAACCCTACTTTACGACAAAAAAATTGGGGAAAGGTACAGGGTTAGGTCTTTTTATTTTTTACCGCGAGATCCTATCAATATTTAGTGACAGCTAAACCATAGGTAAGATGCTTAATTTTTTGCACTTTGATTTCACTGACCTGACGAGTTCGCTCTTGGTGGGCCATTCTTTAGCGCATGACACAAATTATGGGTGATTTTATGCCTCAAAAACCAGCGTATGAAGAAATTGAAAAACGTCTCCAGAATCTTGAAAAAGAGAACGCGGCGCTAAAAGAAGCTCAAGAGGCGATTTCTGCATCCGAGGAACTGCACCGGGCTACCCTTGAAAACATATCCGATACGGTGATCATTACAGATGATCATGGGAAAATGATTTATGTTTGTCCCAATACACATTTTATTTTTGGTTTGTCACAGAATGAAGTGCATCAATTGGACACAATTCAAGTTCTTCTTGGGGGAGTTGTTTGTGATATCTCAGATCTAAAAGAGCAACATGAACTCAAGAATCTTGAATGGTCGATTGAGAATTCCCTCGGAGAGACACGATTTCTACTTATAAATGTCAAATGGGTAAATATCAATCAGGGCACCGTCCTTTATGTGATGCGTGACATCACGGATCATAAACAGGATTTAAATAAATATGAGGCAATCGCTTCATCGACACTGGATGGGGTATACCTTCTCGATATGAATTATAGGTACGTTCACGTTAACAAGGTTTATGAGAATTTTTCTGGAATTTCTCATGATAGCCTTGTTGGCTTAAAGGTGTCTGAATATCTTGGCCAAGATCTTTTTGAAAATATCATTAAGCCAAGATTTGATAAATGTCTTCACGGTGAAACGATTAAGTATCAGGAATGGATTGAATATCCCACATTGGGCAAGAGATATATGGATGTCACTTATTATCCCTACAGGGGGAGTGACAATCAAATTTTAGGTATAATCGTCAACACCAGGGACATCACCGAGCGCAAGCACGCGGAGGAAGATAAGAAAAATCTGATGGCCCAACTGCAACAGGCTCAGAAAATGGAATCCATTGGAACGCTTGCAGGTGGTATTGCCCATGATTTCAACAATATTCTTTCATCAATTATGGGATTTGCCGGGCTTGTAAAACAGGACCTTTTTGAACATGATTCAGAACTTATGAGCAACATTGATCAGGTCATTATCGCCGGCCATAGGGCAACGGATCTGGTTCAACACATTCTAACGTTCAGCCGGCATTCGGAAATTGACAAAAAGCCTTTATTAGTCTCCCTGCTGATCAAAGAGGCCATTAAATTCCTGAGAGCCTCTCTGCCTGCTTCCATCGAAATAAAGACCAACATACGTTGCAAGGATGCTACAATACTCGCAGATGCCACCCAGATCCATCAAGTTGTGATGAACCTTTGCACCAATGCGACACAGGCCATGAAAAAGAAAGGGGGAGTCCTGACCATTTGTCTGGAAAAGAAGACGCTTACTGTGGGGGATATACTTGAATCTGATGCTGTAAAACCCGGAGATTATCTCAAACTCAGCGTATCAGATACAGGTCATGGTATACCTGATGAGTGCATTAACCGAATTTTCGAGCCCTTTTTCACGACTAAGAAAAAAGGGGCAGGTACGGGTATGGGACTCTCTGTCGTTCATGGCATCATCAAAGAGATGGGAGGGACAATCACTGTGGAAAGCGAGCCGGGTAAAGGGTCCGCATTTCATGTAATGATACCCATGCATAAAACTATACCTGTCCACGACACCATTGCACATGACGAAATTATACAAAAAGGAAAAGGACATGTCCTGTATGTGGATGATGAAAAGAGTATTCTGAGTTATGCAGACAAAGTATTACAAAGAGCCGGGTATAAAGTAACCACCGTCAACGATAGTTTAGATGCCCTGGTGTTGTTCAAATCAGATCCCAAAGCCTTTGATATTGTTATCACAGATCTGGGGATGCCGAAAATGGATGGCCTGGAGTTTTCCAAACGAATACTGATGGAGAGGCCTGGCATACCCATCATATTGAGCACGGGTTTTTCAAGAGGAATCACCCAGGAACACCTTGATAAAATAGGTATTCACAAGATGATTATGAAACCGGTAATAGTCTCAGCATTAATAGAAACCATAAACAGCGCTGTGAACTACCGCTACCCTAAAGGGATAGCGGCTTCTTGTGAAGCTGTTATATCTTTGAGGTAGTGGCTTTTTAAAAAATCTTCGGATTTTAAGAAAGCCTGAGTTTACCAGACTCAGGTAGGAGAAATCCTACCTACGATAGATATGTTATGACACACATGATTGACGCACCAGATCAGC
>Ga0208900_1000306_pt1 | contig 31950 bp, 27 predicted proteins | sample AntAceMetag02UKK_FD_184763 | JGI IMG/M metagenome (GOLD analysis project Ga0208900, IMG submission 184763) | Saline lake microbial communities from Ace Lake, Antarctica - Antarctic Ace Lake Metagenome 02UKK (SPAdes) (version 2) | ecosystem: Environmental > Aquatic > Non-marine Saline and... | reverse complement strand
GAAATAATTGACTTGATAAATAATTGCCTGATACGCATAAAGGTCTCGCAATGCATTATTTGTCAATTTTAAATGCAATTTACCCATGATTATATGGAGTTTTGCCATATTGAAGCAGGCTCTCCCCCAAATCCGTTATAATCAGGTTTTCTTAAATCTAAGTTTGAGATCTAAAGTATATTCCAAATTTTTAATAAAAGAACCGATATCCAACGGGTATCCCGTTCAGGTGCCCTCCCGATCAAGTCAAATAATTAAGTAAGGTGTCCCCCGATCACGATCAAGCACATTGAATTTTCTTGTAGGTTTCTTCTACAATTTCCGACCCATACTTTCTTTCAAGGCGTCTTACTATAAAATGCCCGCGTGCCATATCCTGAAAATGATCAATAAATATTGTGTTAATAATAGCACCTCCTACTGCACCGATTGCAGGAATTGCCTGTGCCGCAGCCTTCTCTGTGACTTGAATACTAAAACGCTCAGCAATTCGAATGATTAGTCGAACAAGGGCTGGTGCACCTTCTTTAGTCAGACCGTTCTCCGTTATATATTCAGCTGCTTTTGTGACACATTGTGCTAAGGCTGCACGCACTGTAAAATATCCAGATTCAGACGCATCGTCACTCGACGTCAGTCCACCTAAAGCAAATACTTCGATACATGCTATTTGGGTTTCATCTGAATATATGTTTTCTTCTTCACTTCTTGCAATATCAGCTATAGAGCGCAAAATTATGGTTGTTGAAATAGGTAGTTCCATTGACATTGCTGGTAATCCAAAAAAGCCACCAATACCACCAGTTGTGGCTACTGCCAATTTATGCCATATGTTTGATGTTTCTTCATCAGGCGAATCTTTCATCGTGAAAATGGCTGCATAGACCGCCTTGGTTAATGCTGTTTGAGTAACGTCACCAATTTTTTCATTCCAATTATCTGGTAATAATTTAAATCCCTTTTCAATAGGAATGCCAATCAAATTAGTAATTTTTGCAGCAACACCTGGATTTTCCAGAATCATTTTTGCTTTTTTCAAATCACTTAAATCAGATGTTTTAAGTTTCATATTTACTTATCCTCCTCAAAGTCGACACCTTAACCCATTTTTCAGAATTCAGAGTTAATATTTTAAGATAGTTATCAAAACAAAACTGCAAAATAGCATATTCTAATTTTCAGAAAATATTAATCTCAAATATCTGATTTTAAAATATTTTTTTATCACGATTAATCACAAGGTGTCGACTTTGAGTATCCTCAGAGCTAACGCAAAAGTTAATTCTTCTTGTAAAGCGAAATGTTTAATCCGTTAAAAAGTTTTCTCTCCGATTTAATAAATTCGAATTTTTCCGGCTTTAGCAGGCTCGATAATCCATTATTCTTTATATAACTTCTAAAATTCCTGTAATGCTCTTTGCCTGCCATCCTTTCTATTAAAACAATACCCAGCTTGCCAGGCAGCAGTGTCCTTTCATCGAAAACAAAATCAACTATTAGCAGTAATCCGTTTTTTTTCATAATTCTATGTACTTCGTTCACCATAGTTTCCTGCGTATTTCTATCTTTTTCATGTATGGATAGGCTGATAATTATTACATTGAATGATTCGGTCTTAAAGCCTGTTTTAGTGGCATCTTCAGCATATATCTTAATCGGGCAATTGCCTTTCCTGGCGATCTTCAGCATAGAATCCGATAAATCCAGACCATGCAGATTTCTAAACCCATTTTTTGAAAACAACTTCAGCTGGTCTCCTGTCCCGCAGCACAGATCCAGAATGGGTTTGTCCTTATATTTTGAAAACTTGTTCATAACAGCTATTCTTATCTGTTTAAGAGCCCGGGAAAGCAGAGGGTCATATATTTTTGCAATGAAATCAGAATAATCATCCATATAATATTTTATTTCTCCGAACTGTTTCTTTCTTTTTAGATCTTGAGGCTCGTTGTCTTTTTTTCCCCTTGAGTTTTGCCAACTGTACTGGAGATATTTCCTGGACAGGTAAGAACACATTGAGGTGGTCTGCCATGTCCAGACCAACTAATATCGCCACCAGATTTATTAACTGAACGTTGCCTTTTTCAGCATTAAGAATCGTCCTCCGGGTTAAACCGGTTCTTGATGCCAGTTCAGCTTGGGTTAAATCGGCATTCAGCCTCGTTTGTTTTAGTCTATCCCCTAATTGTTCCGTTATGGCAGCTGGAGACATTCTATCAAATATCATAATGAACTCCATAATAGGCATTAAGTCATTTTAAGTGGTTAAAGTATTAATTTCTGCACATTATAGCTTATGTTTTTTAACAATGCAATTCATTTTCACAAAGTGTACTTTTTAGAATATTAAGAATGCCATGCCATGTGACATGGATTGCGGTGCCATCATCCTTATCAAATACTTAAATAGAATATTTCAATATTTCCTGTTTTCCAAGACACAGAACCTATGGCCACAAAACTCGGTTGGCATTTATTTTGCGTCTGGCAAAAACAATGAGTACATTTTCATTGTTAGGTCAGAACTTCTACTCATTTTTTTGATTGCAGGCAATATTTTTTCACCGTTATTTTTTGCTTTTTCCATCTCTTCCTGTACCAAACAAGCATCAATTTTGGAAAACCTTTCTGCCAAAATAGAGCATCCTTTGAGAACAATATCCATGTATTCGGCATTATGAAGATTCTGAACCAGTGGCGTTTCGGCAAGTGCAGCCCTTAATACCTTGTTCAGCGACAGCATTCCGTTTTTTTTACGACTTCTTCGTTTTTCTCCTCTAAAGAATCGTTCGAGAATGTTGTTCGTTCGTTGTGGTTGAACAGACACGATCCCTTCAGGGGTAGCAACTGCGAGTGGATCTGCGAACAGCTTTTCCCAGTATTTATCGATTTGTTTGAGCGTTTTGGAATACGTTGATTTTCTCCGCTTATCCCCAGTTAGTGCTTCTGTGAATGCAACCACTCGGCCCTTTATACTTTTCATGTCGGCATTACTGCCATCGTCATTGATACCATCCTTATTTTCAGGAAGGGCGATGCACATGGCCGATCGCAACTGATCAAATACTTCCGACTTCTTTTCCAGACTTGACGCTAAGTTCTTGAGCCTATTGTCTTTAGCTGCGATCTTTACTACCCTGTAAACTTGGTAAAAGGGCTTATTGGCTTTGACAACATCACGTAGGTGAACACCCATAATTTCTTCCAGCAACCGGTGGGCCGTTTGCAGACGTCGAAAAAAATCATAATGTGGCCTATCAAAGGGAAATCCATATCCGTTGGAGTCCTGATGGTAGTCAAACACCCAGTGGATTAAGGCACAGGCCATGATTAAGGGGACATGTTCGCAAGAGGTGGTCTGCCATGTTCCGGCTTCAAGGCTTGAGACGACTTCGTCAAGTGTCTGAGAACAGAGATTAATTTTCGATTCAAGATATTTAGCTCTCTGCCTCAGTGGCGACCGGACTCCGAGCTTCTTCAATCGTTTTTGAAGAGCGGTGTAGTCATCAAGCAGCAAACCCTTTCCGATATCGTGCAGAAAATGAAAATGGCAAACGAAATCCGCCACTCCTGGGAACACCTCTTCCACTGCCGAGATAATACCTCGCCCCATATCATGTACAAGCGCTTTAGGAGATCCGTACTGATCCTGAATACGTCGAAAAAAGGGAACCAGATACTCCTTCTTTTCGGAAGGAATTTTGATGGTATCAAGCACCAGTTCGGAAAGGCCGTCGATACCGCAGAATAGATTGGGACTGTCTCCTTCACAGGTTCCATCCACATGGAGGATATATCCCCCCCGTCGTACCATATGCTTCCGAAGGCGGGCCTGACTTTCTCGATGAGCAAGGGCAAGATAAATGATGAACTTTTGCCCCAGATAACTTATCTGGCTTTCGGACACGGAGACATTCTTTGCCGACAGCACAGTCATGACTTCTTGATTATTAGGGCTTGGTCATAAGATGGGCCACTATACGGGAACTAAATATATATTATTGTCAATTATCTGTAATTACCGACTTTATTTTTAGATCAAAAAAATCACTTCAAAGTGGCCCACGTTATGACCAACCCCGATTATTACGACAGTAAACAAAAAGCGACATGCCCACCTCGACAATGATATCGAAACCAATGTTACACCATTTGGGTACGATGCTGCCCAGTTCCGAAGAAAAAATCATATCCTCTCGTGGACAGACCAGAACTGGGGTGTCCAAAAACCCACTTTTAATTCCATTTTTTTTGCTCGGCTTTAAAACCTGACAATATTGATTAAAATGCCTGATTTTAAGCTCTTTTCAACAATCATAGCAGGGTTCAGAAACCGAGCAAGAGAAGTGGCTGATTTAGACACCCCAGACCAGAACCGTTTCTTTGACATGGAAAGCTCCAATATCCATTGTGACCACTGTCCTTTTACGGCTTTTCTGGACATTATTTTCTTTATGTTTTTTGGACAAACGCATCTTTTCCCCAATAATTTAAACAGAACCATTTACCCATTTTCAATTATAACAGATAATGATAGCTGTCCAGGACAATCTGGTTATACTCCAACATTAGAATTGCTGATCAAATAATTACTGCCTTGACGGGGACTGATTTGAAGGCGTATTATTATTTTTGAAAAAATATAAAAAAAACGCCATTTAATCCATTACAAAAGAGTAGAAAAAAATGAGTTATTCCAATAAAATTTGGATGTTATCAAGGGGATTGTAAGGTGCTTTTGGGAAGGTACCCCCAATTCTCTGACTATATTAAAGACTTTTCTAAAACTCAGTTGGGCAACAGTTTAGATTTAGGTTGTGTGCCCGGTGCATGTAATGGAAAATTCTTTCCATCCTGTACATTAGATAGCTGTGATGCTGATGAGAATATAGTAGAATCCTTTCCTGACAGATTCATAGACTGTTTCGGGATCTGAAGAAAAGAGAGCAATGAGTCATGGAAGACAAAATAAAAAATTTAAAAAAGGGCCAAACCGTTGCCCTTATTTCAGTGTTCATCTCCCTTGGTCTATCCATCATGAAAGGCATTGTGGGCTATATTTTCAATTCACAGGTACTCATTGCCGACGCCATCCACAGCGCTGCCGATCTCATGACCCATGCCGCATCCGGGTTTGGGCTCTGGATTGCCTCCAAGGCTAAAACCACCCGTTTTCCCTATGGCCTGTACCGGGCTGAAAACTTTGCCTGTATGGTGGTTGGGGTATTTATTTTTATGGCAGGAATAAATCTGTTCAAGGAAGGATTTCATAAATTATTTTATATTGGTTCAGCGACATCCTTTCCCATATTTCCAATTGCTGCCAGCCTTATCTCTTCCGTTGCCGGTTTTATCATTGCAAAAATGGAATCCAGGGTGGGGCATGCCATTGGATCACAATCTTTAATCGCCAGTTCCAAAGAAGCCTTTCTGGATATTTTCACCTCCCTGGCAGTACTGGTGGGGATTTTATTGGTTTATTACAGAATCCCCTATGCCGAAGGGATAATCATCCTGATCATTTCTCTGATCCTGGTTAAAATAGGCGCAGAAAGTGCATGGATTGCCCTGCTGATTTTAATGGACGCCAACCTGAACCCGGATTTAGAAAATGAAATTGACAAAAAAATAAAGGATATAACGGGAGTTAAAGGGGTTGGTACCGTAAAAATACGTCAATCCGGTCCATTTAAAATAATTGAATGCGTCATTATAACCCGGCCCTTACTCTCTTTATATAAGGCCCATGAGGTGGCAGATAAGGTGGAGGAAATGATTGCTAAAAATTATGATCACATTGAATCCATTTTTATCCATGTTGAGCCGGACAAAAAGAAAAACCTTAGGGCATTGATTCCCGTTAAGGAGAACCTGGGCATGGACTCCGTGGTGGATCATCATTTTGCCAGGGCATCTGGGTACCTTGTTTTGAAATTAAAGGGCGACCAGCCGGAGATTATAGATTTTTATGAAAATAAATTTCTTAAAAAAAAAGAGCATCTTGGCGTAAAAACTTCACGGTGTGCCATTGAATATGAAATAGATGTGCTGTTCACAGCAAGTATTGGAGAAATATCATTTCATATATTAAAATCTAACATGATTGATGTGTTCAAGGCAGAGGCCGGAAGTTTGGTAAAGGAAACCATTGACGACTACTACACAAATAAATTAAAGCGATTGGAAGAACCGGAGCATTTAATTGAAGACTCACAGATTTCAAAAATGCTGCCCCATGGACATAACTGAGGATACTGTTTTCCGGCTCCACTGTCAGGGCAAGCCATTTTGCTTTCTGCTGGCGTTAAATACCCGGGTATATATTCCTCAAAATAAAATCCATAAATATCAACGGTATATCTCTGTGGAATACCGAAAAACATATGCATGGGTACTTACCCCCTGTTTTTCAATTCTTGCCATTTTGACATTATAAAAACTCCTTTTTCTCCACAACCAGACGTTTCATTCCTTTAATTATATGGCTGCGCACCGTCCCCACATGATATCTGACACTGGCTTCCAGTGCAGCCTCATCCCGGTTATCAAGGCTTTCAAAAATTTTGGCATGCTCGGGCAGGGAGGTATCGGTGACACTTAAAAATACCAGATTCTGGCTGTAACGCAACATCAACACATCAAACAGCCCCTGGAGCATCTTAATTTGAATGGTGCAGTGGGACAAGGCGGCAAGGGTCATGTGAAATTTCATGTCCGTCATGATCCGTTTATAGTAATTATCATCCGCCACTGCTTTTTTATAATTTTCCACGGCAAGTTTAAGAGCCTCAACCCCCTCTTCATCCATATTTTTGATAATCTTGGGTACCAGAGAAACTTCCAACATCAGACGGGTATCATAAATTTCCTCCACCTCCCGGATGCTGATCTCGTTGACATAGTATCCTTTATTTGCCTCATGTCTAACAATGTTTGTAAATTCAAGCCACTTCAACGCCTGAATAACAGGGGTCATGCTGACACCGATGCGGGAAGCAAGATCCTTATATTTAATTTTCTGACCGGATTGAATTTCATTATAAAACAGCATTTGACGGATGGCCATGTAAGCCTTCTGGGTCATATCTGTTTTCTCAGGTTCTTTTTTATCATTTTTTCGAGGCATGGATTTCCTTTACATCAAAAATATATTCCCAGGGATTGATCACAATTCCCGCCGATTTAGGATAGGGATCACATAGGGATTCAAACTTCTCCCCCACCCCATGCCATGGAAATGGAATGGGAAACAACCCTATACTCCATCAAAATTCCTGAAATCACAAGATAATTTTTAATCAATTTTTAATTGACACACCATCTTTTTTGTGCAATATGTTTTATTGAAAAGTTTATTAAATAATTTATTAACTTTTTAATTAAATACACCCTATTTGAATTTAATACCGCTTTCCGGACTATTTTTTTAATCTGAACATGAAAGAAAATATTCGATTCAGTGGTAAGTACCCGAGCATATATTCCTCAAAATAAAATCTATAAATATCAATGGAATATGTCTGTGTAATACCGAAAAACATATGTGTGGGTACTTATGGGGTGGTTACAGCATTGGTCATTTTAGGATGGAGACAGTGATCCCATAAAATAAAACCCAGTAGCCCAATAGCCCAACCAAGCCAAATGTCTTTAATTTATGTGTTAACAAATATCGTAGAAAGGAGCGTAAAATAATGAATGGTGCTCAAACGATTGTCGAAATGTTAAAACAATATCAGGTAAAGGTATTGTTTGGTGTACCTGGAGACACCAGTATTAAACTTTATGAGGCACTATATGACAATCAGGAAAATATTACCCATGTCATGGCCAAGGACGAAAGATCAGCTGCCTTCATGGCCGATGCTTATGCAAGGCTTAGCCACAAGCCCGGCATTTGCGAATGTCCCTCGGGTGCTGGTTCCCTTTATACAGTTCCCGGTGTGGCCGAGGCCAATGCATCCTCCATTCCCGTCATTGCCATCACATCTGATGTTCCGCTATCCGGGGAAGGCAAGCAGACCATCACCGAGCTTGACACCCAAAAACTCTTTGAATCCATCAGCAAATGGGCTTATGTGGTCAAAGATGTTAAAAAAGTCCCAGAAGTGATGCGAAGGGCTTTCAGAATCGCCACTACAGGACGGCCCGGTGCGGTCCATCTGGCCATTCCCAAAGAGGTTCTGTACGGCGAACTTCCAGAATCAACCCCCCTTTACAGCGACGAAAACTGTTGCCAATACCCGGCATTCCGCACCCGGGGAGCCCGGGTGGAGCTGGAGAAAATGGTGGCTCACATGGTAGACGCTAAAAAGCTGACCCTCATTGTGGGGGGAGGTGCCAACCATTCCCAGGCAGGTGATGCCGTTCAATCCATGGCAGAATGGATGGTATCTCCAGTGGTCTCCACCATATCGGGTCAGGGTATCATGCCAGACAATCACCCTCTGGCATTGGGAGTCATCGGCGACAACGGTTTTCACCCCCATGCCCACCGGGCCATTGAGGAGGCAGATGTGCTGTTGTACATTGGCTGCAAAATGGGTTCCGTATCCACCATCAACTGGACCATGCCCTCGGAAAAACCTGGTAGAAAAATTCTCCAGATTGATCTCAACCCTGAGATGCTGTCCAATAACTTTCCCAACACCCTTAGCGTGGCTGGGGATGCAAGGTTGGTGGTGGAAGATCTGCTTACCCTTTTAAAGGGGAAAACCGCCCACAGGCAAGCATCGGACTGGGTTAATGATCTTAATGCCCAGCGCTGTTCATTCTGGCAAGAGGCTGAAAAGAATTTTCAGATGGATAGCACCCCTTTAAAACCCCATCGTATCATTGCCGAACTGAACCGCCACCTTGATGAAACCGCCATCGTCATTTCCGATGCTGGAACCCCCACCCCCTACACCACCCGGTATCTGAAACTGGCCGCTAAAAATTCCAGATTCATCATTCCCCGGGCTTACGGTGGCCTGGGCTATGCCATTCCCGCCGTGGTGGGTGCCCATTTTGCACGGCCCGATGCAAAACTTGTGGGACTGTTTGGCGATGGCTCCCTTGGTATGTCTGCCGGAGAGTTGGAGACCATCTCCAGACTCAATATTCCCGCTGTGCTCATCCACTTTAACAACAGTGCCTTTGGCTGGATCAAGGCCCTTCAGAAACTCCATTCCAACGAAAATTACTTTTCAGTAGATTTTAATGCAAACAACCCGGCTAAGGTGGCAGAAGGCTTCGGTTTAAAGGCTCTATCCATTGAAACCGTTGAAGAGTTGGAACAAGGGCTTGAAATTGCGTTTAATTCCAAAGCCCCCATATTTTTGGATGTGAAAAGCGAACCCGAATCCGATGACATTCCTCCGGTTTATTCCTGGATGCAGAACACATGAATCCTAAAAAAGACATTATGATCTCGTGAGTTGTAAGTTATATTTTCAATGCCTTCGCCAATTTTAAATTGAATTGGAATTTGGCGAAAGTATTGATTTTGCCAACTCTATTTTAAATTGATCCACCAACATTAACGGGGCTCCTCACAAGTTGTTTCATGCATATACACTAAAGAACCAACGGTGTGAAGCCTAACTTTCAACAAAGGGAGAAAACAATGAAAAAAGCAATGATCGGCATGTTCACATTTCTTGCGGCAGTCCTTATTACTCTGCCCGGCACAACCATGGCCAACGAATTCAAAGTCACAGAATCCACCACCATGACCTGGGTGGCCGGGGGCGTTGGCGGTGGCTGGTATGTCCAGGCCGGTGGTATTGCCAGAATGATCGCAGAAAAAGAACCCAACATTATTTTAAAAGTGGTTCCCGGCGGCGGTGTGGTCAATCCCGTACGCGTGTCCAGACATAAAGACGATTTTGGCTGGGGCATCACCTTTGTGGATAAAATGGCACTGAAGGGACTCGCACCAGTTTATAAAAAACCCAACCCGGATGTGCGCTCTCTGGGCGGTATTTTCGGCATCTATCACATCCATGTACTGGGAGCTGCCGACAAGGGTATCACTACCATGTCCCAGCTGGCTGATATGGTAAAAGCCGGTGAAAAAGTCAAAGTGGCCGCCCCCATGAAAGGAACTTCAGATTTACCCCTGATGAACACCATTCTGGAATTTTATGGCATCTCCCTGGATGACATCAAAAAATCAGGTGGCAAGGTCTTCCATTCCGTTTATTCCGACATGGTCAACCTCTATAAAGACAAACATGTGGATTTTGTATTTACCCATCTGGGACTTCCCGGTGCAGCCATCACCGAGATGACTGTCAGTCGTGATTCATCCCTGATTTCGCTATCTAATGACTGTATCAACCACCTCAATGCGGAGCTTGGCACCCTGTCTCTGGATTCCGGCAGAAGCATGATTCCCAAGGGAACTTACAAAGATCAGACCGATGATGTTTCTACAGTTGTGTCGGCGGGTGAGCTGATCATCAACAAAGATGTGCCGGATAATGTGGCGTATACCGTCATTAAAATCATCTGTGAAAATACAAAAGAACTTTACGCCATCAACCCGGCTAACAAAAATTTCATACCTGAAACCGGATGGAAAAATGTGGCACTTCCCCTCCACCCCGGGGCAGAAAAATATTATAAAGATGCTGGATTCATGAAGTAAGGGACTTCATAAGAATAAAACTACCCACTTTCAAACCGGATGCCCAGTATTTGCAGCATGTCTTAAGTGAAAACGGGTAGATTATTTGTTGGAAGGACTCGCTGCGCTCGCCTTCCAACCAAAAGTTGCAACAGACATGCTTCGCATGCTGATGAACTTTTGGTTATGAACTCCCTAAGCATAAATTTTAGAAAGAATCGGAATCGGATTGAACAGAATTTATTCCACTGCCTTTCTAATCAATATATCTTGTACCTTGGACGGTCATTGCCTCTAACATGGAGCCAATGACCGTCAAAAGATAAATAAAATAGCCAGACCAGCCATGCTCACCAAGCCGTTCGAACAATTGAGGCGTTAGAGCTGTTCGACTAAGTTCCAGATAACCTGCAGAGCAAAAGGGCTGATCGCCTTTGGCTCCCAATGGGCAGAACCCATCCCTCGCCAGGGGCTCTGCTGTCGGTATTTTAATGCTGTATTTATCATAAACAAATCAGGGGATGTGTCATGAATAAACTCAATACCTGGCAAGACAAGGCCATTGGTGCCTGGCTTGTCATTGTTTCCATTTTTCAGTTGTATACGGCCACTGTGGGGATTTTTCAGCCCCGGATACAGCGGGGCATTCATCTCATGTTTTTGTTGCCTGCTGCCTTTGTTTTGTTTCCAGCATTTAACAAGGAACGCTTGAAAGTGGGCATTGGTAACTGGGTTTTAGCACTCTTGTCCATTTTTCCTCCCTTGTACATAGTCATTTTCCATGAACGGCTCACCGAACGTATGGAATTTGTGGATGATGTTCTGCCCATTGAGCTTATCCTTGGCAGCATGATGATTCTCTTACTTCTGGAGGCCGTCCGCCGGGCCGTGGTTCCGGCCATGGCAATTCTCATTGGCGGTGCCTTTGTCTATCTTTTAGCAGCCCCCTATCTTTCCGGGGTGTTTTATGCAAAACCCCTACCCTTTACCGAACTCATTGAAATGCAATATCTCATCACCGATGCCGGCATTTTTGGCTCCATCACTGGGGTTTCGGCCACCTTTGTGGCGTTGTTTGTCATTTTTGGAGCCTTCATGGAAGTGACAAAAACAGGACAGTTCTTCACGGATCTGGCCTGTAGAGTGGCGGGTAAAAGCAATGGTGGGCCGGCTAAAATCGCAGTTATTTCCTCCGGGCTTTTTGGCTCAATCTCCGGCGTGGCCGCAGCCAATGTGTATTCCACTGGTGTTTTCACCATTCCTTTGATGAAAAAATTGGGATATCGCCGCAGATTTGCCGGAGCCGTGGAAGCAGCAGCCTCCACAGGCGGGATGCTCATGCCCCCAGTGATGGGGGCTGGTGCCTTTGTCATGGCTGAAATCACAGGTATCTCCTATGTCAACATCGTCATCGCCGCCATGCTCGGCTCCCTGCTGTTATATGCCAGCATGGTGATTCGAGTCCATTACACGGCAAAAAGAGAAAATCTGTCCGGGGTAACAGAATCGGATATCATTTCTTATAAGCAACTTTTAAGGGATTCCTATCTGCTAATTCCCATGGTTTTTCTGGTGGTGATGCTTCTTCGTGGGTATTCGCCCTTTATGGCAGCCAATGCAGCCATCGGCGTTACTTTTTTGATCAGTTTCCTTAAAAAAGAGACCCGCATGACCCCGGCCCGCCTCTGGCAGACCTTGAGTCTTGCCGGTCGTAACATGATCATGATTGCCCTTGCCTGTGCTGGAGCTGGCATGGTGGTGGCCATTGTCACCCACACCGGCCTTGCCCTTGGCATTGCCACTGTCATCACCAACTGGTCTGGGGGCCACATGCTGCCAGCCATGCTGTTGATCATGTTCACCTCTCTTGTTATGGGCATGGGGCTTCCCTGTACCCCGGCCTACATTATTGCCATTACCATTGGTGGCCCTGCCCTGCTTGCCATGGGCGCGGATATGCTGTCAGCCCATCTGTTTGTCTATTATTTTGCCGTCCTTGCCGGAGTAACCCCGCCGGTGTGCGTCCCTGCCTTTTGTGCCGCCTCCATTGCCAATTCTAAACCCCTTCAAACGGGCATAGAGGCTTTTAAACTGTCCCTGGCTGGATTTTTAATTCCCTATGTGTTTGTGTTTAACCCGGCCCTGCTCATGCGGGGTACCCCCCTTGAAATTATCACGGTGGTGCTGGGGCTGGTGGTTGCCATCATCTTTTTTGCTGGGGCACTGAGTGGATATTTTTTCAAACCCTTGAATATGATTTCAAAGGCAGGTTTGCTGGTTCTGGCAGGGCTTACCACCTTTTTATGCGCCAGACCCGACGTGATTAACTCGTCACTGGCCAGAATCACGATAGTGACAATCCTTGCAAGCATTGTATTCCGGCCCTTGTGGTTAAAAACCAGGGCCGCCAAGGGGATGAACTCCGGACAAAATGCCTGACCCTGTTCTCCCGGAGAAATGTTCTTGACATATTCCCAAACTTAAAGGATTGGGATTCTAAAAGATCGCTATTAAAAATTTCTGATTCATCGAGATAAAGGACCTATTAGTTTGAAACAGATAAAACCGCATATCCTCATCATTGGCGGTGGGGTCATCGGCACCGCCATTGCCTATCATCTGGCCAAACAAAATGCCCGGGTGACCCTTATTGAAGAAAAAGATCTTGCCTCGGGCAGTTCCGGTGCCTGTGACGGTCTGGTGTTCATGCAGTCCAAGAAACCGGGCATCCACCTTTCCCTTGCCATGGAAAGCCTTAAACGCTTTCAATCATTGCAACAGGAATTGCCCGTTGACATTGAATTTAAGCAGACCGGCGGCATGGTGATCATTGAGACCGATGCCGAATACCGGGCCATGGAAAAATACACCCAGGAGCAGCAAAAGAACGATCTGGATGTACGCCTGCTGGACCGCACCCAGACCCTTGAAAAAGAACCTTTTTTATCCCATGATATTCTGGGTGCTTCTTTTTCCCCTCTGGACGGCCAGGTCAACCCCATCAATCTGGCACTGGGATTTGCCCAGGCAGCTAAAAGAGCCCATGCAGACATTGTCACCCAGACAAAAGTACTGGGCCTTGGCACAAAAAACAACCGGCTGACAGGGGTTCATACCACCCGGGGATTTTTTAAAGCCGACATGGTGGTCAATGCCGCCGGGTCCATGGCATCCAGGGTGTCGGACATGGTGGGGATATCGCTTCCCATCCGCCCCCGTCGGGGTCAAATCGTGGTGACCCACGGGGCAAGACCCGTGCTTCGCCATTGCATGATCTCCGCCAAGTACATTGCCGCCAAATACGATCCCTCCCTGGCAGACAAGGGCGGAGAAGGGATCTCCATGGAACAGACGGACAATGGCAACCTGCTATTGGGTTCCACCCGGGAATTTGTGGGATTTAATAAAGAAAACACCCTGGAGGGCATCAAAAAGATCATCTCCCAGACTGCCGGTCTTCTTCCGGTGTTAAAAACATTTCAGGTAATCCGCACCTTTGCAGGACTTCGGCCCTACACCCCGGATGGTCTGCCCATTCTGGGGCCGGTGAAGTCTTTGGAGGGATTTATCATGGCCGCTGGACACGAGGGCGATGGCATTGCCCTGTCCCCCATCACAGGGGATCTCATGGCCCAGATGCTTTTAGGGCATCCTTTGCCCATTAACCTGGATGCTTTTTCTCCAGACCGATTTGAAAACAAAGGGTAAATATTCGGCCAGCACCCCACTTTCGCCTATTTTGGCCTGCTCACCTAACATTCGTATGCTACGCAGTCCCAAATAAACGAATATGGGCACCGGCCAAATATTTATATGACCATCCCTAATATTTACCGCAGAGGAACTGAAAGCTAATGGATAAGAAGGGAATAAAAACAGACACAGATCTTAGAATCGGGTCTGTGCAACGGGGCAAAAAAATAACCCTCACCGTGGACGGAAAGCCCGTCACTGCCCATGAGGGAGAGACCGTTCATGCGGCCCTGGTGGCATCGGGCATTCAAATATTGGGGATCACCCGAAAGAGCCATCAAAACCGAGGTATTTTATGCGGTATGGGTATCTGCTATCAATGCCGGGTTGAGATTAACGGCATTCCGGACCAGCGGGCCTGCATGACACAGGTAAAGGCGAACATGGATATTTTAACCCACCAGACTAACTCCCATAATACCCACCCGGACATGAAACTTTCTCCGGGCAGACAGGGGTCAGAAATCCAGGGGGAAATGTAGAAATGACGGTGCAATGTAAGTATCACGTAATTATTGTGGGATGCGGCTTGGCAGGGATGTCCGCCGCCGACACCCTTGCCGGTAAGGGACTGGACATTTTGATCATTGATGAAAACGTCCATGCCGGGGGTCAATTGATCCGGAAAGTACCCAAAAAAGTCCCATGGTTTCCCCGCATGGAGCCCGATGGCATGAAAAAAAAGGGGTTTAGCCTGGCCCAGCGGGTAAACCGCCTGAGCCGGGAAACAAATATCCCCTCAGGCCAGGGCATGGAACGCCTGATCCAGGCCCAGGTGCTGGGTATTTTCAATGAAAACAGACTTTTGATCCAGACATCTTCCCCTGACAAAGGGGAGACCATGGTGGATGTCCAGGCAGATCATCTGATCCTGGCCACCGGTGCCCGGGAACGATATCTCCCCTTTAAGGGGTGGAATCTGCCCGGTGTTATCTCATTGGGGGCGGCTCAGATTCTCATGAAAAGCCATGGGGTGCTGCCCGCCCAGGAAACCCTTATTGCTGGGAGCAGCCCGCTTCAGATGGTGCTGGCCACAGAACTTTTGACCAATGGGGGCCGGGTGAGTGCCCTTTTGGATGAAAATACCCTGAAAAAGAAATTCTCTTTTCTACCCCACATTAAAAATCATTGGCCCAAGCTTCTGGAGGGTGGTTTTCACATGGGCAAAATGGCCCTGGCCCACACCCCCATGAAACAAGGGGTTCGCATTGTTGAAGCTTGTGGAGGAGAGAGGCTGGAGTCAGTGATTGTTGCAAAAATAAACTTTAAAGGTCATGTGATCCTGGGTACGGAAACAACCTGGCCCACCCGTTCCCTTGCCATGGGATATGGCTTTGTTCCCAACATTGAACTGCCAGTGCAGGCAGGGTGTGATGTCTCCTATGACAAAGACAAGGGGGGCTGGGTGATCCAGGTGGATGATCATCTTGAAACCTCGGTGCCGGGGGTTTATGCCGCAGGCGAAATCACCGGTATTGCCGGTGCCAAGAAATCCCATGTGGAGGGTAAACTGGTGGCCCTGTCCATCCTGGAAAAACTGGGCAAAAGGGATCAAGCGGGGGTGACTGATGGAAAAGATAGCTTGCAAGGGGAATATCGTCGATTGATAGCCCAGCGTCGTCGCCAGATGGATTATGGGGTGTTTCTCAATGATCTTTGCCGGGTGCCATCTTCGGCCTACGCTGCCATCCCCGATGATACTATTATCTGCCGGTGCGAAGAGATCACCATGGGACAGATCAAAAAAAGTATAGGACAGGGTTTTCACACCACCGGGGGGCTTAAAAAAGCCACTCGATGCGGCATGGGACGATGCCAGGGCCGCATCTGTGGACCTGTTATCCTTGATATTATTACGGCGTTGACCCGGAAAAAACCGGAGAACATTGGCGCTTCCCACACCAGAGCACCGGTGAAGAATGTGGGGGTGGGTGCTTTTTTAAATTCGTGATAGGCGCATATATCCATCACCGGCACAACAAAAAAGGTAATGATCTCATGCCGCCCTCGACGGCTGCCCTGACCGAAACGGGAACGTCGGGGGGTATTTTTGCCCTTCCAGGTTAAACCACAGAAACTGCGGGCAAGTTTGTCCTCAAACAGAGTCTGTGCTTATTAACGCCTAAAAGGGCAAAAAGTCTCCCCCTTTGGTTCCCAATGTTCCGGTCAGGGCAGCCGACGGGGGTTCTGTTGTCGGTACTTCCATACAAACTAATCCTACAGAAGAGATTCCTATGGTTGCTTCCCCAAAAGTAATATCTCCTGCCCCGTTCATGGGCATTATCATGCTGGACACCACCTTTCCCCGTATCAAGGGAGATATCGGCAATCCTGCCACATTTGATTTCCCAGTCCAGTATCAGGTGGTGAAAAACGCCTCTGTGGAACGTCTGGTGATTAAGGCCGACGAAAATCTGATACAACCCTTCATCGACACGGGGCGCGACCTGATTAACTCGGGGGCCATTGCCCTTGGTACCTCATGCGGCTTTCTGGCCCTGTTTCATAAAGCCTTGATAACGGCCCTGGATGTTCCCGTGTTTTCATCCAGCTTACTCCAGGTACACCTGGCTCGGACGATTTTAAAATCCGGTCAGAAGGTGGGGATTATCACCGCCCGAAAATCTGCTCTGACCCGGAAACATCTGAACGCCATCGGCATTGAAGATATCCCTATGGCCATACAGGGCATGGATCAGGCAAGGGAGTTCACCGAGGTGTTTATCCAGGGCAAAACCACTTTGGATGAAGCCCTGTGCCGCAGGGAAATGGCGGCGGCTGCCCGGGAGCTGATCACCACCCATCCCGAGGTGGGTCCTATTGTGCTGGAATGTACCAATATGCCGCCCTATGCTAACGAAATCCGTCAGGTCACCGGGCGACTGGTGTTTGATGTTACCACTTTGATTAATACTGCCTGGGCTTCGCTCCTGCCCATAAATATTTCGAGCTGTGCGGGTAGCAATTATTTGCTGCGCATTAACAATACAAATGTAATAAATTAGAGCTGTTTGAGCCTTTAATCTGTATCTATACTATTGTAAATAGCACTGAGGTTCCAGTCCAAATAGGCTCAGCGATGACCTACCCGCACAGCTCGAAATATTTCAGGAATCAAGCAGCGAGCCTTTCAGAATAAAAAAGTTCATTCCATTGATCGTTAAGCTGAACGGCCTTAAGAATGCCAAGAGATTTACTGCCAGATGTGCTCCAGTTCATCCCATTGTGCTTTTGTCGTTCTCCCACAACCTGATTCACACCGCTTTCCACGCGCCCGTTTCCAATAACCTTTCCAAGGCGTTTCCGTTCTTCGTAATTTATGATTTCGGCACGGTACTTATCAAGATAGCCTACAATCCCTGTTTCCACTTCATCCGCATCTCACAGGCAATTCATGCTCTTCAATCTTGCCCATGGCCTCATCGATTTTTCCAGGCCACAAATATGAAAATCTCGAATTAATCAACAGACTCATTGATCAAGTCACACGCGAATTCAACCTCTCAACGATAATGCAAGTCTGACTACTCCCGGTATATGTCAAAATAAAAAAACTTGATCATTGAGATTTAGATTATTATACTTGTCTGTGCTGAAAAGCAAGGTGCCTGGGCAATTCTATTATGGTGCTTAAGAAAAACCATTGGCATGTAATCAGATGATTCCGTTCTTGATTTGAGACACAACATGATCCAAAATTAAAAATGAGGAAGAAGTGGCATGACCTATGAAGGACACCCACTGCCCCCTTTAATTGAAGGGGTGCTGGTTAAACGGTATAAACGATTTCTGGCGGATGTGATCTTGAATGATGGGACCATGGTAACAGCCCATTGCCCCAATTCTGGGTCCATGCGGGGCTGCAGTGAACCCGGGCGGCCGGTGTACCTTTCCCAGAGTGACAATCCCAAAAGAAAACTCAAATATACCTGGGAACTCATGGAGATGCCCCACACCCTCATTGGTATCAATACCTTGATACCCAATAAACTGGTGCTGGCCTCCATTGCCCATGGACTGGTGCCGGAATTGTCGGGGTATTCTCAGTTTAAGCCTGAGATTAAAACCAGCGACCACACCCGGCTGGATATTTTACTCACCAGGGACAATGGGGAAAAGTGTTACGTGGAGGTGAAAAACTGCACACTGGTGGAAGAGGGCGTGGCACGCTTTCCTGACGCTGTCACCACCCGGGGCCAGAAACATCTGGACGAACTGGAGTGGCTGGCGACAAAAGGCCATCGGGCCGTTTTGTTTTTTCTGATCCAACGCATGGATGCCATTCGTTTTAAACCGGCAGCGGACATTGACCCGGTGTATGCGGATGCCCTGGCAAGGGTGGCTGAAAATGGTGTGGAAGTGATTGCCAGAAGTGCTGTGATGACCCGGGAGATGATCTCCATGGGTAAGCCGTTGCCTATGGTTCTCACATCCTGAAACCAGGTTTGGCTCTGACCCGATGGGCCATTGAAAAAATCCAGAAACTGGAATATGATGGTGCTGATATCGTTTTTGTTAGAGTTTTAGGGGAAATTGAGTAAGGATCAGTCCTGTGATCCACCGGTTTTCGAGCTACTCCCGTTCATGGAAGACTACATTAAATTGTCATATTATTATTTTCAAAATAAGGGGTGCAATGAAGCTTTTTTACAAAGTTTATATCTTTTTAATCATTACGCTCATAGTTATCCTGGGATGGTATGGCTATATCGTTTATCAGCGTGAAATCAACCAATTCAACAATGATATGGAAAGGAATGCCTTTCTACTGGGGCAGGCTATCTCTGGCCCTATTGGACATATCTGGGAACAATCCGGTATGGACATGGCCCTTGAGTTAATTAATGATTTCAACCGGAGTGAAGACCAAATAGACATCAGATGGATCTGGCTCGATAATCGTTCCCATGACCTGCAGACGACCCGATTGCCATCCAATTTGCGAAATAGAATCATTAGCGGCGAAAGCATCTCCTTGACCATGAACGACCTCAAAGGGGAACCGTACCGGTTCTCCTATATACCCATCAAAATACCCCAAAATCCCATGGGTGCCATTGAAATATCCGAATCTTTAATGAAAATGAAAAAATATACACGGGATTCATTCGTCCATCTTTTTTACACTGGCGGTCTCCTTCTCCTGACGTTCGGTATCATTCTATGGCATCGCTTCAACATCTGGATTCATCAACCCCTCCAGCGATTCATCGAAAAATCGGCGAAGATAGGTGAGGGCGATCTGGATCCTGATCTGGAGGTCAAAGGAAATGATGAATTCAGCCAGTTGGCTGCCACATTTAATGGTATGTGTGAAAATCTCAATGCCACGTTGAAGTCCATTCGTATTGAACATGAAAAACGGATCGGTGCGCTGGAGCAACTGCGGCATACGGAAAGACTCGCCACCCTTGGCAGACTTTCAGCAGGTGTGGCCCACGAACTTGGCACACCCCTAAATGTTATATCAGGTCGTTCCAAACTGATCCACAAAGGGCAGCTTACCCCCCCGGAAATCGTGGACAATGCCCGAATTATCGGTGAGCAGTCGAAGCGCATGACCCGAATTATCCAGAGCCTGCTTGATTTTTCAAGGAGACGGCAGCTAAATCGACAATATGAGGATATGACCCTGGTGGTGGGTAAGGTCGTCGAAATGCTCACCTCAACCGCCACAAAGGCAAAGGTCTCATTGAAACTGGTACAAAAAGAAAAATTGCCCCAGGTTCTCATTGATTTTTCCCAGATTCAACAGGTACTGACCAATTTGATCATGAACGGCATACAGGCAATGCCCGAGGGGGGCACCCTTTTGTTGTCGTTGTTTACGATAGAGACACATCCGCCTGAAGAAAATTTTGCAGACAAACCTTATCTGGCGGTCCAGGTGGAAGACGAGGGACAAGGAATCGCCGAAGAAAACATGGCGTATCTTTTTGAACCTTTTTTTACAACCAAAGAAATGGGGCAGGGAAGCGGTTTGGGACTGTCCATTGTCTTTGGTATTGTTGAAGAACATGGCGGTTGGATCAACGTAAAGAACCGGGCTGATAGGGGCGCCTGTCTCACCGTCTTTTTTCCGGTGGAGGTTAGCTGATGACTGGAAAGGTGTTGATTGTGGATGATGATCAGGCCATGTGTGAAATGCTTGATTCTGATCTGCGTATGCGTGGGTTTTCTCCCACCTGGTTTACCCGGGCCGACGAGGCACTCGCCCACATCAATGAAACAGAATACAATGTCATTCTAACGGATATAAATATGCCCGGTATGTCCGGCATCCAGTTATGTGAACGGATGTCCCTTAACCGGCCGGATATTCCGGTTATTGCCATAACAGGCTTTGGCAGTCTTGAAACTGCCATATCAGCCATTCGAGCTGGCGCATATGATTTTGTTTCCAAACCCGTGGATACGGATCTCCTTGAACTGATACTGGATAGGGCAATTTCACACCATTTGCTCCAGGAAAAAATAAAACAACTCAGCAAAGAAAAAGAACAACCCAATGGCATGGCTGATATCATTGGGCAAAGTCTGCCCATGCAATCCCTTTTTTCCCGGATCAGTCGAGTTGCCAGCACCAATGCCTCGGTGCTTATCTGTGGAGAGACCGGTACGGGAAAGGAATTGGTGGCCCAGACACTGCACAAAAAGGCAATGGGGAGAAAAGGCCCTTTTGTGCCGATTAATTGTTCGACGTTGCCCGAGCACCTCCTGGAGAGTGAGCTTTTCGGGCACAAACGGGGTGCCTTTACAGACGCCGGGAAAGATCATTCAGGGCTTTTCCTTGAGGCGGAAGGTGGCACTCTCTTTCTGGATGAAATCGGAGAGATCCCCATACGTCTACAACCCAAGTTGTTGCGTGTCCTTGAAGAAAGACGTCTCAGACCGGTTGGCGGAAACCGAGAAATTGCCTTTGATGTTCGAATCATCTCTGCTACCAATCGGGATTTGGAATCTGCTGTAGAGGAAAAGAGGTTCCGGGATGACCTGTTTTATCGTATTAATGTCATTCAGCTGGAGGTGCCGCCCCTGCGCGCGCGTGGAACAGACATTCTTTTGCTGGCCAATCATTTTGTAAAATATTTTGCGGACTGCACCGAAAAACAGGTGAGCGGCATCTCAAATGGTGCAGCTAAAAAATTGCTCGCTTACTCGTGGCCGGGAAATGTCCGAGAACTTCGCAATGCCGTTGAACGCGCTGTGGTACTGACCCGTTTCAACAAATTGACTGTTGACGATTTTCCTAAAAAAATCAGGACGTACCCGGCCGATGAACTGGTATTGGGAACCGGTGACCCTTCAGAACTTGTTTCCATGGAAGAGATGGAGCGTCGCTATATCCTGCATGTGATGAAAATCGTAAAGGAAAATCGAACCATGGCAGCTCGCATACTGAAACTGGATCGCAAGACCCTTTATCGAAAATTACAGAAATATAAGATTGATCCATCGGAATAAGTACCCACATATATATTTTTCAGTATTCAATGAATATATATCGTTGATATCTCTGGGTTTTATGTTGAAGAACATATGCTCGGGTACTTAACGTAAGGAATGAGTCCGCAATAACTTTTCCATTTCGGAGGCGGGGACACATTTCGGAGGCGGGAACAGATTTGAAAATCTGTCCCCTAAGCGCAGGTCTCTTGTCCAGCCAAATATCATCATAAACTTCATCCCTCTGATTTTCTTTTTTAAAATCCATTATTTTTTGTTCATCAATTTTGCTGTATGGCACAGGCGCTATCTTTTGCTGCTTTCAGCAAAAATGTTTCGTCAAAAGGACCCACCCAAATAATATCGACTAAAAGTTACCAGCCTTGATATCCAGATGGGGCATTTTCCCCGACCGGGGCATTTTGCCCCATTCTATATGATCTAATTATCTGATTTTACAACAAAAAAACATGGCACGGATTCTGCTTTAATCAGAACTTAGCGGTGGTGTTAATTTGTTTTTGCAACAAAATAAAAGCCGGATAATTCACCGGATATTTCTTGGAATCGTCAAAGATGGAGATAAAAAATGAGAGCAAATTCAACAAACCTTAAATCAAGGCAAAAAAACCTGTGTAACCCCTTGGGAAACGATACGTTTCATATCCTGCTCGCAGATGATGATAATGAGATGCGTAAACTTTTGTCCCAGATGTTTCATAAGGCTGGTTTTGCGGTCACAGAATGCATAAACGGCATAGATTTGCTGATGCATCTGGAATCATTCCTTTTTCCCGAAGAACAAAAGCAACATAAGTTCGATCTCATTATTTCAGATATTCGAATGCCCGGACTTACCGGAATGGAAATACTTGAAGGCATTCAGAGTGGCAGGGGATTTCCACCCATGATACTGATTACCGCATTTGGTGATGAAGAGACGCATCTTCAGGCGAAAAAATTCAATGCCGCAGCTATGTTTGACAAACCTTTTGACATTGATGATCTCCTGGACAAGGTCAAAGAATTGCTTTTCTGAGACATCAAAACGCCTGGATTCTTTTGTTTTCAAACAGATTTTTCATTCTTCATCAGGGGGGACTTTTTTCCATGACAACCAGAAAATGGGTTATTATTCCTGTATTGCTGGGCTCCATGGCTGTCGTATTTGGGACTTTGAATTTCACCGACAAAAAAAAACCGATTCCGGTAACAAAACAATCCCACATGACGGAATCCAATAGCAACACCAACGTTGACCGATCCCGGCAGCCAGAGTATGTTTCCGTGGGCTTAAAACGGGGGTTTAAAACCTTGATTGCCGGAGAAACCGGCAGCTTTGAACTTGAAGCCCGGCTGAATGAAACAAAAAACAGTAAAGAGGGGCCTCTGACCTGGAATGCAAATACCGACGGCAACGCTATGATGGTTTGGATAGCCTCCCCACGGGATAGTGGTATTGCCTTCCTTGGCACGGATCAGCTGGATAGGCCCCAGTATCATCTGCTGGTGAAGTTCCCGGTACCAGAAAAGAATTTTTCCGGACCGCTGACAGCCAAGGTTAACTACATTGTGGATTCCAAGACCAAAGCCGGGCACCACTCACTCTGGCTGGATATTTCTTCCGAACTGATCTCCCCCAACGGCAAAAAAATATACGATGCAGGGGTCGCCAAAGTTCCATTTAAAGTTGATACCCACCTGTTTACCAAGTTGCTGATGTTATTTGTCGTCGGCATTGCGGTTGTCCTTTTTATTTTTGAGTGGGTACGGGTGGATGTCGTCGGTATATTGATGATGGTGCTGCTGCCTGAACTGGGATTACTTCGGGCCGAGGACACGTTTCGAGGTATCAGCAGTAATGCGGTGATTTCCATCATCGGGGTCATGATCATCAGCTACGGTCTGAACCGGGCAGGCATCGTCAATCGAATCATTCACCCCCTACTGGCATTTGTCGGTCGCAGCCGTTCCAAGCTTGTCGTGAGCTTTTGCAGTATGATTGCCGCCATATCCGGCATCATGCAAAATACCGGCGCAGCTGTGCTTTTTTTGCCCGCCATCCGTCTTGTGACTTCCCAAAGGCTCAAGATCCATATCTCACGGGTTCTCATGCCCATTGGAATGGCGGCTATTCTTGGTGGAACGTTAACCATGATTGGTACGAGCCCTCTGATCCTGCTCAACGATATTCTGCCGTCAGGTATGCCCAAATTTGGATTTCTGGAACTTACACCCATCGGTCTGGCGCTTGTTGTCGGGGGAATCGCTTATCTTTCGACTTTTGGCCTTAGCATGCTTGAAAAAAAGTCAATGTCTTTGGATGGTTTGAACAATAATGTCGACTGTGATAATGCCAACAGTATTCTGTGTTCATATCCGGAAATTACCGGACCCTATGAAATTTTTATTCCCACTACATATCACCCCGGAGAAGGCCCCCAAGAGGTGGCCGACATTCGAAAGCAGTATCTGGTTAACATTGTGGCATCGGCCAAAGACAGCAATACCCGTAATATGGTTCCGTTACCGGGTAAAAGTATTCAACCTGGTTTTGCATTGTGTGCCTATGGACCCGAAAAACAGGTTCTTGAGTTCGTCCAGGATTACGGGTTGATTCTCAGAGAAGAGGGAAACTGTTTCAAGGATACCATGTTTAATCCTTCCATGGCGGGAATCGTTGAAGCGGTGGTTTCTCCACGCTCCATCCTGATCGGCCGGACCATAAAAGAAAGCCGATTCCGTGAAACGTTTGGCATTACCGCTCTTGCCATCCATCAAATCGGGAAAAACTACTACAGAGAGCTGGCCGATCGCCCCCTGCAATCCGGGGATACCGTTTTACTCCAGGGCACATGGAAACAATTTCATACCCTCCAGGATTTTTACCAGAATTTTATCATTATCTCTTCCTTTGAGGAGGAATTTCACCGACCTGAAAAAGCCAAATGGGCGTTAGCCTGTTTTCTTACCTCCCTTGTTTTGATGCTCATTTCAAGTTTCTATTTTCAATCCCGTGCCTATAATCCCATTCCCTTGTCGGTCTGCCTCATGGCAGGCGCGTTGGGTATGATCTTGACAAACGTTATAGACGTTGGCGAGGCATACCATTCGGTGGACTGGCGTACCGTTTTTCTGTTGGGCGGGCTTATTCCCCTTGGCATGGCGGTTGATCAGACAGGCACTGCAGAATGGATCGCAAGAAGTATTGTTCTGGGTCTGGGGGACTTTATGTCACCCCTGGTGCTCTTAATTGTCCTGGCAGTCATGAGCTGCGGATTTACAATGGTCATTTCCAATGTGGGTGCCTGTGCACTTCTGGTTCCCCTGGGTATTTCACTGGCGAATCAAATTGGCATCGACCCGCGCGTAGCGGCGATTGTCGTCGGCATTGGTGTTTCAAATTCTTTTATGCTTCCGACCCATCAGGTTAATGCGCTTTATATGGGGCCCGGAGAATACCGAACCAAAGACTATATTCAAATCGGGGGACTTTTGAGTGTTATTTATATCGGGATTCTGGTTGGACTGGTATATTTCTTCTATCTTTAAGAGATGAATCAATGTTGCGGTTTTTTGCTTAATTTCAGCTTGTCGTTGTCGGAAAAAACTTAAATTTTAGAATAAGGGAGGAAAATCATGGCGATTATTACAATATCGAGAGGGTCCTACTGCAAAGGTAAGGAGGTGGCTGAAATGGTCGCCCAACGACTGGGATATCGCTGCTTGAGTCGTGAGGTGATCCTGGATGCCAGCGAATATTCTAATATTTCAGAAATTAAACTTATCAAGGCGATCCATGATGCACCATCCATTCTGGATCGCTTCGGTCGCAGTAAACGCTCTTTTATAGCGTATTACCAGAGGGCCCTCAGCCTCAGCGTACAGAATGACAATGTTGTGTATCATGGTCTGGCCGGGCATCTGCTGCTGACAGGGATACCCCATGTACTCAAGGTCAGGATAACCGCTGATCTTGACCATCGCGTGGCCCTTGAGATGAAACGTGATGGCATCCCCATGAAAGAGGCCAGGAGGCTGATTTTAAAAGATGACCAGGAACGTCGAAAATGGACACAAAGTCTTTATGGAGTGGACCCCAGGGATAGTTCTCTTTATGATTTCACGATCCACGTCCAACGCTATACCGTAAACGATGCGGTGGATTTCATCTGTCGTTCAGCAAACCTTGAGCAGTTTCAAACCACCAGCAAATCTCAAAAAATTCTGGACGATCTGGCCCTTTCCACCCAAGTGAAAGTGGCCCTTATGGATGCTTTCCACAACATCTTTGTAAAAAGTGATCATGGCAATGTCCTGATTTACGTTAAAAGCGACATGCCAAAGTTGCGTAAATTACAGATAGCAGCTAAGGATCTCATTGACAAGATTCCCGGGATTTACTCCATGGAGGTCCATCCTGGGGGTGTGACTCCACCTGGTGCTGTCTAAATTTATACCGTGTTTCATAGCCGTGGATTTGTCGTTGCCAGTTTATCAGTCCGGTGTATCATACCTACCAATAATAAAAGGATCTGGCAGACTTGGTCTTTTATATGGTAAAAGGAGGAATATATTATTTTATAATAACATTGTCGTGGTCCATGGGAAAATGAGACAAAGATGCAAAGGCCAATATTTTGAAAATCTCAAAACTGAACAGTCTCCAGGGTAAACTTCTTAGTTTCGTACTTTTGCCGGTGTTCTGTATTATTTTGATCTGGGGCATTGCCAGTTTTATCTATACCCGGGATGCCATGATTCAGCAGTGGAACGAGTCTGCCATATTGAAACTTCAGCGGGCAGCCCATCTCATTGAAATGCGCATGCTCAGGCCCGTTGAACTCATTGAATTGATGTACAAAACCATTCCCAATGGGCAGTCTCCGCTTTTCAATGAAATGGTGACCTCGGCCCTGGAGAATCTGGATGGGGTGGTAAAGGTATCCTTTACCTATGCCGGGAAGAAAAGTCCATTGCCCATGAAAGAGTCCACGGGCATGCCCTGGAAACAAATGAGGACATACCGGCACAGCCGTGTGGTAGCTGTCTCTCCTCCGGAATATGACACCGATGCCGGTGGCACCACATTTGCGCTTGTGATACATCTTCTGGACGATCAGAAACAGATGGTGGGTACCCTTGAATTGACCATGCGATTTTCAACCCTCATTGATGATATTCACCTGGATCGTCTGGAGTGGTTTAAACATGGCATGGCCTGTATTGTGGACAACCGTCAAAAATTTCTTTTTCACACAAATGCGGCCATGGTGGGACGTCATTCGCTTGGGGATTCCGATGATCCGCTGGAGCTGGATATTCTAAAAGCCCTGGAAAAAAAAGGCAATGGAACGGTTGCCGGTGCGGGCCATCCACCCAAACTCATTGCAGGATTTTATAAATTGGACAATGTGCCCTGGACCATCATCATCTATGGCCGGGGTGAGGATATCTTAAAGCCCATTATTCAATATCGCAATATCTTTGGTATGAGTGGTTTATTTATCATTGGCCTTGTTATTTTTCTCATACGAACCCATGGATTGAAACTCACAGACAATATCCGTCAGCTTTGCAAACGGGCGGGACATGTGGCCCGGGGGGAGTATGGAGACCCCATCCAGATCAACAGCCGGGATGAAATGGGCATGCTGGTTGAAAATTTTAATGCCATGGTGGAGGGGCTTAAGGAGCGGGATTTTATCCGCAACTCTTTTGGGCGGTATGTGGACCCTGACTTTGCCCGGCAATTGATGAAACGACCCGATGCAGGGCAGCTGGGAGGTATCCGAAAAGAGGTGGTGGTGATGATGACAGACATCCGGGGCTTTACCCGCATGGCTGAAGCCTTAACTCCTGAAACCACCATTGATCTGTTGAATGGTTATTTTTCCCTCATTATTGAGATCATTGATGCCCATCAGGGCATCATAGTTGATTTTTTGGGAGATGGTATTCTGGTTTTCTTTGAATCTCGGGACCCGTCACCATCGGAAACTGCCATGCTGGATACCCTCCGAAATACCATCCAGTGTGCGGTTAAAATGCAAGAGAAGATGGTTCTGTTCAACCGGGATATCAAGGAAAAAGAGATTCCTGAAATACACATGGGCATTGGGGTCCACACAGGAGAGGTGATCGTGGGAAATCTGGGGTCTGAAACCCGGAAAAAATATGGCATTGTGGGGTCTGCTGTGAATCTTACAAGCCGTATCCAGGCCACCGCTCTGGGGGATGAAATTGTTATTTCCGATGCTGTGTTCCGTCATCTAAAAACGGAACTGAAGGTGGTACGATCCTTTGATGCACAATTTAAAGGGATAGAAGATCCTGTGTTACTTCATGTTCTGGACCCAGCGCCCCAGACTTGAAAATACCTTTATTGTTCCATCTCCCTGGAAAATTTTCGACAGGCTGTTACGGAATGCATGATCTCACGAATTAATCCACAATATATGGTGATTCATGATCTTTGGTATTACTACATATGGTATTATGTGAAAAAATTCTTAGTTCTGTAACAGCCTGTCGAGCTGTGCGGGTAGCAATTATTTGCAGCGCATTAACAATACAAATGTAATAAATTAGGGTGGTTTTAGCCTTCAAACGGTATCTATACCTTGTAAATAGCACTGAGGTTATGGTCCAAATAGGCTCAGCGATGACCTACCTGCACACCTCAAATTTTTTAGTTTTTACGGATAAATAATGAATGATCAGATTTTTAATTTTGGGAAGTTGATTCCTGATTTCAGCCTCTTTTTTAATGGGTCCATAAGTTCTTCAGAAGGTATCAGTTCCCTTTTTTGTTCTTTTTCTAATCGGGGTTTTTTGCTTTTTAAAAACGGTATCCACCCAAATGGAATCCGCCGGAGAAAATCTTTATCAGACGGCGATAGCCCTGCAAAAGACCACAAATAGTGTCAACAAGTCCAATGACACCCTCACCGGTGCCATCCTGGACGCCACGCGCAGCAATACGGCGCTGTCCAACATGAATAGGGAGGTTGCCTCTGAAGTCAGAGACCTCTTAGCATCAATAACTTTCCTGAAAAATGATTATATACACACCACAGACCTGTTAAAACAAGCTGCACAACATGCAAAATCAACCTTTGGTGAACTTTACAAACACCAGGCATCCTATCGCTTGTCGCTTAAAAAACACATTGATGAAACAATGGCGCAAGTCGATTTTTCCTTCAGTAAGTGTAAACCGTTGAATGAAGGATGCCGAATTATTATCCCAAAGTTAAGAATGCCATCGATGAAATGAAAATAAATGGAAGGGACCTTCTGTTCCACGGTGCCACTGCGGCCATTATTGTTGGGTCACAGGGGGAATCCTCCTCTCCAAAGGAAGATGCGCTGTTGGCCACCCAGAACATTTTACTTGCAGCACATGCCATGGGGTTGGGCACCTGTCTCATCGGGTTTGCAGTAAAAGCGTTTGAACGGGATGAAACAGTACAGGTCAGATTGGGTATTCCTGAACAAGAGAAAATTCATGCTGTTATTGGATTAGGCTATCCCAATGAGAAATATCGTACTATTACAGGAAGAAAAAAGTCAGAAACAAGGTTTCGGTAATTCCAGATTGCCCCTTAAATCCCGGGAGGCCGAGGGGCTTGTATTTTGTCCGTTTATGCAGTGTTACATTTAGATAAAATCATTGACAGGGTTTCAAGGCGGGCGTATGAAATAAAGGCTGGAAACGTGATTTTTATTTAACCTGTGACAATACATAAGCCACCAGCCGGGAAACTAAATGCTGAAACTCGAAGAAATCAAAAAAGACGTCCAGATCAGCGGCATCCAGCCTGATGAAATCGTGCGCATTGTCCAGGTGGAGCCCGTGGGAGACGCGGCCCTCACCGTCTATTATAAAGACAGCCAGGGAAAACTTGGTGAGCAGATGCTGTTCCGCTCGGACGAATCCCGCCTTTCCCTGGCCACAGCCGGTCGTGCTTGGGCCTTTGACGCACCCGGTGCAGAATTCAAACTGGGCCTGGAAGCTTGGCGCATCTCCCAGGTTGCCCTGTTTGACCCCATGATGGCCGTGCACACCTCCAATGTGGAACCCCTTCCCCACCAGATTTCCGCTGTATACGAATCCATGCTCCCCCGACAGCCCCTGCGTTTTGTCCTGGCCGATGATCCCGGAGCCGGCAAAACCATCATGGCAGGCCTTCTCATCCGGGAACTCTTGATGCGGGCCGATGCCAAACGCATCCTCATCGTGGCCCCGGGCTCCTTGACAGAACAATGGCAGGATGAGCTCATTGAAAAATTCAGCGTGACCTTTGAAATCTTCAGTCGGGAAAAACAGGAGCAATGCGCATCGGGCAACTATTTTGAAGAGGCCAATCAGCTCATCTGCCGCCTGGACCAGCTCTCCCGCAGTGAAGAACTCCAGGAAAAACTTGAAGCTCCGGGATGAGATGGAAAAAGCTGAAGCCCGCAAGCTGCAGCCCTATTTTATCCGGGCTTTTTTTGCGGAAGCCTTCCAGAGCATTGGCGGTGAAATGCGGCCCCGGGAAACCGGACGGTTTGAGATCCGGCATGTGCCCGCCGCCATCCGGGAACGGGACCGGGTTATTGGTGAGACCCGCACCCCGGTGTTGAAAAAATACGAACGTATCTGTTTTGAAAAACAGGCCATTCGCCAGTATGGAAAAGCCATGGTCGACCTGATCCATCCGGCCCACCCCCTGATGCACGCCACCATTGATCTGGTGCTCCAAGCCCACCGTCGGAAAATCAAACAAGGGGCCGTGATGGTTGACCCCACGGATGAGGGCATGATCCCCAGGATTTTATTTATGGTGGATCACACGGTGAAGGAAGCCCCTTCGGTTGACAGGGCCAGGACAAAAGAGGTGGCCTCCCGACGTCTACAGTTTGTGGCCATTGATGAAACGGGCCATGCCCTGAATGCTGGCTGGGCACCCCATCTGGATCTGTTACCCATTGATCCTGATGACTTGAAACTTGTGAAGGACATTGTCAATGCCCCCTGGTTGAACAATAATCTGGAAACCCTGGCCCTGACCCATGCCTCCCAGAAGCTGGTGCCCGACCATTACCGGGAGGTGAAACAGCGAAGGGAGCAGCAGGCAGATAAAATCCTGGCAGCTGTTAATGATCGCCTGATAAGGGAGATCAACCATTGGTCGGACCGATACATCAAACTGAAAGATGATGTCAGTGCTGGGAAGCAGCCCCGGGTGCAGCCGGAAATGGCCCGCCGTCGGGTGGATGAACTCACCGCACGCCTGGAACAGCGTAAATCTGAATTGACGGCATCCAGAAATGTGGTGTCCAGCACCCCGGTAGTCATTGGTGGTGCCCTTGTCATCCCCCAGGGGCTTTTGAAATTCCGCAAGGGGGAGAGTGATTTTTCTGTGGATGCCGACAGCCGGGCACACGTTGAGCGGGTGGCCATGGAGACTGTCATGGAAACGGAAAAAAAGTTTGGCCATGAGGTAACGGATGTGGGGGCGGAAAAATGTGGGTGGGATGTGACGGCCCGGCCCCGGCCCGGTGTTGATGGGGCTGTGAAACCGGATCGGCACATTGAGGTGAAAGGCCGAAGCAAGGGTCAGACCACCATTACGGTGAGCCGCAATGAGATTATCTATGCCCTGAACCAGGTGGATAAGTTTATTCTTGCGGTTGTTATTGTGGATGGGGATGTTTTTGAAGGGCCTTTTTATATTCGAAATCCATTTCAAAACCGAGCCTGAGTTTGGTATTGCTGGGGTAAATTATGATTTGGGGAAGTTGTTGTTGAAGGCTGTACCACCGGAGGAAACATTATAAACAAGCCTTTGAATAATGAGTTATCTCAAATAAAAATTTAAAATTTTTCTGGATATCCTTCATTTTGTAATGATGTCCAGATATGTAAAATAACTTGTTGAACAAAACCGCTCCGCGGAGGTGCTCCGACGAATTTCTACTTCCAGATTATTCTTAAGCGCCCGAATTATATCTTTATTTTAAGTTCAGAAAACTGCATACTCTCTCCTGAATATTAACCATTAATATCAGGAGAGAAAAATGACAGCCTTAAGAAAATGTTTCCAGAATCATCTCACCTTTAAAAGATTTTCGCCCAAAACTCACGAAGCCTA
>Ga0208900_1000304_pt1 | contig 31996 bp, 30 predicted proteins | sample AntAceMetag02UKK_FD_184763 | JGI IMG/M metagenome (GOLD analysis project Ga0208900, IMG submission 184763) | Saline lake microbial communities from Ace Lake, Antarctica - Antarctic Ace Lake Metagenome 02UKK (SPAdes) (version 2) | ecosystem: Environmental > Aquatic > Non-marine Saline and... | reverse complement strand
TCCTGATCCAATACAAGCAAAGTGTCAGAAGGGCCAAAGAGTTCAATTTTACTGTCGAAGTAATTATTGCCATATGATTGCATTCGGATAATGACCCGTTCGCCAGAGATGCCATTGAATGTATAAACATCCACTTCCCCATTATCAGAAATAGTTCCTGTTAAAGTCTCTCCGTAACTGATATTTGTTTGGGAGATACTCTCTTTTGCAGAAAACAATACGGTAGCGAACAAAATTGCTGCCATTAGTGTATTCACTGTGTTTTTCATAATAAAACCTCCTATTTATGTTTAAATAACTCACTCAAAAATAAACAATTCTTATCATTAAATACCAAAAAGATTTCTGTTTTGAATACTACGCATAAGAACTTTAGTTTCACAAATCATAAGTTGCCTTTACCCGCACCGAAACATTTAAAAACCAATACCATATTACAACATAGAATACTGATCGTAATGCACCAATCAAAACTTCCTGCATCATTGCATCGTTGGATGAAGATGGGAGTCCGGCCTGAAAGGGAAGAATACTTGCAACGACTGTATAGGCAAGAAAAGTTAGCAGGTAGGCTTTTGCAATTTTAACGGCATCGGGTTTTATATTCCAGAGTGCTATTCCGGCATAAATACTAAATGCGGTTAGGGCAAGGCTTAAAATGAGGTCGATGTAAAAAAGGTTTTGCAGCCCCGGGTAGCGGTTGAATAATGAGGAAGTTTCCTCGTAGGCAGTACCCAAATTGTACAAAGTAAGCAAGGGGCTAAAAATAGTAAGCGACAGGCAAAACAGCAGCAGCCACCCTTTTACCCCAAAGTGTTGGGCATCATAAGCAGGTTCGATTTCCTTTTCCTCCTCATACCTGTCTTTGTCGAAATAGTATCCACATGCACACCTTATGGGAGGTGCGTGGAAATAATCTTTGCCACAATGCGGGCATTTTGTCGGGTTTTGTTGAAGTTCTGAAGTTTCCATTTTGTATTAGGTTTGAGTTATAGAATTTTGTAAAAAGATCAACTATTATGAGCTTTTACCAATCGTATAAAGTCAAAAAGTATATCCAATTCCAACATGCCCAAAGGACTGTTCATAATCATCGTAGAATCCATCGAAAAGCCCATGCCAGCCCATTTCTAACCGGGTTCTTTTCTCTTTTCCAAATTTCAGACCTAAGCCGATGTTTAAAATGCCATATCCCCATTCAATCAAAGAAAATTCCGAATAATTACTTTCAAGGTCGTTCCAGTAAAAATCCTTACCAAATTCAACAAAGATAAATGATGAAATCTGCTCATTCTCCATATAGTAGAAATTGTTATTAAGCAATAGATAGCCTCTCATCATCTTATAGAATGAATCATTACCGGGGCAATACCATAAATCCGGTCCTATCCCCAGCTCGTAGAATTTCATTTTCCACTGAAACCTGAATCCTGCATCTAAGAAGATTGGAGCCTCATCAAAAAAAGTTAAGCTGGCATCAACCCCTGCTTTTAGCAAAAAGGATAATCCTTTGTCGATTGTTTTATTATTAGTAATGTTGGCAAGCGAATCAGGTTTATCCTGAAAGTATTTGTATGGTGGGCTTGTTTTGCCAGTAAGATTTACCGGTGCAATTTCCTGACAATAGTTTTTGTTTTGCCATGAATTTTCGGAATCATCAAAATCCTGTGAAAAGCTGTTTTGTGTTATTAACATGATGCAGAAGCTTAGAATTAACACATTCTTTAAATAATAATTTTTCATATTTACCTCCTAAAATTTAGTTTTCCTACTCGTAAGGCTTTTCGGTTTTCGCCCCCGATGGGTTAAACCTGTTCGGGGCAGGTTTACTCAGGGTTTGACTTTTAGTCAAGCCCTGAATCCCGGAAAAGAAACCTGTTCGGGGCAGGCCCGTTTTTTTTGAGTGGGTTCTGGTCTCCACTGTTTTCTTTTCTGTTACTTTTGGGTAGTAGCCCTTGTTATTTTATACTTTCGCTTTATTGTTTTAAATCGAAAGGCATTGAAGTAAATTTCTGATTATTATATGAGGCCTTAGGTAAAGCATATAAAGCAATTGGTTATCATAATTCTGCCTCATCATTAATTTGTTTTATCATTTTTCTAACCGCATGGCTTATTGCGTTATCAAGCATAATCCCAGATTCTTTGGATCTTTTTTTTGCACCTTTAAAACCTGTTGGATATTTTTCCTGTAAAACAACATTAATTTGCCCCTGCCAAATTTCCGATTCGTTTTTCTTTAGTACTACGTCATACACGACTGTTGAAGTAACAGCGTCCTTATTTAATGCTATAATAACAATACCGGGTATTGCACCAACAACTCCAAATAGAAACCCGATTCCTCCTAAAACTGAACCAACTTGCGCTGCCGCGCCGGTTTTGTGTGCGTTTTTAATTGACCTTAGCCTACCTGTTAATTCATATTCAGCGTTTTTCTCAACGGTAAACAAACCACTTTGAGTAATCTCTTTTTCAATGGTCGTTTTCAGAAATTCATTCATTTCTGGTTCAGTGTTACCTGAATAGATAAAGGTACCATCTGATGCTTTTTTTCTTTTTAAAGAAAACTTTTCTTCAGGAGGACGATTATCCTCAAATTTGAGCACATTAATTTTACCCAATGGCAGATAATTATCCCCTTTATCTTTTGGAGAATGAGATAATTGCATTACAGGCATTGGTGCACATCCAGACATTAATAATATGCCTGTGATTACTAAAAAATTGATAAATTTTTCTTTTTTCATGTTGACCTCCTTATTTTAGTTTATTTATGTCCGCTATTTTTTATTAGCATACTATACCATCCAAGATTTTATTTGAAGGTAAACAAGAACTACAAACATTTTTTCCAATTATTTTCTTAATTGCTGTATTCGTGTGTTTTACAGCGTAAAATGATCAGCTATTGATGCATTCTCAGAGAGTTCGTAGTTGTCATGTTTTTCGTTCCTGAAAAAAGTATAAATTTGTTTCTTGTTGATAGGGCTTCATTGGCTTGTAATTTTCTAAATGTTATCGGATTATGAAAAAAATAAGAAGTATCTATAGAGATTGTTTCCAAAATTTCGCTTTGATTGTTTTATTGATAACAGTTGTGGCACAAGTTAAAGCTACCCCTCCCGATCCTGAAACCGGAAAAACATACGCCCTCATAATAGGTATTTCAGATTATAAAAATGTGGAAGGTTTGGAGTTTGCCAACCGGGATGCGCAGGAGTTTGCTGCTTTTTTGCAATCGAAAAGTGGCGGGGAGGTAAGTCCTGATAATATAAAAATGTTCCTCAACAGTGAAGCTACTGCCGTAAATATCGGTTCGGCCATCGAGCAGTTTCATAAGCAAATCAACAAAGGCGATCAACTCTTTTTCTTTTTTGCAGGGCATGGCGATATGGAGGAAAGTAACGCCAATAATGGTTTATTGCTTTTGTATAATGCGCCGGCTTCTTCGTACTGGGCTTTTGGCGATGACTACCTTGAGGTGAATAAGCTCAAACAAATCAGCGAAAATTTTTCTGATCGGGGCGTAGAGATGTTCATCATTACCGATGCATGCCGCTCGGGGCATCTTTCGGGCGGTGCCGATGGCGTGTATGCTACCAGCATGGCACTCAAAGAAAGGTGGTCGAATGAGATAAAAATACTATCGTGCCAGCCCAACGAATTTTCGCAGGAAGGCAAACAATGGGGCGGAGGTCATGGTGTGTTTACCTATTATCTGATAGAAGGCTTGTATGGCCTGGCCAACGAAAACACCAACGAAGACCAGTGTGTGAATGTGATGGAAATAGAAAATTACCTGCGGAAGCTTGTGATCAGGGATGCTGCCCCTGCCAGGCAAACACCACTTGTTTCGGGCGACCGTTGGAAAACCATCAACTGCTATGATGATATTGAGTATGCAAATGTTGCCAAACAAAAAGAAGGTATTATCCCAACCATGGATGTCATCAATACTAAAGGGCTGCTTGAGCAAATGCTCTCTGGCCAGGATTCATTGCTGGCCAGACTTTATGTTCAATACAAGCTGGCTGTGGATAGCGGCTGGCTTATTTTTCCGGAAGGAGAATCAGCTTCTGATTATTACACTTTAATCATGGCTAAACTAAAAGATGAACAAATAGCCAGAACCCTGAAACGCAATTTTGCGGCTGCCCTCCAGCAAAGTTCGATGGATATTATTGAACCCGTTTTACAATTGGAAAGTTTTAAACGAAAAGATGCAGAGGAATATCAAATTACTGCACTAGAACTGAGCAAAGCTATAGAGCTACTTGGCGAATATCATTTCCTCACAGATAAGCTCAAAATCAGGAAGCTTTTTATTGAAGCATACGCACTTTGTGGCGAATTTGAGAAAACCGAAAAGGAAGATAATATTCAAAATAATATTCATTTAAACCCGGCAAAAGAATTACTTCTTGAGGCCATAGCCATCGATTCTAATGTAGCCTACCCATACTTTCAATTGGGATGGATTTACAATAAGCAAAGTGATTCTGAAAAAGCAGCAGAAATCTATCAAAAGTATTTTGAACTTGTCCCCAACAATAAAAGAGCCTACAACAACCTTGGCTATGCATACAACGATCTTGGCGAATATGATAAAGCCATCGGGTGTTTTGAAAAGGTTATTGCGCTTGATTCGGCTTATGCGCTTCCTTACAATAATATTGGAATGAGTTATGCTTCGCAGGAAAAATATAACGAATCCGTATCATGGTTTGAAATGGCCATTAAAAGAGATTCAGCTTATGCTGAGCCTTACTATAATTTAGGCAATGTTTATATTTATTTAAATGATTATGAAAATGCAAAATTATCCCTGAACAAATACCTCCAAATGGAACCTGATGACTATTGGGCTTATTATATTCTTGCTGACATTGGCTCGCTGGAGAAAAATAAAGCGGAGGCATTAAAAAATCTGGAGAAAGCTTTTAAACTCGGATTTGATAACGAAGCCTGGATGAATCAAGATTCTGATTTGGATAATATCAGGGAAACGCTGGGATTTAAACGACTGATGGAAAAATATTTCAAGAAATAATCAATGATATTTGCTCAGAATTTTTTAGGAAGAACAAAATTTCCACAGAATTGTACGGATTTATCTGCGGAAATCTGCGGGATCTACGGGAAACCTTACTTTAACAAAAACACTGTTTACCTTTTAACGAAATGCAAGATGTAAGTATGAAAAAACTGAATAATAAAACACTGCTTGTCGGTTTGTTGAATAACGATGAAAAAGTTGTTGAAGAACTGGCAACATTAACGCTCGATGATTTGAAAATGCAGATTCGGTTTTTGTTAAAATCATGTATGCATAAGTCTGACCTTGTAATTTTGATTGCTGACAAAACTTTTATTTCGCAACTCGCTAAACTCAGGGCAGAATTAAAACAGGAGTTCAAAATGATACAGCTAACATTTAATGAAGATACGGTTTTGGTGAGCTGCGTGGGTGCTTCTTTCCACAACGAAAACATCTGGCTCTGCCTCGAAAAAAGGATAATGGAGGCTATCCAGAAAAGTTATTTCAAACATTGGGGCCACAGGGAAAAGCGTGAACTGGAATTGGATATCATTTTTGGGACGATAGCTGATGATGCGATGGATGGATTAAAAACAACCCTAACCGGTAAACCGAGAACAAAGCACGATGATGGTTTGCTTTATAAAATCTGTAAGAATAAAGTAATAGATATTATTAAAAAACAAGGCGACGAAGTGGAAATAAATAAGGAAAAAATATTAATGAATGTAGCAGATGAGCCGGATGAAGTAAACTGGGAAGAAACCTGCGATCTTTTTCTGGGCGATATTTTAAGCCACAAAGAATTTGAAAAGTTTAAGGCTCAAACAAAAGAAAAGTACAAAATTATTGCTGAGGTTTTGGAGGAAAAAACATCGTTAAACTCAAATGAAAGAAAAATATTATTATTCAAAATAGTAAGTGGAGAATCGCACGAAGAAATTGCCGAAATGCTTGATCTGACAAATGCTGATTCCTCTAAATCATTACACAGTAGAGCAATGGGAAAAATTCGAAACTTCATTCAAGAAAAAAGCATCGTACTAAAAACCTCATAATAATACAGAAAATGAAAACTGAAAAAGACGATATACTCATTTTAAAGTTTTTGCGAAACCAATTAACAATAGAGGAAAAAGAATTATTTGCTCAGAAATTGAAAAGTAAGTCATTCCAGAATGAAGTTCAATTGCAAATGGCACTTTACAAAGCGCTGGACGAAGATGATAAAAAAGAATTTGAAACCATTGCTAAACAAACGCTATTAAATCTCTCAAACAAAACTAAAAAGCGGAAATTAATAATTGCTTATTCTTCTATTGCATCTCTGGCTGCACTCCTTCTGATTGTGTTTGTCATTATAAAGCCTTTTGGCGGTGATAAAATGGCTAACTATATTGCCATGGCTGAACCACCTGCAGAACTTGTGATAGAAAAAGTTCGTTCGATCAGGACAACAATTCAAGATTCTGCCTCAATTTTTGAGACATGCGAAAAGATTATGATCGCAGCTGTTCCCGATAGGGCTCTTGAAACAAAATATTTCTTTGATGGCTGCACACTCTACACATATTTTATTCCTGGCGATCCGGTGAAAATCCTGGTTGATTTGGACAATGATTCACAAAAAGAATATTTTTTATGTAAAGACAAAACCCTTTATAAACTCTCAAAAACAAAACCCATCAAAAACAAAAAGCTGTATGAGTTGATTCCTGTGGTAGATTCAGCAAAAGGGAATTATTGCAAGTAGCTGGTGCTTGCAATTGAAACTTTCTTTGTGAAACTTCGTGTCTTGGTACCTTCGTGGCTATCTAATAATACAGTCTCCATGATTCCAAAGTTATCGGGCAACGAAAAAAGTTCTCTGCAAGAATATCAATACGGCTGTTTTGTAGTACCTTTGTTTAGATAGCTGACTGACAAACGGTAAAACCAAATAGACATGAAAATCATAAACCCCCTTTACGACAAAGCTTTTAAATACCTGATGGAAAACACCAAGTTTGCCCGCAAAGTGTTGTCGGTAATTATGGATGTGGATGTCGAGGAAGTTACCCTGGGCCAGCAGGAAACAGTTTTCCCGGATATGAAAAGAAGTTTAACCCTTTTCAGGCTCGATTTTAAAGCCGTGATAAAAGAAGCCGATGGCAGCCGAAAAACCGTACTCATCGAACTACAAAAATCAAAATATTCAACCGACATCCAACGCTTCCGCAATTATCTTGGTGCAAATTATATGTCCAGGAAAAAGGATTTAAGCAAAGCGGAAGAACCCTCCCCTGAATACCATTCAGCTTTTCCCATCATCACCATCTATATTTTGGGGTATAATTTGGATGATTTGCCCTACATGGCCGTAACCGTCAACCGTGATGTGATCAACTCGGTGAGCAAGGAAAAAATTGATGTGAAGAGTTTTTTTATCGAGCACCTTACGCACCAATCGCACATTATCCAGGTAAGGCGACTGCCTGAGCAACGCCGTACCCGCCTTGAGAACTTCATGGTATTGTTCAACCAGGCATGGCGTACCGACAAAGAATACATCATCGATTTGCAGGAAACCCCGGCAGAGTTTGGCGACATTGCCGAATACCTGCAAGGCCCGCTGATGGATGAAACCTTTCGCCGCAACCTGGAAGCAGAGGAAGAAATCGATACCATTTTTGACGAGCAGGAGGCCAAGTATTTAAAACAGATAACTGAGGCAGAAGAAAGGGAAAAACAAGCAAAGGAAAAAGAGAAACAAGCAAAGGAAAAAGAGAAACAAGCGAAGGAAAGAGAAGAAACAGAACGCAGGCGGAAAGAAGAAGCACTGAAACAAAAAGAATCATTAGCACAAAAGCTGGCAAGCCACATGAAAAAAAGTGGGGCAGCAATTGAAGATATTATCAAAGAAACAGGTTTGGATGCTGCTGAAATTATCGATTTGTAGAAATGCTGCCATGATTACTGAATCCCATTTTTAATGACACATTTTCCAATAACACCCATTTGTTTTTTGATTTTAAATCCCATCATTAACCCTCCCATAATTATCAATTCATCTCCCCCCATAATTTATTGCCATTCTTTTTCTACTTTTGTACCCAATTTTTTATATTAAAAATAGAAATAAAATGGATTACAATTTTCAGGATATCGAAAAAAAATGGCAAAAGTACTGGGGCGAAAATAAAACCTTTAAGGCTGAGAATTCCTCTGAAAAGCCTAAATATTATGTGTTGGATATGTTTCCTTATCCTTCCGGGTCGGGGTTGCACGTTGGCCACCCCTTAGGGTATATTGCATCCGATATTTACGCACGGTATAAAACCCTCAAAGGATTTAACGTGCTCCATCCCATGGGTTACGATGCTTACGGATTACCCGCCGAACAATACGCCATAAAAACCGGAACCCATCCCGAAATTACCACCGAAAAAAACGTAAAAAGATACAGGCAGCAATTGGACCAGATTGGCTTTGCCTACGATTGGGAACGTGAAGTAAAAACCAGCGACCCCAAATATTACAAATGGACACAATGGACTTTCATCCAGCTATTCAAGCATTGGTATGATAACAAATCCGGCAAAGCACAGTCCATCAAAGATTTGGTGAAGCACTTCGAGAATCATGGTGATAGTTTACTCGATGCCGCTTGCGCTGAACATGATGCTTTTGATGCGGCTGCATGGAAAGCCATGGATGAAAAAAAGCAACAGGAAATGCTAATGAATTACCGGCTTGCCTACCTCGCCGATGCGATGGTAAACTGGTGCCCCGAATTGGGGACGGTTCTTGCCAACGATGAAGTGGGCGAGGGCTTTTCGGTACGTGGTGGCCACCCCGTGGTTAGGAAAGAAATGAGGCAGTGGTCGCTCAGGATTACAGCTTACGCCGAGCGTTTGCTCGAAGGCCTCGAAAGGGTAGATTGGTTCGATTCCGTTAAGGATATTCAACGCAACTGGATTGGCCGCTCTGAAGGAGCCTCGGTAATTTTTGATGTGGAAGATCACACCCAAACCATCGAGGTTTTTACCACCCGCCCCGATACGCTTTATGGGGCAACATTTATGGTTTTAGCGCCCGAACACGAGCATGCACTTGCACTTACCACTCCTCAAAATCGTGGGCCGGTAAGGGAATATATCGAAAAATCTAAAAATCGTTCAGAGCGCGAACGCATGGCCGAAGTAAAGAACGTTACCGGGGTATTTACAGGCTCTTTTGCCATTAATCCGCTCAATGGCGAACGCATGAAAATTTATGTTGCCGATTACGTTTTGGCAGGCTATGGCACGGGAGCAATCATGGCTGTCCCGGCACACGATAGCCGCGACTTTGCCTTTGCCAAACATTTCCTGCTTCCCATTTTTCAGGTGGTGCGCAAAAAAGGTGAAGTAATGATCGACCCACGCGAATGGGATGACTCTTACGATGCAAAAGATGGCGAAATGATCAACTCCGGAATAATTACAGGAATGCCGGTAATTGAGGCCATCAGCAAAATTATCGACTACATCGAGGCTGAAGGTCTGGGTAAAAGGAAAATCAATTTCCGCCTCCGCGATGCGGCCTTTAGCCGTCAGCGATATTGGGGAGAACCATTTCCTGTTTATTACAAAAACGATATCCCCCATGTCTTTGACGAAAAAGACCTCCCTTTGGAGCTGCCGCCGGTTGATAAATATTTACCCACCGAAACAGGTGAGCCTCCTTTGGCCCGTGCCAAAAACTGGAAAACAAAAGAGGGCTATCCCATCGAAACCAATACCATGCCCGGTTTTGCCGGATCAAGCGGTTATTATTTCAGGTATATGGATCCGCAAAATAATGTGGAATATTTCTCGAAAGAAGCCAACAATTACTGGAAAAGTGTTGACCTTTATTTTGGTGGGGATGAACATGCCACCGGCCACCTAATCTATGCACGGTTCTGGAATAAGTTCCTCTTCGATCTGGGGTTGGCCTGCGAAGATGAACCCTTTAAAAAAATGATAAACCAGGGTAAAATTCAGGGACGGTCAAGTATTATGTATCGCCTAAAAAACAAAAATACATTCGTTTCATTGGGTTTAAAGAAAGATTACAATAACGATGATATCTCACCCATCCACGTGGATATAAGTATTGTGGATGAGCATGATGAACTGGATACCGAAGCTTTTAAGGAATCGCACCCCGAGAATGTAAATGCGGAGTTTTTGCTCGAAAATGGGAAATATATTTGTGGATTCGAAATCGAAAAAATGTCGAAATCCCTCTACAATGTTGAAAATCCTGATGAGATTATAGAAAAATATGGTGCTGATACTTTCAGGCTATACGAGATGTTTTTGGGGCCGCTCAAAAGCCACAAACCTTGGGACACCAAAGGAATAGAAGGCGTTTTTAGGTTTATCAGAAAACTCTGGCGCTTGTTCCACGATGAAAATAATGCTTTCCTCATCTCCGAAGAAAAGCCAACACAGGCCGAGCATAAAGTGATCCATCGCACCATAAAAATGGTGAAAGAGGATATCGAACGCTTTTCGTTCAACACCGGCGTGAGCAATTTTATGATTTGTGTAAACGAATTACAGGAACTGAAATGCAACAAGCGAGCAATTCTCGAAGAATTGGTTAAGATCATTTCGCCTTATGCTCCACACATTGCCGAAGAACTCTGGACTCTCTTAGGTCATAGCCAAAGTGTTACCCGGGAATCCTTTCCCGAATACAACGAGAAATATCTTGTAGAACAAGAGTTTGAATATCCCGTATCCTTTAACGGCAAAATGAGATTTAAACTCACTTTACCAATGGATATGCCAAAAGATGAAATCGAAAAGATTGCACTGGCTGCCGATGAAGCCAAAAAATGGATTGAAGGGAAACAAATTCGAAAAGTGATTGTTGTGCCAAAGAAAATCATAAATATTGTGGTGGGATAAGCCTGCAATTTTTTACTCAAATTGTAGTTTTATCAGGGCTTAAGATAATTATGATTCTTCATGAAAAACCTCACATTTGTCCTCATTTCAAGTATTCTAATGTTCTTGTCCAATGCTTCGGGTCAAGACTTTGCTTTTAGGGAGCTCGAAAACAATGCTTTTCAGGCGGGGGAAACCCTGAAGTACAAAGTGTATTATGAGTCGATATTGACAGGCAAAGTAAATGCAGGTACTGCAACTTTGGAGGTAAAAGTAAGCAATCGTCGTTTTTACGACCGGGAAACTTACCACATCACCGGAGTTGGAAAATCAAATGCTGCCTTCGATATGTTTTTCAAGGTAAGGGATAAGTACGAATCTTATATTGACAAACAAGGCGTTTTCCCGTATTTGTTCATCAGAAAAACCAAAGAAGGGGGTTATGTATTTAATGATGAAGTGTATTTTGACCACGAAAACCTGAGCGCAAAAAGCACCCGTAAAACCAAAAACATAACTCCATATATCCAGGATATTGTTTCCGCTTCCTATTACGCCCGTACACTAAGTGCTGATACCCTTGAGAAAGGAGATTATATTTCGGTTAATTTTTTTTTGGATGACTCGGCCTATATTTCGGTTATTGAATTTGATGGCCGGCAAAATGTGGAAACTGAACTTGGCATTTTCAGGTGCCTTACATTTAAACCCATGGTTGCAACCGGTGAGGTTTTTAGCAATTCATATCCCATGACACTTTGGATTACCGATGATGAAAATAAAATGCCTGTTCTTGGGAAATCAGCCGTTATTGTTGGGTCTGTAAAAATGGAACTAATAAAATATTCAGGATTAAAAAGCCCTGTCGAGGCTCTGATAGAGTGATTTGAAGTTTGTTTTTTCAATATTGAAATTCATTTGCTATTAAAATAAATCATCGCGTTTAGTCTGAAAACCCCACTAATATTGAGGTATGGATTTTACAACACTTACAAAAGATAAAATATTAGAAGCATTATCGCTGGAAGGGGAGGCGCTACAATTGCTTTACGATTTTGCGGCACAGGTAAAACAGCGCCATGTTGGCAACAAAGTGTATTACCGGGGGTTGATTGAATACTCGAACCGCTGTGCAAAAAACTGCTTTTATTGCGGGGTGCGGCGCGACAATAAAAATGTGGATCGCTATACCCTCGAAGATCGTGAGGTAATTGCAGCGGCAAGGCTGGCCCACAAAAAGCAGTTTGGCTCGTTGGTGCTGCAATCGGGCGAAAGGAGCGATAATTTTTTTGTGGAGAAGGTGGCTTTTTTACTTCGCGAAATTAAAAAGGAAACGAATGGCGAGATGCATGTAACCCTTTCGATGGGTGAGCAAAGCCGGGAAACATACAATCTGTGGCGAGAGAGTGGAGCCCATCGCTACCTGTTGCGCATAGAGGCTTCCAATCCTGAATTGTATAAAAAATTGCACCCTAACGATGATTTGCACAGTTTTTATAAAAGAATTGAAGCCCTGGAATTACTACGCGATACCGGATACCAGACAGGGACAGGTGTAATGATCGGGCTGCCTTTTCAAAGCTTTGACGATATGGCCAACGATTTGTTGTTTATCAAAAATGCGGATGTGGATATGGTGGGGATGGGGCCTTATATTGAGCACGAGGCCACGCCCTTGTTTCAATACAGAGATCAATTACTGCCCGAAGAAAAGCGTTTTGAGTTGTCGATGAAAATGGTGGCTTTGCTCCGCATTTTGATGCCCGACATCAACATAGCAGCAACCACTGCCATGCAAACACTGCATCCACAGGGCCGCGAGTTTGCACTTAAAATCGGGGCCAACGTAATTATGCCCAACCTAACGCCCCTCAAGTACCGCGAAGGATACCTGCTTTACGAAAACAAGCCCAATATGCACGAAGAAACGGATGCGAGCCTCGAAAATCTCCAACACTCCATTGAGCAGGCCGGGTGTGTTTTGGCCCTTGGTGAGTGGGGCGATTCAAAACGATTTCGTGAGAGGGGGTGATTTCACTAAAACACGATAGAAGCTAATACGAAAGTAATTTGTTTAAAAAAACAACGTTTTAGTATCTTCCAACTTGGACAAGCCAAAACCGGTGAAGTGCTACTTAATTTAGAGGCCTGTTTGGTTTTGGCTTGTCCAAGTTGGAAGCAAATCGAAAACATTTTGTTACTATTTTATAAACCATGACAGCCATTGATTTTGTAAGTGATTTGATAATACCGCTTGGCCTGGACGACAAAATATCAACCGGCCTTCGGTACATGGATGAAAACCGCGTTGCCCACCTTCCGGTAACCAATCAAAAAAAGTTTCTCGGCATTGTAGCCGAAGATGATTTGTTAATGATCGACAATCATGAATCAGCAGTGCATAATTTGGTTAGTACCTTACAACAGGTTAAAATCGACCAGCACGATCATATTTATAATGCCTTTAAAATTATTTCCGAAAAACAGATTGGCTTACTTCCGGTTACCGACAGCGCTGATTTTTATCTTGGTTCTATATTGCGTGAGGACATGGTGAATGAAGCCTCGGAAATATTATCGGCAGGCAATCCGGGGGGGGTAATTGTGCTCCAGGTAAGCGAAAATGATTTTTCATTATCGGAAGTTTCACGGCTGGTTGAGTCGAACGATGTTAAAATATTGAGTGTTGGAATCCGATCTGTTCCCGGCGCTTCACTGTTGCATGTTACCCTCAAGCTTAATAAAATTAACATCGAACCAGTAATTCAAACCTTCAATAGGTTTCAATATGAAATAATTGCCTATTTTGGTGAAAATGAAAAAGATGAAGAATTGCTTCGCGAGCGCTATGATTCGTTAATGCAATACCTTAATATCTAAATACACAAACCCGCCACTAATTACCCCGCTTAGAAATTTAATTTACTTTTGGTTTTTTGCAATTGGAATGTACATGAGATTTATTTTTGTATTGGTGTTTTTAATATCTGCACAGTTATGCTTTGGCCAACGAAAAGCAAATGGTGTTGACATTACCGAAAGCGATAGCATTTTTATCCATTCCGATCTCTCCGATTCTCGTGTACATTTTGTTATCGACACGATTGTTCTTTGTGGAAACAAAACCACGCACCGTTCAATCATATTACGAGAACTTACTTTTTCTCAATCCGACACCATCCCATCTTACGAATTTTATAACAAACTATCCCGATCGAGGCAGAACCTACTGAACACCTCTCTTTTTAACTTCGTTACCATGCACGATTCATTAATATCAGGAAATGAATTCGCACGCATACAAATACACATTAAATTTATCGAGCGCTGGTATCTTTGGCCGATACCAATATTTGAAATTTCCGACAGGAATTTTAATACTTGGTGGGAAACAAAAGATTTTAACCGAATATCTTATGGCCTTCTGCTTGTTAAGGAAAATATGAGGGGTCGGATGGAAACATTAAAAATGTTGCTGCGTTTCGGTTGGGACGAAACTTATCAAATAGCTTACAATATTCCTTATATCAATAAAAAGCAAACCTTTGGCTCCGGATTTGGAATGGGATTTTCTCAAAATCACGAGGTTGCCTACAAAACCGTTGAAAACAAACCTGTGAATGTAAGAGATAATGATGAAAACATTGTAATGCGCTTTTATTCTAATTTGAATATTTCCCACCGACCATCATTTTATCAGTACCATGCGGTACACCTGAGTTATAACTATTATGTATTTGGCGATACTTTGCTCCAACTCAATCCTGATTATTCATTCAACGGAAGCAATGTAAATGAGTATTTAACCCTTGATTATCGTTATACTTCCGATCACAGAGACTCAAAGGTTTATCCCCTTACCGGCGATTATTTCGAAGGAGCATTAACCAAAAGCGGGTTTGGGATTTTTAAAGACGGAGATATTTCGATGATGAATATTACCGGTTCGTATCGAAAATATTGGGATGTTTCAAAGCGATTTTACTTTGCAACTGATTGGACCGGAAAAATATCCACCTCACGAAACCAGCCCTACTTTTACCAGCAAGGGCTTGGATTTGGACGTAATTTTGTGCGGGGGTACGAACTTTATGTGGTTGATGGCCAAAGTTATGCCTTATCAAAAAACACCCTAAAATTCAATCTTGTCCCGACAAGGGTAAAGCAAATCGGGTTTATCCCATCAGAAAAATTTAGTAAGCTGCACTACGCGCTCTATCTAAACTGGTATGTTGATGCAGGTTATGTTGATGATTTTAAGAATTCAGAAGGCAACGACCTGGCCAATCAAATTCTGTTGGGAACCGGCCTGGGGTTGGACCTGGTTACCTATTACGATATGGTTTTCAGGGTTGAATTTTCGGTAAACAGCCAGGGAGAGTTTGGCGTGTTTTTCCATATTGCAAATACTTTATAGCTGCGCAATTACACGGATTCGAAATCAATTGAAAGGTTTAAGTTAGGAATTTCAAACGAGCGTTTCAAATTCACCTGATTATTAACAAAAAATTGTGTTGCTTCCAAGAGGTAAATATTGGATATGTTTGCATTTTAAATGAATGTATTATCCGTAATAAAAATTCAAGCAATGAAAATCGGACTGTTCGGCAAATCACTCTCTATCGAAGGTATTGCCTATTTGCAGCAACTCATCGATAAATTAAATAATGTAAACTGTAAGTTTCGTTTTTACAAGCCCTATCTCGATAAAATAAAGGAAAAAATTTCCATACATGGAGATGTTACAACCTTTAATACTTACCAGGAATTAAAGGGTAATACTGATATTTTATTTTCGATTGGCGGAGATGGAACACTGTTGGACAGCGTAGCCTTTGTTCGCGATTCGGGAATTCCCATCCTGGGTGTAAACCTTGGCAGGCTTGGGTTTTTATCAAGTATTTCGCGCGAAGAAATATTGCCGGCCATCGATAAGGTGATTGAAGGAAATTATGAATTAGAACAACGAACACTACTTAAACTTAAAAGCCCCGAAGGCTTATTTGGCGAGTTAAGCTACGCGCTTAACGAATTATCTATCACCAAAACCGACACCAATTCACTAGCGGTAGTGGGTGTGTATATCAACGATAAATTTTTAAACACCTATTGGGCCGATGGATTAATCGTGGCTACGCCCACAGGTTCAACAGCATATTCGTTGAGCTGTTATGGCCCGATTATCACACCCGGTTCCGAAAATTTTGTAATCACACCCATCGCAAGTCACAACCTCACGGTAAGACCTATCGTAATCCCCGACAATACCGAAATAAGGCTGAAAGTTGGCGGGCGGAATAATTTATATCAGGTGGGTCTGGATTCCAGGTACCATACCATCAATAACACCGTTGAGCTGGTTATACAGCGGGCCGATTTTAAAATTAACCTCATCCAGCTCCCCAACAAAGATTTTTACAGCACCATCCGCGAAAAATTACTTTGGGGTAAAGACCAGCGGAATTAGTGTAATACTGATATTTGCCATGGAAAGCCTACAATTAGAGGAATGTGCTATCCGGTTGAAATGATACTTGATTTATTATCAGCGGGAATGACCCACCAGGAAATATTAGATGATTACCCTGCTGTTGAAGCCAATGATATTAAAGCATGTCTTGCATAAGCTTCCCGACTTACTAAAGTGAAATCAATCCATAAAGTGGTAGCATGAAATTCCAGACATCGATTCCAATCCTAATTCCCGGGTTACATACTAAAAATTAACTCCATGAGTTTATGAAAGGAATTCAGAATTTTAGTTTATGGTGCGTTTTAAATGGGGTTTGTTTATCGTTGTTGCTTTTTTGGCCATATCCTGCCAAAAAGTGCAAGAAGATAAAATACCCCCCACGATTGTTTTAAATGGAAACAATCCTGACACAGTTCTTGTTGGGTGTAACTATAAGGATCCGGGTGCAGAAACCAGGGATGATAAAGATGGTGAGGTTTATTGGTGGGTGAGTGGCGAGATTAATTCCGATTCTGCCGGGGTAGGTTATCTCGACTATACTGCTGTTGATGCTGATAGCAATTATGCATACCAGCAACGGAAAGTTGTTGTTTTGCCTTTGACAGAAGATTTTTTTGTTGGTAATTTTTATGCAATTGATACCCTGCTTAATATTCCAAGAATAATTACGAACTATTTGGTTTCGGTGGATAAGTTAGGTTCGAATCTCTTCAGGATGAGTAATTTTAATGATTTAGGCAATTCATTCCAGGTTTTAATCCAACCCGATTCTACGGGCAGTTTTGTACTGGATTACAACAGTGCTGATACTATCATTATCCAGGGGCAGGGAAATGCCAGTTGCAACGGCAAAGGATTCAGGATTTCTTACACTGTGGAAATGCCGGGTAGTTTTAAAACACACTTCACCACCTACGAAAAATAAGTATTGAGTATGGTAACAAAGGGATTTTCTAAATTTTTACTTGGCTTTTTACTCTTAATTTCCGGTGGGAGTTATGCACAGGAAATGGAATTTGGAGCAATGGCCGGGGGAACATATTATTTGGGTGAGCTAAATCCCGGCAAACAGTTTTTGTTTACCAAGCCTGCTTTGGGGGGGCTGATTCGCCTGAACCTTGATACCCGCTGGTCGTTTCGCCTTCAATTCTTGCACGGCACCTTAGCCGGCGATGATGCGGTAAGCCTGGCAAACGAATTGCGCAATTTAAGATTCAGATCCAGGATTACTGAGGTTGCCATAATTGGGGAGTTCAATTTTTTAGAATACTTCATCGGGAGTAAGATTAACTATTTTACACCATTTCTTTTTGCCGGCCCTGCCTATTTTACTTTTAACCCCAAAGCCCCAGCCCCTAAAAATAATGAGTATGTTGAGTTGCGTGGTTTAGGCACCGAAGGTGTTGAGGATAATTATAAACTATACGGCGTAGCTGCAGTTTTTGGCTTTGGTTTCAGGTATAGTGTAACCAACAGGCTTGGCCTTGGGGTTGAGTGGGGAATGCGCAAAACATTTACCGATTACCTCGATGACATTAGCACCAACTACCCTGATTTTCCCAGCAGCACAAGCTCGATGGTCAGGGATTTGTCAGATCCTTCAAGCGAAAAACATGATCCCGGCATGCAACGCGGAAATCCACAGAATAACGATTGGTATTCTTTTGCTGGCTTAACCATATCGTACAGGTTTAGGCTGGGCGAGAAAACAACATGCAGGGATTTTGAGAATCCGAATAATTAATCCTACTTTTGCACGCTGAAAAAAACCGGCCTTATGGGGCTAAAAGTTGGGAAAACAATAATTTACATAGACATCACGGACTAAGGAAAGCCAATGAGCTACAAAGATAAAATCGACAAATCGAAACTTCCAAGGCATATTGCCGTGATAATGGATGGCAATGGGCGATGGGCTAAAAAGAAAGGAATGCTCAGGACTTTTGGGCACGAAAACGGGGTGGTATCAGTGCGCGAAACCGCTGAAGCTGCCGCCGAACTTGGCGTTGAGTACTTAACACTTTTTGCTTTTTCAACCGAAAACTGGAACCGCCCACGGCTGGAGGTAGAAGCCCTGATGACCTTGTTGATTAGAACAATTAATGCAGAAGTTAAAACTTTAAATGATAATAATATCCGATTGCTCGCTATTGGCGATTTGAATTCACTCAATAAAAGTGTGCGTGTACGCTTACAAAAAGCAATGGACGAAACTAAAAACAATACACGCATGAACCTTGTGCTGGCACTTAGTTACAGCTCGCACCAGGAAATTGTAGAAGCAGTTAAGCAGATTGCTACAAAATATAAAAATAATAATATTTCACTTGAAGATATTGATGAGCACCTTGTTTCAAACCACCTTTTTACGAAAGATTTCCCTGATCCCGAATTACTGATCAGAACCAGTGGAGAGTTCAGGATAAGCAACTTTTTGCTATGGCAGCTTGCCTACTCCGAAATTTACATTACCCCAAAATTTTGGCCTGATTTCAAGAAAGAAGATTTTTATGAAGCAATCGTTAATTTCCAGTGCCGCGAAAGAAGGTTCGGAAAAACAAGTGAACAAATTCTCAAGCAAGAGAAAGTAAAATAGGACAATGAGGGAAGAAAAAACGTTTTCACATAAATTTGCTGTTTCTCTCTTTATTATAGGAATGGTTTCGGGTATTTGGCTTTTTCTGCCATTTAATTCTGTAGCACAGGTAAGTATTGGCACCGAAGAACTAAAACTCGATTATGCACAACCAAACGAATACGAAATAGGTGGCGTTACGGTTACCGGTGTTAAATATCTCGATAAAGGAGTGCTTATCATGATTTCCGGCCTTAAGGTCGGGGCAAAAGTTAAGGTTCCTGGCGATGATTTTCGAAAGGCCATCAATAAACTTTGGGACCAGGGACTATTTGAATATGTAAATATTTCGGCAACCCGCCTCGAAAGCGGGATAATCTTTTTAAATATCGATTTGCGCGAACGCCCCCGCTTGTCAAGGTTTGCTTTTGAGGGTATAAAAAAAGCAGAGGCAGATAATATCAGGGATGAAATTCAGCTTGTTCGTGGCGATGTGGTTACCGATAACCTGATTAAAACTGCCAGCAACCGGATTGTAAATTATTTTACTAAAAAAGGATACCTTGATGCTGAAGTTGATATTATCCAAACTCCTGATACCGCTAAAGCCAACAATGTGGTTTTAACTTTCGATATCCACAAAAACGACAGGATAAAAATCTATAATATTGATATTATTGGCAATAAACATATTACCGAGCAAAAAGCCCTCAAAGCTTTTAAAAACACCAAAGAGAAAGGGGCATTTAAACCATTAGATGACATTGAACTGCTGATATGGAATTCGATAAATGCCACCCTGAAACTAAATTTTGATTCCATCCCAATTGTTGCCAACGATTATGTGAACGAAAACATAAAGATCCGGATTTTTAAATCATCAAAGTACATCGAAAGTGATTTTGATGAGGATAAACAAAAGCTTATCAGTAAATACAATGCACTTGGATTCAGGGATGCTAAAATTATTAGTGATTCAATTTACCGGCACGATGAGAAAACCATAAACATCGATGTAAAAATTGAAGAAGGTGATCGTTACTATTTTGGAAAAATTAACTGGATTGGAAACACCAAATACTCTGATGATGTTTTAAACAGTATCTTAAAAATCAGGGAAGGCGACATTTATAACAAGGAAGCCTTGAGCACCAATTTGTCGTTCAATCCCGCCGGAATGGATGTGAGCTCACTTTATCTCGATGACGGTTATCTTTTTTTCCAGGCTGTTCCCATCGAAACAAGGGTTGAAAACGACACCATTGATTTGGAAATAAGAATCCGCGAAGGCAAGCAGGCCCGCATCAACAAAGTGCTGGTGAAAGGAAACACCAAAACCAACGACAGGGTAATCATACGCGAAATCAGGTCGAGGCCCGGGCAGTTGTTTAGCCGGTCAGATATAATTCGTACCACCCGCGAATTGGCTCAACTTCGCTTTTTCAACCCCGAAACCATCGAACCGGATATTCAACCCAACCCGGTTGACGGTACCGTTGACATTATTTATAAGGTCGAAGAAACCTCCGCCGACCAGATCGAACTTTCGGGGGGGTGGGGCTATGGCCGTATTATTGGAACCCTGGGGCTTTCGTTCAATAACTTCTCAGTGCGCAATGTATTTAACGGCAAGGCCTGGCGGCCAATTCCTTCGGGCGATGGGCAAAAACTTTCGCTCCGCCTTCAGTCTTATGGCAAAGGCTACATAAGCTATAGTGTTTCATTTACCGAACCCTGGCTGGGTGGCAAAAAACCCAACGCTTTCAGTGTTTCATATTATCACTCGCTTTATTCCAACGGCCTTTCAAAAAGCAACCCGCTACGGTCTTCATTCACCATCGATGGCATTACCTTTGGCCTGGGCAAACGTTTAAGATGGCCCGATGATTATTTTAGCCTCTACCAATCCATCAACCTCCAGGTTTATAATTTAACCAACTATTCATCTATTTTCCCGGTAGGTGATGGAAACGGAAAATACAATAATTTCAACTACAACATTGTATTGTCCAGAAACTCGATTGATGCACCCATCTTCCCGCGGTCGGGCTCCGAGGTATCATTAAGCCTTGAGGTAACGCCACCGTATTCGGCCTTTAGCGACAAAAACTACAGCACCCTTTCGGAGAATGAAAAGTACAAGTGGATCGAATACCACAAATGGAAAATAAAAGCCAACTTTTACACCAAATTAATTGGAAACCTTGTGTTGAGCACAAGAACACAATTCGGATTTTTGGGGGCATACAGCAGTGAATTGGGAGTAACCCCCTTCGAGCGTTTTTACCTTGGCGGCGATGGCCTGTCTGGCTATAATAACCTTGATGGCCGCGAACTTATCGGGATGCGCGGTTATGGAAACGAAACCATTACCCCCGACTATTATTTAAATTCAAACCTCGGAGGCGCTATTTACAGTAAATATACTTTCGAGTTTCGTTACCCGCTTTCTCTCAACCCAAGTGCAACAATTTATGCGCTCACTTTCCTGGAGGCAGGTAATTCGTGGGCAAATTTTGCCGAATTCAACCCCTTCAAAATTTATCGTTCGGCAGGTTTTGGTATCAGGGTATTCCTGCCCATGTTTGGTGTTTTAGGTTTGGATTGGGGTTATGGGTTCGATCAGGTTCCGGGAATACCGGGAGCAAACAAAGGCCAGTTCCACTTCTCAATCAATCAATCAATCGATTAACCATTTTTTAAATCATACACATTTTACTTTTGGAATGTTATTTGTAATCACGCGTTAAATTTTTTATTTGAAACAAATAATACGGAGGACCAGTCAATGAAAAAACATGCAATATTTACCGGCGCTACAATTTTGTTCGGGTTGATTTTTGTTTTTGCTACATTCAACACCACCAGTGCTCAAAAAGTTGGATATGTTGATACAGAGTATATCCTGCAAAACATTCCTGAATACCAGGATGCCCAAAACGAAATTGAGGATTTTTCGAAACAATGGCAGGAAGAAATTGAAGAAAAATATACCGAAGTTGATAAACTGTACAAAGCTTACCAGGCCGATGCAGTTTTACTGCCCGAGGATTTGAGGCAGCGGCGCGAACAGGAAATTATCGACTTTGAACGTGAAATTAAAGAACTACAGAAAAAACGTTTTGGAAGCGAAGGAGAGTTGTTTAAAAAAAGGCAGGAGCTGGTAAAACCCATCCAGGAAAAAATATTTAATGCCATCGAAGAAATTGCCACCAAAAAGAACTACGGATTTATTTTTGATAAAGCCGGAGGCCCGGTTATTATGTATGTTGATGCAAAATATGATATCAGCGATGAAGTACTCGACCAAATTGGCAGTATCATGGGCGTGAGGGGAAATTGATGTTTCAACTTAAATGAGTTATAAATAAGACACTTATCAAAAATATTTACGCTGTTTACATGAAATAGTATATTTTTGCCGACTTAAAAAATTAATGAATTAACTTAAAATATTGACAATGAAAAGTATAAGTAAAGTTTTAGTAATAGTAGTTTTAATGTCGCTGGCTTTTACAGCCACTGCCCAAAAGGTTCAAAAAATCGGACATATCGACTTTCCCGCTTTAATTCAAAGTATGCCAGGTCAGGATTCGATAAATAAGGCTTACGAGACTTATGCAAAAGGCCTCGAAAACCAAATGACTACCATGCAGGCCGAATTGGAAAACAAGCAGGCAGAATACGAAGCCAACCAGGCTACAATGTCAACGATTATAAAAAGTACCAAAGAAAGAGAATTGCAGGATTTGTACAACAGGCTGATGGAATTTCAGCAAAAAGCGCAAGGTGATTTGGGTAATTACGAAAATCAATTGCTTAACCCACTCATCGAAAAAGCGAGAAAAGCTGTTAACGAAGTTGCTAAAGAAAAAGGATTTAGCTACATTTTAAATACTGCCCAGGGCATGGTTCTCTTCTCCGAAAGTGGTGAAGATATTATGCCTTTTGTGAAAGCAAAACTTGGAATGTAATAAGATACTTCACAATTGCTAAATAAAAAAAGCCCTCAAAATCCTGAGGGCTTTTTTTATTTTACCTTTTTAACAAAACACCTTACCATTTCCAGGGTTTTGGTTTTTGCTTCCATAAAGCCCATGTGGCCCACCTTCCCTAATATTAATACCTCGGCGTGTTGCGGCAAAATGGCCTGGGCCATTATATTTTGAACCGGTATTCTGGAGTCTTCTTTTCCGGCAATAAACAAAACAGGAACCACTGTATTTAAAAGCAATTCTATTTTCCCGCTCCTGTCGCGCATGGCTTCCAGGGCTGCAATAATTCCTTTTGCAGGAGTTTCCGAGGCAATTTCCTGGAGCTTCGTAATTTCGCCATCAAATTTTTCCACGTTCTCCTCGGCAAACAAATCAGGAATAAACTGATTGATAAAACCTGCCTTATTAAGCTTTACAATATTTATGGTGCGCCTCCTGTTTTCTTTGGATTCTTCGGTATCGGCAGACGCGTGGGAATGGAATAAGCCATAAGCAGCTAACATTTCAGGATATTGCAATGCAAATTCAAGGGTAACATATCCCCCCATCGAATGGCCTATCATAATACAGCGTTTCACCTGCAACTGATCCAGTACGGCTTTCACCCAGCGAGCCATAATTTCCATAGTTAAGCTACCTTTATACACCGGCGATTTTCCATGTCCGGGCAGGTCGATGCAAATTACCCGAAACTCATTTGAAAGCCCTTCAACAAATCCATTCCACATTTCTTTCGACTCCAAAAAACCATGCAGCAGCACAATAGGCAGTCCTTTTCCGTGGTCAGAAAAGTTAATCTTGTGATCTTCAAATTTAATTATTTCATTCATCTGTATATAAATTAGCTACTGCCTGTCCGCCTTTTGGCGGGATGCACGGATAAAATTGAATACTGTTTTATTCACGTCAGCAGGTGTTAATAATTAGAATGGATATTTCAAATTGTAATTATTTGCTTGTTCCTATTCTTGCATCAGTTCTTCAATTTCATCCGCTTCACGTGGAATATAAGCCGACAAGTCAACAGGCCCGTTTTCGGTGACCAGAATATTGTTTTCGATGCGGATGCCAATATTTTCTTCGCGGATATAAATTCCGGGTTCACAGGTAAAAACCATTCCGGGTTTTATGGGTTTGTGTTTGTCGATAACGTCATGCACATCAAGGCCGAGGTGGTGCGCGGTGTTATGCATAAAATACTTCTTGTACAAGGGATTCTCGTCATCCTGGTTTTTTACTTCTTCCACATCCAGCAATCCAATAGCAATCATTTCTATTTCCATTTCATTACTTACAAATTTATTGTACAATTCCATGGTATTCCACGGCACAAGCTGTTGGATGGCTTTTTTTTGTACCCTCAAAACCAAATCGTACAATTCGCGTTGGCGTGGTGTAAATTTTCCGTTTACCGGGATGGTTCTGGAAATGTCGGCGGCATAGTTGGCATATTCGGCCCCAAAGTCAAAAAGTACCACATCGCCGTCTTTACATTCCTTATCGTTTTCAAGGTAATGAAGTACGCATGAATTTTGCCCCGAAGCAATAATGGGGGGATAAGCGCTTCCGGCAGCCCCGTTAAAAGCGAATTCATGTTCCATTTCTGCTGCTATCTGATATTCCATTACACCGGGTTTCACAAATTTCAACATCCGCCGAAAGGCATTCCCTGTAATTTCGTTGGCTTTTTTAATCAGTTCAATTTCGTGAGATGATTTAATCATCCGCAGTTTGGTTAATATAGGCGCTGCCCGCACATAGCGGTGGGCAGGATAAGCGGCCTTTAATTTGTTGGCAAAGCGGATGTCCCTTGAAATTACATCAGTTTGGTATTTTGGATATTCATAAGTGTTGAGGTAAACATGACTGCACCACTGCATAAGTTCGCGCATTATCATATCAAAATCCTCAAGCCAGTGAATATTTTGGATGCCTGAAATTTGTTCAGCTTCCTCTTTGGTGTATTTATGACCCTCCCAGATGGCTATTTTTTCGTTGGTTTCGATCAAAAACAATATTTCACGATATTTTGGATCGGGATGTTCCGGTGCCAGAATCAATACACTTTTTTCCTGATCGATGCCAGTTAAGTAGAAAAAATCGGATTGTTGCCTGAAGGGAAAAAACTGATCTCCATTTCGGGGCATCTGATCGTTTGAATGAAAAATGGCAATACCGTTTGATTTAAGCTGCGAGCAGAACCTGTTCCGGTTTTCAGCAAACATCTCATTATTAATAGGCTTGTATCTCATTTTATGCGATAATAATTTAAATACATTACAAATTACTTATACAATTAAATTTAGAATGATTTCAAAGAAATTAAACCCTAAATTTGCTCAATTCAATACAAAAGAAGATAATTTTTAACATAAGTATTAAAATCTTTTCCAAAATTTTTTGAAAATCTTAAATCTATGAGCAATTCAACATTAAGGTACTCCTCAATTACCAAAAAAGTCATCATGGCTTTGGCGGGGTTGTTCCTGATTACATTTTTGTTTGTTCACCTGGGTATCAACTTTACGCTGTTGATTCCGGGCGATGAACGAGAATTATTCAACAGGGCAGCACACTTTATGGGAACATTCCCATTAGTAAAAGTATTTGAAGTGGTTTTGTTTGGTGGCTTTATCATCCATATTATTTATGGTTTGATACTCCAGATTCAAAACTGGCTGGCCAGGCCAACGCGTTACAAAATTGAAGGCTGGTCGCACACTTCGGTATTTTCTAAGTTTATGATCCACACCGGGATTGTAATTTTCATTTTCCTCGTCATCCATCTAATGGATTTTTACATTAAGGCCAAGTTCCTTGGTGAGGTTGACCCTGTGGTTTACGATGGCGAAACACTCCACGATCTGGGCATGTTAGTCATTCTTAAGTTCAAACATCTGGGCTTTGTAATTGGCTATATTGTTGCCTTTATCTTGTTGGGATTTCACCTTCACCACGCGTTCCAGTCGGCTTTCCAGTCGTTGGGACTAAATCACAGCAAATACACTCCTTTCCTGAAAGGCCTGAGCACAGTGATTTCGATTATTCTCCCATTGGGATTCACTGCAATCGCCTTAATAATTTATTTCAGTTAATGTTATACCGTATAATTTGATAAAGACTATGGTAAAATTAGATGCAAAGATTCCTGAAGGCCCTTTGGCCGAAAAATGGACAAAATATAAAAGTGATCAAAAACTGGTAAACCCTGCCAACAAAAGAAAGTTGGAAATTATTGTCGTGGGTACCGGATTGGCCGGGGCTGCCGCCGCCGCAAGTTTTGGTGAGTTGGGTTTTAAAGTTAAAGTGTTCGGGATTCACGACAGCCCACGCCGTGCGCACAGTATTGCAGCACAAGGCGGCATTAATGCCACCAAAAACTACCGCAACGATGGCGACTCGGTTTACCGCTTGTTTTACGATACCATCAAAGGTGGCGACTACCGTTCGCGCGAAGCCAACGTTTACAGGCTTGCCGAGGTGAGTGATGAAATTATCGACCAGTGTGTGGCCCAGGGCGTTCCTTTTGCCCGCGAATACAGTGGTTTGCTCGACAACCGTTCCTTTGGTGGTTCGCTTGTTTCGCGAACATTTTATGCCCGCGGACAAACCGGCCAACAGTTGCTTTTGGGTGCTTATGGTGCTTTGAGTAAAGAAATTCACAACGGAAGCTGCGAAATGCTGACCATGCAGGAAGTGCTGGACATTGTAATTGTAGATGGCCGCGCCCGTGGAGTGGTTTCCCGCCACAGCATTACCGGCGAAATTCAGCGCCATTCAGCCCATGCCATTGTTTTGGCAACTGGTGGCTATGGCAACGTTTTTTTCCTCTCAACCAACGCCATGAACTCGAATGGCAGTGCTGCCTGGAGGGCATATAAAAGTGGTGCCGTTTTCGGAAATCCTTCCTTTACGCAAATCCATCCCACCTGCATCCCGGTTCACGGCGATTACCAATCAAAGCTTACGCTGATGAGCGAAAGTTTGAGGAACGATGGCCGTATTTGGGTGCCTAAAAAACTGGAAGACGCTAAGAAAATCCAGAAAGGTGAACTTAAGCCGACACAAATAGCCGAAGAAGACCGCGATTATTATTTGGAGCGCAGGTATCCTGCATTTGGGAATCTCGTACCCCGCGATGTAGCTTCACGCGCTGCCAAAGAACGCTGCGATGCCGGAAACGGTGTTGGAAGTACCGGGCTGGCCGTTTACCTCGATTTTGCTGATGCAATAAATCGTTTGGGCAAAAATGTGATTGAAGCACGTTATGGAAATCTATTCCAGATTTATGAGAAGATTGTGGACGATAATCCTTACGAAACCCCGATGATGATTTATCCCGCCGTACACTATACCATGGGCGGACTTTGGGTTGACTATGAACTACAAACTACTATTCCCGGATTATTTGCTGCTGGCGAAGCCAACTTCTCCGACCACGGCGCAAACCGCCTCGGTGCTTCTGCGCTGATGCAGGGACTGAGCGATGGTTATTTCGTAATTCCTTACACCATGCAAAATTACCTCGCCGACCAAATCAACGTGCCTTTCTTTAAAACCGACCTGCCTGAGTTTGATGCTTCCGAAAAGAAAGTAAGGGCCGAACTCGAGAAATTGATCAACATTAAAGGAAAACAAACCGTTGATACTTTCCACAAGAAACTTGGCCACATTATGTGGGATCATGTGGGCATGGCCCGCAACGGCGAAGGATTGAAAAAAGCCATAACGATGATCCAGGAATTGAAGAAAGAGTTTTGGAAAGATGTGAAAATTCCAGGCGGTATCGATGGCAAAAATATGGAGCTTGAAAAAGCGTGGCGTATGGCCGACTACCTCGAAATGGGTGAGTTGATGGCTCGTGATGGGCTGGATCGTGAAGAATCGTGCGGCGGGCACTTCCGCGAAGAACACCAAACCCCCGAAGGCGAAGCATTGCGCCACGATGACAAATACACCCATGTTTCGGTGTGGGAATACACGGGTGAGGATAAAGAGCCTGCGCTGCACAAAGAGCCGCTCAACTACGAATTTATCGAAGTAAAAACAAGAAATTACAAAGTATAAAACCACCGAACTATGGATTTTAATTTAAAAATATGGCGTCAGAAAGATGCCAAGTCCAAAGGGAGCTTTAAAACCTACGAGGTTAAAAACATATCGGAAGACGCATCATTTCTAGAGATGCTCGACATCCTCAACGAAGAGTTGGTGATGAAGGGCGAAATGCCCATCAACTTCGAGAACGACTGCCGCGAAGGGATTTGTGGAACTTGTAGCCTCTATGTGAATGGGCGGCCCCACGGCCCCGACACGGGTATTACCATTTGTCAGGTACACATGCGCAAGTTCCGTGGTATGAAAACCATCGTTATCGAGCCCTGGCGCTCTAAAGCTTTCCCGGTACTCACCGACCTGATTGTTGACCGTTCATCCTTCGACCGCCTGATTCAGGCCGGGGGCTATGTTTCGGCACGCACCGGCGGAGTTCCTAATGCCAATAACATCCCAATACCCAAAAACAAAGCAGAAGAAGCCATGGATGCTGCTGCCTGCATTGGCTGTGGTGCCTGTGTTGCTTCCTGCAAAAATGCCTCGGCCATGCTCTTTGTTTCGGCCAAAGTAGCCCAACTGGCTTTGTTGCCACAGGGCCAGGTGGAAGCCAAACGCCGTGTACAGAAAATGGTGAAGCAAATGGACATCGAAGGTTTTGGAAACTGCACCAACACCGGAGCCTGCGAGGCCGAATGTCCAAAAGAGATCAAGCTGGTGAACATCGCCCGCCTGAACCGCGAATTTATTGGTGCCAAACTTGGCGCACAGGTAATGGCGATGTAATACAACTTAAGTAGTCACCCCGTGAATTCTTTTGCAGGATGGGCAATTCCTTAGTGATTTTGCCATCTTCTCACGAAACTTTCACGGGGTGGCTTTTTTGTTTTCTGGATAAGAGTGAAAAGTCATCCGATGAATACTGCTTAAGCATAAGCTAGTTTGCGCAAGGGAACAATACAACTTCCGGGAGCAATTCATCGGATGACTGAAAACCGGTAACCTGGGAAAGTCATCCGATGAATACTGCTTAAGCATAAGACACCTTGCATAAGGAAACAGTGCCACTTCCCGGAGTAATTCATCGGATGACTAAGTTCAAGCTGCGAAAACCTTACTCCCTCACCCACTTCCCCGAACCCACTATTTTGTTTTGAAAAGTAATCCGGTAAGGATAAGTTCCTGTGGAAAGTTTGATGGTGCTTATATTTTCCAGTCTTTCATCAAGAAGGGTGGAAAGCACAAGGTTCCCATTCATATCGAAAAGCTCGAACAAAGCACCGTTGATTTGCGGGCCGGATTGGATATTGAAATATTCATTGCCCGGGTTGGGATAAACAATAGCATCCTGAGCGGTGATATTTGGCAGTTCTTCCCCGGTTGCTGTTACCAGCCCATCCTCATCTACTTTTAAAAGGTAAATATCACGCTCATAGGATTGGTTGGTATAATTGTAAAAGTTTCCCGCCATAAGGCAGCCACCATCTTGTGTGGCAACCAAATCTATAAGTTGATAGTTGGCATCACCGCCATAAAACCTTTGCCATGCTAATTCAAGGTTCGCGTTGAGTTTATTCAGAAAAAACCAGGTATTTACAGGTGCAAATATACCATTAATTGAAAAATTCTTTGTCCCACCATAGTATATATTCTCGGTATTAATAAAATCAAGGTTCGAATAAATACCTGGGTAATCTAAAGTATCAGGTGCCCCGAACATTTCAAGCTGCAGATTATTATCTAATGAGTCCATGAGCATGATGGCTAATTGATCATCCTGGGGATTAGAGTTCCAAATATGCTTTTTGCCTGTTAATAAATACTTTTGGGAATCAATATATTTCACATCAATGTAATTACCAACCTCCTCGGGTATTCCTTCAATTTCTATAATATTCAGCAAACTGTCTATCATTAGTATCTGGCTTGAGGTATTGGTTTGTTGATTGAAACCCCGTACAAAAACTTTTATGATGTTTTCATTTTCTGTTGTCAAAATATCAAATGCTATTTTTGTCCCTGTTTCTGAAAATAATTTACTACAAATTGTATCCAAATCATAGGTAATTTTATAAGCATTCAGCTGGAAATAATAGCCCTGGGTTATCCCGCTATAGAACACCATAAGAGAGTGTTCTTTTTTCACGACCTCAATGTAAGCGATTCCTATGTAATTAGTTAAATACTGTTTTTCGTTGATTATTAAAAAATCATCATTCAATTCAACTAAGGTTATCGTTGCATTTGCCCCAATAGAATCCTGCTGGTAGCCAAAACCTATAAAACCGGTTTGAGTTTTTAATAATTTTAAAATAGCATAGTAATATACCTCAGGTTTTAAAATAGATGAATTTATTATCAAGCCCGACCCATCGATTCTAAATAATTGTGCATGGTGGTTTTCTAAAGATAAGTGTCCGGTAGTAGATACTAAAACAATTTCGCTATCATTTTCCAGGATTTGAAATGTCTCCTGATCTGAGGTGTCAGATATTTTCATTTCAAAGGAGGTTTGAGCACCAGTAAAATAAAACAAGAAATTTAAAAAAGCAATGAATATAAGATTTTTCATTATTTATAATATTATGTAAAACTAAGGAAACAAGAGAACAGGGTTAATATACTACAATAAATAGTTAACCCTTATTCTCCCGCCAAAAAATAAAGTTTTCTAAAGATCGGATGGTGGTTGGCTATTAGCGTGCAGTACGCCATACTGAACCCAGCCTTGATGCCATCTTAAGGATGCGTTATTGGGGGCGTATATGAATTCACCAAGTAAATCTGTTGAAACAAAAGATTTCCCTGTCGGCCTCAGTCCATCAGGTTCATTGGTATAGATCACATGTTCCGTACCTAAAAGATAAAAGTTCATTTCATCAACCGAAAGAAGCGCGTGTACATTTGGTAAAAAATCATTATCTAAATTCCTGAACATCAAATAGTCGTACATATTATCGTTTGGTATCGGATCGTTGGGGTTGATAAAATCTTCGGCCTCCACATATACCGAATCCACATCGGTATAATAGGAGTTGGGAGGCAATGTACCTTTACGTTGGTGTATCATTTTTTCGATTTCTTCGGCTGCATCCGATTCTCCCACGAATGCACCATCACCCCTACCCATAAGCCATCCCCAATACCATTCGTAGTTAAAGATGCTACTTGTTCCATCGGTACCTGTGCCAAACACTGCATTTACTCCAAGTTTAAGGGAAGATTCATCCACGGCAGTTAAGGAGATATCATTCACCACAAGGTGATTGTTATCTCCCGGAAGGGCATTGTATGTTGCCGAAAGATTTTGGATCATGTCGTCATAAGCCCCAACAACATCGTTCAAATTCACTACACCATCGGCAACATCCAGCACGATACTGAAAGTATCGCAGACTGTTTTGTTGAATGTGGATGCCCCATCAGCATAAGTTTGATTCGATGCCGCCTCCATGTACCACACGGCACTGTCCACACTCATGCTTTCACCGCTTTTGTAGCCTGGGTTTTCGCGTTGGAATTCCATTTTGCTTTTAAACGCCCTGATCTTGTTTTCGATCTGGATGTCGGCATTGGATTGGGAGATTTCGCTTGTGGAACTTACCGGTTCCGCGTTATCCTGCTTTGAGCAGGAATAAATAATGGCAGCCAAAACGAATACTGCCAAAGTAAGAATTGTTAGTTTAAAAATTTTCATCGTTATAAAATTTAAAGGTTTAAGGAAATCTGTTAAAAATCAAAAGTTTAATTAAATGGCATCGACAGAAGATAAGTCAATACAAACTGAAAAGAAAAAGCTGAAGCTTTTGGATAAAAGAATTTATGGTGTGATGAATAAACTGCGGGAGGCAGTTGCTGCGAAAAGAAAAGGTAAGCGGCTGGAGGCGGGGAACACGTGGAAGGTTTGTTTTTAAGCATGCAAAAGAGTTTTGCCCCAGCGCAGGAAAGTTTTTCTGCGGG
>Ga0208900_1000303_pt1 | contig 32072 bp, 19 predicted proteins | sample AntAceMetag02UKK_FD_184763 | JGI IMG/M metagenome (GOLD analysis project Ga0208900, IMG submission 184763) | Saline lake microbial communities from Ace Lake, Antarctica - Antarctic Ace Lake Metagenome 02UKK (SPAdes) (version 2) | ecosystem: Environmental > Aquatic > Non-marine Saline and... | reverse complement strand
GTTCGGCAAAATTTGGATTACAACAATGGGATCAGGTTTATTTTATGCTGACACAGTGGGATCAATTCATAACGTTAAACTGAGCAAGCTTACTCAAGATAGGGGTAACGACATTATTTTTCGGGTTATTCAAAATAAAAGTGGCGATTATTTGGCTGCTACCGAAAATGGAATTGTGGTTTTTGATGCCGGGGTAAAAATAAAAAAACATTACACAACAAAAGGGCAGGCAGGCAAAACCCTCTCAAACGGAGTAGTTTTTTGCATGTATGAGGATAATGACGACATGCTGTGGGCAGGAACTTTTGGCGGAGGTCTGAATAAAATAAACCAGCATACAGGGAACATAAAATCATATAATCACAGCCAGGGGCTTTGCAACGATGTTATTTATGGCATACTGCCCGACGACCATGGAAATTTGTGGCTATCCACCAATAATGGCCTGAGTTGTTTTAACCCCCATAAAGAAACCTTTCGGAATTTCAGTACCAAAGATGGCTTAATTTACGATGCCTTTAGTTTTGGTGCTTATTGCAAGGATAAACATGGCAAGATGTATTTTGGTACACAAAAGGGTATCTCAACTTTTCACCCCGACAGCCTTCTAAAAACAAAGCCAATCCATAATATTGTTATCCGAAAACTATTGATCCATGGCAGCGACCGCGTGTATAAGTTCCCGGATGCTTCCGAAACAATACAAATCGACTACCTCAGCGAGAACCTTTTTACGCTCGATTTTGTGTGCCCCGAATTTGTTGACCAGGAAAAAATTAGCTACAGCTACCGCATCGATGGTTTGCATAAAGATTGGATTAACCTGGGGATGCAACGCCAGCTTGTGTTATCAACCTTGCCTTTTGGCAGGCACATTATCCGGCTTAAAGCCACCAAAATACCCGATGAATGGAACAGCAGCGAAACAAATATCCCGATTTTTGTAAAACCCCCTTTTTGGCAAACATGGTATTTCAGGGTTATGGTTTTATTTATTTTGGTATTCGTGTTTTTCCTGATTTTGTTAAATCGCCGCCGCCATGCCAGGCGTGTAGAATCTATCCGCACCAAGCTGGCCTACGACCTCCACGATGAAATAGGCTCCAACATTAGCGGCATCAACCTTATAGGGCAAAGGCTTGGATGGGGGGAAATAAATCAGCAACAAGCCCACAAGTTTTCGGGTGATATTGTAGCCCTGAGCCAGCGTACCGCGGATTCGATGCGCGACATCATCTGGTTTATGAAACCCGAAAACGACAGTCCCGAAAAAATCAGGATGCGGCTTATCGCTTTTGTTAATTCCGTTTTGGAAGACCTGGATTTAACCCTTAATATCGACGATGACTTCTTTAAAAAAGATGTTCCACCGGCCACCTTGCGCAATGTGTATTTGATGGTAAAAGAGATGGTGAACAACGTGGCCAAACACGCCAATGCAAAATCGGTGCTTGTGCAGATAAACAGAAATGTTAGTTTTGTGGATATTAAAGTAAAAGATGATGGAATTGGAATCGGGGAATCAAAAAAAGGTAATGGGATGAACAGCCTGCGAAAAAGAACAAGCCAAATGAAAGGGAGTATTTCAATTATCACACAGCCCAACCAAGGAACGGAAATCAACATCCAGGCAAAAATCAAATCATGACACGAACAATCATCATCGAAGACAACGCCATTTACAGGCAGGAAATGCTTGAAACACTCAACAGAATCGAGGGCGTCAGGGTGGTAGGAAATTTCGGCTCGGTGGAAGAAGGACTGGATTTTTTGCAGGATCATAACGAAATGGATCTTTGTATTCTCGACATCGGACTGCCCGGGATGGACGGTGTGAGCGGAATAAGTGAAATATTCAAAATTGTCCCGGAAATAAAAATCTCCATGATTACTGTATTTGACGACGACAAAAGAGTATTCGAAGCATTAAAAAAAGGTGCCTGTGGCTACCTGCTCAAAGGAGAGGTAGAAGGCCGTTTGGAAAGTGCCATACAGGAAATTATGGCCGGTGGCAGTTTCTTCACGCCTACTGTTGCGCAGAAAGTACTAAAGCACTTCCGCAAAAAGCCTTTTGCAAAAACAAAACTCACAAAGCGCGAAAAAGAAGTGTTGAAGCAAATGAAACTTGGACTACCCAAAAAACAAATTGCCGACAAAATGATCATTTCCTACAGCACGGTTGACACCCACGTAAAAAACATCTACCGAAAGCTCCATGTTAATTGTGGCGTTCAGGCAGTGATGAAAGCTATTGAGGAAGGGGTGGTATAAAAAAAAGCCCCTTCAAATAGTATTTATGAAGGGGTTTTAATTAGTACATAAATTTTAGGATTAGAACTGGCGGCGCATATTATGCCTATAATTATTTAATTCTATTCCTTAATTTGACCGATGTCTTTCAAAAAACAGTCATGTTTGGTAATATCATTTCCATCACTATTACCAATGGCTTTCATTTTCGATGACTTAGTTGCCGACCATTGGTCTTTATATTGTCCGTCAACATAATAGTTACCACTTAAATAAGTGAAATTGCCATTTGCGAAACCCTCAAATTTCATCCTATAGGTACTCAGCATCCATTCAATTGTAACACTTGAACCATTAACAGAACTTGTACTTAGAAGCGATGTATATCCTGAACCATCACTAAACACAAAATCCCCCATAATTTTATTATTTTCATTCTGAGTGAGATTCATAGTTCCATTATATTCAGTCCCTTGCAGATAAAATGTTTTTTCCCACTGCCCCGTTAAAGAAGGTTCAATTGTAACATTTTGAGAAATTGTGTTCGTGCCTCCTTCTCCTGTAGCAGTGAGAGTTACTGTAAAATTACCGCTGGAAGTGTATTCATAATATACATTTTGTAGTGCTGAAACTCCACCATCACCAAAATTCCATTGATATGAAGTCGCATTGGTTGATTGGTTTGTAAAGTAAATGGTACAGGGAGCAAGCCCTTTTGTTTTATCCATCATAAAAGAAGCTACAGGCGGAGGTGCAGCCTCGTCTTTGTCGCATGCTGTTAAAGTTACAATAACAATTCCTACAAATAGGAACACAATCGGTAAAAGGTTTTTCATTTTAGTATTATTTTCTTTCTCCTACTCATAAGGCTTTTCGGTGTCGCCCCGTTTTTTTTAGTGGTTTCTGGACTCCAATAGTTTTAATATTAAAATAATCTTATCAATTAATTCCCAAGACTTGATTTATTTTTTTATTTCATTAATAATTTTTATTTCGCTATTTAGGCTATTTTCAACACTCCCCATATCAATACTTTCTACTCCCTCACTCATATACAACCTCATCTTCGAACAAATCCCGTTGCTAATAGTAATTGACCCTTCCCAGAATGTGTCATTTGCATTAGCATAAAAAGGATATTCCCCAGAATCACGTTCTATGGTTACAAAGCCTTCATCCCCACAATCGGGTGTACCCGAAGATAAATACCCGGTAATGTCCCCAACATACGAACTGTTAACATAAACACTTATGTAACCAACGCCATAATCAGCATCTGTCCAAAAAACGGCTTCACCATAAGGATTTGGGTAAATACAGCTCCCGTCATCATTCGTAGCTTCAGGGTTATAATTTGTCGCTTCCGGGTCGGTACATCCATATATAATACACGAACCATCGTCATCGGTAGCATCAGGGTCATAGTTTGCCGCATTGGGGTTTGTACATCCGCGAATAATACATGTGCCATTGTCATCGGTAGCATCAGGGTCATAATTTTCCGCCTTGGGGTTTGTACATCCGAGAATTACACATGTACCATCGTCATCGGTAGCATCAGAATCATAGTTCATTCCTTTGGGGTTTGTACAACCACGAATTACACATGAACCATCATCCGTTTTTGCTTTCGAATCATAATTTTCCGCTTTAGCGTTTGTGCAACCCTCCCGTTTACAAGAGGTTGATTCGATAATTAGTAGCCCCATCAAGCAAAAAAACAACAAGGTAAAATACTTCTTTTTCATAATAAAATATTTAGTTAAGATTTGATTATTAATGTGAATTGTTTATCTGTAAATATCATCAGGTCTATTTATTTCAGGTGTCTGTTTTTATGATAAAATTTAAAAATATGATGGCACAAAACTATTTCTCATCCACCAATAAAAAAATACCGTGTTTACGGTATTTCTTCTGGGGGGGGGCATAAAAAAAAGCCACCCTCCTCCCGGAAAGTGGCTTTTTGAGTACTGAAATTCTTTTAACTAACTATTGCTTGCTGAAAAACTCAAAACCAGATTGCCCGCTTCGCCGGAGCTACAGCGAGGCGAGCTCGCCTCGCTGGCGAAGCGGGCCCAAACACACGTCTTTTTTATTGTGGTATTTAGAGCTATAATCAAATCCTTCCACCAAAATAAAATCTATTGTAGTATGCACTACCAGACTATGTTTAATGAAACCGTGCAGAGCACCGTGATATTTTATGCGTGGATGTTTTGAATAAACTACCATCAACAACACCGATTGCGATTCGGTAGTTATTGGTACCCCGATTGATTTGAACCGTTTGATTAAAATCGAAAAACCTAACACACGTGTTTATTACGATCTCCAGGAAATTGGCGATCCAAACCTGACACAGGTTGTGGATGAGTTTGTAGAAAAATTCAATTTGAAAAAGTAATTCCGATAAGGAATTCTAGATAAAAAGGCAGCTTCGCAAGGGGTTGCCTTTTTTTATGTTTCCAAGATGAATTCCTCAAAATTCCCCTGGTTAATCACTTTGAAATGGTTATCAGGATATGCATTTGAAAATGTTTTTGGTAACCTTGCTTTTTGTTTTGGGTTCCATTTAAACTCGTAAGCAAATAGTTCCCCTCCCCTATCTTCGATGTAATCGATTTCCTGTTGGTCGTAGGTTCTCCAGAAATAACTATTTGCCCAAATATCGTTGTAATGCAAGAATTTAAACCTTTCGCTTATCAAAAAATTCTCCCATAATGCTCCAATGTCCTGCCTGAGTTCCGGTAGGTTAAAATTGGCTATCACCGCATTTCTTATCCCATTATCAAAAAAATAAATCTTTCTGCCCTTTGCAATTTCCTTTCTTGCATTACGCGAAAAGGCAGGCAGCCTGAAAACAATGTATGCCTTCTCCAGAATATCAATGTATTTTTCAACGGTTTGATTATCCAGCCCTACAGTTTTTGAAAGCTCATTGTACGACACTTCATTACCAACTTGAAACGCTAATGCCTGCAAGAGTTTAACAACCTTATCGGGTTTCTTTATCTTATCAAAACGCAATATATCCTTGTACAAATAACTGTTGTAGATTTCCTTAAGGATTTTGTGTTCTTTCCCTTTTCTATCAACTACTTCAGGATAGTACCCAAATACCAGCCGATGCGGCAGCATCCGCATTTCCTCAAGAAAACCATGATGATCTTTCATTTCGACAAAAGAAACAGGGAACAAGTGGTGTTCCCATTTACGGCCGGTCAATGGTTCATTTATTTCGTTTGCAAGTTCAAATGAGGACGAACCTGTGGCAATAAGCTGTACATCCTTAACCTGGTCAATAATTAGTTTTAGTTTTATCCCAATGTCCTTTATTCTTTGCGCCTCATCGATCACCAAAATTTTATAATCGGCCACCATGGCCTTAAGCCGTGTAGAAGTAGGATTATCGAATAGGGCAAGAATATCAGGATCATCAGCATCCAGCCATAAAACGTGATCCCTGTTTTTACAGGATTCCCTTACCAGTGTTGTCTTCCCTACCTGCCGCGCTCCCATTATTATAATGGCTTTACCCTGAAATAAATCTGCCTCCAATTTTTTTATTAAACTTCGTACTATCATATTACAGTATATTTTGCGAATCCAATCGCAAATTTAACGATAATTCTGCGATTACGATCAGGAAATTTTTTTATATAAAACCATTATTTATCCCACCAATAAAATGAGATAATGATAAAACCGGAATACCACCGACCTGAACCGCTTGATAAAGATCAAAAAAACCAAACACACGTGTTTATTACGATCTCCAGGAAATCGGCGATCCAAACCTGACACAAGTTGTGGATGAGTTTGTAGAAAAATTCAATTTGAAAAAGTAATTCCGAAAAGGAATTTAAGATAAAAAGGCAGCTTCGTAAGGGGCTGCCTTTTTTCTAATTATCGCAATGTAGAAAACCTATTTTGAAAGGAGAGTTTGCTTTAATAAAATAAGAATTCCCTGGATTAAGGGTTTCAAGTGTAAAAACCCCTGCCCCAGGCCAGTACATTTTTAAGCCCACAGCTTCTTTCACAAGTATAATTTGACTGGAAAAAGGAGCGAATATCAAATCAACTTCTTGCTGACACGGGGACAAAACAGGAATCAAATTCCACCCTGGAAAAATCTGAATTGAATCATTTCTATCAATCCATCCCGGGATAAGCACTGCGACACTATCAGAAAGTTTAACCTGATAACCCGATAATTTGCTGAGGGAGTTGAGCGTATTACCAGGGTTGCCGGGCATATAATAAGCATCCTGGTTTTGCAAGATCACCAGATCATCTGAAAATTCTTTTCCCAGGCTGTCCAAAGATACTTCAGTTGCTTGCAAATAGGTGGAGAAACCCGACCAACCGCCTGGCAGGATGATGGATTGATTTTGAATAAAAAACAACTTAAGCTCTTTTAAAATTTCCCCTTCGCACCCCCTATAGTTTATGATATGCAGCCTTAATACCACAAAACCCTGCTGCAAATCTTCGGAGCCATGCTGATATGTGGCATTAAGCATATTAGGGTTGTTAAATGCCCCATCTCCATCTGAGGACCAGTAAAGCGAATCATAATAATCAACAAGTGGCCGGGGCTGAAAACCAGACCCTTCATCAACAAAAGCAACTGTATCGAGGGCCACCGAAATATTGCAATATTCTATGTTACATAGCAAAATACGCCAGGTGGTATGGTCGAAATTATTCACAATTCCATCCCCGGTCATGTCGTCAGGGGCAGGTGATTTCCATTTCTCCATAAAAGATTCGGTATAATCCGCATCATAATCATCCTCCAAAACATCGGGAATACCATCACCATCCAGAAACCCATTGCTATCGATTGCCCAATAACATGGCTTTTGAATACCATTTACCCTCTTATATTCGCGTAATGCCCGCCAAATAGCCTGGGCTGCTTTTTCGGCATGTTGCTCCGCCACAATGGAATTATTATAAGCAAATTCATAATGCGAATGGTAATTGAGGCCACAAAAATCGTGGGTAGGCGGGTGGCTGCGAAGGGTATCTTCAACCATGCAATGCTCGTGCGAATAGGCATCGCCAAGAACATGCAGGTAAATTGCGAAAGCCTGCAAACTACCAGGTTCAACAGGTTTATACATTGCATCCTGAACATCCCAAAACATAACATCCACAGGTGAATCACCCGGATTTCCAGCTTGTCCGGTTCCATAAATTCCCCAACTCATAATATTTTGCAAACTTGGTAATGATGGAACCCGCCAATAATAGGGGCTGTTTCGAAAGTCAGGGTTAAAAACCTGTGGATAAGCACCGTAAACCATAGCTCCTGATATGGTGTCGTTCATTGATTTTATTGGGAAATGCCAGTATTGGGGAGCCCATTCACCAAAAACATTTTTCGTGAAAATATTCCCCCTTTCCGTTCCGGCCAAGCTTTGGTGCCAACCAGAAAAGGTATCGGGGATACTAATATTATTCAAAGCCAAAGGATAGGGATAACCAGGCTTGGGATTAATCTGATCCACAAGGGCACAATACCTTGCCATCAGCTCAGCCGTATCGGGCGAAAAGCCCATTTTAACAGCGAGCAATAAAGTTAAATCATAATGAAAACTGCTATGAAAATCTTTAACGGAATGGGCCGTAACAACCATTCCCAGGCTGTCAGTATTTTCCTCGTTCCATGCCGAAACTGACATCGACACCATTATAAAAGAACCAATCAATATTATTAATTTATAAGCTTTCATTCCATTCATTTTAAGAAGTGTATTTATACGTGCCTGCGAATGTACAAATTCCAATTTTATCAGCACTGTTTATTAATCTCCTGACACTAACATCACAATTTCTATTATCACATCATCATAAACATATTATCGACAATATTCCTCTTTCTTTATTGAGGGTGGTTAAGGTTTATACTTAAAAATAGGTTTAACTGCCAACATACAATTTATTTTCTTAATGTGAGTTTTGAGCTGATTACATCTAATATTTTAGATATGAAAAACAGGTTCATTTTAAGCATTGCATTTTTTGCAATGGTTTCGATTGCTTCGGCTCAGGAATGGCAAACTGATTTTGACCAGGCCCAAGCAATAGCCACCAAAGACAATCTCAGTATCATTCTTGTTTTTCAAGGATCGGATTGGTGTGCGCCCTGCATGAAACTTGAAAAGGAAATCTGGAGCACGAAGGAATTTATCGAACTGGCGAAAGGCAATTTTGTGATGGTGAAGGCCGACTTTCCGCGAAGGAAGAAAAATGCCCTCTCACCCGAACAACAGGAGAGCAACAATAAGCTGGCTGCAAAATACAACACCAACGGATACTTCCCTTTTGTGGTGGTTTTGGATAAAGAGGGGAAAGTACTCGGTGAAACCGGATATAAAAAAATGTCGCCCACAGACTATTTTAGCTCGCTGATGACCTTTATTAAATAAGCTTTGAAAACCTACCCGATCATCCTCATGGCCTTGCTTATGCCGGCAGGCTTGCTTGCACAACGGGAATGCAGCCGAACGCTAAAGCTCATGGGAAGCCGCTTCGATATTACCGTGGTTGCCGATGATTCAGTTATGGCCGATCATTATATTAATTTGGCCATTGATGAGATTACACGAATTGAAAATTTGATTTCCTCGTGGGATTCAACATCACAAACTTCAGAAATAAACCGCAATGCAGGAATAAAACCTGTTAAGGTGGATTTTGAATTGTTTCAGCTTATCGGGCGTGCCCTTGCAATTTCAAGGTTAACCGATGGGGCTTTTGATATCAGTTATGCCTCGATGGATAAAATCTGGAAGTTTGATGGGAGCATGACTTCGATGCCCAGCGACAAGGAGATTGAAACTTCAGTAGCAAAAGTTGGATTCCAGAATATTGTGCTTAATATGGCGGACACCACAGTTTATTTGAAATTACCGGGGATGAAAATCGGATTTGGTGCCATTGGAAAAGGGTATGCCGCCGACAAAGCCAAAGAACTGTTGATGGCCGAAGGTGTCGTGGCCGGGATAATCAACGCATCGGGCGATATGAATACCTGGGGCAGGCAACCCAATGACAACGAATGGAAAGTGGCCATCACTAATCCCTTGAACAAAAAAAAAGTTTTTGCCCTTTTGCCCATCACCAATGGTGCCGTTGTTACATCGGGAGATTACGAGAAATATGTAACTTTTGGCGGAAAGCGATATAGCCACATCATCGATCCAAGAACCGGAATGCCCGCAACAGGCATAATCAGTGCTACCGTTTTTGCTCCAAAAGCTGAGCTCGCCGATGCTTTGGCCACCTCAGTTTTTGTAATGGGGATACAAACAGGGATCGACAGAATAAATCAAATGCCCAAAATTGAATGTGTCATTATTGACGACCAGGGAAAAATACATACTTCAGGAAACGTAAAAATTGAAAAATAATGAAGATAAAAATAATTATTGCCATCGTGGTATTGGTTTCGATGAATTCGTGCGTAGTGGTAAGGGAATACGAGAAAATAAATATCAACGATCCTGATATGGCCTTGGCATCCAAAAAAATCAGTCGCTTTGAAATTAATTTTCAGGCCTACCGCGAAGCTGCCAGCGGTGCCAATGGCGGAAAAACCGGTGGTGGATGCGGGTGTAATTAGGGGCAGACTTTAACGTAACATTTTTAAAAATATACGATTTAAGATTAACGATCGGAGATTTTAGATTGTGTTGAATATCACCAACATCTTATATCTATACCATAGGTATCCCAATGGGAAAATCGTTAATCGTCTCCGTAGGAGTCCTTCGGACAATCTTAAATCAAAAAGAAGTTATTTCAACTTATAAAACTGGAAAAGCGAACAAATGAGAAAAGTCATATTGACAGTCTTGATTTTTGCAGCGGTATTTGGGTATGCCCAGGAAAAATCACAGGACTCTGCAAAGGTTTATAAAAAGCGCGTGCTGGAAAGTGCCGAAGTTGATTTTCTGACCAGTTATTATAACCAGGATGGCGATAATGCTGCCGTAACTGGTGGAATTGGCACGCAGAAATTACAGGATGCCGCAGCCACAATTATTATTTCTGTACCCCTCAATGATGATGATGTGCTGACTGTGGATGCAGGAATTTCTGCTTATTCATCTGCCTCATCCAGCAATATCAATCCTTTTGATGGGAGTGGCCGGGCCGATGCGTTTCAGGCATCGTCAGGGGCTTCGTCGAGTGATGCTCTGGTGAATTTCTCCGGGGTTTACAGCCATAGTTCTGACGACAGGAACCGAATTTGGTCGGCCAAAATAGCCGGTGCCAACGAATATGATTATTCATCTTTTGGTTTTGGCGGAAGCTATGCCATGCTCTTCAACGAGAAAAATACGGAATTGAGCATGGATGCCAACGTTTACCTCGATGCCTGGCGACCCATCTATCCTTACGAGCTGAGGCCGCATTTAATTCCCCACATTTCGGGCTACGATCCTTTATTAACCGAATTCAGTAAAGTGAACCGCAATTCATATTCGGTGGGCTTTGGCTTTTCACAAATCCTGTCGAAGCGTATACAAGGTTCATTATCGCTCGATTTGGTGCTGCAGCAAGGCTTATTGTCCACACCCTTCCAAAGGGTATATTTTGCAGATAAAGAGGATTATTTTATCGAGGACTTTCATCTTGCCGATGACATTGAAAGGATGCCCGATTCAAGATCAAAAGTTGCCATTGGTGGACGGCTCAACTTTTTTGTAAACGAATACATTGTTTTGAGAACCTACTACCGCTATTATAGCGATGACTGGGGAATTGTTTCGCACACCGCAAGTATCGAAATCCCAATAAAAATAACGCCAAAGTTCACGCTCTATCCTTCTTATCGGTTCTATAATCAGGCGGCAGCCAAATATTTTGCACCCTACAATCAGCATTTATCAACAGAAAATTATTATACCTCCGATTACGACCTGTCGAAATACTCCGCCAATCAATATGGTTTCGGAGTAACTTACACCGATATTTTTACCAGTGCCCACATCTGGAAATTTGGGCTAAAAAGTATTGACCTGAAATTTAACAAATACGATCAGAGCTATGGCTTGAGGTCGTTTATTATAGCTGCCAGCGTTAAGTTCGTGATGGATTGATAGGGTTGGCTGACTTAAAAAACTTAGCATCCCACAAAGGAAAATTCTTGGGAAGAATTAAGGTTAGATCTTAATTTGATGTTAACCATAAATTCGGTCATATTTTCTTTTTTGAGCATTCCTGTTAATAAGAGTTTTTTATTTGTTATTAATTATTAGACGATGAATTAATAATAAATTTCACTCCAACAGGAATGATACCCACGAAAATAAATACAATAATCCACCATTCCTCTATCCTGTTTTTTTTTTAGTATCGCAGGTATTAGGGACTATTAAAAGTGAGCTAACTAATTTCCCATCCCCTTTTCAACTTCCTTCACCAGCTCCTTCATCGAAATGTTCCCAACGGCAGAATTGCGTAATTGCCCCATCGCCCAGTTGATGGCATCCTGGGGTTTGTCTGAAATTTTGATTTTCTCAAATTTTTCTTTCAGGAATGGAATTTTTGCCAGGATATCTGCTTTCGGATACCTTTTAAACTTTATGGTGGTTAGCACCGAATCGAACTCCATTTTGGGATGTTCATACACTTCGGCAATCATATTTTTGGCCAGCTCAACATCAATATCCTCATCCTTCAAAAATTTGAACAATGAAAAGATTACATTATAACTGAAAGCTGCGCTTGGCTTGAAATGTCCTTCTACGTGTTTCATGGTTTGGCCCATAAAAGTTCCTATAAAAACGGGATTAGTTCCAAGTTCGCCAATTATCCTTTCGATAAGTGGGAAAAGGTTTTTCCTGAAGATAAATGTGTAAGTGTCTTCCGGGATTTTCCACGCCTGTAATTTGAGGTATCTTTCGCTGATGTCCTCCGGCAGGTTCTCGCCCAATCTTTTAATTCTTTCTTCGGTAATAGGGATGGGTGGCGAATCGGTGTCGGGGTACATCCTGTCGGCACCCGGCAAAACCCGCTCAAAAATGGTTGTCCCGTCTTCAAAACTTTTGCGTGTTTCGAGTGGCACGCCCTCGAAAGCCATACGGCAACGTTCCTCGATTACATCCAGCGCGGTTATTAAATCGGCCTCCTGCCCCCAAATTATTAATTGCGCATCATTATCACCGGCTTTGAACAGCTCGCGAATTTGGTTAAAATCTTTGGCCGAAACCACCGCATCAAATTCTTCGCTATGGGTCATGTTTGGCAGTTCAATGCAGGCAATTACTTTGAGGCGTTCGGAAAACTCATCGGCAAACATTTTTCCGGGTTGGGTAAAGTGCGAGAGGATGCCTTTGAAATATGGCAGGTTTACAGCAACGATTTTGCTACCCGCTTTTTTTGAACTTACGAGAGGTTCGTAGTTAAAATCAAAATTATGGTATTTCAGGTATTGATGCTTTGGTTCCCAGCCTGTAGGATTTTTGATTCTTTTCAGTAATTCTTTTTTAATATCCAGCAAGGCCCATTGCCTGAAACATTCGTTGTGCGTAAGCTCGGGAATCCATTTTGTGTGCGCCACGCCTTTAATTTCCACGCGGCTTCCACCCCGGCAGCTCACGTTTACATCTTCGCGCCCGGCACCAATACCGGTTCTTACCATGCCGGTGCTTCGGTTCAAAAAGCGGATATAGTCGCAGGCTTCGTGTACCTCGTCGGGGTTAGTGCAATCGGGGTAGGTTACGGTTTCGATAAGTGGCATTCCCAGGCGGTCGGTTTTGTAGGTGCGCACGTGGCCAATGTCCGAAATTTCGCGGCACGAATCTTCTTCGAGGCTCAACTGGATCAGCCTTACTTTTTTATTTTTTAAGGGAATCTCCCCCTCAACGCCAATAATTGCAGTGCGCTGGAAACCTGTTGGAATGGAGCCATCGAGGTATTGCTTGCGGGTAATATGAACTTCGCCAACGATATTAAGCTTTGAAAGCAGCGAAATGGCGATTGAAATATCCAGCGCATTTTTGTTGAGCGGAAATGGTGGCGTGTCGTCCACCTCGTAGGTGCAGGTGGTTTCGTTTTTTACGCGGTAAATAATTTCCTTTTTGGTTTTAAACTCCATAAGCGCGGTGCCGTCATATTCGCCCAGCTCACTTAGCGTGGGGCGCATGTGCCTTATCAGTTCGGCATCATAATCATCGCTTTGATGAAATACCCCGGCCGGACAATTGCAAAACAACTTCTTTTCGGTGAGCAATTGCTGGTGAACTTCAAGCCCGGATTTAAATCCTATCCTGCTGTAGTCGTCCTGGGTAGCGTCTTTGCGCGTTACGTGGCCAATGTTTTTACGCGTGGTTTCGTAGTTCCTTTTCGGATTAAATTTCTGTTTCATTTTTGGTATTGCCAGATAAATTCAAATTGGGCACCAAATGTAGATATTGTCAGGTAGAAAAATACTATTTTTACATAAAATTTAAAATCAGGCACTATGAAAATCTCTGGAATTATTAAAATCGTTCTCGCGCTTGTCGTCTTATTAATTGTTGGTGGCTTGGTTTATTATTTTATGTTTAGCCCTTCAGTTAAGTATGGTAAATTGGTGGGCAATGCTGATGAGTTGTTTGATGATAAACATTTTGGAGATGCCAAGCTACTTTACATAAGAGCGCTTAAAATAAATAAAGAAGAACCCTACCCAAACCATCGGATTATAGTAATTGATAGTATTATCCGGCAAAATGAATTACAGGCACAGTATGTTGAAAAAATACAAAAAGCTGATGACCTTTTCGAAAGTAAAGATTATGGTAAAGCCAGTCAATACTACTTTGAAGCAGCTAACCTTATGCCGGATGCCGATTATCCTGTTGAGCAAATTCAATTGTGCCGAAAACTAACGGATGACCCCTCTTATGTTGAGCCTGTGCAAAAATCGGTCGTGCAACCCAGTCCCGAAAATAAGCCCAAAACCCTGGTTCCTGTCAAAACAGAAACGCCCAAAAATCAAACAGTAGTGCCACAGAATAAGCCCAAAACAACAATTTCGGCAACAGCTACAAATCACAATCAGAATACGCTGGCCGATGGAAAATACTATCATGTGGTGGTTGGGGTGTTTAGCAACCATCAAAATGCTGTGGAGCTCAACGAAAAACTTATCAGGGAAGGAAGGGATTCGCGTATTATTTATAGGCCAGGTAAGTCCGAAGTCGTAACATTTGGCTCGTATAAAGATTTTAATACAGCATCCAGTTTTCTAAAATTCGTGAAAAACGACATCAATAAAAACGCCTGGGTTTTGCATTTCGAAAAATAATTGGATTGATAAAACTTGATTTCTATTATCATAAAAATATAAACCCAAAAAAGTGGTTTATCAGCTTATTAGCCTGATTAATTCACAAATTCAGTAAATTTGTGAATTAATCACCGAAGGCCGTAAATATTTAAAATAAATATGCTTTTCGTGAAATTTAAATTTGTAGTAATTCTTTTAACGAGCCTTTTTTTATCCACAACTTTTGTTGATGAATTGAAAGCTCAAAACAAAACCAAAATCAGGATTGTGCAGGCCGATGATCTATTGGGCGACAACACCAGCGGGCAGGACTTGAACATTTTTGTGGGGAATGTAATTTTTGAGCACGACAGCGCCTTCCTTTACTGTGATAGCGCAGTGCTTTATAGCCAGACCAACAATTTGGAAGCCCACGGGAATGTTAGGGTAAAAGTAAGCGATACCTTAAATTTGTATGGAGATGTTTTGTATTATGACGGCAATACCCGCGTGGCAACAGTAACTGGCAATGTTATACTTGAAGATAAGGATGCTACCCTTTACACCGATCGCCTGATTTATGACCGATACACGACCATAGCTTTTTACAACACCTGGGGCCGGATAGTGAGCGATGACAACGAATTGACCAGCACAAAAGGCTACTATTATACCGCTGATAAAATGCTTTACTTTAAGCAGGATGTAAAAATGGTTAACCCCGACTACAAGTTGATTTCAGATACCCTCGTTTTTAATACAGCCACAGAGGTTGCCAATATTTCGGGTCCAACCCGTATCACAGGCGAAAATGAATTTCTCTATTCCGAAAAAGGATTGTACGAAACACAAACCGGATACACAGAGTTGGTGCTAAATTCTTATATGACCTACAAAGAGCAATATCTTTCGGGCGACTCAATTTACTACGACAAAGAAGGAGGCGTTGGAGAGGTGTTTGGGAATGTGTTTATTAAAGACACGGTGCAGAATATGATAATTACCGGCGAATATGCCGATTATCACCGCAAGGATGGTTTTGCCTATGCTACCGACAGCGCTGTGGCAATTATGATTGATGAAAAAGACAGCCTTTTTATGCATGCCGACACCCTGAGGCTTACTTTTGATAGTACCGACAGCCCTGATTATCTTCTGGCTTTTTATAAATGTAAGTTTTATAAAGATGAGCTGCAGGGCATGAGCGATTCGTTGGTTTATTCATTCAACGATTCAACCATCAACATGTATTTCGATCCGGTGCTGTGGACCCGCGAAAATCAGCTATCTGCTAAACAAATCCAAATTTTCTCTTCCAATCAGCGCATCGACTCCATGTATATGACGAACGCATCGTTCATTATTTCGCTCGATAAGTTTGGTAAAAATAAGTTCAACCAGATAAAAGGTAAAAACATGATTGCCTTTTTTGATAAAAATGAATTGAACCTTGTGAAAGTAAATGGCAACAGCGAAACAATTTATTTTGTGAGGGAGGAGGATGGTAATTTGATTGGAATAAATAAAGCCGTCTCAAGCACTATGGAAATCTGGATTGAAGACAGGCAGGTGGTAGATATTTATTATTTCGATAGCCCCGAAGCACAATTATACCCTGAAAGTGAACTGCCCGAAGATCAGCAATACCTGCGCGATTTTAAATGGCGAAAAGAGGATCGACCCATCAATAAATACGATATTTTTAAGTGGCCCAACTTGGACAAGCCAAAACCAAACAGGCCTCTAAATTAAGTAGCACTTCACCGGTTTTGGCTTGTCCAAGTTGTTAAGTATCTTTCAACTCAAGTTTTGCCAAAAAATGGCAAAACTTGAGTTGAAAGATACTGATAACTTACCGGCACTTCGATAGAACTTCTCCTAAAAAAAATCAAAAATATTTTCTTTATTCAAAGACAAAAAAAAACCGGGTAGCATAACTATCCGGATTTTATTTTTAATCAGAAATTATCCTGAACCCTGATTACTCGGGGTGAATTGCCTCAACGGGGCAAACGTCAGCGCAAGCACCACAGTCGGTGCAAGCATCAGGATCAATTTTGTAGATTTCGCCCTCAGAGATTGCCTCAACAGGACATTCATCAATGCAAGTACCACAAGCGGTACAATCATCTGTGATTACGTATGCCATTATTTTTAGATTTTAGATTAAACAATGGCTGCAAAGTTGAAAATATTTTCCTTTCCATTTATTCTACAATCATACTATTTTCAAATTTATAGCCAGTCTAAATTGGAGATTTTTATCCAAAACCCTTTCAAAGTAGCACATTCAATAGAGTAATGATCCTGATTGAAATGTTATTTTTCGATGTTACAAAATCTGTCTATGCGGAATTACACCTCTTTAGTGCAAATTCACTTGAATTGTTTTTGCTTATGCCACATTTAATCTTTTTGAAATAACTATTTTTGAGTAAAAAATAATTTTTAAAGGTAATTATGGAAAAATAACTTAAATTTGCCCAAATAAGGTCAAGTCTAAAATAAGGAAAATGACAATTGGACAGAAAATTAAAGAGTTGAGAGAGAATGCAGGCATGCTTCAAAGAGAGTTAGCTTATGAACTTAAAGTAGGTGATGCTTATTTGAGCAAGGTTGAGAGAAACCAAAAATTACTTAGAAAAGAACATTTAATTACCCTAAGTAAGTTTTTTAATTACCCTTACTTAGAGTTAGAAACACTTTGGCTTGCAAACAAAGTATATGATTTAGTAAAAAATGAAGAGCAAGCAATCCAGGTTCTAAAAGTGGCTGAACAAGAAATTCTATATAGCAAAAATTTATGACATATTTTGAAAGAATAACCAAGCTAACGGAAATAGTACCTGTTTCTTTGGTGGATTTTGAATCAGATAGAACGCCAGCCAGAATCCCCACTCAGGTATCTTCAAATTTTATAACAAACAAACAACAAGGTGATTGGGCTGAAGAATTAGTATTCACTGCCATTAATGAAACATCAAAAAATTTTGTTGCTGTCAGATATGGAAAATCAGATGATTTAATAGCTGGGGATGATGGGTTTAATAATTTTTATCAGGAATTTCAAGATGAGCTTGACACTATTGGCAAACGTCCCGACATTCTTGTTTTTGAAAAATTTGATTATAATCCTGAACTGGGATTTGATATCAGTAAGTTGCCTCACGACACAATAACAGAATATGTCAAAAAAGCCATTGCTGGTTTAGAAGTTCGATCCAGTGCATTCTTAATTGACCAGTATGAAAATGCCATGAGTATTCGGACACAAGAAAATTTAGAATTGGCCTTGGCCATCAGAGACAATATTATTGGCAATTTTTCTGACCTTTTAAATCATTCGAATAGAAGCAGATACATTCCAATTCTTGAGAGTATAAATGCTGAGACTATTCAAGCGTTGGACTTTAAGTCACCTGGTTGGCATTCAAATGACAGGTTGAGTGAGCTAAGTGGTTTGTTTAAAACACTAAAAGGTGCAGTAAAAGAAATTCAAAAAAGAGATTATTTGAGTATTACGCCTAAAGTTGAAGATATTAAAGTTGTTTATAAATGGATTGAAAATTTTAATGTCCCACATTTCTATTTTCAAGTCTTTTTCGATAAAGTCTATGGAGTTTCTTATGAACAGATACTAACTTTTATTTCTGATTCCGACAATGAAGGAAGGGTATTTTCAATCGAAAAGGACAATAAGAATCAAAATAAGACAACCATTAAAATAAATTCAAAAAGTGGAAAACTAATTGCAAATAAAGTTGAAGAACCAACCCATAAAAGTGTTCGGAAAGAAATGGCAAGAGGTCGTTTACTTTTTTACGTAACTTTTCAAGGTGGCAAGGCTTGTTTAGATGTCGATAATTTGATTGAAATTTTAGGAATAAATAAAAAGGAATTTTAATGACAGTTTCTGAGGCAGATATTAAAACATTAGAACAGGAATATGTTAGCAATACCAAAATTGCTCATCGTAAAAAGTTTGCTCAATTTTTTACTCCTCAACCAATCGTAGATCTAATGTCTGACTGGTTGTTAGGTAATAATCAACTCAAAACAGTATTAGAACCGGCATTTGGCTTAGGGGTATTTTCAAGAACTTTAATGGCAAAAAAAAGTGATTTAATCATTAAAGGATTCGATGTTGATGCCAATATTTTTTATACAGCTAAATCATTTTTTAGTACGCAAGGTAATGTTACGCTTCTTTTGGAAGATTACATGTTTAACGACTGGACAAACGTTTATGATGGCGTTATTTGCAATCCGCCATATTTTAAATTTCACGATTTTGACAACAAACAAATTATTAAGGAAGTAGAGACAAAATTAAAATTTAGGTTTAATGGATTTACCAATCTATATTCCTTATTTCTTTTAAAGTCAATTTACCAATTAGCCCCCAATGGAAGAGCAGCTTATATTATTCCATCAGAATTTTTAAATGCTGATTACGGTAAATTAGTCAAAGAATATTTGATTAGAACAAATACCCTAAGGCATTTATTTGTTGTCGACTTTAAAGAAAATATCTTTGATGATGCCATGACAACAGCTTCAATTTTGCTTTTAGCAAACGATAAAAATACCTCTAAAATTAATATCTCAACAATTGAATCTAAGTCCGACCTGCAATTAATCAAAAATTATATCAGCTCTTATCCAAATAGTGATGGTGAATTTATTTTTAATCCGATCGAATTAGACCCGGGTATTAAATGGAGAAAATACTACCAAATTCAAAATTCTTTAAACTATAATAATCTCGTTCCTTTTTCGAGATTTGCAAAGGTTGTCAGAGGTATTGCCACAGGTGCTAACGATTATTTTACTTTTTCGGCATCAAAAGCAGTAGGGTTTTCAATACCGTCAGAAAACCTTTTGCCATGCATTTGCAAAGCTAAAGATGTAAAGGGTAATTTTTTCACACACAAAAATTTTGTAAAACTTACTGAAAAAGATGAATCAACGTTTTTATTTAATGGACTAAAATCTGACAATGAAGCTGTCAAAAACTATATTTTAAAAGGTGTTCACGAAAAAATAAATGAAAAATTTTTAACTAAAAACAGAAAGCCCTGGTATGCCATAGAGAATCGCCCTCCTGCACCAATCTGGGTATCAGTATTCAATCGAAATGGGATTAAATTTATTAGAAATGAAGCCAATATTTCAAACCTCACAACTTTCCATTGTGTGTATCCTGTCGGTACAGATTTGTTTTCTAATTTGGATATTGATTTATTATTTGCCTACTTGCTAACTGATGTGGCCAAAGAAATTTTCAATGACAATAGGCGAGAATATGGAAATGGTTTAAGGAAGTTCGAACCTAACGATTTAAATAAATCAAAAATGCTTGATTTATCAATTTTGGAAGAAAATAATGTTGAAGAAATTGTGACCCTGTTTAATAATTATAAACAAAGTCGAAACGAAATATTTATTCACAAAATTGACTCTCTGCTCAGAAAAATGTTTTCCAAATTGTAAGTTTCTACTTGTTTTTTCTTCCGATTTGTACTTGTTAATGAACATGGCTATCCAATCATTTCATTAATTTTGCCCTCAAATATTAACATTCAAAAATTTGAAAATAATGACCGACTTTCAAAAAGAGATTCTCCAGGGAATTCCAGAAGTTTTACCACAGCCGAAAAAATGGAATGATGAGGTTTCTCACGCTCCAAAAAGAAAAGATATCTTGAGCGCAAACGAAAAAAAGCTGGCACTGAAAAATGCCCTGCGCTATTTCCCCAAAGAGCAACATGCGGTTCTCGCGCCCGAATTTGCCGAAGAGCTAAAAAATTATGGTCGTATTTATATGTACCGCTTTATGCCTGATTATGCGATGTATGCTCGTCCTATCCATGAATATCCGCATCAATGCCAGCAGGCCGCCGCCATTATGTTGATGATCCAAAACAACCTGGATCCTGCCGTTGCACAACATCCCGATGAATTAATTACTTATGGAGGAAATGGTGCAGTGTTCCAGAATTGGGCGCAGTACCGCCTCACCATGAAATACCTCGCCGAAATGACCGATGAGCAAACCCTGGCCATGTATTCCGGGCATCCCATGGGTTTATATCCTTCGCACAAAGATGCACCCCGCGTGGTGGTAACCAACGGCATGGTTATCCCCAATTATTCCAAACCCGATGATTGGGAAAAATTCAATGCTTTGGGCGTTTCACAATATGGCCAAATGACGGCTGGTTCGTACATGTACATTGGGCCGCAAGGCATCGTGCATGGTACCACAATTACTGTTTTGAACGCCGGGCGCATGTTGCCGGGCGGTGCTGAAGAAGGTTTGGGTGGAAAACTCTTTGTTACCTCCGGACTTGGTGGCATGTCGGGCGCACAAGCCAAGGCCGCCGTAATTGCAGGTGCCGTGGGTATAATTGCTGAAGTAAACGAAACCGCCGCCGTGAAGCGCCATTCGCAGGGCTGGGTGGATGAGCTTTTTTATAATTTGGATGAATTGATTCACCGCATCCGCAAGGCAAAAAAAGGGAAAGAATCTGTTTCGCTGGCTTTCGTGGGCAACATAGTAGATTTGTGGGAAAAGATAGTTGAAGAAGATATTTTTGTGGAACTTGGTTCCGACCAAACTTCCCTGCACAATCCCTGGGCCGGTGGTTATTATCCTTCCGGGACTTCGTTTGAAGAATCCAACAAAATGATGGTTGAGAATCCTGAGCTGTTCAAAGAAAAAGTTCAGGAATCACTGCGCCAGCATGTTGAGGCCATCAATAAACTCACGGCAAAAGGCATGTACTTTTTCGATTATGGCAATGCTTTCTTGCTGGAATCAAGCAGGGCAGGGGCGGATATTTTGAAGGAAAATGGTGATTTTAAATACCCGTCCTACGTGCAGGACATCATGGGGCCGATGTGTTTCGATTATGGATTTGGTCCTTTCCGCTGGGTGTGTACCTCGGGCAAACCCGAAGACCTTGATCTGACTGATAAAATTGCCATGGAAGTATTGGAAGAAATTGCTGCCACTGCCCCCATCGAAATCACCCAACAGATGAAGGACAATATCCGTTGGATCAGGGAAGCCAAAGTAAACAAGTTGGTTGTAGGCTCTCAGGCCCGTATTTTATATGCCGATGCTGAGGGGAGAATAAAAATTGCGGCTGCTTTCAATGAGGCCATAAAATCCGGTAAAATATCTGCCCCGGTAGTGCTTGGTCGCGACCACCACGATGTTTCCGGCACAGACTCACCCTTCCGTGAAACTTCCAATATTTACGATGGCTCACAATTTACCGCCGACATGGCCATACAAAATGTAATCGGCGATGCTTTCCGCGGGGCAACCTGGGTTTCCATCCACAATGGCGGAGGTGTTGGCTGGGGCGAAGTAATCAACGGTGGCTTTGGCATGTTGTTAGATGGCACCGAAGATGCCGACCGCAGGTTGAGAAATATGCTGTACTGGGATGTGAACAACGGCATTTCGCGCCGCAACTGGGCCAGGAACGAAGGCGCAGTTTTTGCCATTAAACGTGCCATGGAACAAAACCCGCTGCTCAAAGTTACCATCCCTGAAGTGGCTGATGACGGTCTAATCAACGGGCTTTTTTAATAAGCTGTATTTGTTTGAAATAGTTTCATGTTAGCATTGTTGTTTTTTAAGAGCTAAAGCCCGAGGTAATTTAGTTTGACTTACCACAGGCTTTAGCCTGTGGCCAAGAAAAAAAAAGAAATCTCCGGGCTTTTGCCAAAGGCGTGCCTCGCGAAGCGGGCGTTCCTAAGGAAAGCCCCATAACCTTCCTCACGGTTTTTTAATTAGGACTCTCCGTTAGGAAAACCCGAAGCCATTAAAAAATCTTCCCGATCCTCAATATTTTAAAATTTTGACAACTGAAACATTATCGGGGCTGGTTATCCTGAGGAGGTAAATCCCATTTTTAAGGGAAGAGGTGTTTAGGGGTAACGAAAAACTTTCCGGGGAAACCTTACCTTTAAACACGTCCATAATTTCCATTCCCTGGATGTTTTGCAAGGTGATGTGTACATTGGTTTCGATATTTGATTTTATTGTAATAAGGGCTGATTCGCCAAAAGGATTTGGATGCACCCTTACTGAAATACCGGATGGGTAAATTTCGGGAATTGAAATGTCATCACATTCCACATAGGCTTTTCCGGGCGATCCGAGGTAGCATCCCAACATCCAGTTGGTAGGGTTGGCCGGGTTTTCGCTGTAATTTGCCAGTTCAAAACTACGGCCAGGTGCAGCAGGATTTTGTGGCCAGTCGCCGGAACTCTGGTAGCCGAATGAAATTATTTCGTTGTGGTAGCCATCCCGAATATGGATTTCGTCAGCATCGGCGGAAAGGCCGAAACCAAAACCCCCCACAAAATTGGTGATCGAATCATATACTGCCAAAAAATCCGCACTGTTTTCAACCACCACGAGGTATGCCCCGGGAAGAATTATAGTTTCATCGGGAAATTGGTAAAGGTGTTCCGGATCCGAGTCGCGGAAAGTCCAGCCATAAAGCAGGGTTTCCCGGCCTCCGGGATTATATATTTCAATCCAGTCGCCGGCATCGTCTTCATCACCCGAATCAAACTGGATTTCTGTAACAATGATGCCTGGAGAATCCTCGCAGGGAAGGTGTGCTCTACCGGGTGAGCCAAAAAAGCATCCCAACTCCCAATTGCCAGGATCGTTAAGGTTGCCGTTGTAATCCCTGAGTTCGAGTGTTCGTCCGGGGGCAAAATCGTTGCCGGGCCAGGGTGGGTTAGTCATGTAGCTGATATTTATAATCTCCTGCCCAAATTTGTCATACAGGTGAATTTCGTCTTCATCGGTTGACAAACCAAAGCCAAAAGAGCCAATAAATTGCGATATTGTATCATGAACTGAAGCGAAGGCTACACTATCTTCCACCAGCACAAGATATTTGCCTGCATCCAACCACAATTCCTCCGGGAACAGGTATTCGTGCGCGGTGTTGGCATCCCTGAATGTCCATCCTGATAAATCAACAGCGAGTGTGTCGTGGTTGTAAATTTCCAGCCAGTCGCCGGTGTTTTTAATGTTTGCGCTCTTAAAATTTATTTCTGTTACGATGATGTTCGCCGTGTCGTAGCAGGTGCCGGGGAATCTACCCGGTGATCCACCGAGGCATCCATCCCTCCAATTGCTCCCTTGATTCACATCTTCATTAATATCAATAACCTCAGCCGTGCGGCCTGTGCCATCGATGTTTTGTGGCCAGGGAGCATCGCTGCTGTAGTCAACTTCCGAAACCAAATTATCCCAGAGATCGTAAAGCTGTAAGTGATCACCGCTTGATGAAAGGCCAAAATCGAAGTTTCCTGCAATTTGGATGCTATCAGCATAACAAGCCCGGAACGCTGTTGTATCTTCACACAGCACCAAAAACCCACCAACTTGCAAAGTCAGGCTGTCGGGCAGCATAAAAGCTTGTGTTTTGTCGCTGTCTTTAAATTTCCAGTGTTTGAGATTCACGGGAATGCTATCCCGGTTGTAAATCTCAACCCAGTCGCCTGCATCCATGTTGGGGTGCGATTTGTAGTTGAATTCCGAGAATATCACCAAATACTCATCATGGCAATCTATTGGTGCTTGTCCCGGTGATCCACCGTGGCATCCATCCCTCCAATTGCTCCCTTGATTCACATCTTCATCAATATCAATGACCTCAGCCGTGCGGCCTGTACCATCGATGTTTTGCGGCCAGGGAGTATCGTTGCTGTAGTCAACTTCCGAAACCAAATTATCCCAGGGATCGTAAAGCTGTATGTGATCACCGCTTGATGAAAGGCCAAAATCGAAGTTTCCTACAATTTGGATGCTATCAGGATAACAAGCCCTGAACGCTGTTGTATCTTCACACAGTACCAAAAATTCGCCAACTTGCAAAGTCAGGCTGTCGGGCAGCATAAAAGCTTGTGTTTTGTCGCTGTCTTTAAATTTCCAGTGTTTGAAATTCACGGGAATGCTATCCCTGTTGTAAATTTCAACCCAGTCGCCTGCATCCATGTTGGGGTGCGATTTGTAGTTGAATTCCGAAAATATCACCAAATACTCATCATGGCAATCTATTGGCGCTTGTCCCGGTGATCCGCCGAGGCATCCATCCCTCCAATTGCTCCCTTGATTCACATCTTCATCAATATCAATGACCTCAGCCGTGCGGCCTGTACCATCGATGTTTTGCGGCCAGGGAGCATCCTTATTATAATCAACTTCCGAAACCAAATTATCCCAGGGATCGTAGAGCCGCAGGTGATCACTACTGGGTGAAAGGCCAAAATCGAAGTTTCCTACAATTTGGATGCTATCAGGATAACAAGCCCGGAACGCTGTTGTATCTTCACACAGCACCAAAAATCCACCAACTTGCAAAGTCAGGCTGTCGGGCAGCATAAAAACATGTGTTCTGTCGCTGTCTTTAAATTTCCAGTGTTTGAAATTCACGGGAATGCTATCCCTATTGTAAATTTCAACCCAGTCGCCTGCATCCATGTTGGGGTGCGATTTGTAGTTGAATTCCGAAAATATCAGCAAATACTCATCATGACAATCTATTGGTGCTTGTCCCGGAGAGCCGCCGAGGCAGCCTAAACGCCAGTTCCCGGCTTGATTCATATCCAAACCCGGGGCTATGAGTTCAATGCTGCGGCCACTTCCTGCTGCTCCCTCCGGCCACGGCGTTGATGCATAATATTTGAGCGAAACAATCAGGTTTTCGTTTTCATCGAACAGCCTTACAACATCACCATAGCTCCTCAAGCCAAAATCAAAGGGGCCCGTAAAGTTTTCCAGCTCCGGGTAAACCGAAGCAAAGCGCAAGGAATCCTGCGCCACCACTAAAAATTCTCCGGCTTGGAGTGTGGTGTTTTCTTCAAAAATAAATTGGCTAAAGTTATTATCGTTTTTGAGTTTCCATCCTGAAATATCAATATCTTCATCGTGGGGGTTGTACATTTCAATCCAGTCGCCGGCCTCCATTGCTGAATAAGGCTGGTAGCAAATTTCCGAAATGTTGGGTTTCAGGGTATCAGGTACTCCTGTGAAATGGGCTTTCAAGGTATCATCATTCTGAAGAAACCACTGTATTTGTAAATCTGTAGAAATGATTTCGCCATTTTCTTCCCAATGCAAAAACTCCATTCCGGGAGCCGGGAGCGCCCTCAGGATAAGTGGCACACTATCGTAGTATAATCCTGTCCAGGGATATTGATCCGGGGTAAGGGAATTTATTCCGATGTGTGAGCCTTCGCCGTTTACGGTTTCAAGATTAAGTTTGTAAATGTTGGTGTCTAAACCGAAGGCCGTGGCAGTGTAATACCTAAAATAATCAGGGCGGTTTATGAAGAAGGTTTTGAGTTTGTTATTGATATGATGCGATTCCCAAATGGAAACTGATCCTCCCCAGCGTGCTTTGTGATATGCCATCTCACCAATCAAACTATCCTTTATCGTATCGATAAAAGCAATGGAATTGGCGGGTTTGAATATGCTGTTCATTAAATCGGCAGTGCGATTGATGTAGCAGATTTTGAAGTCTTCATTTTCAAGCAATCGTATAAAAATATGTGAATGATCGCTGGTAGGATTTTCCAGGATGCGTTGGTATGAATCGATGTCGTGGTACTGGAGGCTTGATATGAAATTCATGGCGTTGTCGGCATCCATAAAAATATACTGCCATTTGGAGTTAACATGTTTCCAGTACTTCGTGTTGTTTTGTGGCCAGTCGGTGTTGATAATAAATAGCTGCACCGCAAAGTAATCAATCAGCCCGGGGATGTCCAATTGTTGGCATACCGTTTCATAATTTTCGTGAATCGAAAGGTCGTGGTTCATGATGAACTCGTGGAGGTCGATAAAATCCTGCTTATCGCCTTCGATCACTTCGTGTTTATTTTCGAGCAGGTTGATGTTTTGATCGTCCAGCGCGAAATTTTCAAACAAATAATCAGTATCAATTTTTTCGCGGAGGTTTTGGATGCCCCAGTATTCACCATTTAAATATACCACCACGGGCTGATAATCCTGCGTGGCCATTTGGGTTTTGCCCTGAACCATTTTATGTATTAAACCATCGCGCAGGTGGGCACCCTGGAAATCGTTGCCGGCGTTGCGCAAAATCAATTTATCGAAATTGCCAATATTTTTGTCGGGGAAAAATGGATAATCAAATTTTGATTTCCCGAAACTCCCGCGTGCAATAAGGCGCAGGCTTCGTTGGTTGAAGGCCCTGCTCCAGCCACCGTGTATTTTCATGCCGGCATCCTGAATTAGAAGCCGTTCGCCGGCCGTGCCAAAATATTCAAAACAAACTTGTATTTCAACATCACGCCAAAAGTTGGCCCCGTAATAAGGGAAGTTGTTGGCGGCATCCGGGCCTTTTACGTATATACCGGTCTCGTAATCCCACAAATTGGCCGAATCAGTAGTAATGGACACCACCGGAAGGTTGGTAGATTTATTAATGATGTAGGTGGCTGTAACAACTTTTCCGGGGAGTTTGCCCCCAGCAAAAAGCCTGGCTTTAAGCACGGTAGTTTTTGTAATACCGATCGCCTGCGTGTATAGCATGGAGGTGTCGGCAGGTGTGTTGCCATTCAAAGTAAACCTGACAACATCGCCAGGGTTTGGAGCAAATATTTCTATTGTGAGGGAATCGGGGAATGTTAAATTGTATAAACCTGCATTTTTAGAAAATTCGGGCACACCCTGTGTAATTCCAACATATTTCGCGAGGGCATTGTTTGAAAATCCAGGCGAGGGCTCACGGTAGAAACAATAACTAACGCTGTCGTCGTAGGTTCTGCCATAGCTCACATCAACCGGAAGCGCCGGGATTTCGAGCTCATCAATAAGGTTGCCATTGCCGTCAAAAAGCAACAAAGGCTCACCATCGCTGTCCAGTTTAAAGTTCGTGTGCAGGGGCAGGGTGTCGTGGTAAAACCAATAGGGGGTGGGAGCGAAGTACAAATGGTTCGTGTCGATGCCATAGGAGAAAAACGGGTTGATGCTCATTTCAGCATCCAGCCAGTTGTTGTGTAGTTGCAGGGCAAGCACGTTTTCGCCTTCGGTAAGCAGGCCCATGAGCTTTTCGTGGTTAACGGTAAACAACTCCGGCGCTTCGCCAATAAGTAGATGCGAAGGATGCTGATGCAAGGCAGCCTGGTTGTATTCCGGGATGGCGCCATCGGGGCGGATGTTGTTGCGGGCAATCTCGTCGCCGTTTAAAAATGCCACGAAGGCATCATCGTAATCCACGTGAAGCTGGCCGTTGACGATGTTTGAAATGTTAGCCACCTGAAAAGTTTTGCGAATAAAAACCGACATCAGCGTGTCGGAAACCTCTGTGTTGTAAATGCCCTCACCATGGCCAAAACCTTCCTGGCCGGTAAGCCAGGCCGTATCGTTAAAAGTGTTGTTTCGCCATTGCGGGTCGGGCTCAAAGGTGGGGCTGATGTATTTAAAGGTGTCGGTGGCAAAAATGGTGGTTTGGTAATTCCTGATCACCCGGTTGCGATTTTTATCCGATGCAAAAATGATCAGGTATTCTTTCGGAGGGAGCTTTAGCCCGGGACATTCCCATTTTCCGGGGTCATCCCTGGTATCCGTAAGGCTGTATCCTTTAATATTTATGGTGTCTTCACTACTGTTGTAAAGCTCAATCCAATCCTCAAAATCACCATCTTCATCGCTTAAATTTGAGAAATTGCTGGAACAAACCTCGTTAATGACAAGCTGTGCATGGGCTACTGGTGCATAAGCTGTGATGAGCAAAACGAGTAAAAACCCTGTAAGTTCTATCTGAAAATTCCAACTTTTGTTAATCCTGTAATTGAAAAACATTGTTTGCCTGTTTAAAATATTGGTTTTATCACCTGTTGTTTTTATGATTGGGTTGAAGGTTAAAATAGTTTATGAATTTTGTAAACAACTCGGTGTTTTCATAAACGCCTGTAAATTGTTCTGCCCCGGGCCCATAGGCAAATACCGGGATCATGGTGGCGGTGTGGTTGCTGGTGGAGAACAGGCTCTCTACTTCGCCCGTGCTTTCATTACCACCCGAAAGCGCGTAACCTGCTGTTTCATGGTCTCCCAGTATCACTACCAGAGTGTTTTTGTTGCTTTCTGCGTAGTCGAGCACTTTCCCCACGGCATCATCAAAGTCGAGCATTTCTTCCAGCATAAAATCCGCATCATGGTCATGGCATGCCCAATCTACTTGAGCACCTTCCACCATCAGGAAAAATCCATTTTTATTGGTTTCGAGCACTTCTATGGCAAGTTGTGAAGCCTTGCTAAGCATATCACCACGTCCTTCCGACATTTTTGGCGGTTGACCTGCATCGGTAAAGCAGGCAATTTTCCCCTCACTTGTTTGCATTGCCCCGGCCAAATTATCAAATACCCGATAACCTTTGTGGGTTAGGGAATCCAGCAGGTTTAAACTGTCCTGCCTTTCATTCATGTATTTGCGCCCCCCGGCAATAATCACATCCAATCCTGATGATGGCAGTTCCAGCGCCATCTCTTCCTGGTTATACCGGTCGGTGTTGTGTGCAAAAAAACACACAGGTGTAGCATCAGCAATAAAGGATGTGGTGATGAGGCCTGTGCTGTAGTTTGCCGGTTCAAGGATTTCGATGATGTTGGGAATCCTGTTTCCCTCGTGGTCAACGCCGATGTGCAGGTATTTTGTTTTTACGCCACACGCCATTGCAGTAGCTGTGGATGCCGATGAAGGCACCAGCTTGTCGGAGGCATACACTTTTTGCAAACCAATATGGCGGCATCTTTCAATGTTGAGGTAGCCGCCGTTTGCAACAGAGGCCGCCGTAATCTGGCTTAGCCCCATACCATCGCCGATCATCAGTATCAGGTTTTTCTTGTCCAAAGGTGTCGGCGGGTTGGGATTGTACGGGTCAGAAGTGCTTTTACCGCAGGCCGTTATCAAGAGCAAAAAAATGACGGTAGCTATGGGTGTAAAAATGCGTTGCATGCTTAGAGGTTTAGTTGTGATTTGAAATCTAAAACGAAAAAAACGAGCGATAGTTTTTGTTGAACTGACTTTTCACAAAAATATGGGATTTTTCCAGAGCTATGGTGTTGATGAAACATTGTATATTTTTTCTGATTTGTCAGCAAACATTAAATTAATGTTAAGAAAGTTATTGTGAGAATTACTCCCGGGATTTTAAAAATAAAAAAATTCCGGGGTTTTATTTTAATATCCACACTTTTCAATGGTTTGTTCTTATTAAGAATGCAACTAATCAGTCTGATAAAAAACTTGTAAATATTATGACAATCAATAGCCCCGACTTTTAAGTCGGGGGATAATAAATTTAAAAATACCCAGCCCCCCCCGATTTCGCTAAAAATGCCTATGGCATTTTTAGCGAAATCGGGGGGGCTTTTCCTTTTCTGCAATTCATACCCTGCCCTAAAGGACAGGGCTATTGATTCTTTTTCAATAAAACATCTATATTAAAATTGAATCCACTGATTAGTTACTTAAGAATTATTTAAAAAACATTACTTGACATCCACTTGCCATAATCGCTACTTTCGCCGCAATATTTTCACTAACCTAAACCATTATGTTAAGATTTACAGCATTAGACCTTGCCTACAACCGCAAGCCCGAGTTAGCAAACATTCCTGATAAAAAAATATCAGATTATTTTGGAGAGCTAACCTTTAACGATACTGCCCAACGCGAATACCTGACCAAAGATGCCTACGAACAGGTGGTGAACGCCATCGAACGGGGCGACAGAATAAGTCGTGTTGTTGCCGACCAGATAGCTTCGTCGATGAAAGCCTGGGCAACCACCAAAGGTGCTACCCATTACACCCACTGGTTCCATCCGCTCACAGGGGCCACTGCCGAAAAACATGATGCCTTTATAAACCCGTTGACCGGTGGAAGGGCCATCGAAAATTTCAGGGGCACCGAGCTGATGCAGCAGGAACCCGATGCTTCGAGCTTCCCCAGCGGTGGTATTCGCAACACTTTTGAGGCCCGCGGTTATACTGCCTGGGATCCCACCTCCCCCGCATTTATTTTGGATAAAACATTGTGTATCCCCACCATCTTCGTTTCATACACCGGCGAAGCGCTTGACTTTAAAACCCCTTTGCTTAAAGCATTAAATATCATCGATAAAGCCGCGGTAGATGTATGCCGTTATTTTGATGAAGACGTAAAAAAGGTGAATGCCACCCTGGGTTGGGAACAGGAATATTTTTTGGTGGATAAAGCACTTTACAATGCCCGCCCCGATATTTTGCTCACCCGAAGAACAGTTTTTGGCCATGCTTCCGCAAAAGATCAGCAATTGAGCGACCATTATTTTGGCACCATCCCCACAAGGGTAATGGAATTTATGAAGGAGTTTGAATACGAATGTCATAAATTGGGTATCCCCATCAAAACGCGCCACAACGAGGTTGCCCCCAGCCAGTTTGAGTGTGCACCGGTTTTTGAAGAAGCCAACCTTGCCGTTGACCACAATCAGCTATTGATGCACATTATAAAAAGAGTGGCCTCAAAGCACAACTTTTATGCACTGTTGCACGAAAAACCTTATGCCGGCGTAAACGGATCGGGAAAGCACAACAACTGGTCTCTTGCCACCGACACAGGCATCAATTTGCTATCGCCCGGGAAAGACATTAAATCGAATTTGCGTTTTCTTACTTTCCTTGTAAATATCCTCAAAGCAGTGCATGATTATTCTGACTTAATCAGGGCTTCGATTGCCTCGGCCGGAAACGATCATCGTCTGGGTGCCCACGAAGCTCCACCGGCCATCATCTCGGTGTTTATTGGTACCGAGCTAACCAGGGCGTTAAAAGAATTAGAAAATCAGGGAACAAATAAAATTGAAGACGGGAAGGAATTTAATTTGAATGTTCCAAAAATCCCGGAAATCTTACTAGATAACACCGACCGAAACCGTACTTCTCCGTTTGCCTTTACAGGAAACAAATTTGAATTCCGCGCGGTAGGTTCATCGTCAACCTGCTCCAAGGCCATGACTCCCCTTAACCTGGTGTTGGCAAATCAGCTCAAGAATTTCAAAAAAGAAGTGGATGCACTAATCGGAAATAACGTAAGTAAGGATGATGCCATACTCCAGGTTTTGCGTCAATATGCCCGCGAAAGTAAAAGCATACTTTTCGAGGGAAATTCGTATAGCGATGATTGGGTGAAAGAAGCTGAAAAGCGCGGTTTACCCAATATTAAATCAACACCGCAGGCGCTTGCAAAAGCCATGTCGCCCGAAATTATTGATCTTTACGAACGTGAAGGTATTCTTACGAAACGCGAGTTGGTGGCTCGCCACGATATTAAAATGAAGAAATATACCATGCAGATTCAAATCGAATCGCGGGTAATTGGCGATCTGGCCACAAACCATATTATTCCGGTAGCCATCAAGTATCAAAGCGTGTTAATCGACAATGTGAAAGGTTTGAAAGAAGTGCTGGATAACAAAACTTTTGTTAAGCTTT
>Ga0208900_1000302_pt1 | contig 32093 bp, 31 predicted proteins | sample AntAceMetag02UKK_FD_184763 | JGI IMG/M metagenome (GOLD analysis project Ga0208900, IMG submission 184763) | Saline lake microbial communities from Ace Lake, Antarctica - Antarctic Ace Lake Metagenome 02UKK (SPAdes) (version 2) | ecosystem: Environmental > Aquatic > Non-marine Saline and... | reverse complement strand
TAACCTGTTGGCAACGGGTCACATTGAAAAAAAACTGGCTCGAGCTGTTCCCGGTGAACGCAAAAGGGTGATCCGCCTCATGGGCAGGGATAAAATCATGACCCCCGGCAACACCTCTTTTCAAAACGAACTGATTCGTTTGTCCGGCGGTATTCCGCCTGACTTCGGAAAAAGGGGCAGTGTGGTTGAGGTGACCTTGGAAGAATGGCAGACCTTTAATCCCCAGGTGATATATGGCTGTGGCAATGACAGAGAAGCGGCTAAAAAATTTTTTTCGCGGGTGGGATGGAAAGAGGTGGATGCCGTAAAAAATAATCAGATCTATTATTTCCCCTGTGAGCTCACCTGCAGGGCATCCACCCATTCAGGGTATTTTGTCTCCTGGCTTTCCTCCATGATTTACATGGATGAATTTGCAAATCCGGCCAATGATATTCTTTCGATAAAAATCACCCGCTCACGCCCCATCAAGCTTGATTTGAATTATGTTAAGTCCGCCGTGATCAATATTTGTGATATCTATGATTTTGCCAACAAAACCCTGATGGTTGATTTTAAACGGCCCCAAACCATTGTATCCACACTTGAAGGCCAGCGGGACAATATTTTTACCGTGGGCAATCATTATTCACCCCCCCCCACCTGGGGGCCGGGACACAAGCTTGGGATTGATGACATCCGTACTAAAATTTTAAGGGCCAATGGTAAAGCAAAGGACACCACTTCCTTTTTGATCACAGGGGCGGATATGGACAACCTGAGTGTATCTGAACAAAGTTTTAAGGAAATGAAGGTGGTGGCCCTGGTCACAGCCGGTGTTCTGTCCAATGCGATACGCATGTCAAAGGATACGGGAGCGTTTTACGAGCCCGGCACCATTAATATCATTGTTCTGACCAACATGAAATTGTCCAAACGGGCCATGACCCGTGCCATCATTGCGGCAACAGAGGCCAAGACCGCAGCCCTTGAGGACATGGATATCAGAAGTGCCTATACGCCACTGCTAAATCAAGCCACGGGGACGGGGACCGATAACGTTCTGGTGGTGCAGGGGGAAGGAAAGGCCATTCAAAATGCCGGGGGCCATTCAAAAATGGGGGAACTCATTGGAAAGGCTGTCTATGACGGCGTGAAAGGAGCGGTTTTAAAACAGAATAAAATAACTTCCAACCGTCATATTTTCCAGCGCCTCAAGGAAAGAAAAATCTCCTTGTACAGCCTTGCAACTGGGATGAGCTGTGACTGCATTCATAAGAAGGGTATCGAAAAAAATGAGTTTGCCAAAATTGTGGAATACCTGGTGCTTGAGAAAAAATATGCCGCATTTTTAGAAGCAACACTTGCCCTGAGTGATGCCTATGAACGGGGTCTGATCAGGGACTTAACCCTTTATGAGGAATGGTGCAAAACCATTGCCTCACAGATTGCCGGACAGAAGGTTGAAAAAATCCAGGATTTAATTCAAGACCCGCAAATACCACCGGTCCTTAAAATAGCCCTTAACGCCCTATTTACCGGCGCTCTGGAACAGGTGACCCATGAATAGTCGCTCCATAAACGGTGTGATACTGCTGTTGGTTATTGCAGGGGCTTTGGTGGGGACTGCCTGGCCGGTTTTGGCAACACCGGCTTTCCAGCGGGTGATTTCTCTTTCCCCCATTATCACCGAGACCATCTATCTTGTGGGGGCCCAGGGAAAGCTGATTGCCGACACCACCTATTGCAACATCCCGAAAGAGGCACAATTCAAAGAAAAAATCGGGTCGGTTACCCAGATGAATGTTGAAAAAATTATCCGGCTGCAGCCGGATCTGGTTATTGCCAGTGCCCTGTCCCGGGAAAAACAGCTCAAAATTTTAGAAGGGCAATCCATCCACATCCTTCGGGTCCGAAATCCAAAAACCTTTGAGCAGATGTGCGAAATAACCCTCATGATAGGAAAAACTCTGGGACAGGAACCGGCTGCCCGGATAATTGTGGACAAAGCCCAAAAACAGGCCAACAAAATTCTTGAGCGAACACGAAATCTTGTCAAACCCAAGGTTTTTTTGCAGATCGGACTTAAACCCCTCCATTCTGCCAATCACGAGATGTTTATCAATGAATATATCCGTTATGGCGGAGGGATCAACATAGCAGAGAATGAATCTTCCGGCATTTACAGCAGGGAAAAAGTGATCCGGGAAAATCCTGAGGTTATTCTCATTGCCACCATGGGAACCTCGAAACGCGCCGGGGAACTTGAACGGGAAAAATGGATGTCTTTTAAGAGCATTGATGCGGTGAAAGAAAACCGGGTTCATGTGCTGGACCCTGAAATGATTTGCAGTCCCACCCCTGATACCTTTGTTGCGGGGTTAGGGGTCGTTTTGCCCCTGCTTCATCCGGAGATCCGATGAACAAGCGGGTCAGGCGATGGGGGTTGATCCTTTTGGGACTTTCAGTCCTTGTGGCGGCTGTGGGGCTTTTAGCCCTGTGCACGGGCAGTGCCGGTATCCCCATAAACGATATTCCCGACATTTTGCTGGGAGGAAAGGACACGGCGGAATACAGTATCCTCATGGGGATACGCTTGCCCAGAATCCTATTGGCAATGTCCATCGGCGGCGCCCTGAGCCTGGCTGGCACTCTTCTCCAGGGCATGTTCAGAAACCCGTTGGTGGAACCCTACACCCTGGGAATTTCCGGTGGCGCCTCCCTGGGGGTTTGTGTGAATATTTTGTTCGAGTTCTACGCTGTCATCGGCATTGTTGCCTATCCCTTGTCCGGGTTTATCGGGGCCAGTCTGGTGATTTTTCTGGTTTACAATTTGAACCGCAACAACCAGAATGTCCGGTCCAATCGGATGCTTCTAACCGGGGTGATGATCTCCTATGTAGCATCTTCTCTGGTCATGCTGCTCATGGCCCTGTCCAAAACCGACGATCTCCAGAGCATTGTTCTCTGGATCATGGGATCCCTGGATGAACCCGACATCACCCTGATCAAGATTTCCTGCGCAGGGTCCATTGTTGGTCTTGTCATTTCCTATTTTTTTTGTATGGATCTCAACGCATTGCTCCTGGGGGATGAAGAAGCGGCTAACCTGGGCATCAATACCCTGCGGACCAAAAAGATTCTTTTTATCACGGCCTCATTTTTAACGGGCCTGAGCGTGGCCGTGGCCGGTATCATCATGTTTGTGGGCCTTATTGTCCCCCATTTTGTCCGCATGATCACAGGTCCGGACCATAGAATTCTTCTGGCGGCCTCCTTTCTTTCAGGGGCTGCTTTTCTCACCTTGTCTGATGTGATCGCCCGGGTGATAATTGCTCCTTTAGAGCTTCCCGTTGGGGTGATTACCGGGATCATCGGCGGGGTCTTGTTTATCTGGGCCCTTTCAAGAAAGCAGGTGACCCTGTGAACGAAGACATGGTGAACGAGAAGATGGAAGAGGACATGGCGAAAAACGTCCTGGAAATAAGGCACCTTAACTTTCGGTACAAGCAGGAAATCATCCTCAAAGATATCTCATTTTCCGTTGCTCAAGGGGAGTTTGTCTCTGTTATCGGACCCAACGGCTGCGGTAAAACCACCTTGATCAAAACAATTTTAAGAAGCGTTGTGCCGGAAACCGGAACCATCCATATCCAGGGCCAGGAAGTAAAAACAATTACCAACAGAGATCTTGCCCGTCACCTGGCCGTGGTGATGCAAACCATTGATCCGGCTGCCATGACCGTCATGGATTATGTGCTGCTGGGCAGGCTGCCTTTTTTTGAGCGATACCAGTTTTTTGAAACCCAAAAAGATATTGCCATTGCCCACCGCTACATGGAAATGACAGGGATTGCCGCCCTTTCCCATGCCAAAATAAATGAGATCAGCGGAGGCGAGCGGCAGCTGGCGGCCATTGCAAGGGCATTGACCCAGGAACCGGCCCTGCTGGTTCTGGATGAACCCACGGCCCACCTGGACATTACCCACCAGGTTCGGGTGCTCAACCTTGTCAACACCCTTAAAACCCAATTGTCCCTGACCATTCTCATGGTGCTGCATGACCTGAACCTGGCGGCCGAGTATTCCGACCGCCTGGTGCTCATGGACAAAAAACAGGGCAAGATTTTCAAAGCCGGACCCCCGAAAGAGGTGTTGACCCAAGAATCCATCCAGGCGGTGTATCAAACAAGGGTTCAGGTCAGGCCCAATCCCATATCCGGCAAACCCTGGGTGTTTTTAATCAACCCCCACTCACAGGAAAAAAGCATTAATGGCAACTAAACGGACAAGATCTGTCTTTAAAAATCCCCTGGGTGTTTTGGCCCTGGTGTTGGCAGGGATGAATTTAAACTTTTAAAAGCAATTGGAAATTGTCATGAAATTTTTAAAAAAACAGATAAGGGGTATCCAAGGTATTTTGTTTTGGGGGTTTTTCTTTGTTGTTTTGCCCTCGACCGGTTTATGCCAAACCAACATTGCCGCAAAGGTGACCCAGCCTGTTGAACATTCGGTTACCATCCGTCAGGAAAGCCAGGAACAAAGGGACCAATGGGAGCAGGAGCGATCAGATTTGGTCCTTTTGTACGAGCAGCTTGAACAGACCCATGGAACACTGGTGTTGGAAAACCGGGAGCTGACCGCAGCACAACAGAGTCAAAAAGCCCAAAACCTGGCCCTTATGGAACAAAAACAGGCATCATTGAGAATTCAAAAGGAGTTGTTGCCCTTTGTACAGGCGGTGTATGCAAGACTCGCTGTCCTTGTGGCAGGGGATGCCCCTTTCTTAAAACAAGAGCGGGCTCTGCGGATGACCTCCCTTGAAAAGGTGATCACTGACCCCGGGGTATTGGTGGCTGAAAAATACAGACGGGTGATGGAAGCCCTGTTTGTTGAGGCAGAATATGGCACAACCATCGAAGTCTACCAGGAGAAGGTGATGATGGAAGGCAAAACAACCACGGGCAATATTTTTCGTCTGGGCCGGGTCTCCCTTTTCTTTTTATCCCTGGACCAGCAATCTTGCGCCCGCTTTAATGTGGCCCAAACCGAATGGCAGCCCCTCGCCGACGAGTACCTGCCCGCGGTTCGTTCGGCAATTGAAATCGGTATCAAGCGAAAACCGGTGGAACTTTTGTCCCTCCCCATCGGACATCTGGCCCTTCAAGGAGAGGATCAATGAGAATTTTGTCGCTTTTTATCGGTATGGTTCTGATTTCTCTGGCAGGCCTGCCCGAGGTCGCCTGGGCAGATACCCCCACGGGTATTCAACCAGATTTTAAATCGGACATGCGATCGGATTATCAGGTCCTTGAACGTCAGCGCAGGCAATTGATCCAAAAAGCCATGGCGGAAAAACAGGAAGCCCTGAAAGAGGCCAAGACCCAGGAGCTTCTCATTAAAAATGATCGTCAGGCCCTTAAGATTGCCATTGCAGACCTCAAAAACAGCATCAAAAATGTGAAAACCCAAAACAAAAAGATCCGTGAGAATATCAATAATTTAAAGAAGGAAGAAGACCAGCTTAACCAGGACCTTGAAAAGACCCAGGCCGTGAACCAGGAGTTTGCAGGATTTGTCTTGAGCAATGCCAAGGATTTGAAGGCCCTTTTGCTTCAAAGTCTTCAATCCGGGCTTTACCCGGGGCGACACCTGTTTTTAGACCCTATTTTGGGTCAAGAAACATCGGATCGGAAAAATTCAGGCGGGGAAAAATTTCCCTCTATGGATGACCTGAAAATGATCGCAGATAACCTGTTTGACGAGATCCATTTGTCTGGCCAGGTGGTGTTTACCTCCGGTCGGATCATCGACCGAAGGGGAAAAGAACAGGAGGCAAACCTTTTGATCCTGGGTAATTTTACCGGGATTTACCAGCTGGGCACAGAGCTGGGGTTTCTCTTGTATTCTGACCATAGCCAGCAATATTTTGCCCTTTCCAAACTTCCCTCTCCAAGGATAAGTCGTAAGATTGCCGCCTACATCCAGGGCCAAAGCGATGATGTCCATATGGACATTTCAAAGGGTGGCGCCATCCGGCAGTTGGCCCATCAACTGAATCTGGTCGATCAGATTCCGAAGGGTGGGGCCATTGTCTGGCCCATACTGATCATCCTGGTGCTGGCGGGGTGTCTTCTCATTGAAAGAATTGTCTTTTTTACCCGCAGGCGAACCAATGCGGAAAATTTGATGAAAACGGTCAAAGAAATGGTAATGGCCGATGACTGGGAAGGCTGCCGGACATTTTTGGAATTGGGCCATAAAAAACTCATTCCCAAGGTGCTGCTGACAGCTCTGGCCTTTAAGGACCAGACCCGGCAGGACATGGAAAATGCGCTCCAGGAAGCCATTCTGGGTGAAATCCCCCGAATTGAACGCTTTTTATCCACTTTGGGGATGCTGGCGGCCATTGCCCCTTTGTTGGGCCTTTTGGGAACCGTTACCGGAATGATCAACACCTTTCATGTGATCACCTATTATGGCACAGGAGACCCCCGGATGATGTCCGGCGGTATTTCAGAAGCCCTGGTTACCACCATGTTGGGCCTGTCTGTGGCCATCCCCATCATGATGGCCCATACTTTTTTAAGCCGCAGGGTTGAAACCCAGATATCCAAAATGGAGGAAAAATCCGTGGCCTTTGTCAACCTGGTGTTCATGAACCGGAATGATTGCAAGGGGTAAGCCCATGATCAAAGAATTCCTATTGTCCATGGAAGGCTATATCCAATCAGGCGGGATCGTCATGGTCCCCCTCCTGATCATCTCCCTTTCCATGTGGCTTTTGATCATCAACCGGGCCATGTTCATGCGCAGGCTTTATGTCAAGAACATACCCCGGGAAAAAGCAGGGGAACTTGTAAAAACCAACCAGATGCCCAATGACCGATACCAGGGAATCACTTCGCTGCTGGTAAGGCAATTTATTCTGGCCCGAAGCCATGATTCCCATCTGGATGAATTTATCCTGGATGAAATTGTGGTAAGGCTGGTCGCATCGGTGGACACCTATCTTTCGGTAATCAGCATCCTGGCCGGGGTCGCGTCCCTTTTGGGGCTGTTGGGCACGGTGATGGGAATGATGGAGACCTTTGATGTCATTACCCATTTTGGCACGGGCAATGCCAATGCCATGGCAGGGGGTATTTCCGTTGCCCTGATTTCTACACAGACAGGGCTCATGGTCTCTATCCCCGGCCTTTACATGGCGGGGTTTTTAACCAAAAGAGCCAATAACCTAAAGTATCGGATTGCTGCCACGGGCATCTATCTAAAACGATTTTTATAAACATTATGATAAATAAAGGAAAGACTTACCATGCTTAACATCAGTGCTGCCAGGCGGGCAAATTCGAAAAATCTTGAGTTGAATATTGCCCCACTCATTGATATGGTATTTATTTTATTGATTTTTTTTCTGGTCACCACCTCCTTTGTAAAAGAAACCGGTGTGGATATCGCAAGACCCACCGCTTCCACTGCCGTCAGCAAAACAAAAACCACCATCCTCATCGGTGTTACAAAGGATAACACCATCCACATTGACAGGCGAAAGGTGGATGTCCGGGCGGTCCGGGCCAATGTGGAACGGGCCCTGGCGGAAAATCCGGAAAGCAGTGTGGTGATTGTGGCGGACAAGGACAGCCTCACCGGTCTTGTGATCACGGTGATGGATGCCTGCAAACTTGCCGGTGCCCTAAATGTTGCCATTGCCGCAAACCAGGATCCGGGAGCCTGATCGTCATGCCTTCCCTTAGATCTTTTTTGGGCTGGGTCTTTGCTCTGGTCTGTTCGGTCGTGATCAATGTCAGTCTCTTTGGCCTTATGCCACGGCTCACCCAGAGGATTCCGGACTTGCCCTGTGCCCTGGAGGAGATTAGTCAGGTGCAGGTTATCCAGATCAAAAGACCCCTAACCCCGCCCCCCAAAAAAAAGCCGGAGAAACCAAAGGAAGTAAAACCTGCAAAAACAAAGGTCCATCCAAAATACCGGGATATAAAATCAAGCCTGAAACCGATTTTAAAACCACAGCTTGCTTTTCAATTGAATCCAAAACTGCCGGTTGCCTCTATGGATCTTATGATGCCGGGCCTTGAACACTTTTCCATGGATGCCCCCACACTCAAAGTCCATTATGCCATGGGCGAGCTGGATTCCCCCCTTACCCCCCTGGTGAAGATTCCGCCCATCTATCCCATGCTGGCAACCCGCCGGGGAATTGAAGGATACGTAACCGTGGAATTTCTGGTAACCCAAAAGGGCCTGGTCCAACAGATCCGGATTGTTGATTCAAGGCCCGAACACGTATTTGATAAAAGCGTCACCAACTGCGTGTCCCAGTGGAAATTCAAGCCCGGAACCATCGCGGGTATCCCGGTGGCCACACTGGCCCAGACCACCATCCGGTTCAAACTGGAGAAGGAATGAAACAGCGTATCCACCTCATTTTCCCAGGGGCTATTCCCGGCCAGGTTATGCCCTTTTCGGTCATACTCCTCTGGGGTCTTCTCTTGCTTACCTTTCTTATCGGGTTTACCTGCGGGGTTGCAGATGCCCAGACAAAAAATTCGGTTGCCAATCCCCATAACAATCAGGACAAGCTTTCTCTGGCCGCCGGCATCTGCGTGACCCGTGCCCAGGACCTGTTCCAGAACGGAGAGGTCAGCCGCGCCATTTCACTGCTGGAAGAATTCAAAAAAAAGAAAGCCGCCAACCACTATTATATCCATTTTCTTTTGGGCAATTATTACCTCACCCTTAATCAAACTCAAAGCGCCGTATTGTGCTTTGAGGCATCGGTGCAGCAGAATCCCGCCTTTTGTGCCGGATGGCTCAACCTGGCAAAAAGCCTGTATGAGTCAGGCCTTTTTGCCAGGGCAGGTGTTGCCTTTGAAAACGGATACAAGACCTCTGAAATACCCAAACCCATTCATCTGTATTATGCCGGGATCTGCCATTTTCAGGCAGGTGATTCGCAAAAGGCCCTGGTCGTGTTTGAGCGCCTGATCCAGTCCCATCCGGACAAGATCAGTCTTGGATGGAAAGAAAGTCTTATCAATATTCTCTTCTCCCTGGAACGCTATGCCCAGGCCTTGCCGATCCTTGAGGAACTGGCCGTAAAAACCAAGGATGAACGAAAGAAAAAATGGCAGGAGATTCTTTTGTATCAATACCTTAACTTGAAAATGGAAAAAAAGGCCTTGGCCTTTGCCGGGTTTTTGACCCGGACCGACCCCCTGGAACCCAAATGGTGGAAGGCGCTGTGCCAGATCCACCTGAACAACAATCAATACAAACAGGGGGTATCTGCCCTGGTCATCTACGGATATCTTACCCCCATGACTCAAAAGGAGTTCATGCTGGCCGGTGATCTGTATCTTAGCCTTGATGTCCCCGTTAAAGCCGCCCGGCTATATCAGGCAGCCATAAAAGAGACTCAGACCCCGGAATATCTTTTGAAAATCAGCCAGGCCTATTCCCTGTCCCATGAACCGGACAAGGCCCTTGCCTGGATTGAAAAAGGGTTGACCATCGCCCAGGATATCAAATTTCTTCGCCTGAAAGCCCGGATCCTGTACCGGCAAAAAAAATATGCAAGGGCTGCCGATGCCTATGAGCGCCTGGTGGAAGCACTTTTGACACCGGCCGCTGGCAAATCCGATCCGAAAACCTTGGGCCAGGCCTGGCTCATGCTGGGTTATGCCGTCCTGAACCAGAATTTCCAGGACCAGAATCCCAAAGATCAAGACCAGCTTGACAGGGCTCATAAAGCCTTTTCAAAGGCAGCTGCCTTCAAGTCCCAGAAAAAATCCGCCCGGGCCGCCCTTGGGCAGATCAAAATACTTGAAATCCATACCATCCAACAGGAAAATACATATGCAAAAGACCCCATTAAAAAAAAAGAAACTGAATTTAAAAAATCGCGTTGAAACAGCCCGATCCCTTGCCGAAAAGGGCCATGAATGGGTGGTGATCAAGTCCTTGCATCTTATCTGCGGCCATTGCAAAGGCCTTGTCTCCCGTAATTCCCCAGGACAAGGACCGGGCCGTCATCCTTGTGGGCCACGGTACTGACCCTCCGGCCTGGAGCGCATACCCGGCCCTAGAATCAATTTTGCGCCAACACTACGGCTAAAGACTATTTTTGGGGGTGGTGGAAAAATACCCCGGCATCGGCCATATCGACGGCATCACAGGGATTTTCTGTGATCACATTTCCGATGCCCTGGATGTGATTCCTTTATAGATTAAAGGCACCCGGGCGCTGCTTAAATGTTTGCAACCGCTCTCTGGGCACTGTCCAGGGCGCCTTCCAGGTAGCCACCGTATTGGTTTGCGGTTTCTGAACCGGCAAACTGGATCATTCCATCCCAGATGGCAGTTTGACCTGCCGGCGGTTGATATAAAGGATGGTCGTGCATGGGCGGCTGGTCGTACTGGGTTGCGGTGTATTTTTCCCGGGCCCAGTCCTGATAGTAAAACTGTGTGGGCTGTGCTGCCGACGGGCCGTAAATGGCGGCGAGTTGAACAAGGATTGCCCGGGTCAGGGCGTTTTTTTCATTGCGCTGGGCTGCAGGAATATTAAGAAATCCCATCAGCCCGTAAGGGCCTTGATCCCTGTTGGATCCGTCATGGATTTCTCCAAGAGGGCCCTGCTGGCTGAACGCCTGACCGGAAAATCCTTTTTGCCGCCAATAGGGGGCAGGATAAAGGGCATAAAATTTTGCCTGCCCCGCCATCCATGTGCCCATTTTGAGCATGGCCTGGGTCAGGTCAAAGGACAGATCAGGGGTAAAGAGAATGGTGGCAGCGGTAAGGCGCGGCGGCAGCGCAAGAATCACCCTGGGGGATCTGAACCTTGCCCGGGGCGGTTTCCCGATTTCCCCGATACTGACAAGGGTATGGTTCCCTCTTCTTTCCATTTCACACACCGGAGAGTTCAGCCGGATCGATCCTTGTGGAATTTTTTCCTCAAGCCCTGCGATGAGGGAGACCATACCCCGGTTAAGCCGCCAGCAGGCGGGCTGGGTTGCATATCCCCTGACCGTCTTGACTATCCCATGGGCTGTTTCGAAGCGCCCCATGCCCTGTTCAAATTGTCGATATCCCCTAAGCCCCAGGGTCTGGATGAGGTGCATCATTTTCGGGTTTATTTCAGGCCAGTACCAGGAGGGGCCAAGATCCGGAAAAAATCCCTGGTGTTCCATCGTTAAAATCCTGCCTCCCATGCGCTTCCGGGCTTCAAGGATAACAAAAGGCAGATTCTTTTGGGTGAGCAGGTATGCGGCATATAAACCGCTGAGGCCGCCTCCAATGATGAGGGTATCACTTGTTTGTGCGGACATGGTAATTTTTCCATTTCATCAAAATAATTTTTTCATCGGCCAAAAGGCGTGTATCATTGAAGGCTTTGGGTATTAACAAAATAACTTTTATGTTTTTCTCACCCGAAAGAACCGGGAAGCTTGCCCGCATATGGGCAAAGTCACCATTTTCCAGCAGATAGGTTAATCCCTCAATTTGTTCCTCCATAAAAAATTTATCACGGCCCCTGGGGGGTATTTTAAGATAGGCCTTTACCAACCGTTCATGGCGTCTTTTGATTGCTGTCTGAATACATCCGTGATCCAGGGTTACTGAAATTTCCATGTGCGGGTATTCTCCTTTAATGACAATTGGACCCAATTTCTATCCAAAAAGACAGCAAGTTTTATACCAATGCATTTGGAAAGATATTGCAAGTGTTTTCAACTGGTATTTGGAGAAAAATAGGGGTAAGTCGCGATATTGCACTGTTCCTACATGCAAAGATCCATCTGCCCTGTTTAAACATTGACACGGCCCTGAAATTGAGATATCGTTTTTATGTGGTGTGAAAGTACTTAAAAGGGAATCTCGTTTGATTCGAGAGTGGTCCCGCCGCTGTGATCGGGGACGAAAACCGAAAAAAATCCACTTTGATAAATAATCATCAGGGGAAGGTTCGGTAAATAGGATGATCCGTAAGCCAGAAGACCTGCCACATTGAGTTCGCTCAAACATGCGGTGTATACATGTATGCGTACTAAATGGATTTTAAGGCCTAAGAAACAGGGTGCAGCCTTTCAGATGGAGTTTGTCTGAAAGGTTTTTTTGTTTTTGACCCTGTTTTTAACAGGGGTCCCCATAAAATAAACAGGCAGAAGAATTAGAAATCCATTGATGTATGTATCCAAAGAAATTGAATTGTTCCAAGGACCGGCGTGACCTGCTTAAAAGATGGGAGATCTTCAGGTCACAGCCATGTGGGTGGCCATTCGGTCCCTGGGCAAAACCTGTGTGGTGGTTATCGGGCATTAATGCCGCCCTTATCTCCGACCGCCCGCAGGTTACAATTTATTGTAAACGAAATTCTAGCAAAAAATCCAGTTTCCTGCAAGACTTTTATTGGTTAAATTTAGGGCGAAATGAAATTTTTCAGATTCCGGCAATGGTTGATATCGGGTAGAGTTTTCAACCCAGGGCTTCAGGCAGACCGCCTGTTTGAGCGTTTCCATTGTCCTGTGGGTAGTTTTTGTGCCCCATGGGAAAAGGTGATTGGAAAGGCCCCGCCTAAACAAGGCAGGGCCAAACCCAATCCAACCAGACAAATGCATACTATAAATGGAAATTTGTCTGATGTGACTTCTTAATTCGTTTCCTTAATTCTTTTAAAAGGTATATCTCAATCCGGCATAAAAGGTACGGCCCGGCATGGTGTACCCTTGAACGGCAGCATAGGACTCATCAAAAAGGTTCGTTATTTCAGCCTTTAAGGAAACAGCGCCATATTTTTCAAAGGAGAAAAGCCGTTTGGAAATCATCAGGTCGGCAACGGTGTATTTGTCGAGGGAGGTGGCGCCGGTTCCTTCATAGTCGGAGATATCTTGTTCGCCGATGTAGGAAAAATTCAGGCGAGAGGAAAACCCCTGCTCGCCGTTGGCAAACCGTAGACCATAGGAGGCAGTCCATTCCGGTGTATACTGAAGATTTTTACCTGTCTCTTCATCTTCGTATTCGGTTAAAGTGGTAAAAGAACCGTAGGGAACCAGTTCATAGGACCAGCCGAAAAGGCTTCCTATATCCCACTGCAGGGTTGCTTCTATGCCTGAGATGGTGGCGCCTTGGATATTTTCATAGCCCGTAATATTGGTCACCGCATCATAAGCATAGCCAATTTTGTCATCAAAGTTTGTATGGAAATAGGTGATGCCGCTTTTCAGGCTGCCTTTGTTGTAATCCAGACCGATTTCATAGGTTTTGCTTTTTTCAGGGTTCAGGTCAGGGTTTCCAGCCCAGATACCCCAGGCACCGTAGTCATTGTACATAAAAAGCTCATCTGCAGTCGGCATCCTGAAGGCTTCGGCATAATTGGCCCGGACGCTTAAGTCCGATGTGAATTTATAGGCCGCACCCACACTTGAGGACCAATTGGTATCATCTTTGCTCTGGCCGGTATCACCTTCTACCTCATACTTGTCATAGCGGCCCCCGGCTGAAAGAATCAGTTTATCATCCATCAAACTGGTTTTCGCCAGGAGAAATGCCGCCGGGTTTTCATAGGTGTTTTCCTTTCCGGCAGCAGTATAGGTATTGCTGATGGCATAATCGGTCCAGTCAACTCCGGCTGTTACATGGGCGAAATCCCACTTGGCCGTTATTTGGGCCTGGGCCCCCTGGTGGTCTGTATCCCGATAGTAGTCACGTGCGTTGCTGGTTGACGGATCAAAGGTCTCGTACTCGTCTTTTCCCTTAAAATAGCGCAGGTTCCATAGTAAAAATCCGTCTGCAGTCTGCCCGTCATAAACAAGATCAAAACTTTTTAAGGAATTGTCTATATAATCGTCCAGATCATTACTGCTCAAATAGTCTGGTTTTCCGATTTTTTCCCCTTCATATCCGGTGTAAGAAAAACTGACTCTGTTCTCAGGCGCAAACGTCCAGCCGGCGTTGAAGCTGACCCGTTCCTTGGAATCATACCCTGTATTGTAATACCGGGTACCGTCAGCCGTGTTATAATCATCCTGGGATGATTTCGAAAGGGTTGTTGAAATGTCAAAGGCCTTGAACTGACCGGAAAATCCGGCAGAGGCGTCTTTATAGTTCCAGCTTCCCAAGTTGCCTTCAACAAAGAAGGAAGGCTTGCCATCCCCTTGTTTGGTAATGACATTGACAACCCCGCCCATGGCGGAAGCACCGTATTGAACCGACCCGGGACCCCGGATAAGCTCAATGCGCTCGACATTATCCATGGCGATTTTTGCCAGGTTTCCGGTACCGGCCCGCCGCCCGTTGATCAGTATCAGCACATGGCTGGCCAGGTCATTGCCATGGGTATCTGTTCGAAATCCGCGGATCTCTACGGAACTGGTTGAATTGGGGTATTCCCGGACCATAAATCCTTCTTTGGCCAATAACTTACTCAAGTCCTGAACAGAGGCCTGCTGGATATCCTCTTGTGTGTAAATCGTAATATTGGTGGTCAGGTTTTCTTTTTTTTCCTTGATTCTTCCCGAGGTTACCACCATGGTTTCCATGACCTGGGGGGTTGTTTCAGAAGGAATCGTTTCTTCCCCCCAGGCAGGCAGGGAAAATATCATTACGCCTAAGAGCACAGCAAAGCACCGGACAAACAAATGTTTCATCATTAAAAAATCTCCATTAAAATGTAGTGATCTGTCCGGGAAACAACAATCCCCGGACCGAAATTAGCTTTCAATCCAGGGATTCCCTTTTTATCCTTAGAATACAAACAGGAAGCACCTTCGTCCCCAAGGCGTTTTCCTTTGACTACCGTCCAGGCAGGTTTTCTGACTTTTGGATCATTCTACTGGCTGCACCTTCCCAACCATAAGGTCAGTGGCATACTGCAGCGTTCGTCCCCAATCACAGCGGCGGGCCCGTCCACGACTTCAACGCGGTTCCCTATCAAGCTCTTACAATGAGCACCTGAACATGGAATGTTATTACTGATTATGAAAGGCAAAGTCAAGTGAAAACAGGAGGTAATTTAAGGTGAATTTTATTTTTTATTTAATCAACATAAAGTGATCCCAAGGCCACTGTGAACCGGGGCGCTTCCACCACCTTTATATCGCAGAGAAGATGGTCCTCAAGGCTTTCCCGCAGTCCTTTTCTTTTGGCAGTGCCGCCTTATACAAATAAAGGAATCCTGCATCCAGGGGGGTGGCAAAAAGAGGTGCCGGTACCAGGCAGCAGGCCTTAAAGGTATATAGGGTTAGAATCTTTTTCATGATCTATTTGATAAAATAGCCAGCCACCCACCAGGTGCCGTCGGACTCTGTCATGAGAGTGATGGATTCAACGGCATGGGTTTTGTTGGCAAAACGGGTGACATATCGCAGAACCAGATAGCGGCCGTCGGGCATGCCCGGCAGGGTGGCGGTAAGCTGGTCATGGAAAAGATTCCTTGATACAACTTTTCCCAAGGGGTACCACCAGTGTGAACAGGCATATCAAGGCGATTGGTAACAATTTTCTTTTCTTCATTTTTTCGATTTTATATCCTTCCACCACATCACGTTTGTCAGGTTGGTTGGATTTCCCTGATTTTAACAGAAGTTCCTTATTAAGTCTTTTACGGCGCCTGAATATGCCGATTTATTTATAAAAATTGAGGTAATGTCAAGTGATTTTTTTAGGGAACTGCCTTTTGAGCCCATTGCCATGGCGGCTGGGGTGATTATAATTTAAAAACTATTAATTTAAAAGAAAGTGGGGAACAAATGGGTAAAAAAAAAGAAAATGTTTTAACGGGTTTGGTTCACAAACAGACTCTGTATATGGCGATTTTGGTCTCCATTACATTTGGATTTATGGCGGGGGCCATGTATACTTCCTTTAAATTGGCGGGGGATAAGCCAATGGCCCCAATAGCTCAGCAACCGTCAGATCCCCATGATCATCCTGATTCCCAGGAGATGTTGGCGGAGACGGGTTCCAGAATTTTAAAACTGGAACAATTCCTAAAGGAAAACCCAGATAATGTGGATGCCTGGAATCAACTGGGGAATCTGTTCTTTGATGCCAACCGGTTTGGAGATGCCATTGACGTCTATGAACGCTCATTGGCCCTGAAACCGGGTGATCCCGGTGTCCTGACCGACATGGGGGTGATGTACCGGCGGAATAAAAATCCCAAAAAGGCAATTGAAACCTTTGATCTGGCCATTGCCGCTGATCCTGCCTTTGAGACGGCCCGGTTCAACAAGGGCGTGGTGCTCATGCATGATATGGAGGATATGGCCGGTGGTATCCTTGCATGGGAAGGGTTGTTAACGGTGAATCCCATGGCGAAATCACCCAATGGGGAGTCGCTTTCCTCCCTGGTTGAAAGAATCAAACAGCAGAAGTGATGTTGGATTTTTCAAGGTGACGGACAATGGAATGGGCACACCATTTACAGGCTTAATCTGGAAGCCAGGACAGCTGCACCGATGGCCCCGTTTTCCTGGGGGAAATCGCCTACCAATATTTCAATGCCCAGGCGGTTTTTCAGGGCCTTGACCATTCCCTGGTTTTTGGCAACCCCACCGGTCATGATGACGGGGCTCTGTATCTTGACCTTGGTGGCAAGACTGCCCACCCGGGCGGCCGCAGATTCATGGATGCCGGCAATGATATCTTCCCTTTTCTGCTGCCCGGCGATCATGGAGATCACCTCTGATTCTGCAAAAACAGTACAAATGCTGGAAATTTTGGAGGGGGCATTGGACGTCAGGCTTATGCGGCCCAGGTCGTTCAATTCTACCTCCAGGGCCTTGGCCATGACCTCCAGGAAACGGCCTGTCCCTGCTGCGCACTTGTCGTTCATGGCAAAATTTTCCACCTGGCCTGCTTTATCCAGGGCAATGGCTTTGCTGTCCTGGCCCCCCACATCAATAATGCCCCGGATCTTGGGATTTAAAAAATGGGCACCCACCCCGTGGCAGATGATTTCGGTCATGGCTTTGTCTGCAAAGGCCACACTGTTTCTGCCATATCCCGTGGCCACGATGGCCGTGACATCCTGGGGGGTGATGTTGGTTTGGGCCAACAGGTCGGAAAAGACCTTTTCCCCCGCAGTCACAGGGTTGTATCCCGTGGGGATTACAAGGGTTCCTATCAGTTTTCCGTTTTGGATAAGGGCGGATTTTGCCGTTATGGAGCCGATGTCGATGCCTGCAAAAATCATATGTTTAACCTTTTCCTTTATTTTTTTTGTTTGATAATTTCCATGAAGGCATCAATCCTTGTGTCTGCCTGGGAAAGGGAAAAATTCCGCGGATCCACCATGTCTGCCTCGAGCATGAGCACGGGAATGCCGGTTTTTTTTCGGACAATTTCCATGATGTCCAGCTGGCCAAAGGAGTAAGGTTTGCAGGACCTGTTGGAGTGCATGACAAATCCATCTACATCATAGAGGTGGATCATGTCAAGGACCTGATCTGCCATTTCGTCCACACCAATGTTCAGATAAATCCGGGTATAGGCTTCTGCCATGGAATCTAAAAATTTATTTTCATCAATATATTGAATGGCCGAGCACCAGGCAGAGGTATAGGTGTCTGCCACCAGGCATGCATTGTGATCAGAAAATTTTTGGGACAGCCATTTTAGCTGGTACCACACCGGTAAATTGTCCCAGAGCAGTCGGTAGCGTTCATGGGGAATGATGCTGATGCCCTTTTGTACCCGTTCTTCCATTTCCTGGGCCAATTCTTCGTAAAAATTCACGGCGATCTTTGTTCCCCGGAGGGTTACGATGAGGGCCAAAAAGAAAAAGGCATCAAAGGCGCTCATGGGCGAAGGTTTGTGGGTGGTGGTCTTGAGAATTTTCTGCCAGAGTTTTTGTCCCTGGAGGGCAAGATGTCCCACCTCTGTCATTTTATCGTGGTCAAGTTTTTCCCCTGTCACGGTTTCAAGAAAAACAATGTATTCGTCGATCTGGCGCCGGACATAGGCGGCAATTTCCGGAGAATATCCATTGTGGCAGACCGGGGTGTCCAGGATGAACAAGGGAACATTAAAATAGCGGGCCTGGACTTCATACCACTTGAGCACCGTGCCGCAGATGTTGTTGCAGCAGACCAGCATGTCCGGTCTGGGGAGCCCCCCAATGGGGCCGCCGTTGACCTGGGCACAGGAAATGTCTGACCTTGCATAGGAACAAAGATCTGAGCTGTATCCCATTTCTTCTGCCTTTACGCATAGGTCTTCCCCCATTTTGGAGGCCCCAATCATGGCGGCATGGTTTTCAGGATAGATGGGGATAATATCCATGGCGATGAGGGGTTCCACAGGCCCCCCTGAAGTGATCCATGCGATTTTTTTGTTGTTTTCCCGGGCTGTCATGGCTTCCAGGTAATAGGTGGTCATGATTTCCCGCATTTTTTTGGCGGATTTTATTTTCCGTTGATCCTTGTCTTTTTCCTTTTCCTTGGCCGTATCTTTGTTCTGGTTTGTATCCATCATGGGATGTTTCCTTAAATCATGTGCATAAAGGTTTCAAGGCGGGTGGAAAGCTGTCCCTGTCCCTGCTGCTGGTCATCTAATTCCAGGTGGAGACTCTTAATGGCAGCCTTGTCTAAAAATTCTTTCATATAGGGATAGTCAAAAGCATGGGGATCGCAAAATTTTAAGAGAGCAAAGATCACCCCATCTGCCCTGTGGGTTTTGGCAAGGGCCAAAAGGGCTTCCCCCCGGACCGTATTGCCCGAGTGTTTGGCCGGACAGATGGCCCTGTCTGCATACCGGGCGGTTAAGGCTTCCAAGGGGTCGATATCCACAGGAATAAGCCCTTCAAACCAACGGTTGCCCGTGCACAGATCATCTGCCACCACAGTGCCGCCGGAAACTTCGATGAGACTGTAAATATCGACCATGTCACAGATGGAGCCGGAAAGAATGATCCGTTTCGCCGAAGAAGGAGGGGGGTCTTTTTTTTCAAGGAGGAGGACAATGGTCTCAAGCCTTTGGGCAAGTTCCTTTCTGTCCATGATCATGGCGCCTTTGACAATGGCGAACAGGTCAATTCCTTTGATAATACCAGGGGACTGGCTTTTGAGTTCGTAGATCCGGGTTAGATTTTTGCGGATGCGATTGAAAAGGCAAATGGAGGCCTCAAGATCTGCCGGGGTAATGGGATGGCCAATGGCCTTTTCAAGGTCGGTTTTGAACTTTTTGAGCACATCTGTCATATAGGCCCTGGCACTTGCGGTGTTGAGTTTGGCCGGCATGACCACATCGGCAAAAAAACCATAGTTTGTGTTGAGTCGCCAGATATCACTGAGGCGCTGGATGGAATCACAGGTGTGGGGGAAAACCGTACCGTCTAAATAATCCAGACGGCCGGCCAGGCTGTCTTCGAGCACTCCCCGGACCAGGGAGCAGCAATAGGCCTGGAGATGGTTTTCCGCCAGGCTGATCTCTGATTTTGAGGAAAATAACCGCATGGGGTGAAAACCGGCGGCATGGATGAGTTCTTCCGGGGCATAGGAACACATATACCCGATGATCTTGCCGGATTTTTCCCGGATGCCAGCAGCAAGGGCGGCTGGATCCTTTATGGCAATGTGGAAGGGATCGATTTCTTTCATCTTCAATGGTCTCCTGTGTATTCGCCTCGTTGGCGTAAATTCTCTAATTCTTGGTCTTCCAGTGTTTTAAAGGCCACTTTGCCCACCAGGGTGGTGGGAAGGGTCAGTCTGAATTCAATGGTTCGCGGACAGCTCCATTTGATCAGATTTTTTTGACAGTGAGTGATAAGATCCTTTTCCATGGCCGCATCGGGAAACGCTCCCTCCTTGAGTACCACAAAGGCTTTGACCCGTTCAACCTGTTCTTTGTCCGGCACTCCAATGACACAGGCATCTGCCACATGGGGGTGCCGGTAGAGGACATCTTCCACCTGGGCCGGGTAAACATTCATGCCCGAAGATTTGATCATGCGCTTCTGGCGCAGTTTAAAATAAAAGAATCCGTTCTCATCCTGACTTGCGATATCACCGGTGTGGAGCCAGGTTTTGCCGTCCCCATGGATTTTCAAATGGTCAAACCAGGGACGGTTTTTCAACATTTCTTCTCCTTTGGCTCTGTGTCAATGGGAATAAAAACTACAAAACAATTTTTGTCTATTGGTTTTTATATCGAACGTCGGTCGACATGTCAACCGTTGCTTGATGATTTCTTCGGGGTATGATATGGGGAAAGAGCAGGTCAGAACCCAAACAATACAGGACACCAATGAATACAAATAATACCCTCAGTAAACTCAAGGCAAAGGAAAGAAAACTTCGACAGCAGATTATTATTGATGCAGCCCGGGAAGTCTTTGGCCAGAAAACCTATGAGAAGGCCAGTATGGCAGAGATCGCAAAGGCCGCAGGCATTGCGAAATCTTCCATCTACACCTATTTTAAAAGCCAGGAAGAATTGTACGCCAAAATCGCTTATATGGATTCCTGCAATTTCATTGAGGATCTTCAATCCCGCATCCATAAGGCTGGTACGGGGCAGGCCAGCCTGGATCAAGCGGATAAGGATCAGGTCAGTATGGACCGGGCCGGTGAGAACTGTGTGAAGATCTGTGTCACCCATTTTCTGGCATATTATATTGAACATACGGCCCAATGGCGGATGATTACCCATTTCGCCCTCCACGGCAATAAGGATATGGCGGCGGTGGACCAACTCAATGAAATTGGCCGCAGGCTCATGGATTTGTTTGAATCGGTATTCAAAAAACTTGGATGTGATAAAGAGGCACGAGTTCTGGCCCATACCCTGTTCGCCTGTCTTTCTGGTATTCTTATCGCTTTTCGAAATTATCCCGGCCGGACAGAAGCCGAACGAATCGCCCATATGAAACGCATCGGAGATGTGGTGGAAGCCATGGTTCTCTCCCTGGTTCGAAAAGAGAAAGCGTGATCCTTTCGAAGATAACCGTGATCCAGATAGAATAATATATAATATGTATGATTTTTTCATGACCGTAAAAAAAATCATAGGGCCACCTGATTTTGCACTCCCATGATATCCACACACGTGCGCTTATCCAAAGAGATCTTAAATTTGCAGCTCAAATGAAATCAGGCATTGGCAAGTTTTGGCAGACTGTGATAGTGTAAAAAATCTTCCAGGCCGGATACAGCCGACGCCCCGTAAGGCGTGGGCTCTCATGAACGGGCATCTGCTTTGCCTGGAAGTTGAGTGACAACTGAAACAACCATTTAATCTTAACATGATGTTATTAGGAGGTGTTATTATGAAAGACGCCAATTGCCCTAAATGTGGTTCAGGAGAAGTCTATTCAGGTGCTGAACTGATCGTTAAAGACGGTCCTATCGCCAATCTCCTGAAAGGCGGACCTTTTGCCAGCAATTCAATCCCCATAAGCCTTTCAAGCATGGCGTCCATCGACAACTATGTTTGTGTCAACTGCGGCTATGTTGAGCATTATATCTCCGATGGTTCCAAACTAAAAGAGATCGCAAAAAAATGGGATAAAGTCTCTGCAGACAAATCGGCCGTCGCTTCTGACGAATGATTGTTTTGAGACTCGGTCTGAATTTTAAGCTGCTCTGGCGGCTTGTGCACATCCTCCGCGTTGTCGTCTGGTATGGGATCAGGGATATTGCCGGCCGTATTGCCAGGGTTGCGTTCAAGGCGCCTGGCGTTCCGGAAAAAAGCCGGGATGCTGCTGAGACCGACTTTCCGTCCCCCAGGATGGTCCGCTTCTGCATAGAGCGGCTCGGTCCAAGCTTTATCAAGCTTGGTCAGCTGTTGAGCACCCGGGATGATATTCTGCCTTCTGAATTTGTAAATGAATTCAAAAAACTCCAGGATCAGGTACGCCCCCTTCCCGTGGCGGCAATTTCCAGCGTGGTGGAGAGGGAATTGGGCAAACCGCTGACAGTTCTGTTTGATCGCTTTAATCCAGAATCCATTGCCGCAGCGTCTGTGGCCCAGGTCCATGAAGCCTGGCTTTTTTCAGGAGAAAGGGTTGCCGTCAAGGTGATCCGGCCCGACATCCTTCCCATTATCCGCAAAGACATCCGGCTGATGTATTATCTTGCCCAAAAGATAGAGAATCGTTCTGAACGAGGCCGGATGCTGGGTGTCGTGAACCTTGTCAAAGAATTTGAAAGGACCATCTTCAACGAACTGGACATGTTTGTGGAAGCTGGCAATATTGAACGGTTCAGAAATAATTTCAAGCATACACGCGAACTGCATATCTGCAAAGTCTATCGTGAATTCACAAGCCGGTCAGTCCTGGTGATGGAGTATATTGACGGTGTCAAGGTCGACCAGGTAGAGGCCATCAAAGCCGCGGGCATCGATCCCGGGGAGATTGGGCTTATCGGTCTGCGCTCCTTCTCCCGACAGCTCATGGAGTTCGGATTTTTCCATGCCGACCCCCACCCGGGAAACACCATTGTCATGGCAGACGGCCGGGTCAGCATTATCGACTTCGGGCTGATGAGTTACGTGGATGATGAAATGATGAAGGAACTTGCTAATCTTTGCCTTGGGTTTGCAGATCACGATTATGATCAGGTGATGGACGCTTTGAAAGAGATGGGTCTTCTGGACGAAAAAAAGATCCGGCTCAAGGAATTCAAAGCAGACCTGAAGGAAGTCAGTGAACCCTTTTATGGCCGCTCTCTTCCCACCATCTCTGTCAGAGAGGTCTATGAAAAAGTAATGCAGCTGGTGCTCAAGCACCGGGTCGCCATGCCAAGGAATCTGCTGCTGATTTTAAAGACCTTTGTTCAGAACGAAGCCATTGGTAAAAAACTGGGCAGCACGTCAAGTATTCTTCAAGTCGCCAGACCATATGCCGAAAAATTGATACGGCAGCGGTTTGAACCGGACCAACTCTTCAAACGATTCAATGCAGATGCACGTAAAATAGCAGGCCATCTTCACGCCATGCCGGCAAACGTCAGCAAACTCTTTGCCAATGCAGCAGACAACCGCTTTTCCATGGAGATTCGTCACACAACCTCCTCCAGGCTTCACCAATCCATGGAAAAGGGAATCAACCGGCTGATTGTGGGGATTATCATTGCTGCCTCTACCATTGCCGCTGCCCTGATTCTTAATTCTTCTCAGAAACTTTTCAACATCGATCTTGCGTTTGTCGGATTTCCAGAAATATCGCTAACCGGCCTTCTCGGCGTTACAGGATATGTCATAGCAACCTGTCTCGGGTTCTGGCTGATAATTTCAATCTTCCGCTCAGGACGCCTGTAAGACCGCCTCGATGGTGAAGGTTTGATAGGAAAGAAACCAGGGAATATGATCAACTACGCTTTCTTTTTACACTAAAAAGGGGAGACACAGATGCCAATGTCAAAGCAGAATCCCAGATATCGGCCAGACAATTACGATTGATTTGAAATTTGATTTAAGATTTGTTACATAGAGCCCATGGTTGATGTTGTTATCATAGGGGCAGGTCCTGCCGGAACAGCTGCTGCCTTTGATTTGCTGTCCAGGGGTTTTTCCGTGCTGTTGCTGGACAAATATGCTTTTCCTAAAAAAAAAGCCTGTGCCGGTGGGATTACTCCCAAGGCAAGGGCATTGTTCCGGTATGATATTTCTTCTCTCATCCGCCAGGAGTGCCGCAGTATAAAAATTCGACCCCGCCTTGGGCGGGCCTTTGTAATTCAGAATAAAAACCCCCTGTGCTATTTGGTTCAGCGATGGGAGTTGGATCTTTTTTCTTTGAACATGGTTCAAAGAAAAGGAGCTCAATTCCAGGTGGTCAAAAAAATTGTTTCCATTGAAGAAAAAAAGTTTCATACAGAGATCAGAACCAGTGATCAATTGATAAAATCTCGTTACCTTATCGGTGCGGACGGGGCCAATTCCATTGTGAGGCGGTTGACCCATCCTTTTTGCCGGGTGAACCGCTATCCTGCCCTTGAGGCGGATATCCGGGTGGATCATTCTGAACGTCATTCAATGGAGTTTGATTTTTCCATGCCGGGAAAAGGGTATTATTGGATTTTTCCCAAGGGAAACCACCTGAATATCGGTATTTATTCCACCACAGGCCATCCGGCCTTAAAACAACGGCAACTGGCTGAGTATGCCCAGAAACGGTTTAGCACGGATCGGCTTCAGGCCGTGAAGGGGTATCCCATTGGTGTGGGGGGGTATGCCCATTGTCCGGGTGCAGGAAGGATTCTTTTATCCGGAGATGCTGCCGGATTTGGGGAAAACCTTCTCGGGGAAGGGATATATTTTGCCCTCAAAAGTGGACAGGCGGCTGCCCGGGCCATTGTATCTGCTTGTGCAGCCAGCAGTTCTCCGGGTGTGGCCTATGCCAAAGAGATTGGCAAGATAAGAACCGATCTTAGGCTATACCATTTAAGCGCCAAGTGTCTCTATTCCTTCCCCTCTTTTTCATTAAAATTATTGTCCCGTCCTTTTTTTCATAAAAAATTTGCCCAAGGGTATGCCGATGGCAAAACCCTTGGGCAGATCCTCCTGTGTCGATAGTTCCCCCGCTGTATTAAAATTTTAGTTTTTCTGTTGTTTTGCAGGAAAAAACAATTTTGTATTAAAAAGAGATTAATTTTATGTAATATCCCATAAAATTACATTATTGAAACTATATTACTTTCAATAATGTAATTTTATCTTCGGTTTTAAAAAAGTATTTTAGAAAAAAAACATTTTAAAATCAATTACTTATGATAAATTTTGCTTGAAAAATGCCTTTGGCACCCCTTTTGCTCTATGAAGAATTAAGAAATTAAGTTGTTTTTATTTAAATTTGAAAAAGGGAGAAAAAATGAAAAAAATTCTGGCAATCATAAAACCGTTTAAAGTGGATGAGGTAAAAGATGCCTTAACCAAAATAAATATTAACGGGATGACCATCACCGAGGTCAAGGGGTTTGGCCGTCAGAAGGGTCACAAGGAAATATACAGAGGCGCGGAATACCAGACAGATTTTATCCCCAAGGTGGAGCTGTCCATTGTTGTGGATGATGAAAGGGTGGATGCCGTGGTGGAGACCATTATTAACAGTGCCAAAACTGGAAAGATCGGTGATGGTAAAATTTTTATCCAGCCCATTGAAGATGTGATCCGCATCAGGACCAGTGAAACCGGCGTGGAAGCCCTATAGCATAACCAAAGAAAAAGGAGATATTCCAAATGAAATATATCGTAACCCTATTCACGCTGCTTGTCTGTTTTTTGTCAACAGCCTTTGCCGGGGATGATACCCCTACAACCATTAGCAATAGCGAAGCCATTGGTCTGGTCTGTAAATATACGGCCACAGGCGTTATCAAACCCATCCTCGGCCATAATATTCCCCTGGCAGCCCTGGGCGTTTTTATCCTCTGGGTGGGCTGGTTCGGATTTAATCCTGGATCCACCACCGCCGCCAACAAAGATATTGCCATGATTTTTGTCAACACCAACCTGGCGGCTGCTGCCGGTTGTATCGTTGCGATGTTTGTTTCCTGGTTTAAATTTGGAAAACCAGAGGTGGGCATGAGCCTCAATGGTGCCCTGGCAGGACTTGTGGGTATTACGGCAGGGTGCGCCAACGTGACCCCTTCAAGCGCGATTATTATCGGGTCTGTGGCCGGTGCCCTGGTTGTTTTTTCTGTACTGTTTTTTGACAAAATTAGAATTGATGACCCCGTGGGTGCCATCTCTGTTCACGGTGTCTGCGGAGCCTGGGGAACCCTGGGAGCCGGAATTTTTAATATCGGCGGTACGTCTTTGAAAATAATCGGTGTTCAGGTGATCGGCATTGGCGCCTGCTTTGTGTGGACCTTTGCTTGTGCTTACGCCATCTTTAAACTTATTGATATGACTGTTGGTCTGAGGGTTTCCAAGGAAGAAGAATTGGAGGGATTAGACGCCACGGAACACGGGGGGAACGCCTATCCGGATTTTACAACCATTAACCATTCCAGCATGGGGTATACCAGCGGCGGATCTGGTGATTTTGTCGGGGCGCCTGCTTCCTATACCTCTAAAAAGTTAGTTAGCGATCACTAGTACAGAGTAGCTGTAGGGGGACATTAATTTCCCCTGGTTATCCAGAAGTTTAGTAAATTAAAAAAACCTGCCATCCCTTTCATTGAGGTGGCAGGTTTTTCTGTTTTATGCTAACCTGTGGCTTTCTTAGACAGGCGAAGCTGGGCAAAAGCCGGGTGTAAGTCGGGTGTAAATCGAATGAAAGGTGACGGATGAAACGGGCGGCAGGGGTGATAAAATCGGTGGTTTTATTGGGGATTCTGGCAGCTGTCCTGGTGGGGGGCTATCAGAACCTTGAGTATAATTGGCAATGGTACCGGTTGTCCCCCTATTTTTTTTCCATTGAAAAGGGGCAGTTTGTCAAGGGTCTGCTTTTGGACGGCCTTGTTATTACTTTGAAGATATCCTCCCTGGGCCTTGTTTTTTCAATTTTGCTGGGGTCTTTCTCGGCCTTTGCCCGGTTGTCTGTTTCTCCCATGCTGCGCCTGTCTGCCTGGGTATATGTGGAGACCATCCGGAACACCCCCCTGCTCATCCAGATTTTTATCCTTTATTTTGTGATTTCTCCGGTATTGGATATTTCGGCATTCTGGTCTGCCGTGATTGCCCTGAGCCTGTTTGAAGGGGCCTATGCCTCGGAGATCATCCGGTCCGGTATTATCAATATTCCTGCAGGTCAGGTTGAGGCGGCTCAGAGCATCGGCCTTTCTGTCTATGCCACCTATGTTAAGGTGATCATTCCCCAGATGCTGCGCCAGACACTTCCCATGCTGGCGGGGCAAAGCGTTTCCCTTATTAAGGATTCCGCCCTGGTCAGTACCATCTCCATCTATGATTTGACCATGCAGGGGCAAAAAATAGTCTCCGAGACATTTTTAACTTTTGAAATCTGGTTTGCTGTGGCAGTATGTTACCTGTCCATTACTGCAACTCTTTCTTTTTTAATCAGACGCGTTGAAAATAAAATGAGATATATAAACTAAAATCCAACCAACGAAAATCAAACCAAAGGAGATCAGGATGAAAAAATTGTTTTATTTACTGGCCGTGGGATTGGCTTTGCTGGGATACACCATGGCAGTTGCTGGTGAAACAGGGGCCAAGCTGTCCCAGGAAAGCATCATTGAAAAGATCCAGAAAGAAGGGGTTATCAGAGTGGGAATGGCCACCTTTGTCCCCTGGGCCATGAAAGACAAACAAGGGCAGCTCATCGGGTTTGAAATTGATGTGGCAAAAAAATTGGCCCAGGACATGGGGGTTGAAATTGAATTTATTCCCACTGCCTGGTCCGGGATTATTCCCGCATTGTTGACGGGAAAATTTGATGTGATCATCGGCGGTATGGGGGTAACTCCTGTGCGGAACCTTAAAGTGAATTTTACCGTGCCCTATGATTATTCCGGCATGTCCATGGTGGCCCATCAAAAACGGGCAGCCGGGTTTTCCCGCATCGAGGACTTTAATAAACCAGAGGTCATCATTGCGGTTCGCATGGGGACCACAGCAGAGCAGGCCGCTAAAAAATACATGCCCACAGCCCAGTTCAAACTTTTTGAAAACGAGAGCCAGGCATTACAGGAGTTGAACCTGGGCCGTGTCCATGCCGTAGTCTCTTCGGCTCCCATGCCTGCTTTCCATGCCTTGAAATATCCAGATAAACTCTTTGTCCCTCTCAAGGAAAACTTTACCAAGGAACCCATTGGATTTGCCCTTAAAAAAGGGGATTATGATGCCTTGAATTATTTTAATAACTGGATTCTCAACATGCATGCCCAGGGGTTTTTAAAAGAGAAAAAAGCTTATTGGTTTGAATCAAAAAAATGGGAAAACCTAATTAAGTAAGAAATGTTAAAAAAGAAATCCAATAAGTTTACCCTTGTGGATATGGCGGTGGTTCTGATCGTCATCGCTGCTATATCCTTTTTTTTCTCCCGCATGGGCAATCTTTTGGATTATAAATGGGAGTGGGATCTAATCCCCGGGTATTTTATATTCAAGGATCCTGTCACCGGAACCTTTCACAGTAATATGCTGTTAACCGGATTTTTTACCACCATCCGGTTGAGTTTTTGGGCCACGGTGCTGGGCTTTTTGCTGGGTACCATATCCGGAATGATGGGGGCAAAGGGCTCTTTTTCCCAGCGATTTGCCAGTCGTCTTTACGTGGAAACCATCCGCAATATTCCCTCCTTGGTATTGGTGATCCTGTTTTATTATTTTGTGTCCAGTCAGTTTCTGGATGCGCTCCGCCTGGACCTGTGGCTGCGCAATCAATCCGATACCATCCAGGGGGCAGTGGGGTTTTTCCTGGCAGGACCGGAACGGATCAATGCTTTTGTTTCTGCGGTGCTTGCCCTGGCTATTTATGAAGGGGCCTATATTTCAGAAATTGTCCGGGGGGGCATCAACGGGATTGACCAGGGACAGTGGGAGGCGGCTTGGTCCGTTGGCCTGTCCCGTTCCAAGACATTTTTAGGGGTGATTCTTCCCCAGGCGTTTCGACGGGTGGCCTTTCCCCTGGCCGGTCAGTTTATTTCTACCATCAAAGATTCTGCCATTGTGTCGGTGATTTCCATCCAGGAATTGACCTTCCAGGGGATGGAATTGATGGCAGCTACCTTTTTGACCTTTGAAATCTGGATTACCATCGCTGTTTTGTATTTTATCCTCACCTTTTCCCTGTCCCGGATGGTTGCCATTCTTGAGAAGAAGTTTTCCTGGCAGCAATAACGGTTGATGTTAATCTCTTTTTTTACAGGGGGTTGCGATCTTCCTTATTTTTCCAGACTGAACGGCTTCAAAAAATTCATCCCCCAAGCGTTTGTTTTTTTCAAGGACTATTCTCCAATAATCCCTGCGTTCCTCATCCTTTCCTTTGAAGGTCATAAAATCTTTCCGATCGGGTATCTTTTTAAAGGGAAGATCTTCAACAAACGAGGGTGAGGGGGCCACCAGCACCACGTTTTCCATGTTTTTTTCCGAGGGCTTGCGGTGCAGGCCTTTATCAAACCATCCCGGGGTAATGGTTTGATAAAAATGGGGATATAATACAAGGTTGTCTGAATCGGGTAAAAAGGGAATGTCCAGGTGATAGTCAAGGATTCCGCCGTCCCGGAAAACGCCTGGTGCACCGCTAATATCTGACACCCCCTCCATTGCGATGGGGATGGACCCCGAAGACAATAGGGCGGATTTAAAATTCGCCGGGGTCAGGTCATAGCGGTTCAAGGGGAATTGATCCATGGCTGCAAAGGGGGGGCTACTGTCAGGTCCGCTAAAAAGAGCTCTTTCCAAAAAATGTCCCAGCCTGTTCCGGCTCAGCAGGTTCACACCTGCCGAAAGTATGAGGCCAATCCATTGAAGAAATAGCGGGTCTTGTTTGAGCAGTCCCTGGCATTTGTTGGATAGAAAGCAAATTTTCATGAAGGGATGATGGAGCATGGTGTCTATCTCATTATCATCAATATAGGCATCCAGGATTCGCTTGGTTTCCCGGGTGACATCTTGTGGGGTGGGGCGAAGGGAATACTGCTGGGCAATATATTCTCGTTCAAGTGTTTCGATGGCTGTCAGGGGGTCTCGTTGGCAAAAAGCCGCCATTCGAAAAGAGCCGATTGAGGTTCCAATAAGATAGAGCGGATCTGTTCGGTCCTTGAATAAAGAGACCAATACCCTGTCAATTCCGGTTAACACAAGAAATTTGGCGGAACCGGACGCACCTGCCAGCACTTTTACCCGGGCCGGGTCTAATCCTTCATCCCGGATGATGTCAATGGCTTTGGATCCCGCCCGTATGGAAATATTATCCAACATGGTATACAATATTAGGGGCATTTCGTTTGGGTGCCCTGGCATATTTGAATTTGGAGAATCCCACCATAAGGGCGCCGTGGCAGCTGTGTTGTTCAGGGAAGTTCAGCATTTTGGCAAGGGGGGGCCACTGGCCAACCGCATAGTTGACATACCCGGCCCAGCAGCTTCCAAGGCCAAGTCCCGGCAATGCAAGTTCCAAATAGGCAAGGGCGGTATGGCAATCGGCTGCCCCGGAGCCAAACTCATCGGAAGCATAGGCAAATACAAGCTGGGGCGCATCCCGGGCAATCCGGTCGATCCCCTGGTCCCATTGGGAAATCAGGGCTTCCATATTCAGCATCTGGGCAATATTTGGATGGTTTTTAACGACATATTGCATCCAATCAATCACATGGCCGGCAATTTTTTGAACATCTGTCCGTTTGTTTATAATCAGCCATTTTACGGTTTGCCGGTTACTGCCGGTTGGGGCGCAGCATGCAATTGACACTGCACGTTCAAAGATCTCCTTTGGAACCGGTTTTTCCTTGTACCGCCGGATGGACCTGCGGGACCTTAAAAAATGCTCGGTATGATCCGCTGTGAGCATTAATTCTTTTTTGATGGGCATGCACTGGTCGGGAGACAGAAACTCCAGACTAAAAGCCCCTTTGGGGCAAATTGCCACACAATGACCACATTGGATACAAAACTCTTGGGCATTGGCCGCGGGAACCGGGCCTTCTTCTGTCATTTTAATGATATGGGCAGGGCATTCAATGGCGCAAATACCATCTTTATCGCATATGCTTGTATCAATCGTGAATAAACTCATCTGTACACCTTTCCTATTTGTTAGGTGCCTGTTCTTTTTTTAAAATCAAGTTTTAAAATCAGGCATAAAATCAACTAAATTACCATGTCTTTTTCTAAAAATCCAATACCAAAAAGAAACAAGGGCTTTAATTGCGGCTTTTATAGTTGCTCAAACCCACTCCCAGGATCACAACGCCAACGGCGACACCCTGTTTAAGGTTCAAGGTTTCTCCCAAAAAGATCCAGCCAAGGAGGATGGCAGTCACCGGGATCAGGTTGATGCAAATGGAGGCTTTGGATACGGATATCGTCTTTATGCCGTAATTATAGAGACCAAAGGCGCCCAATGAGACACAAGGACCTAGAAAAAGAAGCAGCAATATCAACTTTGAATTCCATATGGCGGGATCTGCTGCCAAAAGGGGGAGAATACCCGGGAGAAAAAACAGGGTTCCCCCCAGCACCTGCATAGCGGTGAGGGTCCAGGTGTTGTACCGGGAACTGAGTTGTTTGACCAGGATCATATATCCGCAGGCAGCGACCATAGCCAGAAGTTCCAGAGAATTGCCAAGGACAGGATTTGGTGCTGCGGCTCCCGGGCCCTGGAAAAGGGTTAACAGCACCCCGCCTGTTATGGACAGAACAAGGCCGACAATAATCTTGGCATTTATGGCTTCCGACAAAAAAATCCAGGCCGCCACTGCCACCATCAGGGGAAGGCATGCGGAAACGATGGCAGCCTGGGAAGAGGTGGTATGGATCAATGCCCGGGATTCAAAGGTAAAATAGAGACAGGGCTGGAACAGCACCATACCCCCCAGAATTTTCCAATCCCCTTTTTTATAATTGCGGGGGAAGAGTTTCCCGGTAAAGGGAAGAATGCAGAGGCTGGCAATGAAAAGTCGTAAAAATATGGCGGACATGGGGTCCAGGACATTTAATACCATCCGCATGGTTGAAAAGGAACTGCCCCATAAAAAAACCGCTGTGAGGATGGCTGCCATGGGAAATAAGTGTTTAATATCTGCTGTCTGTTTCATCGGTGATCTGGGTAACCTTCGGAAATCTTTCCTTCATTAATGGTTGGGCCTGTATTATTAGATTCAACCTTTTTAATCAAGTCCAATTCTTGTCGGCGGCAGGTCTTCATACTTCCCTTTTTCAAAATTTTAAAAAAGGGGAATTGAAAAAAAAAGAAAAATCTGTCATTTACCCTTTCATGCTCATGCCCTTTACCCAACGAGTGCTGCAGGTGATTAAATCAATTCCCCAAGGAAAGGTAATTTCCTATGGGAGAGTCGCTGCCCTGGCCGGAAACCCCCGAGGGGCCCGGCAGGTATCCAGGATACTCCACAGTATGTCCGGCAAGCATGATCTGCCCTGGCACAGGGTGGTTAATTGTCGGGGAAAGATTTCCCTGCCCCGGGGCAGGGGGTATGAACTTCAAAGGGCATTGCTTGAATCTGAAGGGG
>Ga0208900_1000299_pt1 | contig 32194 bp, 33 predicted proteins | sample AntAceMetag02UKK_FD_184763 | JGI IMG/M metagenome (GOLD analysis project Ga0208900, IMG submission 184763) | Saline lake microbial communities from Ace Lake, Antarctica - Antarctic Ace Lake Metagenome 02UKK (SPAdes) (version 2) | ecosystem: Environmental > Aquatic > Non-marine Saline and... | reverse complement strand
ATTTTCAGTATTACGGAGTAAGTGGTAATTTTATTGGTATTAAAAGGTTCTACACTCAGGCAGTGCGTCTGATATTTAAATGGATGAACAGGAGAAGCCAAAAGAAAAGTTTTAACTGGGAACAGTTTAATACGTATCTTAACAGGCATCCGCTTCCAAAGCCTAAGATTTATCACAACATGTATACGTTATGGTAGTCAAAGTGAATATTAGCGAAGAGCCCGTTGCGGGAAAACCGCACGGCGGGTTCTGTGAGGGGTGTCATTTCCTCACGAACTATATGTTGATTAAAGTTAAATATAGGAGGAAATAGATGTCTACTCGACAAAAGGATAAAGATAAAAGAATACAGAAGCCCGGAAAAAAAGCGACATCCATTGTCCGGTCCTCAGCTGCTGAGTACCTGACATTTGTTGCGGCAAGTGGTAAGGGCGGCATTGAGGCGGTTTATGCGGATGAAAACATCTGGCTGACCCAAAAAATGATGGGCGTTCTCTATGATGTCGAGACGCATACCATTAACTATCACCTGAAGAAGGTGTTTGCCGATAGTGAATTGGAAGAGGATTCAGTTATTCGAAATTTTCGAATAACTGCCGCAGACGGTAAAAATTACAATACCAAACACTACAATCTTTCGGCTATCATCGCCGTAGGCTACAAGGTTAACTCAGAACGCGCCGTGCAATTCCGCAAATGGGCTACAACGATTATTCAAGAGTTCACCATCAAAGGCTACACAATGGATGATGAACGTCTAAAGAATGACGGATCTGTCCTAGGCAAACAGTATTTTGAAGAGCAATTGCAGCGAATCCGAGAAATTCGTCTGAGTGAGCGTAAGTTCTACCAGAAAATTACCGATATCTATGCTACGTCCATTGATTATGATATAACGGCTCAAGCCACAAAGCGCTTTTTTTCGACGGTGCAAAACAAACTGCATTGGGCAATACATGGCCAGACGGCTGCGGAAGTGATCGTGGACCGTGCGGATCACAAAAAAGACAATATGGGGCTGACCACCTGGAAAGACGCTCCAAAAGGTAAACTTCAAAAGTTCGATGTCAGCGTGGCTAAAAACTATCTGACCGAAAATGAAATGGCGCAATTGCAACGGTTGGTTTCTGCCTATCTGGATGTTGCGGAAGATATGACACTGCGGCAGATCCCGATGACGATGCAGGACTGGGAAAAACGCCTCAACCGGTTCATCAAAGTGACAGACCGGGAAATCCTGCAGGACGCAGGAAAAGTTACAGCAGAAATTGCCAAAGTCCATGCTGAAAGTGAATTTGAAAAATACCGAATTATTCAGGATCGTCTTTTTGAAAGTGACTTCGACCGGATGACCAAGCAGTTGGAACAGAAAAAATAGGATAAAGAATAGAGACTTTCAGACATGAAATCGGAGGACATCCATACTCAATTCCAACCAGCCAAATGAAGCGGATGAACCGCTTATTTGGGTTAATCAGTACACCCAAATACAAAATAGGATTATAAACTCCATGGACAAATATGCATATTGGGTTAAAAAACTAAGAGTTCCTTTAATCATTTTATTTTTATTTTGGAGCCCCCCAACAATCAGGGTCAAGTAACAAGGTATATAAGACCCGATGGAATGGCGATCCCCGTGTGAATATTCAGAACTCAAAAGGGAAGAAAAAATCATACCAAGTCAGACAGGTATTAAAAGCGATTGAAAGATTGGAGGTAGAAAATGGCAATAAAAAATGATCATTATACATATAGAGTAACTTGGTCAGCGGACGACGATGAATATGTGGGTTTGTGTGCAGAACTGCCTAGCTTAAGTTGGTTAGCCGAGACCCCGGAATCTGCTTTAAAAGGAATTCGAAATATAGTCGCTGATGTAATTGAGGATATGAAGAACAACAAAGAAAAAATTCCTGAGCCTATTGCTATAAAGAATTATAGCGGAAAATTTATGGTTCGGGTTCCTCCAGATGTCCATCGTGAACTTGCTATAAAAGCAGCAGAAGCCGGTATCAGCTTAAACCGTCTCGCTAGCTCTAAATTAAGTTATTAAATATAAAACAGAGTAAGCGATCCGCAACTTAAAAATTCTAAAATATTGCGGGTGATACCGCAGATTTTCAAGTTAGCCAGGACGCCGGGCGCGGGCTGGACCATTGTTGGGTCGCCTGTTTGCGGAACCCGGCGGATCCTGTTATCATAGTTTATAAAAGGTAATATTTGCATTAAATATTTATGCAAATATTATAAAATTTAAACAAACGGTTTGAAATTTTCTTTTAATACATATATAAAGTATGCAATTGTAAGGAATAGTAAACCATGACACCTAAAAACCAAAAAACGCTTGAGCGATGCCTGCCTGAAGGACAATTGGTAAATCGTGCATGGCTGAAGGCGCGGGGATTTAATAGATCCAGGGTGGATTACGCCTTACGAGCCGGCAAGCTTGTGGCATTAAGTCATGGTATATATAGACGGCCGCAGTGCCCTTGAATTGCAGGGGTTTGCCCACTATCTGCCCCTGGGCAATATCCAGCGGATTGATCTGTACAGCACTGCGAACATACCGGCCTGGACCCTGGGCTTCTCAGATTCATTCAAATTTAAAATGTATACCAGACATCTGTTCAAAGAACTGCCAGAGGCAGGATTTTTAACCAGGCCTTTTGGTGCCTGGGATTGGCCAGTCCCCTACAGTACGCTGGAACTTGCATTGCTTGAAATATTGGTGGATGTTCAGGAGGCCGCCGATTTTTCAATGGTGGATAAATTTTTTGAAGGAACCGTCAATTTAAGACCGGACTTACTTGGTGACTTGCTGAGAAATTGTAAACAGGTAAAGGCCAAACGGCTATTTTTATGGTTCAGTGATCGCCATGACCATGCCTGGCGCAAAGAACTTGAAATTAATGGCATTGATTTAGGCCGGGGCAAGCGCATGCTGGTTAAAAGTGGCGCTTATGATGCCACCTATCAGATAACGGTTCCCAGAGAGATGGTCCAAAAGAATGAACACTCCCTATACTGATCAGGTGCGTCTGCTGGTGAACCTGCGTACCCAACAATTGAGTGTAAAGCCGCACATTTTCAATTAACCAGGGCGCCGGGCACTTGCCACCAGGGTACTAAACGGCTGCCCTGGGGTGGACCATTGTTGGGTTGCCTGTTTGCTGAACCCTTCGGATTCTGTTGTTTTTGAGGAGGACAGATGATTAAATCAATGAACATTGCCTGGTGGGTACAGCGCTGGGCCGAGTTGTTGCCCGATAAACCGGCCATTGTGTTTGAGGGGCAGACCATTTCCTACCAGGCCCTTTGCCGGCGGGCAGACCGGACCAGCTGCTGGCTTCAGTCCATCGGGATTGAAAAAGGGGATCGGGTGGCCGTGATGCTCCACAATTGTCCGGAGTTTCTGGATCTGTTTCTGGCCTGTTCCAGGTTGGGGGCTATTTTTGTGCCTATCAATTTTCGCATCACCGCAAGTGAACTGGATTATTTTATTAAAAACTGCCGGCCCCGCCTGTTTGTCCACGGGCAGGAGGTGGCTGAGGTGGTCAACGGGCTGGTGCTGGAAAGCTATCTGCCGCCCATGATGGTGGCCCAGGTGGGCGGGGCAGACCTTCGGGGCCGGGTGTTTGATTTTGACAATGTCACCCGAAGATTTGACGGGCAACGGGCGTTTTTGACCCGGAGTCTTGGGCCGGCCGACCCGGAAGAGCCCCAGGTGATCATGTATACCTCGGGCACCACGGGCCAACCAAAGGGAGCGGTGCTCTCCCATAGGAAAACATTTTTCAACTGCCTCAATGCCGACATTTTTTTCAAGCTCCATCCCAGCGATATCATGTTGGTGTTTTTGCCCCTGTTTCATTCAGGCGGTCTTTTCATCCAGGCCGCGCCGATTTTTTATAAAGGGGCCACCCTGGTGCTGCACAGTAAATTCGATCCCCTGCAGGTTTTCAGGGATATCGACCGGTTCCGGGTGACCAAATTTTTAGGGGTCCCAACGGTTTACAGGGAATTGCTCAAGGTGCCCCCGGAAGCAAGAGGGGATATCTCCTCCCTTCGGGTCTGTGCCGGGGGCGGGGAAAGCCTGACCGAAGATCTGATCCGGAACTGTGCTGAGGCAGGCCTTGGGTTCCGCCAGATCATGGGGCAGACGGAAACCTCTATTTTGTTATGGGCATCTGAAAACGATTTCTTCAACAAGCCGGGAACCGTTGGCCGGCCGGTCTTCCACGCCGAAGTTTCGATCCTGGACGACCGGGGGAAAAAAACCGCCCCAGGGGAAATCGGAGAGATTGTGGTTCGGGGGTCCATCATGATGAAAGAGTATTGGCAGGACCCGGTTAAAACCGAAGAGACGATTAAAAACGGGTATCTGCATACCGGGGATCTGGCACGCATGGACGCGGACGGTTTTTTCTATTTGGAGGGAAGGGCCGGGGATATGTATATTTCCGGGGGGGAAAATGTGTATCCGGCTGAGGTGGAAAAGGTGCTCAAAGCCCACCCGGACATAGAGGAGGTGGCGGTCAAGGGAGTGGCCGACGATACCTGGGGCGAATCAGGTCATGCCTTTGTGATCGCCTCTCCGGGTTCCGCGATCAATGAATCCGACGTCATTGCCATGTGCGATGGCAAGTTGGCCCGATATAAGTGGCCGAAAAAGGTGACCTTTTGCACACAATTTCCCCGGACCTCCCTGGGCAAGGTGCAAAAAAGGGATCTGGACGGGCCTGCCTGATGGATCGGCCTGATTAAGCGGGCTTATTCGGTGGTCCGATTAATCGGCTTGATTAAGCCTTAAGGGTGAACCGCCATTTGCAGAATATCTCCTCGGGATGGGGGTCTGGCGGGGCAAACACGCATTCCACACGGATGCGGTCGTCGATCACCCGGGCAAAACTTTGAAATTCCTTCATGTGCATGTGTTTACAGACATATTCCCCCTGGCCGCGTTTGAGGCGGGCCTCCTGGGCCGGGCAGGAGGGCACGGTAATGATCACCTCGTCGGGGGTTTCTTGGATGTCATACCCCACCAGAAGGGTCCAGGGAAATCGTTTCAGGGCGTAAACAAAGCCGGGCAGTCCTTTTTGGGGGGCGGGGAATTTTTCCACAAGATCTTTGGCTGCATAGCCTGCCACCTTGTCCCAGACCTCTTCATTGATTTTTTCCGCCGTGGTCTGGTCAAAGTTTTCTGATATCCGGATAAACCAGAAGGCATCCATGACCCGGTAATTGAACAACAAAAATTCAATATAGGTCAGCAATTCCTGTTTGTTCATATCCTTGAATATTTTCAGATCCATTTTATCTCACTCCCCCAGTGTTATAAACCCATATGGTTCATATATACGCATATTCGAATTATAAACAGCCGTCAAGTGAATCCATAAAGAAGCACTTGCCCCTCCAGAATATGGGGTACACAATTTTTGTAAAATGGGGTATCCTGAGGAAATCTGTTCCCGGACCACCCGTTTCCATAAAAAAAGGAGAAAAAAATGCCCCTGTCCTTTTCTTCCACCACCCACGGTGACATCGCCTTTGGATTTTTTAATATCGAGTCGGACATGCTGCTGCTGGAACACTATTTCTTTTTTGCCGACCAGTTCTGTTCCTGGATGTGCGAGTTAGCAGACCCAGAAACGCCAGCAAGCCAGGTAAGAGTGGAGGGGTCTGTTTTTTATATCCCGGATTCCAATGATATCGGGGATCTGATGGGGGCCATCCATGGGGTTCGGTTTACCGGGTTTATAGGAGAGATCTACCGGCATTTTCCCTTCCCCGAGGACCCCCTGGCCTTTAAGCAGAACCCCCAGGGGGATCAAACCCGAAAGCCTGTGTTGGCCCGGATCGAAAAATTTGCCCGAAAAGAACAGATGCCCATTGAATTGTGCCTGGACGGCCAGGTTCGAATCGGGGTCTATGGGTTTGATCCGGGGGTGTTCCATCAGCTTATCCAATATGTCTGGCAGGGGGGATATCCCCGGTGGAAAGAGGGGATCTGTCCGCCCTGTGTGCTGGAGATGAAAACCTGTCTCCAGGCAAGTCGTCATCCCTTGTTTCAAGGGGTATTTTAATCCTTGCTGAAGGGCATGAAGGGCATGGGATGCTCTTCATGCCCTTCATGGTTAAAAACTTGCCGGTTAAAAATTTAAAATCAGGTGGCTTGTCTGGGTTTGGGCAATGGTTCCAGATCCTTTAATGCCGCATCAATCTGTTCCTGGGGAAGCTCATGGTCGACCAGTTTTCCTCTGAAAAAGGATTCATAGGCTGCCATGTCCACCAGACCATGTCCGGACCAGTTAAAGAGGATGGTTTTTTCCTTGCCTTCTTCCTTGGCTTTCAGGGCTTCTCTGATGGTCATGGCAATGGCATGGTTGCATTCAGGGGCGGAGATGTACCCTTCGGACCGGGCAAAGGTCATGCCGGCCTTAAAGGTTTCAAGCTGGTGGATGGATTCGGGCCGGACAATGCCGTCCAGAATCAGCTGGCTGACCAGGGGGGCCATGCCGTGGTACCGCAGGCCGCCAGCATGGATGGGGGCGGGCACAAAATTATGGCCCAGGGAGTGCATGGGCAAAAGAGGCGTCATCTGGACGGTATCCCCGAAGTCATAGGCAAAGGGCCCCCGGGTCATGGTGGGGCAGGAGGTCGGTTCAACGGCGATGATGTCAATGTCCTTTCCGTTGATCTTGTCCAGGGCATAGGGGAAGGCAAGTCCTGCAAAATTAGATCCCCCACCGGCACTGCCGATGATCACATCCGGGTAGGCGCCTGCCATTTCCATCTGTTTTTTGGCTTCAAGCCCTATGATGCTCTGGTGGATCATGACATGGTTGAGAACCGAGCCCAGGGCATATTTGGTATTTTCATCGGAAACCGCCTCTTCAACCGCCTCGCTGATGGCCATGCCCAGGCTGCCCGGAGAATCGGGATTTTTTTCCAGGATGGATCGTCCTGCCTGGGTCTCGCTGCTGGGGCTTGCCGTGCAGTTGGCTCCCCAGGTTTCCATCATCAGGCGGCGGTAGGGTTTTTGATTGTAGGAGATTTTGACCATGAACACCTTGCATTCGATGCCGAAAAAGGAACAGCACATGGCAAGGGCGCTGCCCCATTGACCTGCCCCGGTCTCGGTGGTGATCTTTTTGGTGCCGGCCATCTTGTTGTAATAGGCCTGGGCAATGGCGGTATTGGGTTTGTGGCTGCCGGCGGGGCTGACGCCTTCGTTTTTATAATAGATCTTTGCTGGGGTATCCAGAGCCCGTTCAAGATCATAGGCCCGGTAGAGAGGAGACGGACGCCAGATGGCATATTTTTCCAGAATTTCTTCGGGAATGTCTATCCATCTCTGGGTGCTGACTTCCTGTTCAATGAGGTTCATGGGGAAAATAGGGGCCAGGTCTTCCGGGCCGCAGGGCTGTCCGGTTCCGGGGTGCAGCGGGGGTTCCATTCCATTGGGCAGGTCTGCCATAATGTTGTACCATTGTCGGGGCATGTCATTTTCCGATAACAAATACTTTTTGGTCCTCATAACGCCTCCTTGTATTGGGTTAAAAAAAATTGATTGCACTTGATTTTTACATCAAAGGGAAAATCAATTTTTCGGGTTGACAATATTCGGGGCCTTGCCGGTTAACAGATAATTCACCATCTGGGTTGCCACGTCCCTGGCGACATTGTCCTGGGCCTCATGGGTGGAGGCCCCTAAATGGGAGGAACAGATAAAATTGTCCAGTTCCATGAGCTGAATTTTCCCGGGGGGTTCCGTTGCAAACACATCCAGGGCAGCTCCTCCCAGGTGATTGGATTTTAAGGCATCATAGAGATTTTGTTCATTGATGATACCGCCCCTGGCACAATTGATCAACATGGCACCCGGTTTCATCCGGGACAGGGTCTCTTTGTTGAACAGGTTGGTGGTTTCGGGTGTTTTGGGGGTGTGAATGGAAATGTAATCGGCAGTTGTCAGCAGCTGTTCAAAACTGACCGGCCGAACGCCGATGGCTTCAAGAGCGGTACTTTCCTGGTAAGGATCAAACCCAATCACCTTCATCTTCAGGCCCATGGCCCTGTCCGCCACGATACCCCCGATGTTTCCCACCCCGATCAACCCCAGGGTTTTGTTGTATATTTCACGACCCCGAAGATTTTTTTTCTCCCATCGACCATTTCGCAGGGTGGCGGTGGCCCTGGGGATGTTTCGGGAAAGGGACATTAACAGGGCGATGGTATGCTCTGCCGTGGTGATTGCATTGCCCAGGGGGGTGTTCATCACGGCAACATGGGCACGGCTGGCGGCGGGAATGTCCACATTGTCCAGTCCGATTCCGGCCCGACCGATCACCTTGAGGTTTTTGGCCCTGGAAATCAGGTCGCAGGTCACCTTGGTTTTGCTTCGAATGGATAATCCGTGGTAAACTCCGATGATCTCTTCAAGCTCGGTTGGGGAAAGATCGGTTTGAACATCCACCTCAAACCCCGGGGTGTTTTGAAATATTTCAATGCCGACATTTGAGAGGGGATCACTGACCAGTATTTTTTTCATGATAGTCCTCCTTTATTAATGGAAATTAATAAAAAACGCCTGACACTGTGTATAGAAACATTAAACCGCCCGGGTCAATGTTGTAAAAATAGTGATAAAATGGTGATAAAAAACCACCAGTATTTTATGGCAGTGGGGTCTGTCTTTGCCGGCCTTCTCATGCGTTTTCCAGGGAGAGCAGGTAGGAGCGCAGGTTGATATTTTTATGTTTCAGGGCCAGTTTGGTCCGTATTTTATACCGGTGAGAGGTAATGGTGTTTAAAGAGACCTTGAGAATCTGGGCAATATCCTTGTTCACAATGCCGTCTTTCACCAGGGTGGCCACCTTGATTTCCATGGGAGTGAGGTTCAGGTACTTCGAGGAGAGTTTGCCGATCAAAGGAGAGGTAATCTGACCGATGTTTTTTTCAAGGCGATCCAGAAGCACCTGCTGGCCGTGGCTTGGATTGGTTTGGGCCAGCTCAGTCAGATAGGGAAGGATGGATTGCCGGATGTTGGTCAAAAAGTTTTCCCGATCATTTTTTTCCTTTTGTTCCATCTGGTTCAGGACCACTTTCAAGGCGATATTGGCTTCTTCAAGCTGTTGGTTGGTCCGGGTCAGGGTGTCGGTTCGTTTTTCGACCAGCTCCTCAAGAAGGGTTTTATGGGTTCTCAATTCGTCTTCAAGCCGTTTCCGCTGGAAAAATTCTGGGATGTCAATTTTTTTGTAATACTCGTATTGAAGATAGGCTTTTTTACCGTATCCACTGATATATTCCTTGATCCTGGATGGATGGGCCATGATGAACCGGCAGTGGGGATCCCCTTTTGCCCGGCATTGGATTTCGGCGGTCACAAGGGAGACGCCAAAGCTCTCCTCACACCAGCCCGAAGAATAACCGGCATTCATCACACAGACCGGAAAATCGGCTTTTTCTTCTTTTTCCATCCATGCCTGGGCTTCAAATGAATAGGGATGGTCATAAATCAGATAAAAATCTTCATCCGGGGTGGGCCTGGACAAGGGGTGGATTTTTACTGAAGCCCACCCTGAATAGGCAAAATGAATGGGGCCTGCCGACAGTCGTTCAATGGGATCCTCCACCTTCGTTTTTAAAAAGAAACTTTTTGCATCGGCCTGTCCAATGGAATGGGCAATATCAAACAGAAAATTAAAGGCTAGGGTTCTGGCCTCTCGTTCACCCCGGTCTCGATACAGGAGGGTCATCATATCAAAGAATTCCTTTGACAAGGATGCCGCCCGAACCAGGATATACCGCTCGCCGGAAACGGTTATCCGTCCTTTTTCGGGTTCCAGATCCATTTGTTTGAAATAATTTTTTACATAACTTTGGGCCGTTAAAAAAACCGGGTGAAAATTGCCCGGCACACTGACGGTGTTCAGGCGCGTGTCTTCAGCGGCGGCGGACTTTATGCTCAGGCCGCTCATCCGGAGGAGCCCTCCATGAACTTATCCGGGTTTTCCATGAATCGTTTATAGAGGGTATAGTGCTGGGTGTTGCGATAGGAGATGGGTTCAATGGCTTTTTGGTCAAAGGTATAAATCAATGCATCCGGGCAGGCCATGAGGAAGGGGGAATGGGTGGCGATGATGAACTGGGCATGACCCCTCTGGTTTATGTTGATCAGCAGATTTAACAGATCAATCAAGGAGGAAGGGGACAGGGCGGTTTCCGGTTCATCCAGGAAATATAAGCCTTTTCTGGTATATCTTGACTTAAAGTAGGACATGAGAGACTGGCCGTGGGATTGGGTAATCAGGGATTTTCCGCCAAAATAGTCGAGCATGGCCGGATCATTGAGGGCCCATTCTTCAAGGTTCTTCGCAAAATGGGAAAAAATCTGGGAGCCAAAGTATGATCCAGGAACCGGACCCTGGTTCCATTGAACGGAAATATGTTTATACAGGTCCTCTTCATGGGGGTTTTCTTCCACCCTTAAATTGAATTCATTCTGCCAGATGTGAACCCCGCATCGATTGGCAAGGGCTTTGAGCAGGGTGGATTTGCCCGTACCGTTTTCACCGATGAAAAGGGTGATGCCGTTGTTGAACGTCATTTTTTTTGTACGGTGCAATATTTTTAGTTTAAAGGGATAGGCATCCCGGACGGGAAATTTTTCCGAATGGATATTGACCTGTTTCAGATAAATCAATCGGATCCTTCTTTATTCTGTTTGGCCTGTTCAATCAGATCCAGCAGAGATAAAATTTTAGGAGCGGTTTTGTTCTCAAATGCCCGTTTAAATTCGTCCTGGGTTAACTGGGCCGCAAGATAGGCCCGTACATCAAAATGATGGTACCAGCAGTCAAGGGTTTTAAAGCAGGGAATCCCATTGTTTTCAGACCGGCAATAGGGGTAATTGATTTGGTGGCCCAGTCTCGGGCACCGGATGGTAAAGGCATTATCGGGCGGTTCCGGTAAAGAAATATTTTTGTCCTGATCCATGGATGTTTCCTTATTCTCTGGTGAAATTAAGGGCTAAAACAGATGGGAATACCAGAACAGATTCAGCAAATATGAAATGTGAGCAGATTGAACGGGGTGCGACCTAATTCATTTTTTATGAGAATACCGGGTTCAAGTCAAGTATAATTTGTCATTGAACTTAGCACCAGAGTTCAGGTATAAGAAAATGCGGTTATACAAAATCTTTACAGGGTTTGATGAGCAGGGACAGGAAACGGAGCTAATTTGCCACCGCGCCTGTCCTTGACGCTACTATCCAGGATCTTTTCTTTCCCCGTCTACCGGGTCCAGGAAAAGAACCAGGAACCGATGCCCAGGCATATCAGGCTCATGACCGAAAGAATCATGATTTCAGAGGAGACCTGGGAAAGGGTGGCACCGTCATTAATGATGAGGCGCAGGGCTTTAAGAAAATGGGTGAGGGGAAAAAGCTGGGCAAGGTTTTTAACCCATTGGGCCGACCCTTCCAAAGAAAATCAGACCTCTGAAAGAAACATCATGGGCCAGCAGATCAAATTGATAACACCATTGGTCAGTTCTTCATTTGTACCGCGGCAGGCAAGGATCAATCCAAGGGATATAAGGCTGATAGTGCCCACAAGAAAAACAACGGCTGCATCAAAATAGGACCCCTGCATCTGAAATGAAAACAGCAGGTCACATCCTGCCCATACCAGAAAGGAGGTAGACAAAAGAATCACCACCCTGGACACCAGTTGGCGGTCAGGTATTCAAAGGGCGTCACAGGAGTGGCTTTCAACCGTTTGAGCACCCCGGACCGCCGGTATCGAACAATGATATATCCCACACCGAACAATGATGAAAACATGATATTCATCCCCAGAATACCGGGGAAAAGCCAATCAAGGTACCGTATCTGTTTACCTTTGATCTCCTCTTTTTTGATTTTGCCCTTGAACACCTCTTCCGGGATCATGGATTCCTTAACAACCTTTTCCATTAAATATCCTTTGGGAGAGGTATCACTGATCCAATAGCTGGGTGTTGCGCGGCTGTTTTTTAAAAGGATGTCTATCTTGTGATGGCGCAGCCGGTCCAGCCCCTGTTCAAAGTCTGCAAAAGGGACAAACTTGATATATTTATAGGTTTTGAGCTTTTCAGGAATTTCAAGCTGCTGAATGATTATGTTTTCAGGTTGTACCGGGAACACACCTATTTTATATTCCGATCGGGTGTCTGAACTGAAAATCATTCCAAACCCTGCAACAATTAAAAAAGGAAAGAGAATATTCTAGCCAAACCCTGACTTGTCCCTGACAAATTCATAATTTCTGGCAACAAAGAGCCTCCAGATTCGCTTTAATTTCATATTTTCAATCTCTTAAACACTTTCCGGTCAATTTCAAAAAAACGGTTTCCAGATGTTGCAGGGCAGTATCCATTCCTTTGCAATGCTCTTTTATCAACTCCTTTGGAGATCCCTGTACGATGATTTTCCCCTGATCCATGATGGCCACCTCATCGCACAGATATTGCGCCTCTTCCATGTAGTGGGTGGTTAAAATCACGGTTTTATTTTGCTGCTTTGCTTTGTCGATAATTCCCCACACATGCTGGCGTGCCTGGGGGTCAAGCCCTGTGGAAGGTTCATCCAGAAACAGCAGATCCGGATCATTCAACAGGGCAAGGCCCCAAAAGCCCGAAACAGGTTCCCCGGCCTAAGGAAAAAGAAACGCCGTTAACCGCAACATTTCCGTTATTATTTAAGATGTCAAACAAATAAGTGGTATAGTTTTATATTGAACAAAAGGTTTTTTGCACGTTATTCTCAAGATAGAACATTTTTTCGATTATTGTAAAGTCTCTAATTTTCCTGTAAGAAAGAAAATGAATCCCCAGGTGTTGAATACCCACTACCGATAGGGTTCACCCACGATAGAGAAAAACGTATTGAAAATTGACATCCCTTTTCTGTGTGATTATAATGTAATTACATTTTTCATAAAGGAGGGTTTTATGACAACACTCATTAGAATTGGAAATTCACAAGGTGTTCGAATACCCAAAGCGATAATTGAACAAGCCCAACTCAGTGATAAAGAATTGGAATTCAAAGTTGTCGACGATGGCCTTTTAATCCAACCTGTAAAGAAACCGAGACAAGGCTGGAAGCAACAATTCGACAAAGCCATTCAATCTCAAGAACCAGATTACTCCGATAATGAGTGGTTGGATGCTCCTTTAATCGATACTGAGGAATGGAAATGGTAAAATCCGTTATCAGCAGATTTGATATTTGGTTCGTACAATTAGACCCAGTGAAAGGTTCAGAAATCAGAAAAACAAGACCATGTGTCGTGATTTCACCAGATGAAATGTCTTCTTTAAAAATAGCAATTGTTGCTCCAATGACATCCAAAGGGTTTCATTTTCCTACCAGAATTCAATGTACTTTTCAGGGAAAAAAGGGATTAATTCTATTAGACCAAATGAGAGCTGTTGATAAATCAAGATTGGTTCAGAAGCTTGGTTCAATTTCAAAAAGTACACAAATCAAAATTATCAGTTGCCTGCAAGAGCTTTTTGCGCTTTGATCGGGCGAACAATGTCGATATTGACCTGTTGCTGGCAAAACAGGGTCCACAATTTTGTTGTCAGAACCCTGGCAGGGGGTTTTCCAAAATAAAAAATAAAGGAAAGCCTTGTGCCAGGGTAAGGCAGATCAGGGGGTCATGGCCTCCATGGCCTTTTTCATCTGACGGGCGGCCTGTTTTAATCGCTCTTCGTTTTCCACCAGGGCCAGGCGAAGATAGCCTTCTCCTTCATCGCTGAATCCGGTTCCAGGGGCTACTGCCACATTGGCCCGGTTCATCATCTCAATGGCAAACTGCATGGATCCCATTTTGTCAAAGGGCGCGGGTATTTTGGCCCAGACAAACATGCCGGCCTTGGGTTTTGTAATCTCCCATCCCATACGTTCAAGGCTTGCGCACAAGACATCCCTGCGGGTTTCATAGGTTTGGCATAATTCGGTGATGGTGTCGTCACAATCCCTCAGGGCAATAATCCCTGCCACCTGGATGGCGGAGAAAATACCATAGTCAAAATATCCTTTGATTTTGCCCAGGGCCTGGACCATTTGCTCGTTGCCCACGCAATACCCGATTCGCCATCCGGCCATGTTATAGGATTTGGAAAAGGACCCAAACTCAACCCCCACATCTTTGGCGCCTGGAGCTTCCAGGAAACTGGGTGCCTTGTATCCGTCAAAGCAGATTTTGGAATAGGCAAAATCATTGATGACCATGAATTTAAATCGTTTGGCCAGTTTGACCACTTCCTTGAAAAAATTCAGGTCCGTAACAACGCCTGTTGGGTTATGGGGATAATTGAGCAGCAATACTCTGGGTTTGGGATAACAGGATTCGCAAACATTGATGATCCGGTCCAAAAAGCTTTTTTCCGGGGCAATGGGAATTTTCATGACTGTGGCTCCGGCAATGACAGCCGCATAAATATGGACGGGAAAGGCCGGTGCTGGCACCAGAACCGAATCTCCCGGTCCCATTATGGCCAGGCAAAGATGGGAGATCCCTTCTTTGGATCCAATGGTGAAATAAGTTTCCTTTTCTGCATCCAGGTCAATATCATAATGGCGTTTATAATATTTTGCGATTTCAAGTTTTAAATGGGGCATGCCCGAGCTTTCGGGATACCTGCTGGCTTTGGGATCCTTTGCCACTTCCACCAGTTTTTCTATAACAGCTGCTGGCGTTGGGTCCATGGGGTTTCCCATGCCAAGGTCAATGACATCATCCCCGTTTCTCCGTTTCTCCATTTTCATTTTATTGATCATGCCGAATAAATAGGGGGGTAATTGTTCCATGCGGGTGGCGAACCGAATGATATTGTTTTCTTCCAAAACCAGACTCCTTATTAAAAAAATATGATAAGCTTAAATTCATATCAGATTTTTTTCCCAGAAGAAAAGTAAATATGTAAAAAACGGGGAAAAAGGGTTTCAATTTTATTCAAGACAGGAACAGGGATCGGGGGTTAGGATGCCAAACCAAGAGAAATTATCAAGGAGAACCACCATGCCTTATATCTATGCCATGGGCGCCGTACTCTGCTGGGCCAGCCTTCCGGCCGCCATCGGATCCGGCCTCACCGGCCTGGGAGTTCCAGCCCTTATGGCCCTGAGTTTTACCAGCGCAGCCCTTTTCCTGTACGCCAGAGATGTCCTTGTCACCCGTTCATTTGCCCTGTATTTCCCCGGTATCCGGGCCAGCCTTCTGGGTATTTGGGGAATATTTTTCTATCATTTTTTTTACTATAAAACCATGGACATGGCCCCCATGGCTGAAGGCACTATCCTGGCCACCACCTGGTCCTTCTGGATCGTTGTTTTTTCCTCCCTTATCACCTTCAGACGCCTTTCCCCGGCCATCCTGGCCACAGCCGTCCTGGGATTGGCCGGAGCCGCCATGGTCATTGCCGCGGGAAAAAGCTTGGCATTTGAGTCCGATCACCTCTTGGGATACGGTCTGGCCCTGGCCTGCGGCCTGATCTGGAGCAGTTTCAGCGTGATCCTGCCGCTGATGAAACTTAAAAAAAATCCCATGACCACCTTTACTATTTATGCCGCCTTGATCTCCCTCATTCTCTTCTGGATGGAACCGGGGACAGCCCTGCCCGGTAGACAAGCCCTGTTTTCAGCCATCTATCTGGGATGTGTGCCCCTGGGGCTATCCTTTTTTTTCTGGAACAGCGCCCTGAACGCCGGCAATATTACCATCATCGGCTACCTCTCTTATCTGACCCCGCCCCTGGCAGTTCTTCTGGTCAGTCTGGTCCACGGCAGGCCAGTTTCTGCCCAGGTCCTGGCTGGCATGGGTGTCATTATGGGTGCCGCCATGCTGGGAAAAATTTTCATGGGTAAGGCCGGTGGACGCTAAGCCACCCTCACCGATCAGCTGCTTTTTAAATATCCTTGTTTTTCCGGTTCAAGTGTCAAGTACCATACAAAAGTATTGATAGATATTTTTATAGCCGGTTGCCAAGGTGAATCAAAAAATGGTAATTTAATCGGAATATTTTGGTGTTCAACATAAACAGCAGGGAAATAAAATGAAACCACAGGAAATTGAAGATAAAAGTTTTCAGACCATAGAAGCAGAAGCCGGGGAACATGGGTTTGATGAACGAGAATGGCCCGTGGTCAGGCGGATGATCCACACCTCGGCCGATTTTGATTATATCGAGACCATCCGGTTTTATAAAGGGGGAGTGAACCCTATCGACGCCGGAATCCAGGCCATTTTACAGGGGAAAAATATCATCACCGACACCAACATGGCCCGGGTGGGGATTCGAAAACGAGAGATCCATGAATTTGGCGGTCAGGTCTCCTGTCTGATTGCCGATGAGGCCGTGGCAATCCAGGCAAAAAAGGCAGGCACCACCCGTGCTCTGGCTGCCGTGGACATGGCTGCAGACAGGATGGAAGGCGGGATTTATGTGGTGGGCAACGCCCCCACAGCCCTTTTGCGGCTCATGGAGTTGATCCGGGAAAAAAAGGTAAACCCCGCATTGATCATCGGGTTTCCCGTGGGCTTTGTCAATGCGGCCGAATCCAAGGATGAACTTCTGGGCCTTGAATTGCCCTATATCACTAACAAGGGCAGAAAGGGCGGGTCCAATATTGCGGCCAGTATAGTCAATGCCCTGGCCATCATGGCCTTTGCACAAAAGTAATCTTTTATTGTTACGGGAGGTTCCCATTAAAGGCTTTGTCATTGCTGCCACGGGCAGCGGAACCGGAAAAACAACCATTTGCCTGGCCATTCTCGCCTATTTAAGGGCAAAGGGGATACAGGTGGCCCCTTTTAAGGTGGGACCGGATTTTATAGATCCCGGCCACCACAGTAAGATTGCCGGGCGAACAAGTGTTAACCTGGACTCCTGGATGTTGACCAAGGCCTATAATCAAAGACTTTTTGCTCAGAATTCAAAGGGAATGGACATGGCCGTGGTGGAAGGGGTCATGGGACTGTTTGACGGGTATGATGCCCTGACGGAAACGGGGTCCACCGCCCAGATGGCAAAATGGCTGGGCCTTCCCGTCCTGCTCATTGTCAGTGCAAAGGGCAAGGCCAGGAGTGCGGCTGCCATTGTCAAGGGGTTTGAAACCTTTGATCCGGATCTAACCATTGCCGGGGTTATTTTTAGCCAGACCGGCAGCCAACGGCATTATGAATACCTTCGGGATGCTGTGGAGCAAAATTGCACAACTCCCTGTCTGGGTTTCATGCCCAAAAATGAAAAAATTGTCATGCCTGAACGGCACCTGGGATTGATGACCGCCGATGAGCTGGACATATCCCCTGAAGTGATCGCCCTCCTGATCTCCATGGTGGAAGAGCACCTGGACATGGACGCATTGATGGCAAGACTGCCTGTGGCTGCACCTGTAGTAACGGCTGCACCTGTAGCAAAAGAAGCGTCTGTAGCAAAAGAAGCACCTGTAGCAATGGACGCACCAGTTATTGCTGTGGCAAGGGACAAGGCGTTTTGTTTCTATTACCAGGACAATCTTGATAGTTTAACAAAAGCCGGGGCACAGATAGTTTTTTTTTCACCCTTAACCGACACTCAACTGCCCCCTGGGATTGACGGGATTTATCTGGGGGGGGGATACCCCGAGGTGTTTGCCAAAACCCTGTCCGCCAGGACGGGTCTTCTGGACCAGATTAAGCATTTAAGCCTTTCAGGCATGCCCATATACGGGGAGTGCGGCGGTTTCATGTATTTGTGCAGCCAGGTATCGGCCATGGACCAAAAAGAGCGATATGAGATGGCCGGTTGTTTTGATTTTTCCGTTCAAATGTCCAAGCGCCTCAGGTCCCTGGGGTATCGGGAAATTACCCTGACCCACGATACCATTATCGGTCAAAAGGGGACAGTGATAAGGGGGCATGAATTTCATTATTCCTCCCTGAACGACAACGCATCTGAAGATTCGGGTGTCAAGAATGTCTACCAGGTAACCTCACGGGCGGGTCAGAATATTTTTCTGAAGGGATATCAAAAGAACCTCACCCTTGGTTCCTATCTCCATGTGCATTTTGGCAGCAGCCCTGGGTGTGCACAGACCTTTGTGGACAGGTGCGGCAACTATCGACAGACCCGGCTGGGTCCCCTGAAAACAGGTTCGATACCAGGGCAACCCGGACCAAAGAACAAGGAGCACCATGGCTGCAAAAGTTCTTAAACAGGGGTTTACCACAGGGGCGGCGGCTGCCGCATCGGTAAAGGCAGCGCTGCTGGCCCTGGTGATCTCCCAGGTTTCCACTGTGGACATTACGTTTTTAACCGGTGAAAAAAAGAGCATCCCCATAAAACAAGTTCTAAAATTATCAGACACCTGTTGCCGGGCCTCAGTGATTAAAGATGCCGGAGATGACCCGGATATCACCCACAAGGCCGAGATCGGGGCAACGGTAACCCTGTCCCCGGCCAGGGAGCTTGCGGTGATTATAACGGGCGGCAAAGGGGTGGGCAGGGTCACGAAACCAGGCCTTGAAGTTGAGGTGGGGGAGCCGGCCATCAATTCAGGTCCTAGACAAATGATCCAGAATGTGGTGGAAGAGATATGGGATCAATACAACCTGTCCGGCAGGTCGGTGACCATTGAAATCTTTGTGCCCAAGGGAGAGCTCCTGGCCAAAAAAACCCTGAATGCCCGTCTGGGAATTTTTGGGGGTATCTCCATCCTCGGGACCACCGGTATTGTTAAACCCATGTCCCATGATGCCTATATTGCCACCATCAGATCCAGCATCTCCGTTGCAATTGCCAGAGATATTGACACCCTGGTGTTTACCACGGGAAGGCGGAGTGAGCGGTTTGCCATGGGGTTTTTCCCCGACTTTTGTGAGGAAGCCTTTGTACAGACCGGGGATTTTTTTAAGGCAGCCATTGATGAGGCCCTTAATAAACCCTTCTGCCAACAGATTATCTATACTATTTTTTTTGGCAAGGCCGTTAAAATGTCCCTGGGATTTGAACACACCCATGCGGCAAAGTCAGACCTGACATTAAACAAACTAGCCCTTTGGGCAAGAGAGATCACAGGAGATGAACGCCTGGTTTGTGACATAAAAAATGCCAATACAGCCCGCCATGCCTTTTCGTATATATTTCCTGAATATCTTGAATTGCTCACCTTTGTGGGGAAAAAAATCCAGGAAAATGCTGGAAAATTTGCCAGGGGACAGATCCAGATCCGGGTGATCATTTTGGATTTTGAGGGGCAAAAGGCATTTGACTCCCAAGAGATGGAGGCAATTCCATGAAAAAAAATGAATCCGATGCAAAAAACATCTTAAACCGCCTGGGAAAATTATCTGGTTTTTTAAATAACCTGGATCCTGAAAATTTGCGGATGGATTTAAGGGAAAATAGGAAACTAAGGCTGTTTTTAGATTCCCGGGACAAGCGGTATATCAATGAGGTCAATGCCTTTTTAAACAAGAATGTTTCTTGTATCAATATACCTGGAATGGGATGTGATGTTATTGGGTTTGTGTTTTTTCCCCAGGAGTGCGGCGGGGCCTATTTATTTAGCGGGGATTTTTTCGGCAAAGAATCTTCTGTTAAGGATTTTGAGGTCAGTACAGTGGAGATTATGTGCAATTTTTTGAGCACCCTTTTTTTAAAGACCCAATTTAAACAGCAGGCAGAATATGACGGTCTCACAGGGCTTTACAATTCCCGAAAAATTAAAGAAGAGCTGGGCCGGGTATTGAAACGACTTGAACGTAAACCTTCTCTGTCCGCAAGCATTGCCATGGGGGACATCGATTTTTTTAAAAAAATTAATGATACCTATGGCCATATCCAGAGGGAGAACAGGTTGTCTGATGACCAGATCCTGACGGAACATATCGCCAGGGCAGACACTGCCCTGTATACATCAAAGGAGAACGGCAGAAATCAAACCACCCTATTATAAAGAAAGTATAAGGAAAAAATTAAAGATGCAGATATCTCCCATCGGGGTGATCAAAACCCCGTTCAGTGATTTAAAAGGTATGCCCATTCAGCCTTCAGGCGCCCTTGACATAGAAGGGACCCTTGTGATCAATCCGGAATATGAACAGGGTTTGAAGGATTTAGAAGGCTTTTCCCATATTATTTTATTGTATCATTTTCATCAATCAACCGGGTATGATCTGATGGTAACCCCGTTTCTGGACACCCAAAAAAGAGGGCTTTTTTCCACCCGTGCCCCCAGAAGGCCCAATTCCATCGGGTTATCCATTGTGCAACTTACAGGAAGGGACAAAAACAAGGTCTTTGTTCGCGGCATTGATGTTCTCAACAACACCCCCCTCATCGATATAAAACCCTATGTTCCCAAGTTTGATGTACGATCGGTAACCGCCACGGGCTGGCTGGAAACGGCCCAGAAAAAAGCGACCACACTCAAATCAGATGATCGGTTTATCGAAAAATAAAGGCATGCCTGATCTGATCTGATTTGGTCTAGGACAGGGTTTTGCTGAACCGGGCCCAGGCAAGAGCGATGAAGGCGATGGCCAGTGTTGCCTGACCGGCAATGGCTGGCCAAAGTACCTTTATTCCCACCCCTTTCATCACTATCCCCCAAAGAACTTCCAGATACCAGCGCATGGGATTCAAGAAGGTGGCATACTGGACCAGGTCCGGCATATTTTTGATGGGAAACATGAACCCGGACAGCATGACACAGGGCATTAAAATCAAAAAGCTGGTGAGCATGGCCTGTTGCTGGGTGGATGCGGAGGCGCTGATCAAAAGCGCAATGCCCATGTTTCCGAACAGATAGAGGCCGGAAAGCCCGTATAGCAGAACAAGGCTTCCCTTGACCTGGATGTTGAAAACCATGAAGGCCACCACCAGCATGATGGTCATGGAGATGTAGCCGGTGATCATATAGGGAAGGGTTTTTCCCAGGATAAACTCAATTTTGCGGATGGGAGTTACCATGACCTGCTCAATGGTGCCGATTTCCTTTTCCTTGACAATGGCGATGCTGGTCAGCAGCAGGCTGAAAATAAAGAGCATCACGGCAATAAGCGAAGGAACGAAATAATATTTGCTCTCCTGGTTGGCGTTGTACCAGGCCCGGGTCACAGGGTCCACTGGTGCCTGTATGGGAGAGATTCCCAAGCTTTCCATCCGGGTTGCAAGTTTTCGATTGGCAAAGTCCTGGATGATGCGGTTGGCATATCCCTGGACAATGGCCGTGGTATTGGAGTCGGTGCCGTCCGTCAACACCTGGACCTTGGCAGTTGCCCCCCTGGCGATGGTTTGTTCAAACTTAGCGGGGATGTAAATCACGGCTCTGACAACGGCCTGGTCCAGCAGATCGGAAATTTCCTGCTGGGATGCGGCCTCGTGGACAATCTGAAAATAGCCGCCGGCGGTGAAGTCTTGGATCAATTCCCGGGAAGCCGGGGTTTTGTCCATGTCCAGAATTGCGGTTCGAATGTCGGTCACATCCGTGGTCAGGGCAAAGGCCATGATCACCATCTGGATTACGGGCATGCCGAAAATCACCATGCGCATGCGGGAATCCCGAAGCATTTGCAAAAATTCTTTGACCAGCATTTGTTTGAGGCGGTGGATCATTTTTATTCCAGTTTAAATTTAAATTTACGATGGGCCAAAAAGACCATGAAAATGGCATAGACGGTGAGAAGCAAGGCATCCAGCCAGAGAATTTCAAGGCCGATGCCTTTCAGATAAATTCCCCTTAAAATGGCAATAAAATATCGGGCCGGCACCACATAGGTGATGCACTGGATGGGGCCGGGCATGTTTTCAATGGCAAAGACAAATCCGCTCAGGATCAGGGTGGGAAGATACCCGGACACAATGGCGATCTGGTTGGCCAGCACCTGGGATTTTAAGATAATGCTTAAAGACATGCCCCAGAAAAGAGCTCCAGTCAGAAAAATGGCGGCCATGGCAAATAGCAGGCCTGCATTTCCCACAATGGGAACATTAAACAGCCATTTGCCCATGGCCACGGCAATGGCCACGTCTGCCATGCCGATGACAAAATAGGGGATCACCTTGCCGATGATCAGCTCAGGGCCCTTCAAGGGGGTTGCGATGAGCTGCTCCATGGTGCCGGTTTCCCATTCTTTTGCAATGGTGACAGAGGTCAGCATGGCGGCAATCACCACCATGACAATGGCGATGATCCCGGGGATAATCACATTCTGGCTTCGCAAATCCGGGTTGTACCAGGACCGGCTGACCATTTCCACCGGGGGCAATAGATTTGCCCTACCCGAAAGCTGGAGCCGTTTGGTGGTGATATTCGATGAATAGATCATGGCCACGGTGGCGGCATACCCCATGGCCAGCCGGGAGGTGTTGGCATCGCTGCCATCCCCTATTATCTGGATGGCGACAGGTTTTTGGGCAATAATTTTCCGGGCAAAATTGGACGGGATCACAATGGCGACCATGGCCTTGCCCCTGTCCAGGGCCAGCTGCAAAGCCTTATAATTGTCAAAATAGCCAATGATGGAAAAATAGGGGGACCCTGAATACAAGGTAAGAAGATCCCGGCTTTGAGCGCTTTTGGACTGGTCCCAGACCACGGTGGGCACTTTGCGCAGGTCCAGGGTCAGGGCATAGCCGAAGAGCATGATCAGGATCACGGGGATGGCAAGGGAGAGAAACAGGCTGCGCCAGTCCCTGATCACATGGATGAACTCTTTTTTCGCAACGGCCAAAAGGCGTTGAAGTTTCATCACCGGTTCTCCTGATGGGGGTGAATAGCTTTTTGGTTGCGGTCATCCGCCTCGATCAGGGAAATAAAGACATCTTCCATGCCCGGCAAAATTTTTTCAATGGTATAGGCGTCGATCTTCAGGTCGGCAAGTCGTCGGCAGATCGCCTTTTGGGCCAGAACCGCATCCCGGGTGACCACATGGAGACCGGCGCCAAACAAGGCCACATCTCTGACCCCTTCCAGGCCTGCAAGGTTTTGTGCCATTGCCTGGGGATGATCACACCGAAGATCCAGAATCTGTTCATGCATTTTTTGTGTTTTTAACTGCATAGGGGTTCCCATGGCAATCATCCGGCCCTTGTAAATCAAGGCAATCCTATCGCAGTATTCGGCCTCTTCCATATAGTGGGTGGACATAAAGACTGTGGTACCTTGGTCCGCCATGGTGTAAATAATATCCCAGAAATGGCGCCGGCTGATGGGATCCACCCCCGAGGTGGGTTCATCTAAAAAAAGGATGGGCGGTTCGTGGAGGATGGCACAGGCAAGGGACAGCCGCTGTTTCCACCCCATGCTTAAATTTTTTGTCAGAGTTTTTCCGTGGTCCACAAGACCTGCCATTTCCATGGCCCATGCCCTTCGAGCGTCCATGGCTGGCCCCTTAAGACCGTAGATGCCCCCATAAAACTGAATGTTTTCTCGGACCGTGAGATCTTCGTACAGGGAAAATTTCTGGCTCATATATCCGATCTGCTGCTTGATTTTTTCCGCCTGGGTGCAAATATCATGGCCTGCCACCGTTCCCTTGCCGGAACTGGGGGTGAGCAGTCCGCAGAGCATGCGGATGGTGGTGCTTTTCCCGGCCCCATTGGGTCCTAAAAACCCGAAGATTTCCCCCCGGGGGACCTCAAAGCTCAGGTGGTCCACCGCTGTAAAATTGCCAAAAAACCGGGTCAACCCCTCCACCCGGACCGCAATTTTATCTGGTATCCGGCCCGGCGGTTGACCCTTTTCACCGAGATCTGATTGACCGGCAGGGGCAGGGGCAGGGTGAAGGGTCGGCTGGGCAACAGGTTTTTTCGTGGACATCATGCTGACAAACACATCTTCCAGGGTGGGCGGGGCTTGTTTGATCTCATCAAGCTTTAATCCGGCGTCCTGAATCAGTTTTCGGGCTTTTTCCCGTGTCTGCTGGATCTGTTGGCAGACAATGTGCACAAAATCTCCGAACACATTGACGTCCAGGTCGGGCAATTGACTGGTGAGCAGTTTGTTGATCTTTCTTGCGTCCGGGCTTTGGAGGGTGAGCACCACGCCCTTCATCCGTTCTTTTATTTGTCCGGGCGTTCCCGTTGCCAGCAGGGTTCCCTGGTCTAACAGCCCTATTCTGTCGCAGCGTTCGGCTTCATCCAGGTAGGCGGTTGTCACCAGAATGGAGACCCCCTGTTTGACAATTTTGTAGAGAATCCGCCAGAAATCCCTTCTGCTGACCGGATCTACCCCGTTGGTGGGTTCATCCAGCAGCAGCACCGTTGGGGTATGGATCAGGGCGCAGATGAGCTGGAGTTTTTGCTTCATTCCCCCGGACAGGTCCTGGGCTTTTCTTTGCTGGAAGGGCTGCATCTGACTGAATCCCAGAAGTTCGTCCACTCGCGTTTGGCGTCCTTTTTTGGGAATCCCGTACAGATCGGCATAAAAGGAGATATTTTCCCCCACGGTGAGATCCGGATAAAGGCCGAATCGTTGGCTCATATAGGCCAGGTGCTCTTTTACTTTAGAGGCTTTGGTTTTTGTGTCAAAGCCTGCTATAAAAGCGGTTCCGGAATCTGGATCCATGATGCTGGCCAGCATACGAAGAGTGGTGGTTTTGCCGGCGCCATCGGGTCCCACAATACCGAAGATTTCCCCCGTTTTGACCTGAAAGCTGACCTGGTCCACGGCAACAAGGCTGCCAAATCGTTTGGTCAGGTTCCGGGCCTCAATTGCCAGGTTTTTTGTGGCCGGGGTTTCTGTGGTGTCCATTATATTTTGATGGGGGTCCATTTTAATTTGCAGGCAATGAAATCAAGGCGTCTGCCGGCATCCCGGGTTTCAGTTCCCCATCAGGGTTGGCCAGGTCTATTTTTATTCTGAACATCAGTTTTACCCGTTCTTCAAAGGTCTGGACCGATTTGGGGGTAAATTCCGCCTGGCTGCTGATAAAGGACAAAATACCAGAATAGCGTTTGTCCGGAAAAGAATCAATGGTGACCGTCACCTTGTCTTTGAGGTGTATCCGGCCCAGATCCTTTTCATTGATAAAGGCTCTCAGCCAGGGGCGGTCCAGATTTCCCAGGGTGACCACCGGGGCGGAAGGATTCAGATATTCCCCGGGTTCAGCAGACCGGGTCAAAATCACACCTCCCATGGGGGCGAACAGCTTTGTATAGGACAATTGCTGTTTTGCCTGGTTTACCCGTTGCTCTGCTTCATCGACCAGGGCTCTGGCCTGGTCGAGTTTTTCTTTTCTGGGACCTATTTTGACCAGGGCATATTCTGCCTCAGCCTGGGCCTGCCTGGCTTTTGCCCGTTCAATCTGTTCGGTTCTAGGCCCTTCTTTGCGAAGGGAGAGGGCCTGGCGGGCAGTATTGACCCTTGAGTTGGCCTGGGCCAGCTGGTTTTGAGCGACTTCATGCCGGGTCCGGTATAGTTCAAAATCCCGCTGACTGGCACTGTTTCCCTTGTAAAGGGTTGAAAACCGTTCGTAATCTTCCTTTGCCTGTATCAGTTGGGACTCGGCTGATTTTGTTTCAGCCAGGGACGTGTCCAGATTTGACTTGGCCGCTTCAATCTCCTGGGATCTGCTCCCCCGGGTCAGTTCCAGAACTGTCTGCCGGGCCCCAAGCACCTTGGCATTTGCCAATAATATCTCTTCGGGGCGGCTGCCTGCTTCAAGTTCTGCAAGAACCGATGTTGCCTTGGCAAGATTGGCCTGGGCCAGGCGCAGACCAATCTTCTGGTCTTGGTTTTCCATTTGTGCCAGCAGTCCCCCCTTGGGGATGGTGTCGCCTTCCTCCACAAAACAGGTTTCAAGCCTTCCGGCAATCTTGAAGCTCAACCGGGCGTCGGTCACCTCTATATTTCCGGACACCCTGAGTGTGTTGGCATCGCCTTTTGGTGTGACGAACAAGCGCCAGGCAATGATAGCGGCGATGATCAATACCAAGGGGATCAATACCAAGGGAATCAGAACGGAACCTGTTTTTTTCATGGATGTTTCTCCTGAATGACGGTTGTCTTAGGATAGGTGTTGTTTAGCTGTTGAATGCCACCCAGGGAAAAGAGAAACACATGGTCAGCCAGCCGCTCAAGGTTTTGCTGGGTGGGCATGAAATCTGGTGCGATGCGCTGGATGATGGGGCTGGCAAAGGCATAGTAGACACATTGGCCGATAATGCTGATGGCACAGGCAAGCTGTTTGTCCATGTCCGCTTTGCCCGGGGACAATTTCGAGATAATGGATACCAGCACCTCTTTATGGGGGGTGATATAGGTCTCCACAATATTTTCAAAGGCCGGCGTGGGTTCAAAAAACTCCCGGGCAATAAGTTTCCCCCTGCCGCTGATGCCCCCCCACCCTTCGTTGCTAAGGAATCGATGGAACATGGTATGGATAAAGGTACGCAATTTTTGATCCGGGGGGGTGTCGTTATCCATGCCCCGGTCATATGGAAACCGCTGAAATCCCTTCGAAAAAGTGTCCTCAAGCACGGCAAAATAGAGGCCTTGTTTGTCCTGAAAATGATAGTTAATGGCCGCTACATTGGCCTGGGCAGCCGTGGCTATTTTACGGATGGTTGCGGTTTTAAATCCGTCCTGGCCGAAAATCTCACCGGCCGCATCCATAATTCTTTCTTTTGTGGGTTTGGGGGACATGGGGCTCCTTTCATACAAAAATATTTTCAAACAAGTGAATAAAACATTTGTTTGAAAATATCAACCCAAATTTTGAAAAGCCCTGTAATTTTCTTGGTACCCTATTTAAACTGGTTGTGGACCACCAACAGTACCAGGTAAACAGCACCGCTGAAGACAATTATGGTGGGGCCGGAAGAAAGACTGAAGGAATAACTTAAGGCCAGGCCTATCCAGGTGAAAAGGGCACAAAAAATGACGGAATAGACCATCATCTGCCAGAGTCGGCGGGCATAAAAGGAGGCGATGGCCGGGGGAATGGTGAGCAGGGCAATGACAAGAACGATGCCTACAATCCGGACCAGCAGCACCACGGTCAAAGCGGTGAGCACCAGAAGAAACATATAGAAAAAACTGGTGTTTATTCCCCGCAGTTGGGTGAATTCACTGTCAAAGCAGACCCCGAAAAACCGGTTGAAAAAAAGAATGGAGATCCCTACTACCAGAAGATCCAGACAGATGACAAACATTAAATCCCGGGTTGAAATCAGCAGAATATCTCCAAACAGATAGGAAGTTAGGTTGAAATATCCCGGGGTCCTGTCGATAAAGAGGATCCCGGCGGCCATGCCCACGGCCCAGATGGTTCCGATGATGGTGTCTTCCCTTTCCTTTGCGTAAATACTCACAAATCCCACAATGAGAGCCGACAGGACCGCGGCAAAAATAGCTCCCAAAAGAGGATCTGCCCAGGCAATCCCCACCCTCACCTGCAGATACAGGGCAAGGCCGATGCCGCCGAAGACAGAATGGGAAATGGCCCCGGCCAGGTAGCCGATGCGTTTGGTGGTGACAAAGGTGCCGATGATGCCAAAGGAGATGGAAGCAAGTCCACCCATGATCATGGACAATTGCAGAAACTGATTGTCCGGGTCGGCCAGGGCATTGAAAAATTCAATCATTGCAATGCCCTCCTTCGCTCAATCGGTGGTCGTGGCGGACCATTTTCAGGTCACTGTGGTAGATATCCTTGATCAGGGCACCATCCATCAATGTGGTGGGGTGGATAAGCACCTGGCGGTTTACACAGATAACACTTTTAACATATTTTGAGACAAAGCCCAGATCATGGGATACCAGAAGGATGGTCATATTTGTGTTCAATTTCTGGAGAATGGAAAACAGGTTTTCCTCTGTTTCCTGGTCCACATTGGCAGTGGGTTCATCCAACAGCAGGATGGAAGGATTGGAGCACAAGGCCCTTGCAATCAGGACCCGCTGCTTCTGGCCCCCGGATAACTCACTGAATCCCGTGTGGATGTGGGATGCCATGTCCACCTCATCAATTGCAATGCGGGCCTTTTCTTTGTCCTGTTTGGAAAACCAGAGCTTTCGTTTGCCAAGCCTTCCCATGAGCACCACATCCATGACCGTTGCCGGAAAATTCATGTCAAGGTGCGCGTATTGAGGCATGTAACCCATTTTTCCCCTGGCCTGCTCCGGTGTATCTCCAAATATCCGGATGGTTCCTGTGTCAGGTTTGATGAGTCCCAGCATCAGTTTGAGAAGGGTGGTCTTTCCTCCCCCGTTGGGTCCGACAATGCTGGCAAATTCTCCATCGGGTATCTTAAGATTCACCTCTTCAAGTATCAGTCGTTTATGGTAGGAAAACGAGATGTTTTCAAAAATGATGGCAGGGGCAATGGTCATAAATCATCCTTGTTTTATTGGGCCTTCTTTTATTGGGACAAATTAGACCCGATGGTCCGGGCAATGGTTTCCATGTTGGACAGATAATCAAAGGCCAGGGGGTCAATGGAAACAATCGTCCCTTTGATGGCGCTGGAAATTTTCTGGGCGGCGTGCCGGTCAAACTGGGGCTGGACAAACAGCACCCGGGTTTTGTTCAATCTAGCCTTTTTGATAATGGAGGACAGTTGTTTCCCCCTAGGGGCCCTTCCCATGGTTTCAATGGCCATCTGCTTCAACCCATAGGTATCTGTAAAATATCCAAAAACCGGGTGGAATACAAAAATGGTCTCTCCTTGAAACGGGTCAAGGGTGGCTGCGAGATGTTTGTGAAGGTCATCCAGATCCTTGATAAATTTTTCTAGGTTTTGTTCATAGGTGGTGCTGTTTTTCGGATCAAAGGAGATCAATGCCGCTGCCATGGTTCTGGCCTGTGTTTTTACCAGCAAAGGGCTCATCCAGATGTGGGGATCTTTTCCAATCGGGTCTTGCTGGTTCGTTTCTCGTCCCTGCTCTGTTTTGTGGGGCTCTGTCTTATTATGACCTATCTCATTATGATTGGTGTCTTCATGGGGATCTCCATGGTCATGGAATTTCATTTCACGAAGTGCAATGTTCTTTCTTGTGTCAACAATCTGAATGGCACCTGAAATGGCTTTGATTTTATGTAAAAAACCATTTTCAAACGGAACCCCTATTCTAAAAAAGATATCAGATGTTGTCAGCTCTTTGATCTGATCCGGTGAAGGAGAATAGGTGGAAGGGCTTTTCCCGGGTTTCACCAGGACCTGAACCACAGCATATTCACCGGCAATTCTTTCAACAAAATATTTCTGGGGCAGGATGCTGACATAAACGCTTATGGGTTTTTGGGCAAGTGTCTGAGTAGGCAGCATTGCCATACAAGCTGCCCATACAATTAAAAAACTTTTAAATTTCATTTGTCATCCTTTATGAAGGTAAGAACAGAACACTACAAAAATTTTTATGGTTTGTCAAAATTAGTCAGCAGCTTGAGCCTATATTTATGGGTTTACCTTCCCGGGGGTTTTCTGTATTGTGGGTCGGGTTGTGGCGGACAGGTCGGCAAAATCCAACGGCATTGACATTTTGAGTGGAGTCTTTGGGTGAAAAACACAGACATGACCCTTAGGGCCTCGGTGGTCACCATTGTTTTATGCCTTCTTTTTGGGGGTAACGGGGTTGCCATGAAATTGGGATTTACCGGGCTGGGGGTTTTTACCTCGGCGGGTATCCGTTTTAGCCTGGCGGCAACTACCCTTTTTTTGTGGGCCTGGTACAAAAAAATTCCTTTGGCCCTGGACAGGGGTCAACGGCTGCCCATTTTGATCCAATCCTGCCTTTTTACCCTTCAGCTTTCTTTTTTTCACATGGGGCTTTCAAGAACCACGGCTTCCCACGGTGCCCTGATAGCAAATGTCCTTCCCTTTGTGGTCTTGATCCTGGCCCATTTTTTTATCCCGGGTGACAAAATTACCCTGAAGAAAAGTGTGGGGATTCTCCTGGGGTTTATCGGGGTGCTGCTGCTGTTTTTTGATGAACCAGCCCTGAATTCAGACCTGCAGCAAGGGGATATCCTTGTCCTTTGTGCTGTTCTTGTATGGGGTACTTCTGCTGTATTTATCAAACGCATCATCGCAGGATTCCATGTGGTTCAAATTACCTTTTACCCCATGCTATTTGGTATTCCCTTTCTTTTTGGGGGGGGGCTGTTATGGGATGACCCCATGGTTTTGTCTGTCACACCAACGGTTATCAAGGCCTTGCTGTTCCAGTCCCTTGTGACCACAGCCTTTGGGTTTGTTGCCTGGAATACCCTGCTCCAAAGATTTGGTGCCACCGCCCTGCATTCCTTTATTTTTATCATTCCCCTTTCCGGGGTTTTTTTAGGGGTAACGATATTGAAAGAACCCGTGACCCCAAACCTTCTGGCATCCATCGGGTTTGTTGTGGCAGGAATTTTGGTGGTGAACATAAGAAAGAGAAAAAAAGTTTTGCTTTTTCCCATTCAATAGCGCTGTTTTATTGTCGGGCACGGATTTCTACCCAGAGGGTCTCCTGGTGTTCCTGGAACAGACGCAGGCCTTCAAATAAGCCATCCACCACTTTTATGGGGTTCTTGTGGCTGCCGAGGCGTAGAGGCGTGTTTGCGCTTCCCGGAACAATAAAGGTGGAACCAGAGGGGTCCAATGGGTGGATCCATACCGCCAGTAATTCTTTTTCCACAATATAGGGAAACACAATGCCGGGGGGGAGGATAAAAGATCTTTTCTGCTGACCATTATCCTGGGTATTAAGTCCCCATTTTTCAAGGGTTCTCGACTGACCGTGCTTGTTCCAGCCCAGGTGTATCTGTTTGACAAACTGGTTGGTCAGGTCCTGTTGAAACAGTAAAACCTGGGGGTCTTCATTGTTTTTACCCCACAAATGGCGGTGGGACCGGGTCACAAAGGATCTGGCCTTTTGTTTCCACAAAATCGGATCTTTCAGAGGGTCAGCGCTCATGGCAATCTCCTTCAATAAAATAGGTTAATTCTTTTCTGGAAAATTGCCCGGCCATCTCGATGATTTTTTTGGAGTACCTGCCAAGTTCACATAATTGGGTTGTTTTTTTTAAATATGTTTTTTGATCCATGACGCCAGAATACCAGAAAAGTTTGGGGACCAAAAGTGCATTTATAAAAGGAATTTGTTGGGCATGGCACAACCGGGCTGCTCTGCCGTCATCCACAAGGACAAAGGCGCCGGTTTTTTTAAAACCATTTGAATTACAAAAAATTTGAATGGTCTCTTTTTCCCCCTTGTCCATGGCCAGAAAATTTTTTTGTGCAAACAGGGGGTGGTCAGCCGGGCCAGGTTCTTGGAATATAATAGGAGCAGGGCTGTCGTGGGTTTTTTTTTGAAGGGTTTTGAAATAGGCGACTCCGGGATATCCGGTTTTTGTGATTTCCCTGAAAACCTCTGGAGACATGATCAGTTGCCAGGCATTTAAAAGGGGGGCAAAAAGATCGGACTTGTACAAAAGAATGGCAGAGGAGGCATCAATGAAAACTTTTTTAGTGAAAACTTTTTTGGCAGCACAGGGCATCAAAGAATAAACTCCTTATAAATAAAAAATCCATAAAGCCCCATGAGAACAGCCTCGGCCCATTTGCCGATGATAACAAGATCCATGAGGATTCTGTTTTTAATTTTTCTGTCTTTGTGGGCTATAGGGGCAAGAAAATTTGGTATTGCCACAGCTCCTCTATAAGGGTGAACCAGGGTCGAAATCCGTTGTAATGCATCAAAATATAAATTAAAAACGATTTCCATGGGAAAGATACATAAAAGAAAAGAGGAGGGACCGCAAGTTTATCTTTTTACCATGGGGTTTGATTTTATGCGGGTCACCCATTTGGCGGATAGGAAAAAAAAGAGGTGTGACAGATCAATGATATTCTCTGTTGTAACTCCCATTGGAACCCAAATTTCTTAAGTTGTCTGACATGAACCAAAAAGAATCAAAAAGAATTCATTTAAAAATCAGATAGATAAGAAAAAATAAAAAAATAAAAAAAATAAGGTTTGACATCGGTTCTAAATTCCTGCATTATTCGCCGGTCTTCAGGAGGACAGACTTTAAACAGCCCTTACGAAGCGAAGCGAAAAAAGTTTGATCTTTGAAAATTGGTCAGTGAGAAAAGAAGAATGAGCGGGTCTAAGGACCTAAAAGTTTTATCAAAGGATTATAACTGGAGAGTTTGA
>Ga0208900_1000298_pt1 | contig 32210 bp, 24 predicted proteins | sample AntAceMetag02UKK_FD_184763 | JGI IMG/M metagenome (GOLD analysis project Ga0208900, IMG submission 184763) | Saline lake microbial communities from Ace Lake, Antarctica - Antarctic Ace Lake Metagenome 02UKK (SPAdes) (version 2) | ecosystem: Environmental > Aquatic > Non-marine Saline and... | reverse complement strand
TCTGGATGGAACAGCTTCCTGATAAACTGGGATCGTCCATTCCTGAAGTTTCTGACCTGCTGGGGCCTGAGATCACTCCCATTTCCAAGCATACCTTCAGTTGCTGTGGAAATCCCGAGTTCATGGAGCAGTTCAACGCAATTAATAGAAAGCAGGTCTTGTTGGCTGGCATTGAATCTCACATTTGCGTGTATCAGACCGGGATGGAACTTCTGGACAAGGGGTGTGAAGTCCAGATGGTGGCAGATTGCGTGTCCTCACGAACCCCGGAAAACCGGCAATTGGGCATTGACCGTATCTGCCAGGCCGGGGGAGGGGTGACCAGTGTGGAGATGATCTTTTTTGAGTTACTGCAGAAAGCCCAAGGCGATTTGTTTCGTCAAGTTGTAAAATTGATCAAGTAAATCATAAACATAGGGGGTAAATTTAAAAATCTGTCCCAGTCTCTGGCAGTTTTATAAGAAAGTCTCACCAACACCCTGGAATTAAAAGACTTTCATTTTTCGTTGTGGCTGGTCTTACAGCCATGTAGGTTATATGAAAATGAAGTGTCCAAGTAGCCTCAGCAGAGCCCCCCCCGATGGGTAATAGGAACCGGCCAATTGGGCCGTCTACGGTTCCGGGCCGGGCCCATTGCCCGTCGGGGGGGGGCGGCATGATATCATTTTTAATATTCGTTGTGTCCGTCAGGGCATGTCCGTTATTTTGAGGAATATATGCTCGGGTACTTATCAACGGGGTTTATTCGATGCTCTGGAGTTTTTCAAGATTTGTCCTGGCAAAATCCAGGCCAGGGTCAATGGCCAGGGCCATCTCATAAAAATCCATGGCCTTTTCTTTTTCTCCCATCTCCCGGTAATTGGATGCAATGCTGGCATGGTCAATGGCCGAGCCAGGTTTCAGCACCAGAACCTTGTGAAAACAGGCAATGGATTCCGGATGTTGCTTGAGCATGAAGTGGCAAAATCCCATGAGGTTGAAGATGTCTTCCCGTTCATTGTCCAGGGCAATGCCTTTTTCAAGGAGGGTCAAGGCGTCTTCATATTGTTCCATCTCTTTAAGACAGACCCCGGCATAGGAGCAGATACTGGGAATGTCCTGGTCTGTGGGGTCTTCCATCAATGCCTGCTTTAAGTATTTCAGGGCCTTGTCCGGTGCATTTAAGGAAAGGTGGCACAGGCCTTGATAAAATGAAATAAAATACTGATGGGGGAGCATGTCTGATATTTTTTCAAGTTGCGACAGGGCCACCATGGGAGAATTGTTTTCATAAATGTGTTTGGCGCAGAACATGACAATACTGCTGTTTTCAGCCCGTTCCCTGAAAGAGGTCCCCGGCACCATGGTGTAACAGGCCGGAACGCTAAGCTGTGGGTCCGTGGTGTTAAGGACCATGAGTTCAAAGCCCAGCCGTGACAGTTCCCGGGTAAGAGTCTCTATTTCATTCCGGATATTGGCGCTGGAAATATCGGGGAGATCTGAGAGGGCCACCATCTCTCCGGTGTGATTATCCAGGGGATTGATAATATAATCCGCCTGATCAAGGCTCGTGAATTTAGGCAGGCCGCTGGCCACATAATTGGAGGGGGTGTTGAAATCCCCGGCCAGTTGAGCCACCTCGGTCAGTGCCCGGCTCAGGGCCTTGTCCGGACTGGCGGCGGTGCCTGCGGTCCAGACGATTTCACTGGTTTCAGGAAAGGTGGCAGGATCATAGGCCAGCACCCCCACCGTGGGTATCCCCGTGTTGAGTGTAAAATCATTTATATAAAGTTTGATGCCTGCGGATGTGAATTTGGTAATGAGTTCCTGGGTCGAGGGATTGGTCACCGATTGGGGATCAATGTATGGCACTGATTTTTTTTCTCTGCATATGATGGCAGAGACATGACGCTCCACAATTTCACAGGCCCCCTGGCAAACGGCTTCTTCAAAGCAGTTTCCCGCCGATGACCCGTTGAACTCATTGATCATGAAAAACCAGTCCAGTGGGATATCCATCTCTTTGTCCCGGGTGACATTATAGGCCTTAACCCATTCAAAAGGGAGCGATGAAAAAATTTCTTCTGACTTATCCATGATCTCTTCCTGGTCATCCAGGACCGAGGCGGCAATGAGGGAAAAGGGCAGGGGGGATGTCACACTGCTTCGTGTCCCTTTTTTTATGTTTTCAGGGGCTTTTTTAAAGCGATAAAGGCTGAAGCGTTCGGCAAGCTCCATGACGGCACTGGCCTCGGCAAGGATGGGGGTAACCCCTTTGCCCATCTGTTTTTTTGTACCGGTGAGGGCATGGGCATCATGGCCGCATACGCTGAAATATACGGGGATATCCAGACGTCCGTTATCAATGCGCCGGGTTTCCTTGAGAATGTTCAATCCCGTTTTGATGGAGTTGTTTTTAAAATTCTCAATGGTTGCTTCGGGGGATATAATTTTATCATGATCTTGATTTTCAAGCTTATAGGCATCGGACAATTGTGATGTCATTTAATAAAAAACCTCATTTGTTGTGTGACGCACTCCCCAAAAAGTATCTCAATAAAAATTTGCCTGATCAGCAAAAAAGTCAACCTTGGAGCCACGTCCCAAATATATAATATCTCTGGAGATTCTGCCAAATATCCAGAGATTAAACAGGCATTCTGATTTTGACTTAAAATGTGAAAGTGTCCATGAATTACCCTGGACGGCCAAAATCAGAATTGATGATGTTAAAAAACCGTTTGACACAATGTTATTTTTTTTTGTACATTTAAAGATTCTGTGAATTTGACAGAGATGAAAAAATGATGGCAATAAAAATAAAAAAAGAAATATATTATAACCACTAATGCTTTGCAAGGTTAATTTAAATGGTTCGTACTGCATCACTGACAAGGGAAACCAGAGAGACAAAAATAGATATTGAGATCAATATAGATGGGACAGGAAAATCTCGTGTGTCCACGGGTATTGGTTTTCTTGACCACATGCTCACACTTTTCACCGTCCATGGTTTTTTTGATCTCACCCTCACAGTGCAAGGGGATCTGGAGGTGGATTACCATCACACTGTGGAGGATACCGGTCTGGTGCTGGGCCAGGCAATTTCCAAAGCCCTGGGTGATCGGCACGGCATTGCCCGCTACGGGGCAGGGGAAGTTCCCATGGATGAGGCCTTCAGCAGGGTCAATGTGGATCTTTCCAATCGACCCTACCTGGTGTATCTTCTTCCTGAAACCATTCGATCTGTTGGACCCTTTGATGCATATCTTGCCAAGGAGTTTTTCCGGGCATTCAGTGTTCAGGCAGGATTAAATCTTCATATCAGTTGTGATTATGGTGAAAATGAACACCATATCATTGAATCTATTTTCAAGGCCCTGGGACGTGCAATGAATGCCGCCTGCCGTCTGGATGAGAGGGTTATGGGCACCCTTTCCAGTAAAGGGGCACTCTAAATTCGAGCAATTCCAACGATTCAGTTGCGTGAAATATGGGGCTTTTCGGGCCTTTGTGTTTGTGCAGCGTATTGACATCCGGTGACCAGTAATTATTTTTAAAGTTTTGTGATGCCCCAGTGTCGAACCCATGGGGTGTTTTTGGAGTGTGCTTTGGTGCGCGTTGTTGGCACTGGTGAAGCACATCGCCTTGCCATGATACTTAAGACTAAATTTTTGGAGCCTGCCCCAATCCCATGCATATTCCCGAAGAAATTATTTCCCGAATTTCAGCAGCCACCGATATTGTTTCTGTGATATCTGAGTCTGTTATGCTGAAAAAATCAGGAATGAATTACTTTGGATTGTGTCCATTTCATTCTGAGAAAACCTCCTCTTTTTCCGTGAGTCCCCATAAGCAGATTTTTTACTGCTTTGGATGCGGTGCCGGGGGAAATGTGTTCTCTTATCTGATGAAGTATCATGGTATCTCCTTTCCCGAAGTGGTGAAAATGTCAGGGCAAAAATGTGGAATTGCCATTGAAACAGAGCCGTTGAGTCCTGAGAAAGAGAGGCACATGGTGATGCGGGAGGGGCTTTACCGGTTGAACCAGCAGGCAATGGCCCATTATAACCACCTTTTGACCCAGGCACCCTCTGGAGAGCAGGCCCGGCACTACCTTGAAGAACGGGGCATCACCCATGACACCATTGAACAGCTCAACCTTGGATATTCCCCGAATAGCTGGGATGACATGGTATTGTTTTTAAAAAAAAACAGGGTGACAAAAATGATGGCTGAAGCATCTGGGTTTGTGCTCAGTCGCAGGGAAAAAGCGGGATATTATGACCGTTTCCGTAACAGGATCATGTTTCCCATTTTTGATGTCACGCGCCAGGTGGCTGGATTTGGCGGTCGGGTGATGGGTGATGACGTTCCCAAATACCTCAACTCTCCAGAAACCCCTGTGTACAGCAAGGGCAGGATTCTTTATGGCTTTCATCTTTCCAAGCCCTATTGCAGACAGGAAGATGCTGTTTATATTGTTGAAGGATACTTTGATTTTATCTCCCTTTATCAATGTGGCATTAAAAACTGTGTGGCCACGCTTGGTACTGCCCTGTCAGAGGCTCATGTCAGGCTGTTGAAGGGGGCTGCCTCCAGGTCTTTTCTGGTATTTGATTCAGACAAGGCCGGTATTAATGCGGCAAAAAGAAGCATTGGAACTTTTTTAAAAGAGGGGTTGGACGTCCGGATTGTTATTTTACCCCAGGGGCAGGATCCGGATTCATTTGTGCAACGCAATGGAAAATCGGCCTTTGAGGCATGTGCAAAAGGGGCCATGTCGGTAATTCCCTTTCTGACCCGATCCGCAGTGGATCAATTTGGGCTCTCCGTGGAGGGAAAAATAAAGATTATAGAAGAGATGAAGGAGCATCTTGCCCGGGTGGATGACCCTGCTGCACGGTCCCTTTATATCCATGAACTGTCCCAGACATTGAGCATTGATGAATCGGCTGTTTTGGAAAAAGTGAGGATGGCTTTTCTGGCATCCAGGGAGGGTTCTACCACATCTTACATCCCCAGGGATGAAACTGTTGAGATGGAAACGGACTTGGAACAGGGGTCCATGCGGAGAGAAAAGCAGATGCTTTCCATGATGTTACAATTTCCCCAGATCAGAGCAGAGATTCGGGACAGGGGGGTGCTGGCGTGTTTTAATTCCCGGCAACTTAAGGAAATCGGTGGGTATGTGCTTGGAATAGAAGGCGATGAGCAAATAGTACCCCGGGTCATGGAAATGCTTGAAACCGATGCGCAGCGACGCTTGGTGGCTTCCCTCTCCATGGTGGAAATTCCAGATGTGGATCAAGTGTATGAAAAAGCAGTCGTTTTGATAAATAGAATTGTAAAGATCTGGAACAAAAGCGAAAACAGACTTACAACTAAAATAAAAATAGCAGAACAGAATAGTAACTCCAATCTTTCCTTTGACTTGCTTGCCAAGAGACAAAGAGAGATCCGGAAATTACGTGGCTATGAATAGTCAACACCCCCCTGAGTTAAAGGCTCAGGGGGGTTGTTTGTTGATTTTTTTATAAAAAGAGGCTTGGGTCTAACTTTGGTCACCCCGGTCAGTTTGGTGGTATAACGGTATCAGGTTTGTGTTTTTGACAATGGCCCGTGCATATGCAGGTTTTAACAAAAATGCCAATGTCGAAGGCCTGATCCGTCCCCAAAGTGGTCAAAGTATAGAACCATGTCTATAAAAAGCCTTTGGGGGGCATTTTCTATGGCAGCAGCATCGGTTGAAACCAGTGGAAAAGAGACAATATCCAGAGAAGCACTGAAGCAGTTGATTGAAAAAGGAAAAAGTCAGGGGTCTCTCTCCTACGCCGAAATAAATGAGGCCATTTCAGATGATATAAAATCATCAGACCAGATCGATAACATATTAACTATGTTTAAGAAACTGGGAATTGAGCTGATTGATCTGGAAAAACAAAAATCAAAACCCCGTACCGTCAAGGGAAAAAAAGGAGTGACAAAGGCCGCAGCCCAGAAAAAACCTGCTGCATCGGCATCCACCGATGGAAAGGCCCCAAAAGGGAAGACTGCAAAGGAGAAGACAGCCCGGAAGACGACTTTTTCTTCCGGGGGTACCGATGCCGACATGGAGTTTGGTGCGGTGACGGACCCCGTTAAAATGTATCTCCGGGAAATGGGTATGGTGACACTGCTCAGCCGTGAAGGGGAGATTGTCATTGCCAAAAAAATCGAGGTGGGAGAACGAGAGGTTCTCAAGGTGATGTTGGCAAGCCCGCTCACCGTTGTAAAACTCCTTGGTATTGGTGATAAAATGGAGGGTCAGAAACTTCGTCCCAAACATATTCTCCGGGATGTGGATGAAGGAGATGGCATCGCAGATGAGGCGGTGAAACTTGAAAAATTTCTAAACACCGTCAGCAGTATCCGGGAAATTCATTTTGAAAATCAGAAAAAAAGAGATGTTCTCATGGTTGGGGATCAGCCCCCCGCCTCTGTGCGAAAGCTCAGGGAAGAGATCCGGAACAATAATGAAAAAATATTTGATTATCTCAAGAGCTGGCGGTTTGAAGCCGGTATTCTGGATAACATTGAAAAAAGTCTCAGGGCCAACATCAAATGGTTTGACACCATGGAGGGCCTGTTAAAGCGATGCTCCGGCAGCTTTAAAGCAAAACGGGATGATATGTGCCAGCTCCTGGTGGATGGTGACGGGTTTGTGGAATGGGCATTGGAGCGATCCAATATGACCCGGGAACGCGCTGTTTTACTGCATGAGGATCTTTCTGCCATTGTTTCCCAGATTGAAGATCGAAAAAATGACCTTAAGGGAGATGCAAGCTCCCTTCGTAAGATCATAAAAGGGGTGGACAAGGGTCGGGCCAGGGCCAAGTATGCCAAAAGTGAACTGGTGCGGGCCAATTTAAGGCTGGTGGTGAGTATTGCCAAGAAATATACCAATAGAGGGCTTCAGTTTTTGGATTTGATCCAGGAGGGTAATATTGGTTTGATGAAGGCTGTGGATAAGTTTGAATACCGCCGGGGATATAAATTCAGCACCTATGCCACCTGGTGGATTCGCCAGGCCATCACCCGGGCCATTGCGGACCAGGCAAGAACCATTCGTATCCCGGTGCATATGATTGAGACCATTAATAAACTCATCAGAACCTCCCGGTATCTTGTGCAGGAGATGGGCAAAGAACCCTCCCCGGAAGAGATTGCCGAAAAAATGGAAATTCCCCTGGACAAGGTGCGACGGGTATTAAAGATTGCAAGGGAACCCATTTCCCTTGAGACCCCCATTGGAGAAGAAGAAGACAGTCATCTGGGAGATTTCATTGAAGACAAGAAGTTTTCTCTGCCGTCAGAAGCTGCCATTGATCTGAATCTGGCCGAACAGACCCGGAAGGTTCTGGCCACCTTGACCCCCAGGGAGGAGAAGGTGCTTCGCATGCGCTTTGGCATTGGAGAAAAAGCCGATCATACCCTGGAAGAGGTAGGCCGAGACTTTACGGTGACCCGTGAGCGCATCCGTCAAATTGAAGCCAAGGCCCTGCGAAAGCTGCGGCATCCCACACGGAGTAAAAAATTAAAAAGTTTTATCGAAATTTAATCCTTGACAATATCAATGAAAATTATATAATTGCCGAGTTCTCCAAATTGGAAGGGCCCATAGCTCAGTCTGGTAGAGCCACCGGCTCATAACCGGTCGGTCCCTGGTTCGAATCCAGGTGGGCCCACCAAATATTCCCGGTTGACAATGGATGTCAATACCGGGGCGTGTCTGTAAAGAAGCAAGTCGGAAATAAAAAAATGTAAAAACAGGATATATATATTATATGACTGTGGCAACACCTGAAAATGATGAATGTTAAAAGCGTGGTATCTAAATACCACGCTTTTTTTATTTTTGTGCCTGATGCTCAGATAAAGGGTGAATATCTGATGAAAATGCCGCCCTTTCATATAAAAACCCACATGTCATAGCGGACACAACGAATATTGAAAATGCTATCATGCCGCCCCCCCGAGGGGCAATGGGCCCGGCCCGGAACCGTAGACGGCTCAATTGGCCGGTTCCTATTGCCCCTCGGGGGGGCTCTGCTGAAGTTGCCCGGAAGTTTTATTTTCTTATAAACTTGGGAGATGTATGACCACTACAATTTATGATTTTCTTGGACATCTTGATGCCATTGTCCCCTTTGCCCTTGCCGAAGGCTGGGATAATTGTGGCCTCCAGGCAGGTCACCTGGATGGGCCTGTGACACGGGTTCTGGTGGCGTTGGATGTCACCATGGATGTGATGGATGCCGCCTTAAAATGGGGGGCCGATCTGGTCTTGACCCATCACCCCCTGATGATTAAGCCTTTGGCCCAACTCAATTTTGGCACAATGCCCGGCTCAGCCATTGCCATGGCAGCCATGCATCATATCTCCATTATTTCCCTGCACACCAACCTGGATAAAGCCCAGGGAGGACTAAATGACCGTTTTGCCAGCATGTTAGGCTTGGGTGAGCTGTTTTGTCTTCAATTATCCTGTGACAAAACCATGCCAGCCGATTGCGTGGAAGGGCTTGGCAGGGTGGGAAAACTTCCCCAGCACATGACATTGGAAGCACTTGGAAAACAGGTGAAATCGGTGTTTAAAGCCTCCCATGTCAGGATGGTGGGGGATCCGAATATGAGGGTGGACACCGTTGCCGTGTGCACAGGCAGTGGAGAATCTCTGCTGGAAGCGTTTTTTTGTTCCGGTGCCCAGGCTTACGTCACCGGAGACATGAAGTATCATGGTGCCCGTGACATTGAGATGTCGGGTGTGGGGGGAATTGATGTGGGGCATTTTGCCTCTGAGCACATTGCCATTGATCTTATGGTGGAAAAGGTAAACTCCCTTTCAAACCAAAGTAAATTGGGTCTTGACGTAAAAGGATATATTGGAGAATCAGACCCTTTTATTGTAAAATAGTCAAGCTGGGTTAGACCTTTGGTTATCTGGGGGTGGGGCCAGGTTTGTGTCGTTGAATTTTTATTTAAATACAAATAGTTGGCAAAAGTCAAAATACCACAAGCCTGATCCCGCTGCATCACCCATTAGCCGGGATGCTCAACATTTTAAAACCAGGCGTCAGTCGTTGGCTTGATAACGCCGATGTCACAGGGGAAAAATTATGGCAGCAATTACCAAAAATGAGATGGATGTGCTCATACGGCTCCAGACAGCTGAGACAGAAACCGTTCGGATTCTGTCTTACCTTAAAACAATTGACAAAGAAAAAGATGCCCTGGAGTCAAAATTGACGACCTTTGTCAAAGCGCTGGATAAGAAAAAAGCCAGCCTTGACGCCGTTGTCAAGGCAACCGAGGATATGGAGTTTGAAATCCAGACCACGGATGATCGCATTAAAAAAAGCAATGAGACCTTGAGGCATGTAACAACCGATAAGGAATATCAGGTACTTCAACGTGAAATAGATAATAATAAAAAACGCCTGGAAAGCCTGGAAAATGACCTTCTGAAAAAATTTGATGATAAAGATGACCAGGAGAAAATCGTTCAGGAGCAGATGGCCGATCTTGAGCAGGCCACGGCAAAAATCAGGTCTGACCAGGCAGCCATTGATAAAAAATGTGAAGATGACCGGGAATTACTTGAGACCTACAAACAGCAGCGGGAAGATATTGGGGCCTCCCTTTCCCCTGAATTCCTGAAAGCTTTTAATGAAATTTCTGAAACCAGCGGAGGGCTTGCCGTGGTGGAAGTCAGAAAAGAGGTATGCCGGGGATGTTTCATGAATATTCCCCCCCAGCTTTACATTGAGGTGCAGCGTGGGAAAGACTTGATTTTATGCCCGCAATGCAATAGAATCCTCTACTTTAGTGCCGCAGAATAGTCACAAATCAAAATAATATACGGTGGAAGTAGACTATATGATCGCTGGATCTTAACAGATCTGGAGGAAAGTCCGAACACTGCAGGGCAGGACGCTCCATAACGTGGAGTCGCGGTAACGTGAAGGAAAGTGCAGCAGAGAATAGACCGCCTTGTTGTTTCCTTGGAAACACCAGGGTAAGGGTGAAACGGTGCGGTAAGAGCGCACCAGTTCTCCGGGCGATCGGAGAAGCTTGGTAAACCCCGTCCAGTGCAAGACCAAATAGAGAAGCGTTTGAGGGCTGCCCGCCCGAGCTTCCGGGTAGGTTGCATGAGGTGTGCGGCAACGTACATCCAAGATGAATGATCGTGGCCCCGATGGCGGGTAACTGCTCCGGGGTACAAAATTCGGCTTACTGGCTGCTTTCACCGTATATTTTTTGATCCAAATAGTTTTTTATAGGCCTGGAAAACTTTATCATCCAGTGAAAGGACATATACATGCTATTGATTGAAGAGCTCAGGGTGGAGGTGGGAGACAAAGAAATTCTGCAAAATGTCAACCTTCATGTGCCACCCGGGGAAACCCACATCCTTTTTGGACCCAACGGGTCTGGTAAAACCAGCCTTATGATGACCATCATGGGGTTTTCAGGCTATCGGATCACCCGGGGTAAAATCACTTTTAAAGGGGAAGACGTTACCTTTATGCCCCTCCATGAACGGGCACGCCTGGGAATCGGAGTGCTTTTTCAACGTCCCCCCACCATTAACGGGCTTACCACCCGTCGCATGGTGGAACTGTGTGCCGGGGACAAACAGATTGATGTGGATCAGCTATCTTCCCACCTTAAATTTGAAAATTTTCTGGAACGGGATGTGAACCATAACCTTTCAGGCGGGGAAATCAAGCGCTCGGAAATGCTTCAGCTCATGGCCCAGGAGCCGGACATGGTGCTGCTGGATGAGCCTGAATCCGGTGTGGATCTGGAATCCATTGCCCTTTTAGGTGAAAGCATCAACACCCTTCTGGATCGAGGCATTAAAAAACACCCTTCCTGTCAAAAGGGAATCATCGGAGAGAAACCCAAATCTGCCCTGGTCATTACCCACACCGGTCATATTCTGGACTATATCACCGCCGATAGAGGTCAGGTGCTTTACAAAGGACAACTTCGGTGTTCCCGAAATGCCAGGGAAATTCTAAAGTGGATTCATGAATATGGCTATGAGGAGTGTGTTGGATGCACAGTGTAAATGATAAAACCATTGTTAATTTGTCAGATTTTAACAGTGGGGCCGAAGAAAACGAATACGCCTATGTTGACAGCCTTGAGGCCATCACTGAAACCGATGCAAATGAATTTGTCAAAGTGGGCATTGAGACCGATGCATCCCTGAGGGCTGGCACCTTTATCCAGAAAGATAACGCAGTTGTTCATTGCAGCCACTCCACAGACGGGGCAGATGTCATGGGTATGGCCGGTGCATTGGAGGCTTTTCCCTGGCTTGAATCCCATGTATGGAAACTATTGTCCCCTGAAAAGGATGACATGACAAGGGAGGCTGCCAAAAGTCCCCTCCAGGGATTTTTCATCCGCAGCCACAAAGGGGTTAAAATAGAAAAACCCCTGCAAACCTGCCTTCACATTGCCCAGGATAAATTCTCCCAGAAGGTTCACAATATTGTCATTGCCGAAGAAGACTCGGAAATGCATATCATTGCAGGGTGTTCCACCTCTCCGCATTTGACCTCCGGGCTTCACATCGGCGTATCTGAATTCTATGTGAAAAAAGGGGCCACCCTGAAATATACCATGATCCACGACTGGGGGGAAAATGTTTTTGTTCGCCCCAGAACAGCGGTGCATGTGGAAGAGGGTGGGGTGTATATTTCCAACTATATCTCCCTGAAACCAGTGGGATCTTTACAGTCCAATCCCATTACCTATCTGGAAAAAAACGCAACGGCAACGCTGAACAGTATCCTGGTGGCCGGCAAAGGTGCTTATATGGACGTGGGGTCTGTGGTGGAACTCAACGGTGAAGGTGCCCGGGCGGAAATTATATCCCGGGCCATTGTTGCTGGGGGGACCATTATTTCCCGGGGACACATCAAGGGGAATGTCCACGGGGTTAAGGGGCATCTCGAATGCAAGGGGCTTATCTTAAAGGAGGGTCTTCTCCATGCCATCCCCGAGCTTTCAGGGCTTGTGCCCGGTGTGGAAATGTCCCATGAAGCAGCCGTGGGTAAAATTGACAAACGGGAGATAGAGTATCTCATGGCCCGGGGCCTCACCGAAGATGAAGCCGTTTCCACCATTGTTCGGGGGTTTCTCAATGTAGACATTGAAGGATTGCCCGAAGAGTTGGCCAGAAAAATGGATCAGGCCGTAAAGGAAACTGAACAGGACATGATGTAAGGAAAGACAGGAAAGAGACCACATGACCCTTTCGTGCGATATATCCTTCAGGAAAAAAGCCAAACAATTCTCATTTGAGTACTTGAAATGCCTGATGTCTGTGGTAGAGATGGAGTCCGAGACCTATCTTCTCACCAAAAAATTGTATTCAAAACTGATTACCTCCTCCCATCTGCTGGAAGATTTTCTGGATTTCCACGGGGCCAAAAATAACCGGGAATGGGTGTTTTACAGAGAACTCACGGCGGCGGTGCGGCATCTTTGCCTGGCGGGTTACTCCCAGAAACATATTTACAACCGCATTGGGTTTTATGAATTTGAAAAAGAAGATGACACCTTTGTTCTGGAGTCCCGGGATACACTCTTAATGATCCAGGGTTCTTTGCAACTGGCAGCCCCGGTGATTCTTCAAGAGGCGGTGAAGCTTGGCATAGAGATTCCGGCCATGGGCTATGACCCGGGCTATTTTCCGGGTATTGCCACGGGTGAGCAGTTGGAACATAATATTGATGACCAGGAAAGCAGGCAGTCTCAGCAGAAAAATCTCACCATCATTGCCAGTGATTTTCTGGTTCTGGTGGACCGGTTTGAACAATTTGCCTTTTATGAAAGATATCCAAGCACACAGATTCGAAAAATTGTGCCGGATAAAATAAATGAGGTGGAGATCCGGCGATTTGAAATGTTGTTGCACAATCTTCAGTCCTCCTTTGACTCCTATGTGATCCATGGTGGCTTTTTCCATGGCAACCGCAAGTTAAAACAACTCCGGAGCCACTTTTCCATTGTTTTTCATATCCTCCAGGTTATGGGACGATTGCTTCATTTTTATGAGCGTCATCTTCATGATGTGGAGTATAAGGATGTGTATAAAAGTGTCAGTGAGGCCCTCACGGAACTCATTGACCCCGACGTATTACTGGACAGGGCTGTGAATTATTGTCTGTTCTATGCCTGGCAGTTTTTATCGTCGGGGAAACGTCTGGCCTCTGATGTTCTCAATGAAAATATTGATCGTGATTCCATCATCGTGGGGATTCCCCAGGAAAGGGGATTTCATTCCCGTCCCAGCCTTCTGGTGGCCAAAATTGTGCAGTATTACGGCGGTGAGGTGGAGCTTCTGGTGGGGTCGGACCGTTTTGATGCCTCAAGTGTGCTGGATATCCAGTGGGCCGGGGGGAAAATTAAGAAAGAAGAGGTGGAGCAGGTTATTTTTGAGGGGGACACCCGGGCTCTGGCTGATATTAAAATCCTTGCCAGTGTTAATTATGGGGAAGATCACATTGGAAAAGGGGTTCCCCTTCCCAAAGAACTTTCCTATTTGAGGTAGGCAGCAAAATATGGCTGAGTGCAAGGTGGCTGTTATTGTTATGGCCGGGGGAAGTGGTCAACGCATGAACGCTTCCGTACGAAAACAGTACATGACCCTGGCGGGGCTGCCCATTCTGGTGAGAACCTTGAATGTATTTACCCCCATGGACGTGCCCCTTTTGCTTGTGATTCCACAAGGGGATATGGCATTTTGCAGACAAAAGATCCTGGCCCCCCACGCCCTTGAAGAAAAAGTATTGTTGGTTCCCGGGGGAAAAGAGCGCCAGGCATCGGTTAAAAATGGCCTTGATAGCCTTTACAGGACAGGGTTCCCCGACAATGGCATTGTATTAATCCATGACGGGGTTCGACCCTTTGTGAATAAAACCATGATTCTGCGCTGTATTGACGGTGCGCTTACCCACGGGGCCTGCGTTCCGGCGGTGGCAGTGGTGGACACCTTAAAGCGGGTGGATGGGCAGGGTAAGATTGTATCCACGGTGTCCAGGGATAATCTTTATCAGATACAAACCCCCCAGGCCTTTCGGTTTGATCTGATCATGAAGGCCCATGAATATGCCATGGACCGGAAGATAAAGGGAACCGATGATGCCTCCCTTGTGGAGGCCATGGAAGAGGCCGTCTATCTTACCTCCGGTGCCGTGGATAATATAAAACTCACCACCCCCGGAGATCTGGAAAGAGGAGAATATATCGCCTCTCGTTTTTAATTAAAAGCATCAATGGGAGTTATTTTGGAAATTGATTTAAAGATACGTCATGGGGTTTTCCGGTATTTGAATCCCCACCATACCCTTGGGTTCCATTTTTCATCCTGCCTGGGGCTGATTTACATGATCATGGCATTTTCCCTCATGCCTATGTTAACACCATGCCCGGTGTCTGCCGATGAAACCGTCGTTGACCCCCTGGCATCGGCCATGGCCGAGTATCTGGAATGCTATCCCCTTGAATTGTTGACCTTGAAAGATCAACGACCCTCTGTCACATCCCAGAATTTATGTCTGGCCACCATTTATCATAAAAAAGGATTATTTCCCCTGTGGGTGACCTCCCAGGGCCCTGGTTCCCGGGCAGCCATTATCCTTGATGTGCTGGCCAACGCCCATGAAGAGGGGCTGGACCCTGTTGATTATGAAGTGGAACAAATGCGCGAGCTGTGGAACTCTCTGCAACCCTCATCACTGGCCCGCCTGGATACACTGATCTCCTTTAATTTGATTAAGTATATTCATGATGTGAGCCGGGGACAAATTAAGCTTCGCTATATGGACCCGATTTTGTTTGCCGAGGCTGGAGATGTTGATTTTGATCCCCTTATCACAGTGGATCAAGCCCTTGGGGTCTCAGACCTTTCTGCACACCTTACCTCATTGCCCCCGGCCCACCGGCATTACACAGATTTAAAAAAGGCCTTGAATATTTACCGTAACCTGGCCCGTCGGGGGGGATGGGAGAAAATTCCACCGGGAAAAACCATCCGACCGGGTGATGCGGATCATCGAATTCCTGCCATTATAAAACGCCTTGCCATTACCAAAGATTTAGAGTTGCCCCTGGAGGGAGAAAAAGATATTTACGTGCCGGAACTGATCCCTTCGGTGAAAAAATTTCAGACCCGCCATGGTCTGAAACCTGATGGTGTTGTCGGACCCAATACCCTGGAGATCCTCAACATTCCGGTGCACAAGGCTGTTCGTCAAATCATGATTAACATGGCCCGGTGGCGATGGCAGGAACATTTTTTGGGTGAAAAATATATTTTGGTGAACATCGCAGGGTTTGATCTGGCCGGATTTGAAGGGGGGGAGATGAAGATTCATTTTCCCGTCATTGTGGGTAAATTACAGCACCAAACACCTGTATTCAGTGACCGGGTGATGTACATTGATTTCAATCCCTATTGGAATATCACCCCCAGTATTGCCCGCAATGAAGAGCTGCCTGGACTGCGTAAAGATCCCAGTCATCTGGTGAAACGACATATTCGGCTTTTTTCCAGCTGGAAAGCCGATGCCGTGGAGTTAGACTCCACCACCATGGACTGGAATACAATTTCCCGGGGGCAGATGGTCAGATTTAAACTACGCCAGGATCCGGGTTCCTGGAATGCCTTGGGAAGAGTTAAATTTATTTTTCCTAATAAATATGATGTTTATATGCACGACACCCCCTCCCAAAGTCTTTTCAGCCGTAATAAAAGGAATTTCAGCCATGGGTGCATCCGGGTGAGTGATCCCCCGGGCCTTGCCCTGTTTATCCTTTCCCATGGGGGCAGCGGATGGACCCGGGAAAAAATAGACGTCATCTTGAAATCCGGAAAAAGAAAGGTGATTCGACCGAATGTGCCGGTGCCCGTGCATATCACCTATCAAACTGCCTGGGTTGACAAAGATGGTTTGATTTGTTTTAACAGGGATATTTATGACCGGGACAGGAAATTGGGGCAGGCCCTTTTTCCAGGAGATGTACTGGACTGAGAACCGTCCAGGATACCCCAATTAGAATTGCAGGCTCAAAATTGATAGTCTTGAGAAAAAGTCCAGGCCTCAATTTTTTGCTACAACCCATTGCGGGTGAGCAATGTTTAAATCCATGTATGATGTGGTAAAAATGTTAATGGACCGATTACAGGTTCATTAACATTTAATAACGGCTCAAAATTAGGGAAAAAAACCATACTGATATGAATGCTAAAATAACTCGACGTCAATTCTTCCAGTTCTCCGCCAGCGCCATGGCCAGTCTTTTCATCAGTGCCCCTCTGGTTTCTCTGGCAAGTAGCAAAGTGCACCGACCCCTTACCTTTTTTCATACCCACACCGGAGAATACCTTGATATCCGCCATAAGCTGGGGATGAGATCCAGTGGCAATCAACGGAAAATAAACGAGTTTCTGAGGGATTTTCGCACCGAAACGGTCCATCCCATTGATCCTGGATTGCTTGATATTATCTGTGCCGTTCAAAATAGAGGTAGAAGCCATGGTGTCATTGAGGTGATTTCCGGCTATCGATCCCCTAAAACCAACCGGGCATTGCGGAAAAGAAGTCGGGGGGTGGCCCAGAAAAGCCTGCACATGGAAGGCCGGGCCATTGACATCAGAATCCGGGATCTTTCCACCCGCCATCTCAGGGACGTGGCTATTTATCTTGGTGCTGGCGGCGTGGGGTATTATTCCAAATCGGATTTTGTTCATTTGGATACCGGAGATTGTAGAACCTGGTAAACTCCTTTGACGGGAGCTGAAGGGTGCCAGATTTTGGGGGTTTATACTTGCTGTTTTCGTAAAATTATCGTCACTATTTTCTAATAGAGTCATTTTTTATCGCTGTTTGTACCCCTTTATAACCATTCTTTTATTTGACTTTTATGTCTTGTTCAAAGGGACCCTGCGGATGTTTTTTATTTCTACGGCGATGTCATCCATCTGCCATGGTGTGAATATCGTGAAAAGCTGTTTTTTTTGCGATAGCATTTGACACTTGTATATTGCATTGGTATTATTGAGACAATAAAATTCAATGAATTGTGTTTTTTAAATTGCCATCTGTTGTGAGGCACCGGGTTTGCGTTCTGGGCATTATTGTCAGGAATTCAAGTGCCAATAATGCCGGGGGGATGAATCCCATACAACAGTATCCATCCCCCACACCTTCCAGAAAGCAATACCGAAAGCAATATCGTTGAGGATAAGCATTCAAGAATTCCACTACAGAGTCCCATACAGTTTTCATCAAACAGGTTTTCCGTCATTTAATATATATATGATCGGCAGCAAAAAGCCTTGATGCTGCAAAGGGAGAGAACTATGGATGATAAAACCACGTCAAAAACACTTTCCAATCACATTGAGCTTGTAAAAACTGAAAAAAGAACCTTTGAAGATTGTTTCCAGGGTGTCTCCCGTATGATTTTGAACAGCGGGGTGGATAAAATCAGCGTCAAAGGCCGAACCACCTACCATTTTGACCTTTTCAGCAAAGGTAAAAAGCATCTTGTGGGGATGTACGACGAAATTAACAGTTTTGTCTCCTTTGTGAAAGATGCCTCCGAGGGGGGATCATCCAGGGAAATGGCCTATGTTCTGGTGGGGGAGCCGGGGAACGGCAAAACTTTTTTTGTGGATTACCTTTGCGAAGCCTATCGTAATTTTATTTTTCAGCCGGAAAATCGCAAATTTACCTTTCGATTCAAAGGACTCAATGAACTGGAAGGGTATGGCAAGATTAGCACCATAGAATCCCAGACCTATGAAGATCCCATGATTCTTGCCATGGGCCTTGATGAAACAAGGGCTGCCTCCCTGGAATACCTTGGTAAAAATTATGGGTTTTCCGATAGAGAACTGGAAGTTCTTTTGGGGAAATATCGTCCATTGGGGGCCTGTTCTTCCTATATCTGGAACCAGATCCGGGAGCGTTGTGATGGTGATATAGAAAAGATGCTCTCCTTTATTGATGTGGTGCCGGTGCCCATGATTGAGAGTATGGGCACATTGACTGGTAAATATCCGGCCAAGGATAAAATTACCTCCTCTGCCGTGGATCTGCTGGGGGAAGAGTCCATCCAGCGTTTGCTCCACATCACCGACACCAATAACCCCTACCGCTTTGACTTGAGACGAGGGGCCCTTGCCCGGGTGGCCGGGGGCGGTATCCATTTCAGCGACGAGCTTTACAAAAACAAGAAGGATCTGGTCCAGGTGTACTTGGGGGTGATTCAGAACCGGAACATTGAAATTGACGGATATAAATGGCCCATTGACACCCTTATTGTGGCCACCAGTAATAATTCCGAGTTTAATACCTTTCTTGCAGAAAAGGAAGAAGCCCCCATTGTGGATCGCTGTCGTATCTGCTACGTGGCCCACAACACCGACTATAAACTCCAGAGTGAACTTACAGCCTATGCCATTGGAGGGGATACAAAAACTACCCTGAACATGGAGAAGCTGCACCAGGACCCCAACCTGAACTATGCGGCATCCGTGGGGGTAGTGCTCACCCGGCTGCCACGGTCGGAAAAACTCACTCCGGTGGAAACCATGAAGCTATCTGCGGGGGAGGTGGCCGGTGAAAAAAGTCTCAAGACCCTTTCTGAACTCATTGACACCTTAAACCAGGATACGGATATCACCAAGCGGTTCGGTCAAAAGGGATTGGGTCAGCGAAACCTGGGCCGGGCCATTCAATTGCTCTTGGAGAGTTCCGAAACCAACGAGGGCACCTGCATGTTTGCCCTGGATATTTTCAACACCCTGGAAAAGGTGGTGTTAGACTATGTCACAGAGCCCGGTGATCGCACCAAGTTCATGGAGGACCTTCACACGGCCCGGGGACTTTACCGGGAACGCATCATGACTGAAATATTCAATGCCTACATGGATGAACCCCTGGCCATTAAAAAAGATGTCATGAACTATGTGAACATGATCATTGGCATTGATGCCGAGCACCTGGGGCCGGACATGATGTGGAAATATAAAGATCCCCAGTCCAATGAACTCAAATCCATGAAGATTGATGAGCGTTATATTAAAAATGTTGAAGAGCGATTAGGTTTGAAAACCGATGAGCAGCGCTCGTCTTTTAGGAACACCATTCGAAAGATTTATGGACAAAAGATCTCCGTAGATCCCAACTATGATTTCATGGATAATCTGGAGCTGGTCAAGGCCATCACCGATGTGCGGCTCAAATCCGACATTGCCGGAGCTGGCAGTCTTGTGGGGGCACTGGCCAATCGCACCAACGAGGAAAATAAAAAGCTCCATGACCGGATGATCACCACCATGATGGATAAACTGGGTTACTGCAACACCTGTGCCCAGAAGACCATTGAATATTTTTGCAGTCAGGAGGATGATAAATAATGATAACCCTGGATGAACTCCTGGAAAAGGACCGGAAGCGGGAAGAGGACGGATTTAAACGAAAAATCCGTATTGGCCGTATTGTCAAACCTGTCCAGGGCGGCAGGGAAAGGATCATTGTTGTACCCACCACGGTGGAGGAAAAATTTGTTCATGATGAAATAACCCTGGACGAAGAGGGCGAAGCCCAGCCCACCGGAGGCACCGGCACCGGAGAAGAGGGGGAGGTTATCGGGGAAGAACCCATCCGCCCCGAGGAAGGTGAAGGCGAAGGCACTGGTGAAGGCGATGGGGAAGGCCCGGGGGAGGGCGGTGGAGGTGAGCATGAGTTTGAATCCAATGCCTATGATCTGGGCAAGACCCTGGCCCAGGATTTTGAATTGCCCAACCTGGTGGACAAGGGCGGTAAAAGAACCCTGGTTCGTTATGTCTATGACATGACCGATCGTAATCGGGGGTTTGGCCAGATACTTGATAAGAAAGCCACCATGAAACGCATTGTCCAGACCAATATCAGCCTGGGTAATATCCCGGATGTTTCCAACATTGATGCGGCAAAATTTCTGGTGGCGCCTTCGGACATGATTTACCGGGTACTCTCCCGGGAAAAGCACTATGAATCCCAGGCCCTGATTTTTTTTCTCAGGGATTACTCCGGCTCCATGGGGGGCAAACCCACCCAGACCGTAGTGTCCCAGCATGTGATGATTTACTCCTGGCTGCTGTATCAGTATGAAAAACAGGTGGAAACCCGTTTTATCCTCCATGACACCGACGCACGGGAGGTGGCTGATTTTTATAAATATTACTCTTATAAGGTGGCCGGGGGAACCAAGGTGGTGACTGCCTTTCGCATGGTCAATGAAATTGTGGAAAAAGAAGGTCTTGCAAAGAATTATAATATTTATGTTTTCCACGGTACCGATGGAGATGACTGGGATACCGAAGGCAAAGAGGCCGTGGCAGAGCTTGAAAAAATGATCACCTATGCCGCCAGGATCGGTATCACCGTTGCCAAGCATAGTTATGCCAAGGGCAAGGAGACGGAAGTGGAAAAGTACATTGCCGCCTCGGGGCTTCTCGAAAACAAAAAAGATCATATCCGCATGGATGTGATGCCCGAGGATGCCGAGGACAGCCGGATCATTGAAGGTATTAAAAATCTTCTGGGTAGTTAAGGACCACCTGGATAAAAGGGGAGGTTCACCATGGAAATAGTTGATCAGCATGTAAAAACCATTATGGAGGGGTGTAAAGAGCGGGCCAGGGATGCGGGCCTTTCCTTTGAAGATGAGACCCTGGAATATGTTGTCACCAATCGGGATATGGTGGAGTTGAGTCCCAAGGTGATGATGCCCACTCTGTACGATTATTGGGTGCATGATGTCCGGGTCCTTTCGGGCAAGGGAATGTATGAGCTTTATCCCAACAACCCCTACGAGACCGTTATTAACACGCGTCCTGCCATTTCGTTTTACAATGACAATAACCCGGATTGGCTCAATGTGATGATCTTTTATCATGTCCTGGGACACATTGATTTTTTCCAGAACAATCTGTTTTTCAAGCACACCTGGGACATGGATTTCAATGGGCAGGCCCTGGCAGATAAAAGACTCATTGCCAGATATCGCTCGGAAAAAGGGCGATGGGTGGATTATATCATTGAGTTTGCCAGGGGCATTGATAATCTGGTGGGGTACCATGACACCATTTCCCAGACCACCCGCAGGGGCCAGGTGAAACATCTGACCCCCTTTGACTATTATTTTGATATTTTCCTCCAACGGGAAAAGGGGTTTTCCCACAATGAATATTTAAAAGAAATAGATCGCTACAATGACACACTTGCCAGCCACCCCGATGACACAGAAGATCAGTTTTTCATTGATGTGAGGATAAAGTTCCCGGAATTTGATGCCTTTTACAAACGCTATCTGGAGAAAAAAGAGCGGGGCAGGCCGGATGTCCTGCAATTTATCATGGATCACTCCATTTTTTTAAACAAGGAAGAGAACAAATGGATGAAATCGGTGATCTCTGTGGTGAGAAAAACTTCCTTGTTTTTCCAACCCCAGATTCGCACCAAAATAATGAATGAAGGCTGGGCCAGTTACTGGCATGAAACCCTGTTCATGGGGGATGACAGGATCAAGGGCCATGAGGTGGATTTTGCCAAGGTCAATGCCGGTGTCACGGCCATGCCCAAGGTGGGGCTCAATCCCTATGCCCTTGGCATGCGGCTTTTGTATCACATTGAAGAGATGGAAAACAGAGGATGCTATTCCCTGGAATATGATTTGATCAAGGATGAAATAAAGCAAAAAGCCTATGACAGTGGCTTTTCCATTGGTCGGGAACGTATTTTTTCCATCCGGGAAAACCTGTGTGATTTCACCTTTATCAACACCTACATTGATCAGGAGTTCATGCAGCGCCATAATTTGTTTGTCACGGGTAAACGCCTGAACCGTCAGCGCAAATCCTGGGAGTATTATGTGAAGTCCAGAAGTGCGGATACCTACCGGGACATGGTGGTTGATACCCTGTATCATCCCCCTGGAATAAAGGTCAATGTGGAAAAAACCAACCAGGGTCCCCTTTATCTGGAACATACCTTTGAAGAAAAACCCCTGAAAACCGATTTCATTGAAAACACCCTGGTGGGAATTGAGTATCTCTGGGGGCGGTCGGTGCGCCTTGAAACCAGTGAACCGGTGAAGGCATCCACGCCCCAGCAGCGATACGTTGATTTCTGGAATCCGCACTCCCCTGCCAGCGCCACCAGTGACCCGGAAAAAGAAAAAGAGCCAGTGGAGTGGAAGCGGGTATTATATGTGATGGAAGACAGAAAAATGCTCAAAAGGGGGGTGTGACCCATGAATAAAAAATCCCTTGGAATAGAAATTGATAATGAGGAACGTGCCCGGGAAGCCCTTGCCTTATTAAGTGATAATATTGGTGAGTATGAAAAATTTAAACCCATTGATTTTAAACAATATCTGGAAATGGTGTCACAGAATCCCGTTCAAATGATTCGAAATATTTTCCAGGTATTCCATGATATGATGATCTCCCATGTGGACCGGCTGGAAGAGTCCGAGGGGCTGGACGATCTGAACAGGGTGGATTATGACTGCACCCGGCTTTTTGTGGAGGGGTCGGAAAACCCTTATTTTACAGATCGGTTATTTGCCAACCGACTCATGAAACACATGGAGGGGTTGCGCCATGGGGCCCAGCAAAACCAGATTTACATTTTCCACGGTCCCCATGGGTGCGGTAAAAGTACCTTTTTAAATAACATGCTGAAAAAATTTGAAAGTTATGCAAACAGTGAAGCGGGTATTCGGTACGAAATCGTATGGCGTCTTGACATGGCTAAATTGGGGGGGGGAGGCAATGAGGAATCTGTGTCCGCCATCGAACGTCTGGTCAATTTTATAGAACATCCCCAGGGGGACGTTTCCCAAAAAGTGACCGAAGCATGTATTGCACCGTCATTTCATTCAAAATTTATTGAAATCCCCTGTATCTCTCATGACAATCCCATCCTCATCATTCCTAAAAAGCATCGTCGGAAGGTGTTGGATAAATTGATACCCAACGATGAGGTTAAATGGCGGATCTTCACCGAAAAAGAGTATGAATGGGTCTTCAGCCATGAACCTTGTACCATTTGTGAGTCCATCTACCAGGCGTTGCTGGAACGCTTGGGATCTCCAGAAAAAGTCTTTGACATGGTGTATGCCAGACCCTACTATTTCAATCGGCGACTGGGAAGCGGGATTTCAGTTTTTAACCCGGGGGATGTCCCTTTAAAACAAAATGTCATGAGCAACCAGATGCTCCAGCATCGCATCAATAATCTGTTCCGGGACAGTAATTTAATCAACTACATCTATTCTCGTTTTTCCAAGACCAACAACGGCATCTATGCCTTGATGGATATTAAATCCCACAACGTCGAGCGTATGGTGGAACTTCATAATATCATCAGTGAAGCGGTGCACAAGGTGGAAGACATAGAAGAAAATGTGAATTCACTTTTTCTGGCATTGATGAACCCGGAAGACAAAAAAAATATCCGTGACTTTCCCTCTTTCACCGATCGGATCAGGTATATCAATATTCCCTATGTTCTGGATATTGAAACGGAGATGAAAATTTACAATAATATTTTTGGTCGTCATGTAAAGGATGCATTTTTGCCCATGGTCATGGATAATTTTGCAAGGATCATCGTCTCCTCCCGATTGAAACCTAAATCAGACGCCCTTGTGGAATGGATTAAGAACCCTCCAAAGTACCGGCTATACTGCGATGAACCCCTGATGCTGCTGAAAATGGAAATTTATTCGGGACATATTCCCGACTGGCTGGACGATGCAGACCGCAAAGCCCTTGATGGTAAAATGTGGCAAAAGATTTTTAAAGAGTCAGAAAATGAGGGGAATTATGGATTTTCCGGGCGGGATTCCATTCGTATTTTTGATCAGTTCTACTCCCTGTATGCAAAGGAGAATCGACTGATCAATATGCCCGTGCTCTGCTCATTTTTTAAAGGGGTGATGAAGGATTATCCTAAGATGGTACCTGAAGGATTTCTGGATTCTCTCTTGCGCATGTATGATTATAATGTGCTTCAGCAGGTCAAGGAATCCCTTTATTATTATAATGAGGAACAGATCTCAAAGGATATTAAAAATTATATCTCGGCCCTTACCTTTGAACTGGGTGCCGAGGGACAATGCCTTTTCACCGGTGAAGAAATTCATGTGACTGAATCATTTCTAAGCTCCATTGAGAGTCGTCTTTTCATCGAAGGCATCACCATGGAAAGGCGCATGGAAATGCGCAAAGATGTTTTAAATCAATATACCACCCACGCCCTTCCCCGGGAGATGATTGTGGAAGAAAAGGATATCACAGAAACCCGACTTTTTTTATCCTTGTATGAGCGGTATGTCTATAACCTTAAAAAACGGGTACTGGAACCCTTTTTGAGCAATGAAAATTTCCGACGGGCCATCCGGGATTTTGACACGTCAGATTTCAAAGCCTATGACAAACGCATCAGAAGTGATGTTAAATTTCTTATTAAGAATATGGCAGAGAAGTTCGAGTATACTGAACAGGGAGCCAAAGAGGTATGTATCTACGTCATTGATTCTGATTTGGCTGGTAAGTTTAAATAACAATCATGTTGGCCACTGACATAACGAAGATAGAAAATGGTATTATGCCGCCCCCGACGGGCAATGGGACCGGCCCGGGACCGTAGACGGCCCAATTGGCCGGTCCCATTGCCCCTCGGGGGCTCTGTTGAGGGTGCTCGGAAGTTTTATTTTTTCTAAACATCATCAAGAAACAGGACGATCTTCATGGCCTCAAGGGCGGCAATGTAGCCAAAAATTCCGCTGATCATGGATAGGCTGCCCATGGGATTTCGTTGTCTGCCGCTGTTAAAAAAATTTTCTTCCGTCTCCTGAGACACTGACGTTTTTTCCACTATTTCCGTGGAATAAACGGTGTGGATGCCCGATGTTACGCCCATGCGTCGTAAACGTTTTCTCACCGTCCGGGCCAGGGGGCAGGCCAGGGTTTCAGAAATATCACCGGTGGTGATGGCTGTGGGGTCCATGCGCCGGGCCGCCCCCATGCTGGAGACCACCGGGATATTGCGCTGCACCAGCTCGAACAGGATGTTGACCTTGGGGTTCAGGCTATCAATGGCATCCACCACCACATCAGTGGGATTTTTAAAAACTTCATCAAAGGTCTCCTTATGACACAGGGTGTTAAACACCTCCACGGTCATATCCGGGTTGATCTGCAGCAGGCGCTCCCGGGCCGCATGGATTTTTAATCGTCCCACATTGGGTTCAACGGCCAGCAGCTGCCGATTGAAATTACTGATGCCCACCTCATCAAAATCCACAATCCTCAATGTGCCCACCCCGCTTCTTGCCAGGGCTTCAATGGCGTGGGAGCCCACTGCACCCAGGCCGATTACGGTTATGTTTGATTTTTCCAGGCGATCCATGGCGTCTTTACCCAGGAGCAGTTCTGTGCGTTTGAATTTTTCTCTGTTAAATCCCATGGATCTCTTTGTTTGTTCCTTTTAATAGCATTTTTTTACCTGGGAGAGATCAGGCTTTCGTTATTTGGGACTTTGAGTTCCCATGGCTTTTAGTCGACACCGCCAATAACACAAGCCTGAGCCCATTTTTGCAGAATCTATTCTCAAGTTTTTATTTTGCGGGAAATTTCTTGTCAAGAATAAGGTTCCACTGGTCGATTTTATCCTTGCACTGTTTAAACAGAGGGGCGGTATCTCCCTGGATGGTGATGGAAATAATGGTATCACCCTTGGCAATGCGGTTCACCATGTCCATATCCTTGTCTGAAACAACGGCTCCGAACACCGTGTGTTTTCCGTTCAACCAGGGGGTTTCTACATGGGTGATAAAGAACTGACTGCCATTGGTGTTGCGACCTGAATTGGCCATGGAAAGAATTCCCGGCTGATCATGCACAAGACCCTTTACCATTTCATCTTGAAATTTATAACCAGGCCCTCCCCGGCCAGTGCCAAAGGGGCATCCTCCCTGGATCATAAAGTTGTCAATTACCCTGTGAAACTTAAGGCCGTCGTAGTAACCGCGCTTTGAAAGATTGGCAAAGTTGGCCACGGTATAGGGTGTTTTATCGGCAAAGAGGTTCAGGTGAATAATGCCTTTGCTGGTTTCCATGACCGCTGTGAGAGTGCCCTTGGAAGGGGGCGTAACTGCATTTGCACCCGGGGTGTTAAACCCAAGAACACCCACCGCAATAATTAGAATCAAGTTAAATAATTTGTTTAATGTTCTCATTTCAATACTCCTGATAATTTTGTTAAGGAACCGGTCTTGAATAACGTGTCCATTTCAGAACAAGGCACCGTTGAAGGAGAGTGTTCCCCCATCTTTAAATGGGTATGTTATTTAGGACTATTCCCTAAAGATCAACCCTGTCCCCCATCATTGATCATCTTTGATAGGGGTAATCGAGTGTTTAAAGATACGTCTATACTATCAATCTGGAGCCTGTATCAACAAAAAATAATTTTATTTAGGATCAAACCTGAAGAAGGGGCAATGAATCTTAATGGATGGGTCTCTTTTCCATTAAGGCTTTCCTTGATGTTGTTGAGACAAGTTTCACCCCTTCCAAGACAAAGCAGTTGCCCCATGATTAAGCGCACCTGATACCGCAGGAACCCTCTGCCATGAATGTGGTAGACATAGCTTTTTTTTGGGAAAAAATTGGCTTTAAAAATAGTATTTTCCTCAATTTTGCTGACTATAATTTCCCGATCAAATGTGGTCCCCGGCCCGGGTTTCGTGCAATATCTTACAAAATTATGTTGCCCTTTAAATAGCAGTGCGCCTTGTTTCATTAATTCAATATCAAGGATATCTTTGGATGAGTGCATAAGGGGTGCAGAAAAGGGATGGATTTTTTCCCCATGGGAAAACAGATACAGATATTCCTTGATCCTGGGGGTCTGGATAATATTAAATGTTTTATCAACGGATTCTATTTTTAATATTTTAATGTCATTGGGTAAATTTTGATTAAAATTTATGAGCAGGGCATCCATGTCCAGGGTTTCGTCCACAAACAGTTCAAATGCGGAGTGGTTGGCAGACACCTTTGAATCCGTCCGGCTGGTTCCCAGTATTTTGAAGCGGGTATGGCCCAAAACAAATTTTGCTGTTTTTTCCACCATGGATTCAATGGTCTTCAACCCAGGCTGCTTAAGCCAGCCATGGTATCGAAATCCAAGATATTGAATGTGAAGCAGATAATAGTACATTTTCATTATTGCGTTTTCCTCTTGGGGCTAAAAACAGATATTTGCAGGCCGGTTTTAATGGGAGTTAGTCTGTTCTTCCAACACACTGCCGTCTCACAGCGCTCATTCACCACCATATCATTTTTTATACTTTTGTTGACAAAGAATATTTTTTTATATGATCTTCGGGTATGCCCTGACCCTTGATTTGCGAAAGGTGCCCACCGTGGTCTGGGACCAGTCCCGCACCCAGGAAAGCCGTGAGCTCTTAAGCCTGTTTGACGGCTTCCCCTATTTTTCCATGGTGGGCTATCATGACAGTTATGAAGATCTACAGCTGGCCCTGGACCGGGGTATCCCATGTGGCCCAGCTACACTCGTTTTTGTTATAAGGCTGCACGCCATCAAGGATTGTTGTTTGACAATGTACTCTTAAAAGAGTACAAAGATAAACATGAAGAAAAAAGCCGTTATTAAAAAATTAAAAACAGCAGGGTGGTACTTAAAAAGACAAGGGGCCAATCATGAAATTTGGACAGATGGCAAAAAAAGTATTCCGGTTCCACGCCACACCGAACTGGATGAGGATACGGCAAAAGGCATTTTAAAGGATGCCGGAATCAAATTATATTTTTAAATAGGGATATATCATGAAAATCGAGGGTGAAATAAAAAAAGGTAAAAAATATTGGTCTGTGAGAATCCCATTATTGCTTGTTAATACCCAGGGGAAGACTAAAAAAGATGCATTTTTTATGGTAAAAGATGCCATCGAGTTAATGATAGACAAAGATGGGTTTGAAATAGATGTCCATCCTGGAAAGGATAACTATTTTAGTATCAGCTCAAATAATGATGCAATTTTAATAGGGTTTGCATTAAAACAGCAAAGAGCAAATTATAATTTATCAATAAGAGATGTTGTAGCGAAAATGGGTAAAAAATCTGTTACAGCATACACTCGATATGAAAATGGTGCACACAAACCCAATTTTGAAAAATTAACAGAAATTTTAAAAGCGATAAATCCAATTCTTGAGCCTACATTAAAAATTGGGTTTGGTTAATGGTATTTTAACTATTTTTTTGGAGTTGCAGAATGATTCATCTGACAAAAATATCAAAGCAATACGGGTCCCAGATCCTTTTCAAGAATGCCAGCCTGCAGATTTTACCCAAGGCCCGCATGGGACTTGTGGGTCCCAATGGCGCCGGTAAAACCACCATCTTCCATTTGATCACAGGGACTGAATCACCAGATGACGGTGATATCTCCTGTTCCAAAAAAACAAAAATCGGTTATTTTTCCCAAGATGTGGGGGAGATGTCCGGGGCATCTGCCCTGTCTGAGGTGATGTCTGCCTCATCAGATGTGGTGATGCTGGGCAAAAAAATGAAAGAAATGGAAGCTGCCATGGCAGAACCCATGGATGACACTGCCATGGAACTCCTGCTGGAAAACTATGGCGAAGCCACCGAAGCCTTTGAAAACCGTGGCGGGTATGATCTTGAATCCCGGGCCCAAGTGGTTTTAACTGGCCTTGGCATTGGTCCTTTGGATTACACCCGTCCTGTGGAATCCTTCAGTGGTGGATGGAAAATGCGCATTGCCCTGGCAAAAATTCTCACCATCAGTCCCGACGTTCTGTTGTTGGACGAACCCACCAACCATCTGGACATGGAATCCATCATCTGGCTGGAAAATTGGCTGATCAATGATTTCAAAGGGGCGCTTTTAATGACCTGCCATGATCAGGAGTTCATGAACAAGGTTGTTTCCAAAACCGTTGAGGTGGCCCACAAAGCCATTACCACCTATGGCGGTAACTATGATTTTTATATCCGAGAACGAGAAATTCGCATGGAACAACTCCTGGCAAGCCACAGACGTCAGCAGGAGATGCTGGCAAAGGAAGAAAATTTCATCGCCCGCTTCAAGGCCCGGGTATCCCATGCTGCCCAGGTACAGTCCCGGATTAAAAAATTGGAAAAGATTGAACGTATTGAAATTCCGGAACAACAACGGATTATGAAATTTGAGTTTTCAGAAACCCCTCGATCCGGAGATGATGTGGCGTTGCTGGAGGGGGTGGCTAAAACATGGGATTCGGCGGGTGGTGAACCCAAAGAGGTATTCAATAATATCTCAGGATTGATAAATCGCCGGGATAAAATTGCCGTGGTGGGGGTCAATGGTGCCGGTAAGTCCACCTTTTTAAAAATACTCACCCAAAAGACAGATCCAACAAAGGGCCGCTTTAAAATTGGAGCCGGGGTCAACATTGGATATTTCAGCCAGCATGCCATGGATATTCTGGATGCCCGAAAAACCATTTTTGAAACCATCCAGGACGTCCTGCCTTTGGCAGGAATCGGTACGATTCGTAACCTGTGTGCGGCATTTCTTTTTTCTGGTGATGATGTGGATAAACGGATAAAACAACTCTCCGGCGGGGAAAAAAGCCGGGTGGTCCTGGCAACCCTCCTTGGGCGGCCCATTAATCTTCTCATCCTGGATGAGCCCACCAACCATCTGGATATCCAGTCCCGGGAAATTTTGCTCCTTGCCCTGCAGGAATTCACTGGCACCATTGTGCTGGTGAGCCACGATCGCCATTTTTTGCGTTGCCTTGCGAATCGGGTTTTAGAGATAGATCTGGGGCAAATGACCGATTACAAAGGGGATTACGAGTATTATCTTTCAAAAACAGGTCGGGATCACCGGGCCATATAGGGCAAAATTTTGGGGTGGTAATTATTTGTTTAAGACCCCCTGGGGTGGACAATCACTGAAAATCCTATGGGGGCATTCATCACAAATGGCCTTATTCAGCCTTGAAACAATGGTTGAAATGGCAACCTGATTTGAATCAAAAATGTGATTTTTTCCGATTTCAAGAAGATAATCTCCTTTTTCTAAAAAATGATATACTTCCCTGTTAAGCCTGCACAGAAACATCTCTTTATTCAGTGCTTTGCGCCTTTCCGCCTCCTGCACCAGCACCATGGCCCCGGATACATCAATATAACTGATGCCTGTTCCCACAATGAGCAGATGCCGGGGGGCATCCCTGTCAATCTCCTCAAAAATCTGGGAAACATGGTTGGCAGCGCCAAAAAAGAGGGACCCATCAATGTGGATAATTTTGAGCTGGGGGCATTCAGGCAGATCCCGGGCAATATTTTCTTTCATGTGCCGCCCGGGGGCTTTGGGGTCTGGCACAAGGGATTCAATGTGGGGGTGTGAGGTTCGGGTGATATAGATGGCAAGGGATAGAAGCACGCCTGTGTAAATGGCAAATTCAATTTGAAACAAAAGCGTTCCACAGAAGGTGGCCACAAGGACCATGGATTCTGATCGGCTGCTTTTAAAAATATCCCGGATGTGGTGAAAATCAATAAGCTTAAATGCCACAAGCAAAATGACTCCTCCCATGGCGGACAGGGGCAACCAGGCTGTCAAGGGGGCGATGAGCACAATGATGGCTGCAAGGAAAAGGGCCGAAGAGATGCTGGAAATGGGGGTTTTGGCACCGGATTCGTAATTAACCCCGGACCGGGTGAAAGAGCCTGAACTGGCATACCCGGAAAAAAAACTGCCCACAATATTGGAAAGGCCCTGGCCGATAAATTCCTGGTTCCCGTTAATGTGTTGTTTGGAATGCATGCTAATGGATCTGGCAATGGAGGATGCCTCAATCAGCCCCAGAAGGGCCACGGCCAAAGCCCCCGGTGCCAGAAGGCGCAGGGTATCCAAATTTAGATCCGGCCGTGACAACGGGGGAAGGTTGCCCGGCAGTGACCCCAGAAATCTGACCCCATGGGAGTCGCCTTTTAAAAGGATGGCCAACAGGCTGCCCATGATCATGGCGATGAGCAGGCCCGGCCAGTGAGGGCGCCAGGTTTTTAAAATGCCACCGCAAATCAAGGTGGTCAGGGCAATGCCCAGCTCATACCCATTGATTTCACTGGTGGATGCAATGACAACGGACCAGCTGGACAGAAATGATAATCCATTGGGAATGTGTATGCCCATGGCGTATTTGAGCTGGCCGGTGGAAATAAGCAGCGCGGCCCCGGCCGTGAAGCCTACAATGACGGAATGGGAAACAAAATTAAGCACGGTCCCCAGTCTGGCCAGGCCAAATATCAGTTGGAAAACACCGGCCAGAAAGGTCAATGATAATACAAGGGTTATATAGCTTGCAGAACCGGGCTCTGCCAGGGGACTCAGGGTGGAAAAAACAATGATGGACAATGCCGTGGTGGGGCCACTGATTAAATGCATGGAAGAGCCGAAAAGAGCCGCAATAATGGGCGGGATGATGGCCGTGTACAGGCCAAATTCAGCAGGCAATCCAGCCACCATGGCAAAGGAGACTCCCTGGGGAAGGACAATAAATGCCCCGGTGAGACCTGCGGCAAGATCTGCCCGCAGTGAGGAAAGATTGATCAGGTGAAGCCATTGTAAAAAAGGAAATAATTTGATTCGCAGGGGAAGCTTTCTGATCGGAAGTGTTGAGGGAGATGTAAATTTCACAGCCAGCTCCTGTGGTTATGTTATGAGAACTTGTGGATTTGGAGCATTTTGTTTCTATCTTAACTTTCGGGGTTGGGTCAGATATGGCTTTTGTTGGACCACGAAGGGTGAGGTCTCTACGGATACCGTCGATCCTATGATCAAGTCCCGAAAGTTGATTTTCTATCACCTGATGACATTATCATCGATCTTTGTGAAATGCCACACCGTTAGTTTTTAAGTAGACAAATCAAGTCAAAACAAGTCGTGTATACATGAAAGTAAGCAAAAGTTATCCAGACTTTAAAATAGGTTTTAACTTTTTTTGTTTATTTGAAATAGGCGTTATTTCAATACAATCTTTCCATGCATTCAACCATTTT